>Ga0187769_10000965_pt1 | contig 15999 bp, 15 predicted proteins | sample 0116_SJ02_MP02_1_FD_133140 | JGI IMG/M metagenome (GOLD analysis project Ga0187769, IMG submission 133140) | Tropical peat soil microbial communities from peatlands in Department of Meta, Colombia - 0116_SJ02_MP02_10_MG | ecosystem: Environmental > Terrestrial > Soil > Wetlands > Peat | place... | reverse complement strand
TGGTCGTCTCGACCTGGAACCACACGCTCCCGTGGGCGAGCGCCCTGGTCGCCGAATCCCGCCGCATCGGCGCCCGTCCGCTCCTCCTCCTCGAGGACGAGGGCGCCTTCTGGCACAGTCTCGACACCGCCGTCTCTCCGCGGAGCTGGGCCCGACTCTCGTCGCCCGCTCGCTCCGCGTTACGGCACGCCGATGCCTTCCTCTACTTTCCCGGACCAGCCGACCGGCCCCGCCTGCACGCGCTCCCGCCCCAGCTCCAGTCCCCGTTCCTGGGCGCGGAAGACGAGTGGCTCCGCCGGGCGCGGGCGACCGGCCTGCGAGCGGTCCGCTGCCTCCTCGGGTACGCTTCGGATGCGCAGGCCGAACACTGGGCGGTCCCGGGGGCGCTCTGGCGGAGCCAGCTCGTCCGCGGTATCACCCAGGTGGACTACGGCGAGCTCAAGGCGAACGGGGCGAAGGCGGCCCGCCTGCTGGCCCGGGGCCGCGAGCTGCACCTGCAGGCCGGGAACGGCACGGACGTCCGTTTTCGTCTGCGGGGGCGGACCCCGTGGGTGGACGACGGCCAGGTCGACGCCGAGGACCGCCGCCGGGGCCAGGTCGTGGCGACCGCTCCCGCCGGGTCGGTCGTGGTCGCCGTCGACGAGCATTCGGCGACCGGGGTGGCCGTCTCCAACCGACCGAGCTTCCTTCGGCCGGGCCGGGTCGAAGGGGCCCAATGGGAGCTCGAGGGAGGCCGCCTTCGCAACTACTGGTACACCGACGGGGGGGAGGCGTTCGACGAGGAGTTCGCCGCCGCCCCGCGCGGCCGGGAGACGGTGGGGCTGGTCGCGCTCGGTCTGAACGACGCGCTCGACCGGTCGGTCCCCCAGGCCGAGGACCAGCCGGCCGGAACCGTCACGGTCGCGATCGGAGGAAACACCCACTACGGGGGGCGGAACCGGTGCCGCTTCCTTTCCTGGATCACGGTCGGGGAGGCGACGGTCGCGGTCGATGGCCGACCGCTGGTCGACCGAGGGAAGATCCTCTGAGCCGCGACGTCGGCTCGGTCGGTCGTTCTTCGACCGTCCGACGGTCCGCGTCGCGCGGGCGCTGCTCGGCACGACGCTGGTCGTGCGGGACGGCGCGGAGGAACGGTCGGTGCTCCTCTCCGAGACGGAGGCGTACCTCCGCGGAGATCCGGCGAGCCACGCGTTCCGCGGTCCGACCCGGCGCAACCGCTCGATGTTCGGCCGACCGGGGACCCTCTACGTCTTCCGGATCCATCAGGTCGTTTGCGCGAACCTCGTCACCCGCTGCGGCGAAGCCGTCCTCCTCCGAGCCGGAACTCCGAACCTCGGGGCCGATGGGAGAACGAGCGGCCCGGGGCGCCTCTGCCGCCACCTCGGCCTCACCCTCTCGGACGACGGGCGAGATGCGACCCGAGACCGCCGGGTGATGGTGCTCGCGCGGGGACGCCGGCCGCGGGCGGTCGTGGTCGGCCCGCGGGTCGGAATCCGTCAGGCGGTCGAGCGCCCGCTCCGCTTTGCGATCCGAGATGAGCCTTCCGTCTCGCGGCCCCGGCCGGGGCGTCCGCCTACCTCAGCTTCGCCCAGTCGTAGCCGCGGCGACGGGAGTTCGCGCCGAACCCGCAGGAGGCGCAGACCTTCTTCTGCCGGTGGTACGAGTGGCGGCCGCACCGGCGGCAGATGACGTGGACGATCTTCCCTCCACGTCGGGCCGGTGTTCCCTTTCCCATTCGAACCCCTCCTACGGTGAGACGTAGATGATCGAGTCGCCGCGCACGAGCGTCACGCCCGCGTGCGGGGTGACGACGTCCTTCACGACCTCCTCAGCCCCCGAGAGCACGAGGTTCAGGTGCTGGTCGTAGGCGTCCAGGACCCCGCGGAACGAGCGTCCGCCCTTCGTCTCGACCAGGACCCGCTTGTGCAGGTTGTCGTGGAGGACGTCGAGCGGTTTCATCGGCGGGGGTGGTGGGCAGGACGGGTCGTCTTCTTAACGGTTGCCGACGACCGGGTCGCCGTTCCTCGAAGGAGGGCGCCCGGGGGAACCGAAAGGGTGGCGAGCAGCCGGGGCAGGTGGCGTGCGGCTGTCCCACGGGGCAGCGAACGGCGCACGCGTTCCGCCACCCGGGCCGCGATTCGGTCGGTGGGCCCGGCGGCCGGAACTACATACACGGCGGAACGGTCGATGCTCGGCCATTCGGTCTCGTAGAAGAACGCCTCGCGCCGAGCGACCGCCTCGTGCCGGGCATAGAGGTCCGGTGGATGGTGGGCCCGGTCGAGCCGGGCCCGTTCTCGCCGGAGCCGCTCGGGCACTTGAAGGTAGACGGTGAGGTCAGGAAGGCCCCACCGCCTTCGGAGCGCCAGTCGCTGCGCCCGCTCGGCGAGCTCGGACAGGAGCCCGGGCGAAGCCAGCCCCTCCCCGACGAGCCCGCGGGTGTAGGTGAGCGGGCCGAGAAACCCGGTGTCCGCGATGACCGACCAGCCCCGGTGAAGGAGCGCGCGCGCGACGGTCCATCGGTTCGCCTCCTCTTCGAGGAGGGTCCGTTCGATCCGGGCCAGCTCAGGGAGCGAGGAGAAGTGAAGGTCGATGGGCGGGGTCGTGCGGTCGTACGCCTCGGCGAGCGGCACCCAGTCCTGGGTTCGGGCGAGCCGCGCGACGACCGTGCTCTTCCCCGAAGCCGACGGGCCGTCGACGGCCACGAGGCGGGCACGCGGTGGCACCGGATCGCCTCCGGCCCCGGAGAGGCCCGTCGAGAGAAAACCGTGCGCCCCGTTCGTTCCGTCGGCCTTTTGGGGGGCCGCGGTCTTCAACTGCCATGGCGGAGCCGGCCCCACGCCCGCATCGGTTCCACGCCCGGGTCCTGTCGGCCACGACCCTTCCCGAGATCGCGCGGGAGATTGGCGCGACCGCCTCCGACCCTGAGGGGGTCGGCATCATGACCCGCAAGGGCCGCATCTTCGCCGTCCGCCTGGACGAGGTCTCGCTGAAGGCCGCGCCCATCCTGAAGCAGGAGCTCCTGAGCGTCGGCGGCGACGCGGCCCATGCACGGGGCGTCGCCGACCATTCGGTCGCCCAGACGCCGGTCGTCCTCCTCGCGACGTGGGGCCAGTACCGTCGCCTCCTCCCGAAGCTCCGCCGGCAGCCATTCCGCCTGGCGGAGCTTTCGGAGGAGCTCGACCGCGCGCTGCGGAGCTTCGTCGCGCACGGACCGCGCCCGCTCAAGGCCGCCCACCGGACGATCACGCTCGGGGACCGCCCGCGGGTGATGGGGGTCGTGAACGTCACCCCGGACTCGTTCTCGGACGGCGGCCGGTACCTTGCGCCCGACCTCGCGGTCGCGCGCGCCGAGACGATGGCCTCGGAAGGGGCCGACGTGATCGACATCGGGGGCGAGTCGACACGGCCGGGGGCCACCTCGGTGAGCGCGGAGGTCGAGTGGAAGCGGGTCGGGCCCGTCCTCGACCGCCTGCGGGGACGCTTCAAGGTCCCGCTCTCGATCGACACCCGCCACGCGGAGGTCGCCGCGAAGGCGGTCGAGGCCGGTGCGGACCTCGTGAACGACGTCGAAGGGCTCCGAACCGAGGAGATGCGTCGCGTGGTCGCCCGCACCGGCGCCGCGGCGGTCGTGATGCACATGCGCGGCACCCCCGAGACGATGCAGTCGAACACGGACTACGTCGACCTTCGGGGCGAGGTCTACCGGACGCTCGCCGCGGCGACCGACCGCGCGGTCGCGGACGGGATCGAGCCGGACCGCCTCCTCATCGACCCAGGCCTCGGGTTCGGGAAGACGGCGGCCCAGAGCCTCGAGCTCCTCTGGCACGCGGACGAGTTCCGCAGCCTCGGATTCCCGGTCCTCCTCGGGGCCTCGCGGAAGTCGTTCCTCGGCTGGGCGCTCGGCTCCGGCGGCCCGCTCGACCGCATGGAGGCCGGGCTCGCCGCGGCCGTCCTTGCGGCCGAGCGAGGGGTCGACCTCGTCCGGACCCACGACGTGCGGGAGACGGTCCGGGCGCTCCAGTTGGTCGCCCGCGGCCGGACGCTCGCCGAGAGCGCGGCGCTCCCGGCCGAGCCGCTCGCGACCACCGAACCGGATTTCTAGTCAGGTCGAGGTCACCGGGGTCCCGTCGTCGTCGATGTCGACCTCGAGGACGAGCGACCCCACGTAGTCGCACTTCCCGCAGTGGTAGACCTGGCCGACGATCGACCCCGCGATCAGTGCGACCTTCTCGGAGCCGCACTTCGGGCAGACGAGCATCGTCTTACCCCTTCGATGACGACGCACGGTCGTCCTCCTTGTCCTCGTCGTCCGGCTCGGACGGAGGGCTGTCGTCCGATTCGTCCTCCGGCTCCGCGGGGGGCTCCTCCTCGTCCGGCGCCGGCGTTCGCTCGGGCTCGCGGGTGACCTTCTTCCCCTCGGCCTCGGGAGGCGCCTCGGCCGCTTCGCCCCCGTTCCCCTCGATCGAGGGCTCGATCGTGATGGCGTCCCGGACCTCGTCCCCCTCGTCCAGCCGGATGACGCGGACGCCGAGGGTGTTCCTCGACTGCGTGCGGATGCCCTTGACCGCCATGCGGATGGTGATCCCCCGCTGGGTGGTGACGAGGAGCTCGGACGCGTCCGTCGTCGGCAGGACGGCGACCACCGTTCCGTTCCGCCCTCCGGTCTTGATCGTGCGGACCCCTTTCGCGCCCCGCTTGGTCTCGCGGTAGTCGGCGATCGGCGTCCGTTTCCCGAAGCCGGTGGTCGTGAGCGAGAGGAGGTTCGGGTACCGCGGGCTCACGACCGCCATCGCGACCACGCGGTCGTCCTTCGACTTGGAGAGCCGGACCCCGATCACCCCGTAGGTCGCGCGGCCCATCGGACGGACCTCGCCGAGGGCGAAACGGACCAGCTGGCCCGCGTGGGTGGAGAGCAGGATCTCGGTCGAGTCACCGGTGACGAGCATCACGTCCACCAGCTCGTCCCCCTCGTCGAGGAGGACGGCCTGGATCCCGCTCGTGCGGATGTTCTGGAACTGGTCCAGGGTCGTCCGTTTCACGATGCCGCGCCGGGTCGCGAACAGGAGCGCTCCCTCCCCGGCGAGGTCGTGGAGCGGGAGGAGCGTGCGGACGTGCTCGCCGTCCTTGAGCCGCGGGAGGAGGTTGATGATCGCCTTCCCCTTCGAGTGGCGGCTCCCCTCGGGGAGCTCGTAGGCCTTCAGGCGGTAGACCCGGCCCAGCGTGGTGAAGAACAGGACGTCGTCGTGCGTCCGCGTCACGAAGGTGCGGATGACGATGTCCTCCTCCTTCGTCTCCATCTGGACGAGGCCGCGGCCGCCACGGCGTTGACGGCGGTACTGGTCGAGGGGGAGGCGCTTCACGTAGCCGTCGCGGGTGACGAGGACGACCACGTCCATATCCGGTATCAGGTCCGCGAGGGTCCGTTCCGTGAACGCCGGGACGATGCGGGTCCTCCGGGGGTCGCCGAACCGCGTCTTGAGGTCGGTGAGCTCGTCCACGATGAGGCGGTCCAGAAGCTTCGGCGAGCCGAGGACCTCCTTGAGGTGGCGGACGAGCGCCTCCTTCTCCGCCTTCTCCTTCTCGACCGACTCGCGCTCGAGCGCCGTCAGGCGCGCGAGGCGCATGTCGAGGATCGCCTTCGCCTGCTCGGAGGAGAGCAGGAATTTCCCCATGAGGCTCGTCTCGGCGACCTGGGCGTCCCGCGAGCGCCGGATGATGCGGATGACCTCGTCGATGTGGTCGATGGCGGTGAGGAATCCCTCGAGGATGTGGAGCCGCTCCTCCGCCTTCTTGAGGTCGAACTTCGTCCGGCGGGTCAGCGTCTCCCGCCGGTGCGTCAGGTGGAGCTCCAAGAGCTCCTTGAGCGGGAGGACGCGGGGGCGTCCGTCCACGAGGCAGAGGTTGATCACGCCGAAGCTCGTCTCGAGCGGCGTGTGCTCGTAGAGCCGGTTGAGGACGATCTCGCTCGGCGCGTCCCGGCGCAGCTCGAGGACGACGCTCGTCCCCGAACGGTCCGACTCGTCCCGGAGGTCGGTGATGCCGTCGATCCGCTTCGACTTCACGAGGTCGGCGATCAGCTCGAGCAGCTGGGCCTTGTTGACCTCGTACGGGACCTCGGTGATGACGATCTCGTCCCGCTCTCCGCGCTCGCGGATCTCGGCGGTGCCGCGGAGGTGGACCATCCCGCGCCCGGTCTCGTACGCTTCGCGGATCCCCTCCTGCGAGAGATAGCCTCCCGTCGGGAAGTCCGGGCCGGGGAGGACCTTCATGATCTCATCCAAGGCCGCCTCGGGCCGGGCGAGGAGCAGCAGGAGCGCGTCGACCACCTCCCCCAGGTTGTGGGGCGGCATGTTGGTCGCCATGCCGACGGCGATCCCCGCGGAGCCGTTCACGAGGAGATTGGGGACCTTGGAGGGGAGCAGGAGCGGCTCCTTGAGCGTCCCGTCGAAGTTGTCCGACCAGTCGACCGTCTCCTTCTCGATGTCGAGGAGCATCTCCTCGGCGATCGGGGAGAGGCGGGCCTCCGTGTAGCGCATCGCCGCCGGCGCGTCTCCGTCGATCGACCCGAAGTTCCCCTGACCGTCGATCAAGGGGTAGCGGAGGCTGAACGGCTGCGCCATCCGAACGAGCGTGTCGTAGACCGCCATGTCGCCGTGCGGGTGGTACTTCCCGAGGACGTCGCCCACCGTCCGCGCGCTCTTGCGGTAGGCGTGGTCGTGGGTCGCGCCGGACTCCCACATCGACCAGAGGATTCGTCGCTGGGCCGGTTTGAGCCCGTCCCGGCCGAAGGGGAGCGCCCGCCCGACGATGACGCTCATGGCGTAATCGATGTACGAGCGGTGCATCTCCACCTCGAGCGGGTGGTCCCGCACCTTGTCGACCGGCGGGGCCGGCGTCGCGGGCGGGGCGTCGGTCATCGCGCAGCCCCTCCCGGAACGGCGAGCTGGGTGCTCAGGATGCGGTCCGCGGCCTCGAGGAAGCGGTCCCGGCTCCCGGCGGGGATCGAGGCACCGGCTGCCACCGGGTGACCCCCGCCTTCGCCACCCACCTCGGCGGCGGCGTCGCGGCAGACCGCGGCCAGGTTGAGCCCGCGGGTGACCAGGCGGTTCGTCCCGCGGCCGCTCACTTTCGACTGCTCGGGGGGTCGTTCGGAGAAGACGAACACGGGGAGGTCGGGGGGGAGGAGGAAGTTCATCGCGAGTCCGGCCTGGGTGCCCGCGAGGGTCGTCTCGGGGCTCTCGAACCAACGAAGGAACCGCATCGAATTAACGCCTTCATCCTCCACTCGCAAGAGCCCCCGCAGGATTCCCTCCCTCCACTCCTGCTCCGCGGCCCGGCTGCGGGCTTCGGCGCTGCGGTCCCCCAAGGCGAAGGCGACCCCCACCCCGGGGATCCCGGCCCGACCGCTGGCGTTCTGGAGGTTCGAGACCTCCTCGGCGTCCAGCCCCAGCGACGGGACGAAGAACCGCTCCTGGTCGACCAGCGCCACGAACTCCGGGAGGACATGGGCAGCCTCGAGATGGTGCTTCAACGCCTCGCCCAGGCCGTTCGCCTCGCCGGCCGTCAGGTCGGCGGGTGGGCGTCGAGGGTCGAGGTTGAGGCCGCGGAGGAATTCGGCGGCGGCGGGGGGACGGCCGGAGAGGCCGCGGAAGAACGGGTCCGTGCTCCGCGTGAGGGCCTCGGAGAGCGAGGGGCCGTAGAGCGCGAGGCCCGGCCGTCGCTGGATGATCGAACGGCGGACCGCCTCCTCGACCAGCCGGCCGTTCAAGCCACGGAAACCTCCCACATGCTGCCGGTCCGCAATCGCCCCCGAGAGGCCCCACGGGGCGTTGTCCCAGTTGACGGGGTCGAGGAAGACGGTGAAGAGCCAGGTGAGCGTGCCGGCGCACATCTCGGTCATCCCGTCGACCCCCCAGTCGAGCGGGTTGACGAACGCGACGTGGGGCGGAAGGTCTGGGGGATGGGGGACCCCGGCGTAGCGGTGGTGGTCGAGCACCACCACCGGGTGCGGGTGACGGGCGAACAGGTCGAGCCACGTCGCCCCCGTGTCGGTCACGAGCACCGGGCCGGGAGTGCTCGCGAGGAGCTCCTCCATCCGCTCGCGCTCGACCCCCATCAGCGGAGTCGCCTGGGCCGGGTAGCCCAACCGGCCGAAGGCGCGGAGAGCGGACGAGGCGGCCGACACCCCGTCCCCGTCGTAGTGATAGATGACCCGCCAGCGACCGGGCTGGCCGAGCAGAAGGGAGCGAGCGCGGCCGAACTCTTCGGTGTACCGTGGGTCGGAAACGAAGCCGTCCGGGCCCGAGGGCATCACTCCACCTGGAGCGCTGCACCGGCGGCTGAGTACCGCCAGTTCTCGGGGATCCGTCGGCGCTGCCGGTAGTACCGGGCCAGCCGTCGGATCCGGGACTCGAGCAGGGTCAAGCCCCGCCGGTTGGAGAGGTCGTTCGGATGGGCTTCGAGGTGGCGCTGGAGGTGGACGACCCGCTTCAGGAGCGCCTGAAGGTCCTCCGGAATCTCCGGCTTCACCCCTTTCTCGGCGAGCAAGGTCCCGAGGCGCTTCCCGGTGACCGCGCGTGCGGAGGGGACCCCGTAGCCGTCCCGGAGCGTCTGGCCGATCTGGGCCCCGAGCCGCCCGGCTTTCGACAGGCGGACCGCCTGCTCGACGATCTCGTCCTGGGTCGCGGTGACCCACTCCGGCTTCGTGAGCGGGTACGGGCGGTGCGAGCCGGCTCGGCCCTTGCGCCCGGAATGGATACGCGACATCGGGGAAACGCGCGACACGCGTGCCCTACTTAACGGTTGGCGAACCGGCGCGAAGTTCTCGAGAGCGGAAGGCCGTTCAGGCGATCCGGTCGGTCTTCTCGAGCGCCTCGACCAGGAACCGCTTCCCCTCGGCCGTGATGCGGTAGCGGGCTCGGGCGCTGGGGGTCGCCCGCCGCGGGTAGTCGCTGCCGGAGTGGACCTCGACCAGGCGGTTCCGCACGAGAAGGCCGAGGGCGAGCGGTACCTTCACTCCCCCGCGCTCGATCGCCCAGAATCGGTCGAGCATTCGCTCGATGTCGGCGAGCTCGAGCGCCTGGTCCTTCGCTCGTCCCTCGTGGATCGACTCGACGCGGTTGAGCTGCTGCAGGATCGCGACCAAGGTGGCCCGGACCGGGTCCGGGGCCTCACCAGTGGGCATCGCGGAATCTACGCGAGGTCCCCCTACATAAAGGACGCCGGCTCGTCCTCGACCCACCGGCCCTACTCGACCCGCCCCGTGCGCTCGATTTCGTGGAGGAGGAACTCCTTCCCCTCGGTCGTGATGGTGAACCGCTCTCGGACCGTCCGGCCACGGCTCCAGGCGTACTCGGGGTCGGTGAGCTCCCGTGCGTAGCCGTTCGCGACGAGCACCTCCATCGCCCGTTTCGCTTCCTCGAGCGTGAGCTGCGGGAGCCGGGCCCTCGAGAGGAGGAAGCGCAGCTCCTCGAGCTCGACACCGGCCACGTCCTGCCGCTCCATCTCCGAGCGGTTGAGCTGCCGGAGGAGCTCGAGCATCGTGAGCTTGAGCTCGGCGGCCGCCTCCTCCGCGGTGTCGCCCACGACGGGAAATACGGGCGCTCTCGGATGAGGGTATCCCCCCCAAGGGCGGACCGTGGCGCTTTTAGGTGGGGACACTAGATACGCTACCGACCATGGGGTGCACCTGCCGAAACCCGGCCCGCTGTCCGATCTGCAACACTCAGGTGAGGGTGCCGCTCTCCAACCTCGAGAACGCGGCGGGAGGTGCGATCCTGGTCGACCGGTTCGCTCGACGGGATTCCTCGTCCTCGCGGGAGGGGCTTAGACGCCTCATCCAGGGCTGGGCCAGCTGCCCCTCGTGCGGCCACACGATCTACTTCGACCACTCGCGTTCGTGCGTCGCGGACGCGCTCTCCACGGCCGGGGTCCCGCTCGGGGAACGGGAGTCGATCCTCTCGAAGATCACGTTCCCGGAAGGGTAGCGTCGCGGGGCCGAGGATGCCGGATCCGAAGCCGACCGAAGAGTTCGTGGTGACCCCGTACGAGGTCAAGGGCCGGATCGACTACGCGCGCCTTCGGGAGCTGTTCGGCACGCAGGAGGTGACGCCGCAGCTCCTCGCGAAGGTGCACCACACGGTCGGGGGCGACCTCCACCCGCTCCTCTCGCGAGGGATCTACTACTCCCACCGCGACCTGGGGCCGCTCCTGGACGGGTTCGTCAACGGACGGCCGTTCTTCCTCTACTCGGGGCGGGGCCCCTCGGGGCCTCTCCACACCTCCCACCTGGTGGCGTTCGACCTCTGCCGGTGGTTCCAGAAGCGGCTCGGCGTTCCGATGTACATCCAGATCACCGACGACGAGAAGTTCTGGGCCCGCTCGGGGCTCACCCCCGAGGAGACCGAGAAGTGGGGGATGGAGAACCTCTACGACATCCTCGCGCTCGGGTTCGACCCGAAGCGGACCCACGTCTTCTTCGACACCCGCTCGATCTCCGCGCTCTACCCGCTCGCGGTCCGGGTCGCGCAGAAGGTCACCTACTCGACCGTGAAGGCCGTCTTCGGGTTCAAGCCGAGCACGAACATCGGGCTCGTCTTCTACACCGCGCTCCAGTCGGTCCCCTGCTTCTACCCGTCCTGGGCCGAGGGCCGGTCGGTCCCCTGCCTCATCCCGTGCGGGATCGACCAGGACCCGCACTTCCGCGTCACTCGGGACCTCGCCGAGGGGTTGGGCTACCCGAAGCCGGCGCTCCTCCACAGCCAGATGATTCCGGGGCTTCTGGGGGACGCCGCGATGTCGACCACCGGGAACTCGGCCGACAACGCCCTCTTCCTGAACGACCCGCCGAAGGTGGTCGAGCGGAAGGTCCGCAACGGCTTCACCGGCGGGCGAGCGACCGTCGAGGAACAGCGGCGTCTGGGCGCGACCCCCGAGGTCTGCTCGATCTGGGCGCTCTGGCGGACCCGGTTCGCGGAGACCGACCAGAAGTTCGCCGAGATCACCGAGGGATGCCGGTCCGGAAAGCTCCTCTGCGGAGAGTGTAAGTCCCAGCTCATCGAGCGGGTCCACGCCTTCTACCGCCACCAGGCCGAGGCGAGGGAGAAGGTGAAGAGCTGGGCCGAGGAGACGATCATCACGGCTCCCCCCAAGTCCGGGTAGACCGGTCCTGATTGCACCGGTGTCCGGCTAAAGACCGGGAACTCTTACCCGACCTCAGGGCGCGGTGGGACCGGGCGGGGCCGAAGCTCCTCCGGTCGCGAGGGAGCCGGGGCGGGCGAGGGACCGGGGGCCCCCTCCGATTCTCCCCCCTCGAGCGTCGTGACGAGTCGGAGCATCGGTCGGAACAGCGAACGCCGGGCCCGCTCCGGGTCGAGCGTGAAGGCCCGCTCGTAGGCCGCGATCGCCTCCTCCTCGTCCCCCAACGAGAGCAGCGAGAGCGCGAGGTCGAGCCAGCTCTTCGCTTCGCGAGCGCCCTCCCGTTCGCCGACCTCACCCAAGTGGTCGTCCATCCGGCGCGGGGGGCTCGCCGTGGCTCCCTCCTCCTCCGGCCCCACGTCCTGCGAGAGGACCAGGGCCCGCTCGAACGCCGCGGAGGCCGACTCCTCGTCCCCCGACTCCGAGAGGGCGACTCCCAGCCGGTGCCAGGCGACCATGTCGTTCGGCTCCAGCGCCACCGCATGCCGGTAGGCCGTTACCGCCTCGCCCCACTCCTCGCGGAGCGAACGGGCGACTCCCAAGTGGAACCAAGCCTCCCCGTTCCGCGGGGCGAGCGCGATGGCGCGGGCGAGCGCGCCCTCCGCCTCCGGGGCCTGGCCGACATGCGCGAGCGAGATCCCGTAGTAGGACCAGGCGGCGGCATTGGTCGGCTCGTCGCGGACCACGTCGCGGAACGCCCGCACCGCTCCCTCGTACTCCCGACGGAGGAAGTAGTGTACACCGAGGTCGAAACGCTGCGTCACACCCGGTGGTGGGCGCAGGCGGCTCGGATGGAAAAGCCTGCCGTTCCTTCGGCGGACCGAGAAGTCGTCCCCGCCCCGGTCGCCGCCGAGGCCGCGCTCCGGCGGCACGCCGTCTTTATATCCCCCTGCGGTCCATGGCCGTCCGAGGAATCCGCGAGCAACCCGGTTCGAGCGTCCTGCCCGTCCTTCTTCTGCGACGAGAGTTCGCGCGACGATTGACGCTTGGGGATTCCCTCGAAAGCGAACGAGAACGCAGAACGAGGCGAAAGAGATGGCAGACAAGCCCTTGACGAAAGTGCGAGACCTGACGCCGAACTCGAAGCAAGTGAACGTCCTTGCGAAGGTCCTCAACATCGGGGACGCCAAGGAAGTGATGGGCAAGTTCGGGGACCCGAGGAAGGTCTGTGAGGCCGTGGTCGGCGACGACACGGCCACGATCATCCTCTCCCTGTGGAACGAGCAGATCGGGTCGATCCAGAAGGACGAGGTCATTCTGGTCGACAACGGCTACGTCTCGCTCGTGCGCGGCCACATGCGGCTCAACGTCGGCCGGTACGGGAACCTGACAAAGTCGACCGAGACGATCGGCGACATCAACCAGTCGCTCGACATGAGCCAGCAGGAGTTCGAGAGCGAGCGGCGGTCGTTCGGCGGTGGGGGATACCGCGACCGTGGCGGCTACGGCGGCGGCGGCCGCTACAGTGGCGGCGGCGGTGGCGGTGGTGGCGGCGGTGGGGGCCGGGAGCGCTCCGACTCCTACAAGCGCTACTGAAGGCCCCCCCGTTTCCCGCGCCGAACCCTTTCCCCCGCCCGATGGGCGGGGGCCCCTCTGCGGGTTCTATTAAATAGACCGCGCCGCTCGAGGGCACCGACCATGCCGGACGAGCATCTCGAGCTTACGCTCTACGTCCAGTCGAAGCGGGTCGTCACGACGTTCTACCGGACCTCCGCCACGTCCCCCGCCGGCCCCGCCACCACGACGCCGGTGATGGGCGCGCCCCCCCACAACCAGAACGAACCGGGGGTGGTCGCGGGCGACGCGATCCTGTTCCTCTCGGACGACCAGTCGCGGTGCGTCGCCCTCACCGAGGAGCTGGCCGTTCGCCGCGGCTACCACGTGCACGTGGTGGACATCGAGAAGGTCGGACGCCTGGAGCGGCTGGTCGCGGAGCATCTCCGCGGCGTCCAGACGTTCCCGGTCCTCATCTCTCCGCTCGGGAGCCGGCTCGAGGGAGCGGCGCAGTTCACCGAGGACAATCTGGCGGCGATGATGCCGACCGAGCTGAAGCACGTCCGCGCCTTCACCTACCTCAAGATCCGCGGCGGGGACCTCGACCGGATCCGCCGCCTCCTGGAGACGTTCCCCGAGGTGAAGGAGCTCCACTTCTTGACGGGCGACTGGGACATGCTGGCCGTCCTCCAGTTCCCGCCGAGCGCCTCCAACAAGCGGATGGTGCTCGACTTCGTGACCGAGCGGATCCGCGGGATCGCCGAGGTGCTCGACACGTCGACCGTGGTGCCGGAGTACACCGTCACCAAGCTCCCGATCACCTCGTAGGCTTCGGGCCCGCGGTCCTCGGACCGCGGTTGAGGGATACTCCCGGCCGACTACCGACGGGCTCGCGTTCGCCGGCGGGCTCCGCGGTGCCGGCGGGGCACGACCGGGATCCCGGACAGGGACGGAGCGGGGAACGGTCCCACGCCCTCCGACGGTCCGTAGAGCGAGTCGACCGTGAGGGGGTGTTCTTCGAGCCATGCGACCCCCTCGACGTAGGCGGCGAACCCCTCGAGACTGGTGAAGAGCGGGATCCCGAGCTCCACGGCCCGGCGGCGGAGGACGTACTCGTCCTCGAGCATCCGCTCGAACTTCTCCTGGGTCAACGAAAGGGGAACGTTGAGGAGGAGGTCGATCCCACCGCGGTCGAGGGCCTCGAGCACGTTCGGGTGCCGGTCGGGTTCGGAGACCTTGTGGAGCGTCTCGACCCTCCGGACCCCGCGCGCGGTCAGGAACGCGGCCGTGTCCTCGGTCGCGGCGACCTTGAGTCCGAGCTCCCTCAGCCGGCGAGCGACCGGCAGGAGATCCTCCTTGAGCTCGGGACCGCCGACCGAGAGGAACGCCGTCCCCCGCCGCGGGACGAGGCGAACCCCGGTCGCGACCAGCGCCTTCACGAGCGCATCCGAGAACGTCGGCCCGAAGCAGGCGACCTCCCCGGTCGACTGCATCTCGACGCCCAAGAGGGGGTCGGAGCCGGCGAGCTGAAGGAACGAGAACTGGGGCACCTTCACCCCCCAGCGGCCCGGCGGGAGGGGCGCGACCCCGTCCCGCGAGATCGAGCGGCCGAGCATCGCGCGGGCGGCTTCCCGGAGCAGCGGGAGGCCGGTCGCCTTCGTGAGGAACGGGAGCGACCGGCTCGCCCTCAGGTTGAGCTCGATGATCTGGTACGCCCGGTCCTTCACCAGGAACTGGACGTTGAACGGGCCGCGGATCGCCAGGGTCCGGGCGAGCCGCCGGGCCGCATCGAGGAGCTCCTCCTGGACCGCGGGCGGAGTGTGGCGGGGTGGGAGGCAGAAGATCGCGTCCCCCGAATGGACCCCGGCCCGTTCGACGTGCTCCAGGATGCCGGCGACCAGGACGCGTTTCCCGTCCGAGATCGCGTCCAGCTCGACCTCGGCCGCCCCCTCCACGAACTTCGTAATCACGACCGGGTGCTCCGGCGAGATCCGGGCCGCCTCGCCGAGGAACCGCGCGAGGTCCGCACGGCCGGCGATCACCCGCATCGCCTGCCCGCTGAGGACGTAGGAGGGCCGCACGAGGACCGGGTAGCCGACCTCGTCCGCGAACTCCGCAGCCTCGTCGACGGTCGTGAACGCGCGCCAGGCCGGCTGGGGGATGTGGAGCTCCTCCAGGAGGCGGGCGAACCGGGCCCGGTCCTCGGCGGTGTCGATGGACGCTGCCGGAGTCCCGAGGACCGGGATCCCGCACATCGCGAGGAGCGGGGTCAAGTTCTGGGCGAGCTGGCTCCCGACGCAGGTCACGACCCCGGTGAACCCCTCGAAGTCCTGGATGTCGCGGACGCGCTCCAGCGTGATCTCCTCGAAGTAGAGGCGGTCCGACCGGTCGTAGTCGGTCGACACCGTCTCGGGGTTGGAGTTCAGCACCGCGACCTTCGGGACCCCCTCGGCGCGGAGCCCGTCCACGAGGTTCATGGTCGACCAGTCGAACTCCACGCTCGAGCCGATCCGGTACGGGCCCGCCCCGACCACGAGCGCGGAGCCGCGGGGCATCGGACGGACGTCGTCCGCGTCCGCCCGGTAGGTGAGGTAGAGGTAGTTCGTCCGGGCCGGCCACTCCCCGGCGAGGGTGTCGATCATGCGGACCCGCGGCCGGATGCCCGCCGCCAACCGTCGTCGCCGCACCTCCTCCTCGTCCAGCTGCGCGGCGCGCCCGATCGCCCGGTCCGAGAGTCCGAGCTCCTTCGCCGACCGCAGGAGCGGCGCGGGAATCTCCCCGTCCGAGACCGCGCGGAGCGCGCGATGGGCCCGCTCGACTTCGCCGAGCGCGTCCACGAACCACCGGTCGATAAACGACGTCCGGGCGATGAGCTCGGGGTCGACCCCTCCGCGCAGCGCCTCGAGGACGCGGTAAAGGACCTCCGGGGTGGGCGCGGCGAGGTCCGCCAACACCTCGGGGGCGGGGCGAGGGGTCTCGGGGGGCAGGAGGTCCGCGCGGGGGTCGCCCATCCGGACCGCCTTCAACAGCGCCTCGGGGAACGAGGCCCCGATCCCCATCACCTCCCCGACCGACTTCATGGACGGGCCCAGCCGGCGGTCGGCCCGGGCGAACTTGTCGAGGTCCCAGCGGGGCAGCTTCACCACGACATAGTCGAGGGACGGCTCGAAGCAGGCCGTCGTGACTCCGGTGATCCGGTTCTTGAGCTCCGGTAGCGAGTAACCGAGCGCGAGCTTGGTCGCGACGTAGGCGAGGGGGTAGCCCGTCGCCTTGCTGGCGAGCGCGCTCGACCGGGAGAGCCGCGCGTTG
>Ga0187769_10000963_pt1 | contig 16025 bp, 16 predicted proteins | sample 0116_SJ02_MP02_1_FD_133140 | JGI IMG/M metagenome (GOLD analysis project Ga0187769, IMG submission 133140) | Tropical peat soil microbial communities from peatlands in Department of Meta, Colombia - 0116_SJ02_MP02_10_MG | ecosystem: Environmental > Terrestrial > Soil > Wetlands > Peat | place... | reverse complement strand
GAAAGGGCGGTGAATGCTATCGAGTTACCTTTCTCCTAATAGAAGCTACTCTTATTATACTCCCGTAAGCGGGCGCTGCGAGAACGGGCAGCGGCCACCTGAGGTTCGGTACAGTCGCTCCAGTGCAGGGCAGCAACCGTGGCTATTCTAAAACGAGCTGGGCGCCGATTTTTGTTGACAGCGCTCCATAAGAGTGCTAACATATCTAGATAGTGAATGTCTTATTGAAATAACGCCGAAGCCTGGTGGGGCCTCGGCGCAGGTCGTTTCCACAACCGTGTTACCTAGAAAGGCAACTTGGGCGAACCGACGCTCTTTGACAATTAGGCCAAAAGAACCGAAAAGCGCACCTAAGTCCTTTGCGGAACTGTTTTTGCGGGTAAGTCCTTTGTTTCATCTGTTCGGGCACTGTTCTCGACTGTTAACAGTGCGCAAGCCGCTGATTCTGCTAGGGGCGGGGGTAGGGGGCGGTCATAGCATTCGAGTAAACAGGGCGCGCGAGTCAAAAGACCCAAAGGACTCAATGGCCCAATGACTCAATCCCTCCATGATCCGATCGGAGTAAAATCTCGGTATTCATGAGAGTTCCTGTCGGGAACGGAGCTTTCCGCGCGTGGTGGCCGGCAGCGGTGTTGTGCCTGGCGCTGGCGACGATGGGACGCGCGCAAACCCCTCCCGAGAAGGCGGACACGGCACCCGAAAAGAAGGGGCCGGTGCTGTGCACCATCGAGGCCAACAACTGTGAGGGGCCAGCCAAGGACTTGGGGCGCGCCTCCGCTGCATACTGGCGCGGTATGAAGCTGCGCGACAAAAATCTCTCCCGCGCCTACCAGGAGTTTACCGAGGCGGTCCAACTGGTTCCCGGCAACGTCGATTATGCCAACGCGCGAGAGATGGCGCGCGCGGCGCTGATCCAGCAGCATATCGAGAGCGGCAACCGTCTGATGACCGCAGGACACCAGCGGGAAGCGGCCGAGGAGTTCCGCGCCGCGCTGGAGCTCGATGTCAGCAACGGCTTCGCGCAACAGCGGCTCAGCGACGCGCTCGGCATCCACTCACCCGAAGTTTCCAAGGGCCTGCGCCTGGTAGAGCGCTCCGATCCCGTGGACCTGCAGCCGCGTCCGGGACAGCAGGACCTCCACTATCGCGGCGACTCGCGCGGCCTCTACGAGTTGCTGGCCCGCAGCTTTGGACTGAAAGCAAGCTTCGATCAGTCCTTCACCTCGCGCTCGGTGCGCTTCGAGGTCGAGGACGTGGATTTCGCGAAGGCCATGGAGCTGGCGGACATGGTCAGCAAGTCGTTCTGGGTGCCGCTCTCGGAGAACGAAATGCTGGTGGCAGCGGACAACCCAGAAAATCATCGCCAACTGGATCGCATGTCGCTGCGCAGTTTTTACGTTACCCAGGCGGCCAGCACGCAGGAGCTGAACGACATTGCGGGCCTGTTGCGCAGCGTCTTCGAAATCCGCCTGGTGAGCGTAAGCCCCAGCAGGAACACGCTCACGGTGCGCGCGCCGCGCGCCACCCTGGAAGCCGCCACCGAGTTCCTTACTCAGCTCTCGACGGCGGAGCCGCAGGAGGTGATGCTCGATATCCAGGTCTTCGAAATCGACCGGATGCTGCTGCGCAATCTGGGGCTCGATCTGCCGCTGCAGTTCCAGCTGTTTAATTTGTCGCAGGCAGCGGCGCTGCTGTCCAGCCAGCCCAACATCCAGAACCTGATCAACCAGCTTATCTCCTCCGGCGGAATCAATCAGGCCAACAGCACCGCGCTGCAGACGCTGCTGGCGCAATTGCAGCAACAACAGCTCAATCCCCTGCTGACCACTCCCTTCGTCACCTTCGGCAAAGGCCTTACTCTGACCGCCTTGACCCTGCCGCCAGGAACAACCAATTTCCAGTTCAATAGCTCGACCGTCAAGGACTTGGAGCACATGACGCTGCGCGCCTTGCAGGGCAAGCCTGCTACCGTGCGCGTGGGCTCCCGCTATCCCATCCTGAACGCCACCTTCGCGCCCATCTTCAACACCACAGCCATTGCACAGAACATCCAGGCCAACACCTTCCAGCCGGCCTTTCCTTCGTTCAGCTACGAGGATCTGGGTCTGACGGTGAAAGCCACGCCCACAGTGCATGGCGACTCCGACGTCACGCTGGAATTAGAGACCAATCTGCGTGCGCTGACTGGCGAGGAGTTCAATGGCGTCCCGGTAATTTCCAACCGCACCTACAAGAGCACGATTACGGTCAAGAATGGAGAGAACGCGGTGCTCGCGGGCTACATCAACCGTACGGAACAGTTTTCGCTCAAGGGCTTGCCCGGACTGGGCGAGGTTCCTGGCATCGGCCTGATCTCGGCCACCCAGAACAAGACTCTGGAAGACGACGAATTCCTGCTGGTGATCACTCCCCACATCCTGGAGCCTGCCGCCAAGGAGTCGCAGGCCGTGTGGCTGCCCACAAAATAGGAGACTCAGGCTGGACTGTTCAGCTCCGTGCTTTCTTTCCGCTCAGACCGCAGGAAGAGTTAGCTGGCGCGCGGTCAATCCCGCGGCCAGGAGGATGGCCGCAGCCGCCGCTTCGAATCCCACCGCTGAATTGATGACAAGGTGATAGAGCCGGTAATCTTTCCAATCTTCAGCGAAATATCGGCGCACGTAGCTGGCGCGGCGTTGGTCGCTTTCCTCGGCCATCGTCCTGGGATCGGCGCCCCGCGGCACGTGCCGGCGTAGCGGTCCGCGCAAGTTGCGCACGCGTTTGTCCATCTCCGCAAACACGGAAACGTGGAACACGTCCTGGCGGCGCTGAAGCAGGCACTGCGCTCCACGGCCCACAATGACGCAGTGGCCGAGCTCAGCCGACTCGCGAATCACCCGAGTCCACAGGTCGGCCATGGCGTCGGCGTCGAAGGCGTTCAGCTCGCCGTGGCTGACCACGCCCTCGTAACCGCCGCGCCACAACGCCTTGAACATGCGATGAAACCAGGGATCGACACACTCGTCGTAGCGGAGCGCCAAGTCGTGCGAGACGTTGGCGCGCTTGGCGATCTCGGCCACCAGCGGGTCGTCAATCAGCTTCCACTCCAGGCGCTCCGCGAGAATGCGCGCGATCTCGCTGCCCCCGCTGCCAAACTCACGGCTGATGGTGATCACGCTGACCATGTTGCGCCCTCGCGCGCGGTATTTTCGCCATCGGCTGACAAGATGTCCAGCAACTTCTCAACCTCGGCCTTCGCTTGTACCACAGCCTTGTCAAAGCCACAGGCTTTCCAATACCGTATGGAGCCATGATGCAATCTCGCTGGACGTGCTGGGCCCATTCTAAGTTCTGCTGGGGACTGATCATGTTCGTGCTCGCTGCCCTGTGTGGCTGCGGAGGCGGTTCGCAGAAGGTTTTGTATGCCGTGGCCCCGGGCAGTAACAACGTCAGCATCTTCGCTGTCTCGGGCTCGGGTGCCTTGACCGTGACCACTGATTCGGTGACGGCCGGCTCCGGGCCAAACGCCATTGCCATTGATCCCATGCTGCGTTTTGCGTACGTGCTCGATTCCGCCAACGGCATTGGGGAAGGCGGTGTCTCCCAGTACACGCTTGCGGGCTCCGGAGCCCTGGCCGTGGCCACCCTCCCGGCAGCCAACGGAACCACGTCGCCCTCTATCCCCGCGCCTACCGGCGTGAATCCTACGGCCATCGTCGTCGACGACACCGGCAGCTTGGTGTTCGTTGCCAACCACGGATCGTCAGGAACTCCCTGCGACACTACCAACACCACCAACACGCCGGCGCTCAACTGCACCCTCTCGGTATTTGCCATCGATCCCACGGGCGGAGCCCTGATCGAAGTCAAGCAACAGCAACCGCCCTGCACTCCAATCCAACTGGCCCCCTGCCCGCTGCCCACGGCCCCAGCCGCGCCCAATGCATTGGCGACCACTGGCACGATGCTCTTTGTGGCCATGACCAATGCTGCAACAGGGTCGGGTTCTATCTCGACATACATGTTCAATCCAGGCGCCGCCGGACAGTCTCCGACCCCGTCAACTTGTCCGAGTGGCCCTGGATGCTTGCAGAACCCTCCTGCCTCCACGATCGCGGCAGGCACCAATCCAACCGCGATGGCCCTGGATTCCAAAGGCAAGTTCCTGTTCGTCACTGACCCGGTGACGAACACGGTAGCGGCGTTCAGCATTGGCGGCTCAGGACAGCTAACAGCCGTGGGCTCGCCGGTCGCAGCCGGAACCACTCCGGTAAGCGTACAAGTGCATCCTTCTGGAAAATTCCTCTACACGGCCAACCAGGGCTCGAATGATGTTTCCGCCTTCTCCATTGGAAGTTCGGGAGCGCTGACGCCGTTGAGCGGCTCGCCAATAGCGGCCGGCACCAGCCCGTCAGCAGTCACCACTGATGGTGGAGGCAGTTTCCTGTTCGTTGCTAACCGCGATTCCAACACTATCTCCGTCTTCTCCATCAACAGCAGCGGGGCGCTGACACAGGTGACCGGTTCGCCGTTCCCCTCGGTGGTGATCAATCCCGTGGCCCTCGCCAGCATCCGCTAGCAACGATTCCGGAAGCGTCGTTCTTCCGGTGAGGAGGCTTGGGCAGCGACAGCTTCGGAGGCTTGGGAAATTGAGGCGCCTTGAAGGGATTCTTCCCGCTCACTTGTAGATTGAATACTGTTCCTGGGGACGTTTGAGCTTGATAACGAGTTCCTGCTCGGGCTGGTCGACGTCGCGGTCTTCTCCGTATGTTTGGAAGCCGGGAGCGATCACCTGGATGCGCACCTTGCCATAAGGAATACCGGCATAGGACGCCTTGCCTTCATTGTCAGTCTTGAGTTCCAGACCGCCCTTCCCCTGGCGTCCGCGAGAGTCTACGTTGTGCAGAATCACGCTGGCGTTGCGCACCGGCTTGCCGTTGTCGTCTTTGAGCACGATGAACTTGAGGTTGGCAGCATGCTGGGGCTTGTTCTCGGCCCAAGCCAAGCCCAGCAATAGCAGCGCGGCAAACATCACTGCTGCTCTTCCCATCGGCGACCATTCTACAACCTGAGCAGGGCGCTCGCTTCAAAGAAGGCATTCTAAAAGACACGGAGACACAGAGCATCCGGTTGGACGCTCTGTGTCTCTGCGCTTCTGGGGCTAAGGAGGATTCGCCTAGAACCCGAAGCCGGCGCCATCGCCGTGCCCGAGGTCGCGCAGCGCCTCGCGGTTACGAAGGATGAGCGTCGAGCCCTCAATCTCGATCAGGCCCCTGTTACGGAAGCTGGCCAGCAAGCGCGACACGGTCTCGCGCGAAGTACCGATCATTTCCGCAATTTCCTGGTGCGTCAAGGTAAACGGCGCCCGCGCTTCCATGCCCGGGCCTGCGGTGCGCACCATCTGCAACAGGGTGCGCGCTAAACGCTGGGTCGCGGTGTGCGAGAGCAGCATAGTGCGCAGCTGGTGGCAGGTGTTGTTATATTCCTCCGCTAGCTGCTGGGCGATGCCAAACGCCAACTCCGGATGCGCCCGCAGCCACTGCTTGAAGGACTCGCGAGGAATAATCTTGATGCGGCTCGGCTCCAGGGTCTCGGCCGTCAGCTCGCAGGGACGTCCGACCACGCTGGCGCTTAGGCCCACCACTTCCCCCGGCCCAGCGATGCGCACGGTGATGGTGCGCCCATCCGCCGAAGCGGTAGAGAGCTTCACCCGGCCGCTGACGATCATCATTACTCCCGGCGAGGCTTGCCCTTCCACGAAGAGCAGCGCCTGCGCTGGATAAGTGGTCTCGCGCGTCACCCGCTCCAGGGACTTCGTGGATTCCGCCAGTCCTCCGAGAAATGGCAGAGCACAGTTGGGAACCGCCGCAGCAGGTTGTAATACTTGTAAAGTCGACACAGTCAATCCTCCTCAGAAAATCGCCCCACTCGATACTTCTCAGGCCGGTCGGTCTTTTGCTGCGCCCGGTTTCTGGCGCTTATAAGTAATCCCCAAGCGATCTTGGTAAGCTCATTGCTTCGACGCTGGCGAACCGCTAGCTGCGATCTCCTCCACCAAGGAGGCCATCATCAGGCCGGCGGCATCAAGTTCGACGCCCGCCGCGTACATCTCTGCCAGCAGCTCTTTGCCGCGCTCGTCCACGAATCCAACGTTCTCCAAATCCACGCGCAGCTTCATGCCCGGCGCCGCGGCCGCAGTCGTGTGCCAGCACCGTTCCAGTTCCTCGACCCATGGCCCCCGGCACTTGCCCTCCAGCACCAGGGTTGTTGCCGTACTTCCTACTTGAGTCGTTATCCGAAGCATGTTTTCCAGCAACCTCACCTTGTACGCAGAATGGCAAGTTGATGGCCACCGGTCTGCGGGCCAGGAATGCCTTCGGCCAACCCTTTTGCATTGAGCCGAATACACTGTGATGAAGCGCTCTAAGCCGGATCTCGACTCGGGTTGCCTGACGAGCGATGTTGTTTACATCTCGTCAACCCTGACGAAATCTCGTCAAAATGCGGCCCAATTTAGGCTACAATCCCCTCGCTTCCAAGGGTGGGGTTGGATGGCCCCTGCTAGCCAAAACATAGGTCTGGTCAGCCAACACGGCGCAGTTCCGGAATGGTCCTCACCGGCGGTGGATCGCTACGAGGCCTTGGTGGAGGTGTCGCATTCGATCGCCGCCAATCCCGAGTTGGCGGGGCTCTTCCATGATCTGCTGGCTCGGCTGCAGCGGGTAGTGCGCTTCGATTTTCTCAACCTGATGCTGCACGATCCCAACACCAACCTGATGCGGCTGAACGTGGTGGAGGCGACGATACCAGTGACGGTGCCTTTGTCGCTCGCCTTGCCAGTGGAAGATCTTCCGGCCGGTTGGGTCTGGCAGCACCAGCAACCGTTGTTGATCCGCAATCTGGCGGAAGAAACGCGCTTTGGTCCGGCGGTGCGCCTCTATCGAGAGAGCGGGCTGCAGTCGTATTACGTCCTGCCGCTTACCACGCCGCGGCGGCGCGCCGGCGCCATCAGCTTTGGCAGCACGTTGCTGGACGCATTCGGCGAGTCCGAGATGCGTCTGATGCGGGAGGCCGCCGAGCAAATTGCGGTGGCCGTGGACAATGTTCTCACCCACGAGACCGCCGTCTCCTACCAGCAGCAACTGGCAATGGAGCGGGACCGCCTGCGCATGCTGCTGGAGATCAACAATGCTCTGGTCACCCACCTGAAATTGCGCGACCTATTCTCCAGCATTTCGGCTGCTATCCGCCGCGCCTTTCGCCACGATTACTGCAGCTTGGCGCTCTATGACGCCGAGAAAAATTGTTTCGAGATCCGAGCGGTGGACTTACCCAATGGTCGGGGCTTGATCCGCGAGGGCACTACGTTCGGTTTCGGCGGTCCTGCCAGCCGCGCTTTCGCCACCCGCAAGCCGCTGCTGCTGAACCGTCTGGATGAAGAAACTTTCCCTTCCGAAGGCACCCGGCTGGTAATCGCCGAGGGTATGCGCTCCGGCTGTTGGTTGCCGCTGCTCAACCGCGACCGCGTGCTGGGCACGCTGAACGTGCTCAGCCGCCGCGAAGCCGCCTTTACCCCAGAGGACTTGGAGGTGCTGCGGCAGGTGGCCAACCAAGTGGCAATCGCTGTGGACAACGCGCTCGCCGTCCGCCAGATCGCCGACCTCAAAGACAAGCTGGCGGAAGAGAAGCTCTACCTGGAAGACGAGATCCGCACCCAGTACAACTTCGAGGAGATCATCGGCGAGAGCGTGGTGTGGAAGCGGGTGCTGGAGCAGGTGGAGACGGTGGCGCCTACCGATTCCACCGTACTTGTCCTGGGCGAAACCGGTACCGGAAAAGAGCTGATCGCGCGCGCCATCCACAACCTGAGCGGGCGGCGCGACCGCACCTTCGTCAAGCTCAACTGCGCCGCCATTCCCACTGGCCTGCTGGAAAGCGAATTGTTCGGCCACGAGAAGGGCGCCTTCACCGGCGCCATCTCGCAGAAGGTCGGGCGCGTGGAGCTGGCCGATCATGGCACCCTGTTCCTGGATGAAATCGGAGACATTCCGCCAGAACTCCAGCCCAAGCTGCTGCGTGTCCTGCAGGAGCGCGAGTTCGAGCGCCTGGGTTCGACTCGCACTCTCCGCGTCGACTTGAGGTTGATCGCCGCCACCAACCGCGACCTGGGACAGATGGTCGCTGCCCGCCAGTTCCGCAGCGACCTCTTCTATCGCCTCAACGTCTTCCCTATCCACCTGCCGGCGCTGCGCGAGCGCGGCAAGGACATCGCTCTGCTGGTCCGCTACTTTGCGCAAAAACACGCCGAGAGCAAAGGCAAGCGCATCGAGCGCATTACCACCGAAACCATGCAGGCCCTCGAAAAGTGGCCGTGGCCGGGCAATGTGCGCGAGCTGGAGAACCTGATCGAGCGCGCCGTCATCCTTAGCCGGGGGCCAGTCCTGAACGTGCCGCTGGCCGAACTGAAGCCCACCCCCGAACTTGCGGCCGTCGACGCTGTTGCCACGCTGGAGGATGCCGAGCGCGATCACATCCTGAAAGCCTTGCGGGAGGCCCGCGGTGTCATTTCTGGAGCCGAAGGCGCCGCCGCTCGCTTGGGCCTGAAACGCACTACGCTCAACTCCAAGATGCGCAAGCTGGGCATCACCCGCAGGGACTACACCTCTTAATCGGGTCATCGGGTGATCTAATGGAGGTGAAAACCTGCTCCGTTCCTTACTCAATGACTAAAGGCGGTGATCCTCTGCGGACCCGGGGTCTTGGTCGCAATCACTCCGATCACCCGATGACCCGATGACCCGATCAAACAAATGCCCTGACGCTGTCTCGTCATCCCTGACGCCATTTCGCCAACCGTTCTCGTCACATCCCCTTGTGACGTGATTTCCACAAGCGCATAAGCCCTCGAAAAGCGGCCTTTTCTGCGGATTAGGCTGGACTTGGCGCTTTGGCCGGGAAGGTGCACTGTCCCGATGTTGCGGGGACCCGTGGGGTCTTCCACAACGGAGTTTTTGATGCGGAGCCTTTATATGTACCTCTTCATATTCATACAATCCGCAGTTGAACTCCGGTTCGGCTGCAACAACTTTATGCTGGCGGGGAGGGCGTAATGGGAACCCACATCATTTGGCGCAATCCCTCCCCGCCGCCCAAAATCGAATTCAAGCTGTGTCGCGTGGCCGGCAGCCCCCGCGCAACCGTCTACCGAGTGACCGGCCCTAACTACCGGCATCCTTTCGAGCTGATTAGAACCGTCTTTCTCTCGGCCAGCAAGATAGCAACAAGGAAGGCGAAGCCGGCCGCGTCCGGAGCAGAATTGGTGCTGGCCCGCTGGTAACGCCCCTCTCTGGTCTGTAGAGACGCAGCTTGCTGCGTCGCTACGTGTCTAGCGCGCGTTTGGCGTTCCGGAGCATGAACCGCCGGTACAAGGCGCGAATTTCGATTGCAATCCACCGCTCTCGGTTGTCTCCCCCGGTCCCGACGCATTGACGCCGTCCTGCCGCTGGTGCTACGGTCAACGTAGAAATGGTGTTCTCAAATCTCTTCTGTGTCTTCCTCGCCGGGGAAATCGCCACCCTGATTCGCCAAACCGGCCCTGTGGCCAAAATCGTTCTGCTGATCCTGCTGGTATTTAGCCTGTTTTCCTGGGCCATCATCCTCGGCAAGTGGGCCCGCTTCGGGCGGGCACGCACGCAGAGCGGACGCTTCCTGCGCGCATTCCGTAAGGCCATTCGCCTGCAGGACGTGGCCGCCGTATCGGAACAGTTCCGGCCCAGTCCGCTGGTGTCGGTCTTTGAAGGCGCCTATACGGAGTATCGCCGTCAGCTCGGTAATCCCACCGGTATCGTGAAGAACCCTGTGGCGGTGCAGCGCGCGGCGCAGATCGCCTCGTCGGAAGAGTTGACGCGTCTGGAGCGCCGGCTGCCATGGTTGGCCACCACCGGCGCCGTGACGCCATTCATCGGCCTGTTCGGCACGGTGTGGGGCATCATCGACGCTTTTCATGGTCTGGGCACGGCAGGTGCGGCAACGCTGCGCGCGGTCGCCCCCGGCATCTCCGAGGCGCTGATCACCACCGCCGCCGGCCTGTTCGCGGCCATTCCCGCGGTCATCGCTTACAACCAGTTTGGCAGCACCATCCGCGAATTTGGCGCGCGCATGGACGACTTCACGCTGGAATTTTTGAACGCGGTCGAGCGCCCGGTGGAGCGCGGCCCGGAGCCACGTTAGATGGCCTTCACCACTCCCCAAGGACGGACGCAGACGTCGCTCGCCGACATCAATGTCACTCCCTTCGTGGACGTGGTGCTGGTGCTGCTGATCATCTTCATGCTCACCGCGCCCATCCTGCAGTCGGGCATCGAGGTCAACGTGCCCAAGACGCGCACCGTCAAAGAAATCACCGAAGAGAGGCTGGTGATCACCATTGACCGCTCCCAGCGCGTGTACCTGGGCAACGATGCCATCAACATCAACCAGATCGGGGCGCGGCTTCGGGCGAGGATGCGCGATCCGGGGCGGCAATCAATTTTCCTTCGCGCCGACCAGAATGTGCCGTTCGGCGCCTTTGCCACCGTGATGGACGCGGTAAAACAGTCGGGGATCACGAATGTCAGCATCGTCACTGAGCCCATCACCAGTTCGCCGGGAGAGCAGCCGGCACACTAGAACGCCATGTCCGCCCAGGCTGACATCTTCACCGAGCGCGAAAGCTGGGGAGGGCCGCTGGGCTGGTCGCTCGCCCTGCACGCGCTTTTGTTCGGGGCGATCCTGGTCTATGGGCTGGTCAGCAGCATGGGCGGCGGAAGTTGGGGGTCAGGCGGCACTGGCGGCGGCGCTATGAGCGCGACGCTAGTTTCGCCATCGGCCATCCCGCTTCCGCCCAACGAAATGGGCAAGAGCATTGTGGCCCACGAGTCGCCGGGACTATCGAAGTCGTTGCCACGGCAGGAAGAGAAAGCGCCGGAAGCGATTCCGATCCCGGAGAAGAATGCCAAGAAGAAGCCGCCCAAGCCGGAGCGCTCGACCGTGGCCAAGAACATGCCGCCCGAGCCCGAGCCGGAGAACGTAGTCCCCTTCGGCCAGGGAGGACCAATCAGCGGGCCTTACGGCGTCTTTACCGCCGGCGGTGCCAAAGGCGGTCTGAGCTTCGGCGGAGGTGGCGATTTCGGCAGCCGCTTCGGATGGTACGTGGACGTGGTGCGGCGCAAGATCTCGGAAAACTGGATGAAGTACGAGATCGACCCCCGTGTCTCGAGCGGGCAGCGCGTGTACATCACCTTTGACATCCTTCGCAACGGTGAGCCGACCAACGTACAAATAGAGCAGTCGAGCGGAGTGCCATCGCTCGATGTTTCGGCGACCCGCGCCATTCAGCGCATCGACACCTTCGGCAGCCTGCCGAATGAATACAATGGCAGCAAAGTGTCCGTGGAGTTTTGGTTCGATTATCGGAGATAACCGGGACTGATATCGTGATGCGACATAAAATGATCCGATGCTTTCTGAAGTTGACTCAGGTGGGACAATCCGCACAGGGGCGGTTTGAAAGGGCGCGGCTTTCAGCCGCGCCGGCCAGAACGGATGAGAATTGTCATCCTGAGCGCCGTCCGAACGAGCGCAGCGAGCGAGGACAAGCGAAGGTCCTGCTTGGCAACGTTGCTCGCTACCCGACAAAACCCGAGATCCCTCGACTCGCGCTCAGTCGCAAAGCTCCCTCGCGCTTCGCTCGGGATGACAATTCAAAGTTATGTACGGCGCGGCTGAAGCCGCGCCCCTTCAGACCGGCCGCGTCCGCGCTGCTTTCTTTGCTCCTCATTCTGCTCGCCCTGCCCGCCTTCACCCAGGACTGGATCCGTACCGGTACTGGCCTGGGAATAGAAAAGGTCCGGCTGGCCGTGCCCGACTTCAAGGTAGCGACCGCAGACGCTTCCACACCGCCGCTGCAACAAGTTTTTGACGACGTCTTGTGGAGTGACTTGGTCAATGCCGGCATTTTCGACATGGTCTCGAAGAGCTTCTACCCCTTGCAGACCCCGGGCACGCCGCAGGAGCTGAACATCACCGCCTGGGGCAATCCGCCGCCCAACGCCAGCATGGTAGCGTTCGGCAACCTGGGCGTCAGCGGGACCGATCTCCAGATGCAAGGCTGGCTCTTCGACGCCAAGAATGTCAGCGCGCCGCAGGTGCTGGGCAAGCAGTACAAGGAGCCGGCCGGCAAAGAGAGTGCGCGCGACATCGCCCACAAATTCGCCGCCGAGATTATCTTCCGCCTCGGCGGCGGCATTGCGGCGATCACCGAGAGCAAGATCTTCTACATCTCCTCGCGCACCGGCCACAAGGAAGTCTGGGGGATGGATTACGACGGCGCCAACCAGCACCAAATCACGCATCTTGGCTCGATCTCGCTCTCACCGCGCATTTCGCCTGACGGCAATCGCCTGGCCTTTACCACCTACGCCCACGGCTCGCCCGACATTGTGATCTGGTCGCTGGAATTGAATCGCTATCTCACCTTCCCGCGCTTTGGGGGCACCAATGCTTCTCCGGCCTGGGCGCCCGACGGCACCAGGCTGCTGTTTTCCTCCTCGCGCAACGGCGATCCGGAAATTTATCTTGTCAACGACAACGGCAGCGGCCTCAAGCGGCTCACCGCTTACAAAGGCGTAGACATCTCCCCGGTGTGGAACCCCAAGACGGCGGCGCAGATCGCTTGGGTGAGCGACCGGTCCGGGCTGCCACAAATCTACGTCATGGACGCCGACGGCGCCAACGTGCAGCGCATGACCGACACCGGCTATGCCGTATCGCCTTCCTGGTCCCCGAACGGGCAATTTCTCTTATTTAGTTGGAGTCGCAAGTGGGGTCCGGGAGAACCGGGCGGGCAGGACATCTATATAATGGACATCGCCAGCCGCCAGTGGGTGCAGTTGACGAACCAGGGGCGGAATGATTTTCCATCATGGTCGCCGGACGGACGGCACATTGTTTTTCAGTCCAACCGCAGCGGCAGCGACCAGATCTGGACCATGCTGGCCGACGGCAGCCAGCAGCACCAGCTTACCTTTACGGGCTCCAATAGCATGCCGAACTGGAGTTGGAAGTGAAGCTTCATGGGTACTTGTACTCGGACCCCGCCATCAGCTTTAGTGTAGAGATGCAGCGTGCTGCGTCTGGCGCATGCAAATAGAGTTTTCCTATTTCGCTCCGACCGGGCAGGAGCGCAAGGTCCCGGGGAAAAGATTATTGCGAGCTTTCGCGCACGGAGGATGAGGTGAAGCACAGCAAGATGAAGTGGCTTACGATTGTCGCGGCATTGGCGATTTTGATGGTGCTGGCGGGCTGCAAGAAGAAGCCGCCACCACCACCGCCAGCGCCACCACCACCGCCGCAGCCAACTGCGTCGCTGACGGCGAACCCCAACAGCATCCAGAGAGGCGAGTCCACCACCCTGAGCTGGCAGACCACCAACGCCACGGACATCACCCTGGAAGGCATTGGAGCGGTCCAAGCCAGTGGCTCGCAGCAGGTGACGCCGACAGATTCCACTACTTATCGCCTGACTGCCAGGGGCGCGGGCGGGACTCAGGAAGCCACGGCGCGGGTCACCGTCACCCAGCCTCCGCTGCCACCAGCGCCGGTCGCAGCGCCCAGCGACGAGGAGCTGTTCAACCAGAACATCAAGGACGCCTTCTTCGACTACGACAAGTCGGACATCCGCCCCGACGCCCAGCAGGCGCTCATGGCGGATGCCGCTTTCTTGCAGCAGCATTCCAACATCCGCTTCACCATCGAGGGACACTGCGACGAGCGCGGCTCGACGGAATACAACCTCGGCTTGGGCGACCGCCGCGCTACTGCCGCCAAGGCCTTCCTAGTACAGCAGGGGGTGAGTGCGGACCGCATTCGCACCATCAGCTATGGCAAGGAGAAGCCGTTCTGCACCACCCACGACGAGCAGTGCTGGCAGCAAAACCGGCGCGGGCACTTCGTGTATCAACCATGAGACCACGGGGACGGGCGCGAGCCCGTCCCCTAAATCCAGCTCTTGGCTCTTAGCTGTTGGCTTTTAGCCTATAGCTTCGATTTGGAGTTCCGGAGCCAATCGCCAAGAGCCAAAAGCTAAAAGCCAGCATCCTAACAGCGTATGACGACAAAGAGACTCACTCCCCTACTCGTTGCGGTGGCACTGTGCTTGGCCTTGCCGGCATTCGGCGTCAGCAAGGAGATCGTCCAGCTCCAGACCCAGGTGCAGGCGCTGCAGGACCAGATGACGCAAATGCGGCAGTCGTTCGACGAGCGCATGGGCATCATGCGCAACCTGGTCGAGCAGACCACCGACAACATGAACAAAGTCACCGCCGCCGTCAATCAACTGCAAAAAACGCTTTCGCAGCAGAACAGCGATATTGGCGGCAAAGTGGACCAGGTCTCCGCTCAAGTGCAGGCCATGCACGACTCGCTCGATGAGCTGCGCGCCCGCCTGAACAAACTCAGCACCCAACTCGACCAGGTCGCCTCGCAGCAGCAGAACCTTCCCTCGCAGGCGCCCGGCGTTCAGCCCGGCGCGCCCGCCGCGCAGGCGCCGCCTCCCGACGTGCTCTACAACAACGGACTGCGCGATTACAATGCCGGCAAGTTCGATATCGCCGGGCAAGAGTTCAGCGACTATCTGAAGTTCTACCCCAACACCGACTTGGCCGGGAATGCGCAGTTCTACATGGGCGAAATCGCTTACCGGCAGGGAAACTTCCAGGGCGCCATTCAGGCCTATGACAACGTGCTGCAGTTGTATCCTGGAGGCAACAAGGCCGCCGCTGCGCAACTGAAGAAGGGTTATGCGCTCATGGAGTTGGGGCAGCGTGATGCCGGGGTGAAGGAGCTAAACAGCCTGATCGCGCGCTATCCGCGTTCGGTCGAGGCCACACAGGCCCGCGAGAAATTGCGCCAGATGAGCACGAAGAAGACATCACCCACCCGCAGGACAACCGACCAGTAGAAGATCGACCGTCATCCAGTCCTGTCTGGACTCGAGTCGAAGGAAAAGATCGAGCCGCCCCGCAGGGCGGCCCGACGCCGACGGTTATCGGCAAACTTGCGCCCGCTAGTGGGCGTTGGTTCTGTGGTGATGTTTGTGGTGCTTGCGGTGATGGTGCCGGTGCGTGGTAGTGCTGCTGCTCGCCGTGCTGGCTAGCGCCGACAACGGCATGCCGGTCGCGAGCGCCACGAATACCACCACGAACAGGAGCAGAAAAACTCTCTTCATTCGAACGACCCTCCCTGCAGTGCACATTAACCGGAAACGGATCAGCATCGCAATCAGGCATTCGCATTAACTGTTGCCTTCAGCGGTACAATCTCCCCCTTGTACTTCCGGGGCAACCACCGGAACTATCGAAGTCACAAGGGAGCGATGCGGCCGTCACCGACGCCCGTCCGCACTTTGGCTATGGTGGCAACGTTGGAGTTTGGGAAACACATCCCAGCGCGAGCGTGGGTGATGACTACCGCAGAGCGGAACAGGGTCCACCAGATGAAGGACAATGACCTCCATAAGGGAGCTTTGGAAGACGACAACCCGCGGCAGAAGCCACAAGCCCGCTTCAAGGGACAACTCTCGCATCGCGAAAGCGATCCGCTGATCAAATCCAGCGACAGCGACTTCCCCGAGCCCGGCGGAAACCCGGAACACTCCGGCGAGCCGGAAGAAAAACCGTAACGCTGTAGGCGGGCTTTACCGCTATCGGAAGCTCTCCATCACCTCATCGAGCACGGCTTTGGGCGGACGCACGGCCTCCGCCGGCAGCGTGGCCAAGGGCTCATCGGTGACGTGTAGCAGATCCATGAATGTAGGCTTGTTGGGCTCAATGTAGAACACGCCGGTCAGCGTCTCCCCTTCGTGATGGGCTTCGGTGAGGGTTTTGATGGCGAGCAGCTTGTCGGTGGGATCGTAATCGGCCGCCAGCTTGCGCAGGCGCAGGTGGGAACCATCGTGCATGGTGACGTCGATCGTCGTGCCGGGATCGTAGTCCACGTCAATCTCTTCGAAT
>Ga0187769_10000962_pt1 | contig 16033 bp, 13 predicted proteins | sample 0116_SJ02_MP02_1_FD_133140 | JGI IMG/M metagenome (GOLD analysis project Ga0187769, IMG submission 133140) | Tropical peat soil microbial communities from peatlands in Department of Meta, Colombia - 0116_SJ02_MP02_10_MG | ecosystem: Environmental > Terrestrial > Soil > Wetlands > Peat | place... | reverse complement strand
CGGAAATCAAGCCCATTCTGGCGCTGATTGCCGAAGAGGATATTTCTCTGGCTTCTTCGCATGTGTCTCCCGCTGAAGGTTTGCTTCTCGTGAAAGCGGCGCGCGAAGCAGGGGTCAAGCGGTTAGCCATCACTCATCCCCATGCGGATTTCCTTCACTACACCCTGGATCAAATGATCGAGCTGGCTCGTCTGGGAGCCCTGCTCGAATTTCATTTCGCCTTTATGACCAGGGCGGTTCGGGCCCCCATCTCCATGGCTGACGTGGCCAAAACTATTCGCACCGTCGGCCCCCGGTATTGTATTCTGGCGACTGACGGCGGGCAGGCGGTCAACCCTCCCCCGCATGAAATGCTGCGTTTATTCATCGCCGGAATGCTGGAAACAGGTTTCTCGGACGAGGAAATTCAGACCATGACTATCCGCAACCCGGGATGGATTTTAGGGCTGCAATGAGGTCAGGGGTTGAAGGCCGCTCAGTATTGCGGAACTAAATCCCTCCTTCCCTTCCTTTACCAAAGGGAGGAATTCTCCTTTTTGAAAAAGACGGCTAGGGGAGATTAGAAATTCCCCTCTTTGAAAAAGAGGGGTCAGGGGAGATATTAAAAGAATATGCCTGGCCAATTATAGACTTCTTAGTAAGTGTTGGTCAGAACCCCAACAAGGCCTTCGGATTCTGAATGGCCATGGCTTCGATCTCTTTCTCCTTGAAGCCGGCCTCCTGGAGGCGTTGGATGTATTCCTGCATGGCCTGGACCGGATGGATGTTCGCGGCCTGGCCGAAATCCGTCCCCAGGACTGTCGACTCCACCCCGATCGCCCTGATATTCTTCACGATCAGATCAAAGGGCAAGAAGCCCCCCACCGTCTTCGTCGCCGGGGCGATCAATACATAACACCTTTCGAAGAAAACCCCTTTTCGGGCCAAAACGCGCTGGTCCTCCAAATCCAGGGGAGCCATATATTCCGGATGGGTGGCCAGGATGCGTTTGACCCCCATCTGCCTAGCCGCGTCCACCAAAGCGTGAGTCTCGGGGACGGAAAGATGGCCAGTTCCAAGAATCACCTCGTGGAAAGCCAGAATTTCGAGGATGGTCCATACTTCAGGTACAATTTTCCCCGCTTCATCCAGGATGGTGATTCCCCGCCCGTTCTTTGACCAAGGCCATGGGTCCCCAGGTTGGACCTTCATGCTCGGGGGAATGGAAGCACCTCCGTGGGCCTGATTGAAAGCGATGCGGTCGGCAAGGGGAACATGTGCTTTTTGGTAACTGAGCGTATATTCTGCCGATAAGGTGGGCATCCAGACTTCCCTGGCACCTAGGCGCGCATAGGAATCGACGGCAAACGGGTTTAACCCCCCCACCGGGAAATTCAGGACCAGGCCTCCGCATACCCGGATGTTCGGAACTATCTGGTTGACCAGGTAGGCGCGTTCCACGCTGGAGCCGAGATGGGATTTAATCATGATTCCCCCCATCGCAGCTGCCGCCGCCGTCCGGGCCAGCTCCAGGTCGTCCGTCTTGCGCGGAGCGATGTCTGGAGCGGCGTGGATATGCATGTCGAAAACTCCGGGAATCTTATCCATTCTTTTCTCCCTTTCCGGTATGGCCAAATCCGCGGCCCTCGGTTCAAGAATAAGCGATTGCCCTGGACCCCCTCTTTCTAACGAGCGACGCCGGCCCCCCTGGGGAGCCACATGGTGAGCTCGGGGAACAGGATGACCACCAACAACCCCACCGCCAAAGCCATTGCATAAGGCCAGTAATGGGGCATGTGCTGGGTAATGGTGAGTTTGCCGAAACGCAGGGCAATCAGCAGCCCGACCCCGATGGGAGGCATGAAGAGCCCCACGCCCACAGCCGCGGTGAGTACGATGTTGAAGTGGATCGGCTGGACCCCCATGGCCTTGGCCGTTGGAAAGAGGACCGGGACCAGGATCACCGCGGCGGGGAGGCCTTCCATTACCATCCCGAAGAAGACGACAATGAGGGCCACCACGCACAAGAACGCCCAGGGGCTCCTCTGCAGTGGGGTCAGCAACTGCCCGATCGTCTGGGGCACCTGGGCCATTCCCATCAGAAATTGGTAGACCGTCGCCACACCCAAGAGCAGCACCACGCTGGCACTCACCAGCGCGCTGTCCTCGGCAATCTTCAGGATCTCCTTAAAGGTGACGTTGCGGTAGACCAGCAGGGCAATCACCAGGGCGTAGAAAGCGATAATGCCGCCTGCCTCCGTAGCGGTAAAGATTCCGAACCGGAAGCCCACCAGCATCACGAAGGGTACGAACAAGGGAATCAAAGCCCCCTTCAAGGCCGTCATAAAGACCCGCCAACTGGGACGCGCGTCGGTCGGCCAGTGGAACCGGCGGGCCTGCCAGTAAATCACCGCCATCAGGATGGCCGACATCGCCAGGGCGGGAATGAAGCCTCCCAGGAAAATCCCCACGATGGAAGTATTGGTCATTGTGCCGATGACGATCATGAAGATGGCGGGGGGGACGAGGATTCCCATCCCCGTGGCGGCTGCTACGATGGAGACCGCATGCTCCGGCTTGTACCCGGCTTTCAGCATCGGCGGGGTCAACATGGCGCCGATGGCGGAAACGTCGGCGATGGAGGAACCGGAGATTCCGGAAAAGAGGTATTCCGCCGCCACGGTGGTCATGCCTAGCCCTCCCTTCATCCAACCTACGACGGCCCTGGCCAGGTCGACCAGCTGGTAGGACATTCCGCACCGTTCCATCAGGGCCCCGGCGAAGATGAAGCTCGGGATGGCCAGCAGCACGAAGCTGTCCGCTCCGCCGATGATGCTGGAGGGCAGCTTGCCCAGTTCAAAGTTGCCCAGGATCAATCCGATAATGCCCGAGAGCCCCATGGCAAACACCACGGGCGTGCCGATAGCGATTAACAACACAAAACCTATTGCCGCCAAAGAGAGAAGCATGAGGATACTCCAATCAAATCTCGAGTAATTGGAGAGGCGCTCCAATCCGCGCGGGGATCCAAAATTGCCTATCACCTTGCATTCCAGTTACGCTTTCTCCCTAGGGTGCTTTCCGACCTCGAAGGACCTCAAAGGCGAGGGCAACGGCGTAGCCGACCATGAGGACTCCCCCCACAAAAGCGGAGGCGTATTGCACCCCAAGGTTGAGCCCCAGGCCCGGCGTGATGGAGGTGGAGTTGCGGCTGGTCAGCTCCAGCCCGTAAGGTGCAACCACCAGCCCGAACAGCATGATCAGGAGGGCGATGGCTGTCTGGAGGATTCGCTGCTGGCGGGGTCCCAATCGATCTAGGAAAAGGTGGATAGAAAAATGGGAACCCCGGGTGATTCCGATGGCCCCGCCGATAAAGGTCAACCAGATGAGACAGAGGGTTCCCACCTCCTCGCTCCAGGCAAGTGCTTGCCCGACCACATACCGGGAAAAAACCCCGAGCATCATGTCCACGAGCATGATGATCATCAGCGTTACGAGAACAATGCGGGGGATAAAACTGACCAGGTTGACAACGCGCGACACGAATCTATCCTCCGGGTTTATAACCACTTTCCTAACTACTTGGTACTGACGATTTTATCCCACATCTCCGGGAATATTTTTTTATATTGGGGCCAGATGTTCTTTTCCGCCAATTTGCGAAAAGCAGCGGTGTCCGCCTGGTTCACCACCATCCCCACTGGCTCCAGCAGCTTCTTTGCCCCGGCGAGAGAATCCACGCTTTCAACGTCGTTCCGCATCCGCTTCTGGGCTTGCATGGCAATATCCTGCAGTAGCCTCTGGTGCTCCGGCGACAGTGCTTTCCAGATGTTGGGATTGATGATCGTCATTGTCGGGCTGTAGTTGTGGAAGGTCAGGGAGGCGTATTTGGAAACCTCATAGGCCTTGAGGTTGAAGATGTTGGCCACCGGCAGGTCGGCGCCATCCACCACGCCCTGCTGTACCGCGGGGATCACCTCGTTCCAGCCCATCGGCACGGCGCTGGCCCCCAGGCCGTTCACCGTGTCGGCAAACACCTTGCCCTGTTGTACCCTCAGTTTCAGGCCCTTCAGGTCATCCGGGGTGTTGATCGGCCGCTTGGTGTTCCAGAAGTGGCGAAAGCCCATGTCCATATAAATCAGAACGCGCAGCTTGTACTTCCGCTCGATCAGGTCGGCGAGCTGCTTCCCGATCTCCCCGTTGAACATGGTGTAGGCCTGGTTGTAATCCCGCACCAGATAGGGAACCATGAAGACGCCCATCTCGGGGATCAAGGAGGAAGCGGCCCCCACGGGAGTGCCCATGGCGATATTGCCCGACTTCACGGCGTCGACAATCTCAGCCTCTTTGGTGAGAAGAGTCCCGGGGTGGTAACGGATTTGAAGCGTTCCGTTGGAGCGCTGGGCAATTTCCTTGGACATCCATTCGTAGGCCTTGTGGGTAAGGTCGGAGTTGTTGACATAAGCCAGGTCCAGGACCTTCGGCTTGTCCTTTTCTGCGGGAGCGGCAGAAGCAATCCCGCTCCAACCAGGAAGCAGAAAACCGAGGGAGAGAACCATGACGATGGAAACCCTGATGCAGCAATGCATAGCTTGATTCCTCCTTTTTGGGCATAAATGGTCAAGGACAGGTTTTGAGGTTGGTTGAATATACGAAAAAGGGGGAAAGGATGTCAAGAAAAAATGGCTCCAAGTGGATTCCCAGACGGCCCTCTCGCGCCTTGGTCTGTTCTTTCTATTTAAGCATTGCCCGAAATATTCCGATAAATAGGTCGATCATAAAGAGAAGTTGATTTAGGGTTACATTTGGTGATATTTCGCTATGAAACGCTTTCTCCATAAATATCAATTACTTTCCATAGCCATGATTTCTGTGGGTATCCTATTTCTTCCCGGCTATGCCCTCTTTGATAATCTGTGTGAAATAAATTTCCTGCGCTCCACTTTAAATTGGGAAAACCCCGATGATATAGATCAATCTGCCAGCCTTGGGGAAAAATGGAAAGTAGTGCGAGTAGATGTTTATTCGACCCCATTTGTTCCAGATGATAGGATCTTTGATTCAATCGCGCCCTTTGCTTTTGGGCATAGGTTATCGAAAGAAATAGAAAAAGCTTCCGTATTTCGGTGGTTAATAACTCAATTTTAACGGAATGAGAAATGTTCGATTCGACACCTAATAACAAAGGAATAACCCTGGTTGAGGTTGTGCTTGCAATTTTCTTGACTTCGATCGGAATTCTATCGCTTCTTTCTTTACAGCCGTCCGCCTGGAATCTATCTGGCAAATCCGATTCTCTCGGTCGCGCGGGATCGATTTTACACAGTGAGCTTGAAAGCAACGAAATCCTCCTGATGAATCCTAATTATCCGAACCCCTGTGGTGCGACTAACCCTCTTATCGCAACAAAAACCGTGAACGAGAGTGGCCAAAGCCCGGCTCAGGCTGGAGACTTGCCCTTTACCGTTCAAACTACCATCCAAGATAATTTGAACAACTCCTGGGCCATTCGGGTGAGAGTCACCTGGCAGGGGAATAACTCGGGGGTCTCGGAAACCCGCATCGTAACGCGCCAGGAATCTTTCAGGTTTTGAACACCATGGATGAGATATGAAAAAAATAGAAGGTTTCACTTTAATCGAGATCGTTGCTGCGATGTCTATCGGCCTGTTTATGCTGGGGGCGATCTATGTATCCGCGATTTCCGGGCAGAAGTCATCTCTTGCTATAGACAGTAAGGTCGGGACTCAACAGGACACCCGGGCAACCCTTGAAGTTATGGTTGTCGAAATTTCGATGGCCTCTTACAATTCCAACTTTATTCCCAACATATGGGTTGATCCGACGAATTGTGCCACGATTTCCGGCAATCAAGCCTATAAGGGCATTCAGGCCGCCACCGCTAATTCCATAACCGTAGAGATGGATACTGACAATAGTGGGTTCGTGGGGGATAACCCCAATGAAGTGATTTCCTATGTTTACGATATCGCCAACCAGCGAATTACCAGGGGGGCAAATTCCGGCGGTGCTTGCGGCGCTGCTAATTCTTTTCTGGGAGATGTCCCGACGAACCCTAGGATGGAAAGGGTGGTAAACAGTGATTTGAATATTCCGATCTTTAGATATTTTGACGGCCTCGGAAACGAAATATTGCCCGCGAATCTCCCGGCCAATATACCTAATATCCGGATGATCCAAATCACTCTGGTGGTAGATACAGAGAACGTCGATCCCAATAGCTTCCTGAGAAGAAGGATGATTTACACCACCAGTCTGGTTCCCAAGAACCATGCTACTTGCCCCTAAATTAAAGGAGCAAATCGGATGAGCTTTGATTCGAAGGATAAAGAGGGTTTTGCTCTGGTCGCCGCGATGATGGCTATCTTGATCCTAACCGCAGTCGGTCTTCTTGCATTTGCGGTATCGACCCAGGACATTCGCATTAGCGGCAGGCTGGTGGGCGAGAAGAAGGCAGTATCGGCTGCTGAGACGGGAGCCAATTTCCTTTGCCAGAACTTTAACCCCTCCAACCTGAGTGCTTCTGCCACCCCGGTTCCTCTTCAGGTTGATCAAAACAATGACCCCGCCACTCTTTTTACGATCGGGACACCGACCCGGCCTACCACCGGCGCCCCTATCGTGCCTATGACCGGATATTCCCAAAGCGGGGGCCAGGAATGGGGACAGGCGAGATTTGATGCACCCATAACGGGGACGAATACCAGGTATTTGAGCAATGTTCAGGTGAATTTAGGTGTAGGTTATGGACCTGTAGAGATGACAACCACCTATCGATGATGAAGAGGGTAAATATGTTACCTATAAGAAAATTGGTCACTTCTGTTGTAATTGGGGGAATATTTCTCTGGATTTCAAGCGCCGATGCCATTATGAGGGGGGATGTTAAGCCAAACTCGGAGAGCCAATCCGAGACCCCCAAGAAGGCAGTTCAAAACACCAATCAACTGAAAAGAGCAACCGAACTTGTGCTGAAGATACAAGACGGGGTTTTATACACCGACAAGAATCGATATGACCTGAAGGGGGTAAAGGTTATTGACCATGCGGAAGGTGTAAAGGTGAGCGAGCCTTCGGATGGAAGGAAAAGGGTTGCCGAGATGATTTTTTTGAATGGCGTATTGAAAGAAGTGATTATTCATAAATAAGCAGATCAGGGGAGCAAATATTATGGAGTACCAGGAAATGTCAAAAAGAATGGCAAAGTGTCTTTCCGCAATAAAGATTTTAGGGTTGTTCATATTTATCTTTTTCTGTGGGCCCTCTCTCTACGCCCAGGACTCGGATTTGTTTACCACTTCGGCCAATCCCAACGTGTTGATCATTCTGGATAATTCCAACAGCTTCGATGAAGATTTTTATGGAAATGGGGTGGGTTCGTATTCCCCCAGCAGCAAATCCGTCGTCTCGAGACAACTGCTGAATGGCTTAATCAGCACCTATATCAACAGCATGAATATCGGCCTGATGACTTTTCAGTTGCCCTCAGTTTCCTACTTCTACCTTCACAATTCAGGCTATTTTGTCTCTTACAACCCGATTTCGTATTGTCCCAATCCGCCGCCTGAACCTGCATGTGTGGATTATTGCGCCAACGGAACTCCATCGTCCCAGGCAATTTGCCAAAATGCCTGCGCATCCCAGAACCCTCTTTTTGATGCCACCTATTTTGACGCAATTATCCCCTCTTCCCCTCCGGGGAGTCAGCGGCGAAACCTTTATTGCAATCTTATATATCCCAAAAACAACGAGATGCCCAACCCTACGGATCCGACCCACTATATGTATTACAAAACGGCCTCTCCCTTTTACGACTCGGGAAATGATGGGGTAGGATTCTTCTATTCTCCGAATTACAACCCCGCCGTAGAATATTATTCATGCGGTGGATGTTATAACACCTACGACTGGTGGTTTACAAAAACTGGAACTTCGGATCAGGAAATTGGGTATTCAAATTTATATTGGTCGGGAGTCGGCCTCGTTCCCACGGACTCCGATACTGCTGCAGGGTTCGGCAACTTTGGGCAGAGATTGTTTTATTATTATGTCGGGCCGACTTGGTTTTCCAATAGTTCTCCCGGTGGCGGCTACCTGCAGGTGCAGGTCAACAGTAATAACAATGCCAATAACGCCCAATTAAACGCGCTTTTGGCTAAGTTGGCACCGCATGAGAATGATCCGGCAGGATACATGAGCTGCACTAATACCGGAAACCCCAACCAATGCCCCTACGTTATTAATGCTGGAAATACTCCCACTGCCGGAACGTTGCAATCGGCGATCAATTATTTTAACGGATCCAGCACCTATCCCAGCCCCATCCAATATTCTTGCCAGAAAAATTTCATCATATTTGTGACCGACGGTGCGCCCGATACAGATCAATACGGGAATCCGGGATCGACGCAATCCGTACTGCCGGCGGTCCTCCAACGAATTCAAAATTTGCAAAACGTGGTCGTTAACGGTACCACTTATAACATAACGACCTATATGGTAGGGGTAGGATTGACTAATGCTGACAAGGCCGCATTGGCCCAGATGGCTGTCGCCGCAGGAACCGCTGTGAACGGCCAGGCCTATTATGCCGATAATCCAAGCCAATTTCAAGCGGCTCTGGCCTCTGTATTCTCCAATATTATAGAAAATAGTTATTCTTTCAGTCTGGCTTCCATCGCCTCGACCCGGACGGTCAGTGAAAATTACATCTACCAGGCTTCCTTTACGCCATTAAATGGGGACCCGTTTTGGCAGGGACATCTGCAGCAATTTTCGATTCTCTCCAACGGAGACGTGGGAAGCCCCTTGTGGGATGCCGGGAGTATCCTGCAGTCTACCAATGCCGCCTCGCGCAATATGCTTACCTATAAATCCGGTGCTTTAACTGCTTTTACTACCGGAAACATCACTCCGGCAGACCTGGGGGTCTCCACCACTGCTTCAGTAGCCTCCATTGTAGGGTATTTCCGCGGCGATCCTGCCTACAACCCGGATAACTGGAAGCTGGGTGATATTTACCATTCCAGCCCGGTCACCGTGGGAAGTCCCAACCAATATTTTGCCGATCTCCAGGACCTTAACAACGCCTTTTCTCAATTTTACGTGATCAATCAACGAACCGCCGCTAACGGAAAGGAAATAGTAGTAGTGGGCTCTAATGACGCCCAGGTGCATGCCTTTAGAACCCTCGACGGAACCGAGAGTTGGAGTTTCATCTCCCCCAATTTCTTGAACCGGCTACAAGATGTCGCTCACTCGACTAACCCCAGCATGCAGGGTCATCAATTTTTCACGGATGGCCCGATGACGGTCGCGGATGCCTGGCTCGGGAGCGGGGATTACACCCACAAATCTCCCACGGACTGGCATACATTGCTGATATATGGGGAGGGCCGGGGCGGGGGGAGTACCCTCTGGAGCTCCTCACCTTCCTGTAATTCGGGGTTCAATTTGGTCTATAACTCTTATTATCCCAATTACTGCGGGTACTACGCATTTGACATCACCAATACTGCCAACCCTCAGTACCTCTGGTCAATAAATGTCAACTCTACGCAGGCTCCGTATCTCGGTGACCCCTGGAGTGAAGTGGCGGTGGGTCGCGTAAAAATCAATGGGAATGAAAAGTGGGTTGGATTTTTCGGGGGAGGGTATAACGCCCAGAATTGCGGGGCAAGTGGAAGTTGTGACACGAGAGGAAAAGGATTCTTTGTAGTGGATTTGAGCAACGGAAATATTCTCTGGAGTTATACCAACGCAGGCGATTCCAACATGAATTACAGTCTTCCAGGCTCAGTGGCCATTGTGGACTCAGACAATGACGGCTTTATCGATACGGCATATATCGGCGATCTAGGGGGCAATATGTGGAGGTTCACATTCTGCCCGATAAGCGGTTCATCGACCTGCGGTATAGGGAATTGGGGTGGAGGCCTCCTATTTCAAAATACCGGCAGCATTACCCCGATCTATACCACGCCGAGCATAACCAGAGATCAGACGAACAACCTATGGGTTTTCTGGGGAACAGGGGATGAGACCAACCCCACGACCATCACCAGCCAGGATAATTTCTATGCCGTAAAGGATACTTCCCGCTCCGGAACCTATGGAAGTGCGGACTTACAAAACATTACCGCCAGCACATATTCTGATGCTCCCACAAAACATGGATGGTATTTTAATTTGCCCACCGGCGAAAAAATATTATCCGATCCCACGGTTTTCGGGGGAGTCGCCTATTTCGCTACTTATGCTCCCTCGCAGGGTACCGATCCCTGTTCTAACGCCGGAACAGGCAAATTATATGCGATATCTTATGCTACCGGCAGCAGCATTTTGTCTAGCTCTTCGGGAACGTCAGGACCGCTTAGCAGCAGTATAGCCCTGGGTGCTGGCATCCCGATAGGTCCCATTATTTCCTTCAAGCCGAGCGGAGCAATGCCTCCCGATATCTATGTCACCGAAAGTGGCGGAACGGCAGGAGGTTTAGGTACCTCGGTGAGTACGCAGAGGGTAAATTTCAGTCCACCGACGGTAATCAACAGAACCAACATGCTCTATTGGGAGGATTTACGGGTGCAATAAAATAAGAATATTTTCCAAGTAGGTGGTTTCTGAATTTCCTTTCCAGATCTACACGAGGACTTTGGTGAACCATGGAATATTTTAAGATTGAAGGAGAGAAAGAGGGTGGGCAAGGAGTTGAACCAAGCAAAGGGAGACGTTTTCGCAATACCCCCCCCAAGAAAGAACTGCTAGAAGACCAGAAGAAGCCTGATGGCTCCAAAGGTCTCTTGAGAAAATTGTCCATCTCTTGGATTTTTTCAATCTCTCTGGTTATTTTGATTATCAGCCTTTATGCCTTTCCTTCTGGCAAAAGCGACAGTCCCAGACCCATCGAAAGCTCTACCCCCCTGGCGGGATTTCAAAGCCAAGGGCTAGACGCGGTTAGCATCGCAAAGGAATACATTCCATCGAATTCGATTCCCGGGGCAGGTCAGAACCAAAACACGGAGCCAGAGAATGTCAATCTTTCGTTAGATGATACCATTCAAAAAGCCTCTAGAGCATTAGTGTTCCTCAAAGCTGCCCAGGGAAGTGGTTGTGGATTCCTCCTTTCAAATAAAGGGATTATCATTACCAATGCGCATATATTGGGAAAAGGGAACGAAGCAGAAATTTTTTTCCCTTCAGGCGCTGAGAAAAGGGGGGTCGTTCTCAAAAAATTACCTCTCCCTTTGGACATTGCTTTTCTCCAAATCGACGGGGATGATTTCGAAACTTTACCCCTCGCCGATTCTGATCAATGCCAGGAAGGAGAAGAAGTAATTGCCCTTGGTTTTTCTGGGGGAGGGAATTGGGGATCACAGCCTGTTCCTTCCAAGGGGAGCATTCGCAATTGCAACCTGTCTTATGAAGGAGTCCAATATCAAGAAATGGACCACGCCATTAACCAAGGGAATGACGGCGGTCCAATCATCAATAAAAAGGGGGAAGTTATCGGCCTATCCAAAGGAGAATTCTCTATTAAAGACCTGAAGGGTGCTGGCTATGGAATGGCCATCAATGTAGTGAAAGCCTCCATGGATCAAAAGCTCTTTCACCTGGAGGAAAAAATAAGAGAAAGAGAAACATTTTTCAAATATGTCTATGATGATTTATGGATTATCCTCTCCAGTGAATACCAAGTTTACCAAAAAAAATTATATGAGATGAACATGGAAGGGGCTATATCTGCTCAAGAAGCCGAACAATTGGAAAAGAGATCTTCCATCCCCCCGGCTGGATACCCTTCCTTAAAGAACTGGGTGGCCGACTTAAGTGAAAAAGTAATCAAAGGGGAACTAACCAAAGAAAAAGCCACCTCCATCCTCAAGGGTCACTTTGCTCAATAACTTGGGCCCTCCCATCCGGGTCCCTGCCCTTACTCCCGATCAAAATGAGAATCCCTCTAATATCCGGGAAGTTGTGTCATCCGGGGCGTCCTTCCTCGGTCAAAAGAGGATATTTTTTTCTCATAGAAAATCTACAGAAATCGCAAGGGTTATGGTAAAAGATAAAAGAGGTTCAGGTCTTCAAAATTCCGGGGAGAGGTCAAGATGAGAAAAGCAAAAGAGGAAAAAGGTGTTTCCCGAAGGATGTTCTGCAAATGGGTCTCCGGGGGAGCAGCGGCCATCGTGGGGAGTTGTTTTACGCCATCTCCTTCCTGGAGAATCAGGGGTGCCAGGTTTTTGGGGATCCAGAGGGCGGAGGCAATGACAGTAGCAAAGATAAGCGAAGCCCCCAAGGAGCCTTATGTAACTCCGCTGTTTACAGGACCGGATGTGACCAGACAGTCTCTCATCCCTGACAGTAAGGACCTGAGGGTAAGCATAGTGAATTTTGGCAAAGGGGTGAGGAACAAATTCCATACTCATGATAGGGATCAAGTGCTGATCGTGACTGCTGGAAAGGGCATTGTGGCTACGGAAAAAGAAGAAAGAATCGTAACTGTTGGGGAGATTATCCTATTCCCGGCCGGCGAGAAACACTGGCATGGAGCCACCAAAGACTCCGAATTCTCTCACCTCGTGATAACGAGAGCGGAATCCAAGACGACTCAGCTGGAGAATTAGTCCGGCGACGGTATTAGGTTTTTTGTAAAGGTAGTCCGATATGAAATTCACGGCTTCAAATTCGGCGTAAGCTTCTTCAGAAGAGGTTTTTGCACCTTCAAATAGAAACGTAGACGGACAAAAAAGCCAGGGTAGTCATTGGTCTTGGGCCAGCGTGTCAAGGTTTAGGACTGCGTTCAGGACGGGGACTGGCACACTAAAATACCGGAGCTGGCTGATCTTAATTTTGTGGTTTTAGGCGGAGGGGAAAAATAAATAAATTGAAATCCGCAGGCCGGATTTGCTAATTGACCCGAGGTCTCTCTTGTGGGATCATTGGGCCGATGAACCAATCAGGTGAAAGAGTGGAGCTTCTGGCCTTGGTTTGTCTGGAAAAAGGGGGGCTCATAAAAACTCTCAGATTTGTTTTGGCAATATTGTCTCTGATGTCTTTAGCTGCATGTTTATTCGCCTGCGGTAATACCGGCCCGCAATCCATTACTGTAACGCCAGCCAATCCAACCATATCCGTGCAAGCCACACAGCAGTTTGCAGCCACGGGCACATTCTCTGATGGGACAACCCAGGATATGACCTCGCAAGTGACCTGGAGCTCGTCTAATACCTCGATGGCAACGGTTAACAGCGGGTTCAATGCCGGTCTTGCCACGGGCGTCACACCAGGTACCGTAACCATTGCTGCCACCTTCGGGAATACCTCGGGGAGCACATCCCTCACGGTCACCTCGGCAACTTTATCTTCCATCTCTATAACCCCCGCCAATTCAAGCATGCCCCTGCAAGCCACGCAGCAGTTTGCAGCCACGGGTACATTCTCTGACGGGACAATCCACGATTTAACTTCGCAAGCGGCCTGGAGCTCGTCCGATCCCTCGGTGGCGACGGTCAACAGCAGCGGCTTGGTCACAACCGTGGCAGCAGGTACTACAACGATCACGGCCACCTCAGGAGGTATCCCGGGAAGCACGACCCTCACGGTGACCGCGAGCTGACGTCGCTATAAAGGGAATTTTTAGGCCAAAGAATCTTGAAATGGAATGAGGATCAGGCGTCTTTTCAAAAAGTGCTGCTCACAATACAACCCCGCCGTGCGGAACCGGAATGAGACTGTTTTGCTTTCTTTCCCCTCGTAAAGACTTGCACCTGATTCCTGCTTGCTTTTTAACGGTGGCTCAAACCGGTAATCCTGAAGATTCATCAAAGCGGGGGGATTGCCTTTCCTGGCTTGACTTGCGATCGATTTGTGTCCTATATTGGCTTCACTTATGGCTTTCGTGGGGATACCTGGAGGATCAATAGTTTTCACAAAGGAGGATGCCATGCGTAGGATGAGGAGCGGGCTATTTCTGGGGGTGTGCGCGCTGGTGCTGATGTTTAATAGCACGGCCTATGGGGTCGATTTGAAATGGTGGTCTCACTGGGCGATCGAGGAGAACAAGAAGTTCGTTCTGTTCGAGGTCAAGAAACGATTCGAGGCCAGGCATCCCGGGAACACGGTAACCATCACCTTTTACGAGAAACAGAACATGTTTCCGACCCTTCGGGCCGCTTTTACGGCAGGGTCTGGCTTCCCGGACATTTTCTATTACGAGGCCGACGTGCCGGAGTTCATACCTGCCGGGTGGCTTGCGGACATGTCCACTGGCATCCGCTGGGAGAATTTCGAGCCCAGTGCTAAGGCCTTCTGGACCCGCCCCGGCCCTGGGGGGAAGATGGCCCCCTGGGCGCTGGCCATCGAGTCCGCTTCCGACGAGCTGTACTACAACAAGAAACTATTCAGGCAGCTCGGGATCACGGTGCCAGCCGATGGTGTTTTCACCCAGGACCAGTTCAAGGACGTGGTAAGCAAGTCCGTAAAAGCAGGCTACGCTGCTTTCGCCACAGGGACGTCGGACCGCGAATATACAGCCCTGTATATTCCCTCCGAGCTTCTGCTGAGTAAGATGGGGGGGGACGAAGTGAAGAAGTTGGTCCGCGGGGAACTGTCCTGGAAGGATCCCCGCGTCGTAGAGGTGTTCCGCTATTATAGGGAGTTGATTGATATGGGAGCCTACTCCAAGGCCATGACCAGCATGACGCTGGCCGAGTCGCACCGATATTTTCACACCGATCAAAAGGCGGTCATGTTCCCGGTCAGTTCCTGGTATACGGGCCGCTCCTTCGTGCCCCCGGAGAAGGGTGGGCAGCCGAAGGATTTCGAGCTGGGCATGCTCAATTACCCGATGATGAAGGACGGCAAGGGACCGAACCAGAAGTACATCGGCTACCAGGGTTCCTTGGCGGTGGCGGCCAAGGGTCCCAACCTGCCACTGGCCATGGAGGTGGCGAACGCTTTTGCCGATCCCGAGATCGGAAACCTCTGGGTGGGCAAGACCGGTATCCAGACCGGCATCAAGACCGATGTGCCCAAGATCGACAGCCCGATCAAGTGGTACATCGAAATGTTCTCCCAGGTGAACAAGAACACCAAGTGGCAGAATATCGCGGTCCAGACCTTTAAGCTAAACATGAAGCCGGAGATGTGGGAAGTCTGGGTATCCATCATTCAGCAAGGTCTTCCCAACAGATTGATCGGAGTGGACCAGGCCCTGGACAAGTTGGAAGCGGCCCGGATGAAGTTCAAGTAGTCTTCTCCCGGAAATCAACCCTCATCAGCGAAGGGCACATCCCTGACCGGTGAGCGGGGGGCGAGCAAGGTGCTAGCCCCCCGATCTTCGGACGGATCGGGACCAGGCCGGATGGTAGGGGCGAAGAGTGTGTGCCGATGCCAAGTGTTGCCGTTGACCAAACAGAAGTAACTCAATCCCTGCCGGCAGCTGAAGTCCGTAAATTTTTCCGATCCCCCCAGCCCCGGCGGCCCTGGGGCCCGATCGCGATGTTCCTGTGCCCTGCGCTCTTCTTCTACTTTGCCTTCATCATCTATCCGGTGCTGGTGACCTTTTTTAATAGCTTTCATATTCTCCGGCAAGACCTAGGGCTGACCTACCAGTTTGTCGGGTTCCAGCACTTCAAAGAGATCCTGACGGGCGACGAAGTTTTTTGGAAGGCGGCGGCGAATTCGCTTACCTGGGCTATCGTTGCCCCGATTATTGACATGCCCCTGGCGCTGGCCCTCGCCTTGGTACTCCATGCCAAGGTTCCCCTGGCGCGCTTCTTCCGCACGGTCTGGTTTACGCCGCTCCTCATGTCTTATCCGGTGGTCGGTGTGATCTGGCTGTGGGTTTACAACTATGATTGGGGAATGGCGAACCTCGTTCTGCGGACCATCGGCCTGGGAAGGTATGCCGAAGCCTGGTTGGCGAATCCAGCAACCGCCTTGCCCGCCCTGATTCTGGTTACCACCTGGATGTTTACGGGGTTTCACATGGTGATTCTCCTGACGGCGCTTCATACCATTCCCCAGGAGTATCTCG
>Ga0187769_10000960_pt1 | contig 16052 bp, 11 predicted proteins | sample 0116_SJ02_MP02_1_FD_133140 | JGI IMG/M metagenome (GOLD analysis project Ga0187769, IMG submission 133140) | Tropical peat soil microbial communities from peatlands in Department of Meta, Colombia - 0116_SJ02_MP02_10_MG | ecosystem: Environmental > Terrestrial > Soil > Wetlands > Peat | place... | reverse complement strand
GACGCCCTTGGGACAAGCAACTTTTCGACCCGGTTGAAGGGCACCCCAAGTTCAACGCTCGAACCTTGCATGGCTCCTCCCGACGATACGCTCACCACGGTGCAACCCTTGTCTACCGCTTCGCCGAGGACGCTGAGCGTCTCTTTGGTCTCCCCCGACAGGCTCACGGCCAGCACAAGCGTCCGCGGTCCGGCGAATCCTGGGAGGTGGTAATCCTTGACGACGGTCACTGGCACTCTGATGATGGGCCTCGACCATTCTGCCAGGACGTCACAGGCGCTCCCCGAACCTCCCATCCCCGCGAGGATTACTTTGTCGAAGTCCCGCCCCTGGGGAAGGCTGAGAGGTCGGGCCAGGGACGTCCGAACAGCTGAAGGCCACTTGGTGTAGGCCTCCCAGAGCCCCTGCTTGTCGACCGCTCTGATTTCCTTCGGCCCTAGCACGCTCGGTCACCCCCGGGGTGAGTTATTTAGCATATGAGTGGAAAGCCGTGCATAATCACTTTCACGCTCCTCTCCTCAATTTGCGTGTGTTCCCAGTGCGCGGCTTAAAGCGTGGACCAAGGGTAAGGAGTAGGAAGAGGAACAGCAAGGCTTGATCCAGACCTACAGATTCAGGCAATACTGGATGCCTGCTGGGGAAAGACACGCTGACTGACTGCCTACAAGACAGAAAGGCGTGGCGGACGAGTCATACTCGTCGATCCCAGTGGGACGTCGCAGGAATGCTCCAGATGCAAGAAAGTGGTGCAGAAGGCCCTGTCAGAGAGGACCCATTCGTGTCCTTTCTGCGGGCTGGAACTTGACCGTCATGTGAATGCTGCCAGGAATATCCTGGCAAGGGGTCTGGAACAGGCCCCTGTGGAGACCGAACCGCTACCTGTCATCCGGATAGGCATGTTTGGTCGAGGAAGCAAGAAGCCCACGGCCTTGAGCCGTGGGTAGTTCACGTTCGGACGTAGTTCTTTACATCTTGGGGAACTGGCGCGTCTTCCCGAGCCCAGCGGGGGCTAGGTTGAACTGGATGGTCTTTATCCGGGTCATCTCGTCAATGCTGTACCCAACTCCTTCCCTACCGATACCAGAGTCCTTGTTGCCGCCGAACGGGAAGAACCCGACTCCATGGGCGGGCGCGTCATTGACAGTAACGGTTCCTTCCTCCAGCGCTTTGGCCACCTTCCACGCCGTGTAGAAACTGTTCGTGAAAACGCAGGAATCGAGACCGTACCTCGACTCGTTCGTCCGCGCAATCGCCTCGTCCACTCCTCTGACCCTTGCCACAGTCACTACTGGACCGAAGGTCTCCTCCGTCGCTATCTTCGCATCTGCAGGCACCATGTCCAGGAGCGTAGGCTCGAAGTACGAATCCCGGTGTGTTCCGCCTTTCAGCAGTATCGATCCTTTGCCAACCGCATCGTCCACCAGACCTTGGACTCTCTCGGCTGCATCAGGATTGATCAGAGGCCCCATGTTGACGTCTGAATCCCTCGGGTCCCCGAGCTTCCAGTTCGCTATTCCTGCGATCAGCAATTCTACGAACCTGTCTGCGACCGATTCGTCCACGAACACCCTGCTGATGGCGTCACACCTCTGACCGGAGTACTTCAGGCACCCTTCGAGCACCTTCGAAGCGGCTAGGGTGAGATCGGCATCGGGGGCAACTATTGCCGCCCCCTTCCCTCCAAGCTCGAGGTGCCTCTTCTTCATCCCGATAAGCTGAGCCACGTGCTTGCCGACTTCGGTGCTCCCCGTGAGGGTAACCATTCTGACGTGGTCGTGGCTGACGAGTTCGTCCCCGACCTCCCTGCCCGAGCCAGTGATCACGTTGACGGCCCCGCGAGGGACTCCCGCTTCCTCAAGCACACGCCCGAGCAAAAGGGCGACCAGTGGGTCGTCGCTCGCAGGCTTTACCACGACCGTGTTCCCAGACACGAGGGCCGGGATTACCTTCGCGACTACAGAGAAGAGTGGATAGTTGAACGGGGATACGCAGGCCACCACCCCCAGAGGCTCGTGGATCACAAGAGCAAACTTAGCCATTGTGTCCTCGGACCAGTCCCCGGGGAGGTACTCTCCGAAGATGCTCCTTGCCTCCTCCATCGTCATCTTTATCCTGTTCAGCGAGGCTCTGAGCTCTCCAAGGGCGGTGCTCGCAGTCTTCCCGGCCTCGAGAGTAAGTGTGCCGACGAAGTCCTCCCGCTTGTCCTCGATCATATGCCTAGCCCTGTTAAGAATGTCTATCCTGTCTATGGCCGGGATGTCTCTGATGAGCTTCCTTGCCAGGTAGGCAGCGTCTATGGCCCTGTCAACGTCCTCCTTGCTCGCAGCCTGGACTCTTGCTATCACACTGTCATCTATGGGGGTGTCGACAGGGAGGGTCCTCCCCCTTCGAGACTTTACCCACTCCCCGTCGATGAACAGCCGGAATTCCGGAACGCCTTCCCTCAGCTGGTAGCAGTTTGAAAACAGGTTCGAAAGGCGGAGCTTGCCCTTCGAGATACGAGCCATGATACAGTCAGGGCAGCATGTGACATATAGTTGTTGCCTCGTTTTTCGTCCTCGGAATTTTCCCGAAGGATATGGCAGTGTTGTGCAGCCGGGAAGACCCTTAAACTGGCATGGATCCCGCGCGCAAGAGCTGGGTATCGAAGTATGGAGCTGCCCGAAGGGAGAAGGGCAAAGGTCTGGGACCACCGCATGATGACCGACTATGACGTCCAACTCCTAATGGAGGGGAGGCACACGAAGCTCTACGAGAAGCTCGGGTCACACCTGATGAACCTAGACGGGGTCCAAGGAACCTCGTTTGGCCTGTGGGCGCCCAACGCCAAGACGGTCTCCGTGGTGGGGGACTTCAACGGCTGGGACGGATTGGCCCACCCCCTCTCGAAACGGAGGGACTACTCCGGTCTCTGGGAAGGCTTCATTCCAAGCGTCGGCGCTGGGACTCTCTACAAGTACCACATCGTCTCTGTCTTCAACGATTATACCGTGGACAAGGGGGACCCCTTCGCAAGGCGCTGGGAAGCCCCCCCTCGGACCGCGTCAGTTGTCTGGGAGGGAGGGTACGACTGGGGGGACAACGATTGGATGGTGGGGCGGGGGCCCAAGAACTCCCTGTCGTCCCCGATGACGATGTACGAAGTCCACCTCGGGTCGTGGCGAAGGAAAGAAGACGGCAGCTGGCTTGGGTACAGGGAGGTCGCGGACCAGCTGGCCGCGTACGCCATAGACATGGGCTTTACCCACGTCGAATTCCTGCCACTGATGGAGCACCCCTTCTACGGTTCCTGGGGGTACCAAACGTCGGGGTACTTTGCTCCCACCAGCAGATATGGATCCCCTGAAGACGCGATGTACCTTGTCGACCGTCTCCACAGAAGCGGGATTGGAGTCTACTTTGACTGGGTTCCATCGCACTTCCCGGAGGATCAACATGGTCTGTCCTTCTTTGATGGGACCCACCTCTTCGAGTACGCCGACCCAAGGCGGGGGTTCCACCCGGACTGGAAGAGTTGCATTTTCGATTTCGGCAGAAACGAAGTCCGCGCGTTCCTCCTGAGCGCCGCTCACTTTTGGCTCGACGTCTTCCACGCCGACGGGCTTAGATGCGATGCCGTTTCGTCGATGCTTTACCTCGACTACTCCCGTCGTCCCGGAGAGTGGGTGGCGAACGTACACGGCGGAAGGGAGAACCTGGAGGCAATCTCCCTTCTAAAACTCCTCAACGAGTCAGTATATTCGGCGTCGCCAGACGCACAGACGGTGGCCGAAGAATCCACCGCCTGGCCCATGGTCTCCAGGCCGACCTACACAGGGGGCCTTGGGTTCGGGATGAAGTGGGACATGGGATGGATGCACGACACTCTCCATTACTACGGTGCCGACCCGGTATACCGAAAGTACCACCACGACGAACTAACCTTCAGCATGTGGTACTACTTCTCCGAGAACTTCATCCTCCCCCTCTCCCATGACGAGGTCGTCCACGGCAAGGGCTCTCTGTTCAACAAGCTTCCAGGGGACGAGTGGCAGAAGTTTGCGAACCTTCGGTTACTCTTCGGGTACATGTACGGCCACCCCGGGAAGAAGCTGCTCTTCATGGGAGGGGAGCTCGCCGAGAAAGAAGAATGGAACCACGAAAAGGCGTTGGACTGGCGCCACCTCAGCGAACCCGCAAGCGCAGGGGTCCAAAGATGGGTCAGGGACCTCAATCGTCAGCTGAGAGCCGAACCAGCGCTGCATGAGCTCGATTTCTCCCCTGCAGGCTTCGAGTGGGTGGACTTCAGAGATTCGGACAACAGCGTGATTTCTTTCATCAGGCGCCCGGCCACCGGCTCAGGGGTGATCCTGGTCGTCTGCAACAACACTCCCGTACCGAGAGCCGGGTACAAGGTGGGAGTTCCCGTAGGCGGGGAGTGGAAGGAACTGCTCAACAGCGACGCTATCGACTACGGCGGGAGCGGGGTGGGAAACCTCGGAGGAGTGAAGGCGCAAAATTCCCCTTCCCACGGGCGGTCCTTCTCAGTCATTCTCACACTTCCTCCGCTGGGATGCCTTTTCCTCCAGCCTGTTCAGGACTCCGAGTGACTCGAAAGTTTAATTCTCGTCAGTGAGGCGTCGACCGGATTGCGGCGTTTTGTCTGCATCCATGGGCATTTCTACCAGCCTCCCCGCGAAAACCCCTGGAGCGGAGACCTAGAGCGCGAACCTTCGGCCGCCCCCTACCACGATTGGAACGAGAGAATAGCGTCAGAGTGCTACGGCCCGAACTCGGTCTCGCCCCTGGTCGGCGAAGACGGCAGGATTGCCGAAATGGCCAACAACTATGCGAAGATGAGCTTCGACTTTGGCCCCACTCTGCTCCGTTGGATTGAATCACACTACTCCGAGCTTCATGCCCGAATAATCGAAGCGGACAGGGAGAGCGCTGCGAGCTTCTCAGGGCATGGCTCCTCCATGGCTCAGGTCTACAACCACATGATAATGCCACTGGCCAGTGCGGCCGACCGCAGGACTCAGACCAAATGGGGGATACAGGATTTTCAGAGAAGGTTCGGACGGTATCCCGAGGGGATGTGGCTTCCCGAGACCGCGGTGGATACAGACACTCTAGAAGCGCTCGCAGAAGAGGGAATCAAGTTTACGATCCTCTCCCCGCGGCAGGCGTTGGCCGTCAGGAAAGAGGGGGATGGGCGCTGGACGGATGCTTCAGGCGGAAGGATAGACACCAAGCGGGCCTATCATTACACGCTGCCATCGGGGCTCGGGATTTCCCTTTTCTTCTACGACGATACAGTTTCCACCAGGATAGCCTTCGGGGACCTGCTTTCAGATGGGGTTCGGATGTCCAAGGCGTTCCTCGAGAGGTTCTCGGAAGACGAGGGGCCCCAGTTGGTGAACGTGGCCTCAGACGGCGAAACCTATGGCCATCATCACCACAACGGCAATGTTTCCCTCACCCGGTCGATCTGGGAAGTCCAGAAGAGCGGCTTCGCGTCCATGGCGAACTATGGGTTCTTTCTTTCCCTCGCCCCCCCAACCCAAGAGGTCCGACTGGCGGAACCTTCGGCGTGGAGCTGTGCTCACGGGGTTGAAAGATGGAGAAGCAACTGCGGCTGCGGATCTGAGATACGGCCGGGGTACAACCAGGAGTGGCGCACTCCGCTTCGCAGGTCGCTGGACTGGCTCCGGGACCAACTCAGAGAGGTGTACGTAACCGAAGGGAAAGTGGTCTTCAACGACGAAGCCGTCACGTTGGCTGACCTCGGGGGTTCGGGCATCGGTACCAAGGCTGGGCCTCAGGAATATGTCAAGGTTCACATCAGGAGGGGACTGGGCGAGGACGGAATCAAGAAGGGGATGGATCTCGCCGAAATCGCAGAGTGCGGCGCGTTAATGTTTGCTAGCTGTGCTTGGTTCTGGGAGGACATCTCGAGACAGGAGACAAGGCAGATGCTCAGGTACGCGGCCAGGGCCATGGAGCTTGCAAAGCAGGTTTCGGGAAGGGACCTGGAACCTGATTTCAGCCGAAGGCTGGGTCAGGCCGTGCCCAACGACCCGGCTTTCAGGTCGGGCCCTGGTCTCTTTCGCCAGCTCGTACAGCTGGGGAGGAGCACATGAACCTGGGCAGATTAAGCGGGGTCCTCTTGCACCCCACATCGCTACCATCGGGATGGGGGGTGGGCGATCTTGGCCCCTCCGCTCGGGTGTTCGTTGAACTGATGGCCGAGGCGCGACAGTCCCTCTGGCAGACTCTCCCCCTCACGCCAGTCGGGAACCACGGCTCTCCCTACAGCCCGCACTCCCTCTTTGCCGCCAATCCACTACTCCTTAGCCCGGAGATCTTGAATGAGCAAGGGTTCCTCCAGGATCTTCCTCCTCACAAACCCACGGAGGACCCTGCGAGGGTTAACTATCCCGAGTGTTTGGCCTTCAAGGATTCCCTGACGCAGGTCGCCTTCGCGTTCAGCTTCGAGAGGACGAGGAAGGAGAAGGGGTACGTTGACTTCTGTGAAAAGAACGAAGGGTGGCTCGATGATTTCGCCCTTTATGACGCCCTCTCAAGGAAGTACGGGCGGCCTTGGCCCGTATGGCCCGAAGATATCAGAAAGAGGGATGCCAATGCGATGGCAAAGGAGGCCTCTGCGCTATTGCGATCCATTAACCTCGCAAAGTTCGCCCAGTTCCTCTTCGAGCAACAGTGGTCTTCACTGAAGGATTTCGCCGCGTCGAGGGGGGTACGGATACTGGGGGACGTCCCCTTCTACGTCCTTCATGATAGCTCAGACACTTGGTCCCACCCCGACCTCTTCAAGGTCAACCCCGAGGGCATGGCACTCTTCGTCGGCGGGGTCCCCCCCGACTACTTCAGCAAGACTGGGCAGAGGTGGGGGAACCCGGTGTATGATTGGAACAAGATGGAGGAGACAGGGTACCGTTGGTGGATGGAAAGGGTGTCAAGGGACCTCACCCTTGCAGACTACCTTCGGCTGGACCACTTCAGGGGGTATGTCGCCTATTGGGAGATCCAGGCCGACTCCCCTACCGCAGAGAAGGGGAGATGGGTCTCCCTTCCGAAAACATTTCTCGAAGCGGTTAAGGTCCATTTCCCCGACCTCCCCTTCGTGGCCGAAGACCTAGGTGTCATAACCGACGATGTCCGGGAGGCGCTGGCGCGGCTCGGCCTCCCTGGGATGAGGGTCCTCCAGTTCGGCTTCGACGGCACGCCCGACAACCCCCACTTTCCACCCAATCACCCCAAGAATTCTCTTGTCTGCACCGGCACGCATGACACCAACACCACACTGGGATGGTTCCTTGAGGAGGCCACAGACAAGGACAAGGAGACACTCCGGCAATACCTGGGACGCTCCGTTACTGCAGACTCTGTGTGCGATGACTTCATAGAGATGGCGATGGCTTCGACTTCAAATCTGTGTGTCATACCTTTCCAGGACCTACTCGGGCTTGACGGTAGGGCGAGGATGAACAACCCTGGGGCCTCGGTGGGAAACTGGACATGGCGGGCGCTCCCCGAAGCGATCTCGAAAGCATCGTTCAGGAAGCTGGCAGATCTCACCGAGTCTGCTGGAAGGGGTTGAGCCCTCTACCGCGAAACTGACCGCTGGAGCTGCCTGACCCTGGTCTGAACGACCCTTACGAGCTCCGAGCGAAGCTTCTCTCCCTTAAGCCCTGAACTCCTGAGCTTGACGAGGGACTTCGACAGCTCTACGTCACCGAGCATGAGCACCCACTTTTCGAAGTCACCCCTTCCTAAGTGGAACTCGAGAGACTTCACATCGACGGTCTTAAGAATCTCGCCGAACTCCTTCAGATTGCGGGCTACGGCATCGAGTGGTCTCCCTTCGTCGAGGTAGAAGTAGAAACTCCTTTCTTGGCTGACCGGAGAAAGGATTCTCTCGGCCAATCCCTTTGCAACGGACATGTTCTTACCCTTCCCTGCTCCCTTTGTAAGCGTTACTCGACGAACTGTCCCTGTATATCGGCGCTTTCGGCCACAGCCCGATGTGGGTTGACCTTAGCGGCCGCAAGGGTAGCACCCTCCCCTATGTCGACATCGTCCCCCACGACGCTGAGGCCAGTCACCCATGTCGGGCTCTCCAAGGACGATCCGACCCGCACATGACGGCCCACTATGCTGTCCTGTATATTGGCCCCGTCCCCTATCACTACCCTGTCCATTATGGCCGACCTTTCGATCGTCACCTCCCTGCCGAGTATACAGAAGTTGTCGACGCACGAGTCCCTTATGATGGATCCGTCCTCTATCTGACAGTGCCTTCCTATCAGGACGTGCCCGTCCAGCCGGATTCTTCTCGATAGTGCCTTCCGCACCAATGCCTCCTTCCTATGGACCGAGTCAGCACTCCCGCCCTGGATCCACACGTTTCTGAGTTGTGGCAACGGCTCCCCCAGATAGGCGGCTCGCCTTGACGGGTCCCCGAGAACGCGAGTAACTGCTGACAGGTACGCCCTGGGGGTCCCCACATCGAGCCAGCTCCCTTTCATGTAGTATCCGTACACCATCCCTCTCTCCGCAAGGTAGGGGATTAGGTCGAGCCCGAAATCGAGGCGCCTGTTCTGTGCAATCATGGCTCGCACCTCCGGCTTCTCGAAAACGCTTCTAATCTCGGGTGAAATCAAGTAGATGCCCGAGTTCGCCATCCTTGAGGGGGCTGTCTCCCTTGATGGCTTCTCCACGAAACGCCTTATTCTCCCGGATTCGTCCGTCTCAGCAACGCCGTAGGACTCGACGTCCTCCACAGGGGTGAGGCCGACAACCATGAACGCCTTGGTCCTCTCCTGAAAGGCAAGCATATCACGTAGGTCGAGCTCGAAAAGGTTGTCCCCTTGGACCACGAGGAACTGATCCCTTACGTTGTAGTAATCCATCAGTATCCTGACGGAGTCAGCGCTTCCGACGTCTTCTATTCGGGGCTGATACTTGATGTGGACTCTGGGCCAAATCTTGTTCTGGGCAGAGAATCCCTCGCCCTCCCTGAAGTAGTCGAACAGACTCCTGTAGTTGACGTACCCTTTAGCCCCGAAGACGAAGTTGCGAATTCCTTGTCTTGCGAGTTCTATTAGCGCGAACTCCACCAGGGGACGATTGAAGATCCTAACCACGGCCTTGGACGACTCTGCGGTCAGCGGCCTCAGCCTCCTCGCCTCTCCACCTACAGGGATCATGACCATCATCCCCGAAAGGGGCTCTGCGGGCAATGACGCAAGGGGGGAACTCCCGTCTAATATCGTCTTTCGCCCGACCGAGAGGAGGGATTCATGAATAGGCAGAGGAGGCGGTGATGACCCCCGTTCCCGTCAGGTAGACCCTTACCCTTCCCGCTTGTCGTGTCGTGACTGCGTAACCGGCCCCCGTAAGCTTGTCCAATTCGACCTGCAGTTCAGAAACTCCAATCCCTAGCTTCAATGCAAGCTCGTCGATTGGGATGGCCTTCTCAAGAGACTGCGCTCCGAGCACCATCAGAGTCGACAGAAGTACCTTTGGACTCTCACTCATATTTGGTCCTCCTCGCCGCATCCTGATAGACACCAAGGGTCCTCTTTGCCACGTTCTCCCAGCTGTACGATTTCACTTTCTCCTCACCTCTTGCCGCAAGGCGGGAGGCAAGTTCCTTGTCTGAAAGGATTCTAATGGTGGCCTCTGCAATTGCCGAAGGATTGTTGGGCTCAACCTCAATGCCATCCATGGAGTCATCGACTATTTCCTTCAGGCCCCCCACCCGTGACACGACCAGGGGGACCCCAGCCGCCATGGCTTCGAGGGCGATTATTCCGAAGGGCTCGAATCGAGAGGGGACCACTACGACGTCAGAGGACCTTAAGGCCTCTACCAGTTCGCCGTCGCTTATGAATCCGGTGAACGTTGTGACTTCCCTCACATGCTCTTGGTCAGCGATTGACTCCAGCTCTGTTCGCATGTGTCCGTCCCCGACAATCACAAGCCTAGACTCGGGTACGGCCCTCCTTATGGCGGGGTAGGCCCGAATCAGGTCGTCGAACCCCTTCTGTGGTGTGAGCCTCCCCACGGCAGTTATCATTTTTTGACCTTCCCCAACATTCCACCTCGCCCTTGCAGCCATAGCGTCTACTGGTCCCTCAAACTTCAGAGGCTCAACGGCATTCGGGATTTGCTCTACTTTGTCTTCCGGAGTCTTGAGCCTCGTCAATACTTCAGACTTCATCCAGCCACTGACAGCTATGATCCTGGCCGCCTCAAAGGACCCCCACCACTCCAGCCCCTCTACCATGGCCGATTCGGTCGATGGAGAGTTTGAAGAACGTGAGGCTTCTGTGCTATGGAAGGTCATCACCAAGGGCACCCGGAGCAGGTGCTTGGCCGCTACCCCAGCAGGGACGGTAAGCCAATCGTGGATGTGGAGGACGTCCGGTGGCCCGAATTCATGGGCCAGCTGTCCTACCCGCTTCTCGAAGAAATTGTTGAAAAGCAGGACCCAGCTGTGGAAGCTGGGCGCAGGGGCGCTGACGGGCACCCTGTGGATGTAGAGCGAGCCTTGAAGCTCCTCGTAGGGCGCTCCGGGGAAGTCCAGTGTGATCACATGGACCTCGTGCCCCAGGGACGCAAGCGCCAAAGATAGCCCCTCGACGTGCCTTGCGAGACCCCCGATAATCCTCGGCGGGTATTCCCAGCAGAGCTGGAACACTCTCATGACGATACTCCGCTTCGTGAAGGCCAGAACTCCAACCCGAGAACCCGGTGCGCATGGTGGCGCTCCCAATAATTAGTGTTGCTTTTAGGGGAAACTCAGGCCAGCGAGAGGACGGAGACGCGGAATCCTTTAAACGAGGGCCAAATGGTCACCGTTCCTAATCACTTCCTGAAGCTTCATTGAACACAGCCATTTTCGTCATGGAGATAGGACTCGAAAACAGGATTCACACGTACAGCGGAGGGCTTGGCGTACTTGCGGGGGACATGGCATACTCCTTCGCGGACCTAGGATACCCAGCGACATTCGTAACGCTCCTGTGGCGAAACGGGTACGCCTCCCAGAAGCTCGACTCTGCCGCCGGACAGCTTGACGCACCTGAGCCGTGGGACTGGAAGGAGCTGTTGTCGCCCACAGATGCGAAGGCAACGATGGAAATCTGGGGGAGACCGCAGACGGTGGGGGCCTGGGAGTACAAGATCAAAGGCAAGACAGAGGCGAGCGTCCTTTTCCTGGACGTTGACTACCCTGAGAACGACAAGGATGTGAGGGGAGCTAACGACAAGCTGTACGGTGGGGAACAGGGTGATCGGCTCACCCAGGACGTCATCCTCGGCATCGGGGGCTACAGGATCCTGAAGGCCCTTGGGCGGAGTGCGGACATGTACCATCTGAACGAGAGCCACGCAGCCCTTGCGACCTTAGAGCTCCTCAGGGACGCAGGGAGCGTCGAAGCGACACGCAGGAAGTGCGCCTTCACAACCCACACTCCCGTGGCCGCTGGGAACGACGTATTCCAGGTGGAGGCTTTGGAAGGCGCGTTAAGGGGTTATTCGTGGGTCAACTGGAAAGAGGAATCTTCCGACGGTGTCGTCAACCTCTCAAGACTCGCTTCCAAATACAGCGGAGCGACAAGCGCTGTCTCACTGAAGCACAGCTTCGTCGCGGAACGTGTAGTCGGGAACGACCACGTCGTCTATGTCACCAACGGAGCTTATCATAGGAGATGGGTGTATCCGGAGCTGAAGAAGCTCTACGACGAACACCTCAAGGGCTGGGAGGAGACTCCTTCTCTTCTCGGGGGCGCTGTGGAACTCCCCTCAGAGGCGCTTTCCAGGGCGCACGCAATGGCCAAGCATTCGCTAGTATCCCTTGTCAACCTCCGCACACCCAAACACTTCGACGAATCGACGCTGACCGTGTGCATTGCAAAGCGTATTACTGGCTACAAGCGAAATGGGATGCTCCTTGGCGACCCGGAAAAACTTCAGAGGCTTGCCGAGGAGAAGGGAAACCTGCAGGTCGTCTACGCTGGCAAGACTCATCCCAGAGACGCATCCGCCAAGGGGATGCTCGCCGACATTCTCCGAAAGGCAGACCTCCTCAACAGGGGCACTGGAGTGGTCAGGGTGTCCGTGCTGGAAAACTATGACATTGACATGGCCAAGGTGCTCGTAGCGGGGGCCGACGTGTGGTTGAACAACCCTAAGCGCCCGCTTGAGGCATGCGGCACCAGTGGCATCAAGGCGGCGATGAACGGTGTTCTGAACCTCAGCGTCTACGACGGCTGGTGGCTCGAGGGCGGGATCGATGGCGTGAACGGCTGGGGGGTGGGGAGAAGGAATGATTGGACAGACCTAAGCGACTCAGTCGACGGAGAGGACGAGGCAAGCCTGTACTCGAAGCTGTCCTCCTCCGTGCTCCCCACATACTACCACGACAGGGAAAGGTGGGTCGACATGCAGAAGAGGAGCATCGCCACCGTTGGTCCTCTCTTCAACTCCTATCGGATGGTGGAGGAGTACGTCACCAAGGTCTATGCAAGGGCGGCTGAAACACCTGCAATTTATAGCAGACCCTGAACTCTCTTCCCTCATCAATAGCCTTGAACAAATCCGCAAGGGCAGCCGAGATCGTGATCTTGATTCTGCTTGGGGTGACCCTTCTTCCTCTAGCACCAAGCGGTGTTGGTTCCGATCCAACCATTCGGATGTCTGTGACCACGGACAGGTATGCCTACCCTCTGTCTGGGGAGCTCGTGGTAACGGTCAGCGTAACCAACCTCGAAGCTCAAACGCTCGAAGGTCTTACGATCAACACGACGGTCTTCGACTCGGCCAACAGGGCGGTCCTGGGACTCCCCGGTATCGTCGATGTTGTGGTCGGAGCTCTCTCTACGACGAACTTTAACGTGTCAGCCACCTATTCGCTCTCAGACGCTAACTATGTTATTGTCAGCGACGCGATCGTCGGCGGGACTCAGGTGGGGTCGGCCAACGTCCCCCTGGTCGTCCTCAACACCGAAGGGAGGGCCCCCCTCACCTTGGCAATGGTCTTCCACATGCACCAGCCAATCTACCTCAACCTCCAGGGACAGTTCGAACAGCCCTGGGTCCAGATTCACTCAGGGAGCGACTTCATCTACAACGGGACGTGGTACGGAGCCTATTACTGGCAGGTGTTAATGCTGGAGAAACACCCGACTATCAAGGTAACCTTCAACCTGCAGCCTTCCCTGCTCTACCAGTGGAACGCAAGCTTGGAGGATTTCAAGTACAACGGGACTTTCCCTGCGGCAGGCGCCTCCCTGGCCTACGACCTTTCGGCGATCAACTCCACCGTCGATGGTTATAGGGCACTCGCTGCCAGCGGCCGGGCTGAGATTCTCACCTCGCCCTTCTATCACCCGCTGTCGGCCATCTTGGTTCAGTTCGGCTGGGGGAGCGACCTCCTGGCACAGATTGAGCTGGGAAGGAATTACACTGATTCTTACATGGGAGTCAACGCAACTGGAATGTGGACCCCTGAAATGGGGTTCACCATGGGGATGGTCCCCATAATCCGGCAGGCTGGCATACAGTACACCGTCCTGGACCAAGCCAACGAATTCGTTGGCTCGGGGGGACCAGGAGCCAACTCCTCGATCTACCAGCCGTTCGAGCTCGTCGGGGCAAATGGAAGCCACATCATCGTCTTCTTCAGGGATACCCAGATCAGCACAGATCTGTCGAACGTCTGGAACACCATCCCCAATCCGATGGTAGCTGCGAGCGACTTCATCGCAGCCGTGGCGAATGTCTATAGGTCCTCACCCGGGGGCGTCCTGACCCTCGCCTCGGACGGTGAGAACCCCATAATCGCGGACGGGCTGGTGAGCGCCCTCGATTGGAACTCGATATTTGACGCCATCGCCTCGCAAACGTGGCTCCAAACCTCCACCCTCGGGGAGATTGTGGCGAACCACCCCGTCACAGAGAAGCTGACCTACGTCCCCGACGGGTCGTGGTCAGGAGGGTTCGGCCTCTGGATTGGCGCGGAGCAGAAGACGGCCATCTGGCAGGCAATCATGAAGTCCAGGGCGATTCTCGTGAACTTGACGGCCCGGTATGGCAGCAACAACCCCGAGATCAAGAAGCTCTGGAACTACCTCTACATTGCGGAAGGGAGCGACTGGGAGTGGCAGACCCCCAATGGCCCGACCTGGTTCGCGATGCAGGGGTACAGGTACGCGAATGCGGCCACGCAGTATCAGGCGCCTCCCCCGTCTCCGTCGACGCCCTGGCAAGAATACCTGGAAGTGGCCGCCGGGGTCGCTGTGGTAGCCGCGGCCATGGTGCTCTTGCTCTGGCGGAGAAAGAAGCCCTAGGCTAGGGCCTGCTCGGTTTCGGCGTCGAAAAAGTGGGCGTTGGGACTCGTGAAGTTCATCCACACGCTCCCCCCTATGGTCGTTTGAAAGTCCATGGGTGCCCGGGCGACGACATCCATCTTCCCCTTCTTCACGTGCAGAAACTGCTCAGAACCCATCAGCTCGCTCCCGAAGACGCTTGTCTCGACGCTCCCTCCCCGCTCCGTATTCTCCACACCGATGTCCTCAGCCCTAATCCCATAGGTTCCCATTCTGGATCCTCCAGCGGAGAGCACCTTCACCAGGGCAGGATGAACAGGGAAGTTGAAGTCGCCGCAGTCGAAGACAGCGCCTCCATCCGAGGAACGCATCGTACCGTCGATGAAGTTCATGGTGGGACTCCCCAGGAACCCCGCGACGAACTTGTTCGCAGGGTGCGCATACACCTCTGTAGGTCTGCCCACCTGTTGAACCACCCCATTTTTCATTAGAGCGACCCTGTCCGCGAGGGTCATGGCTTCCGCCTGGTCGTGGGTCACGTAGATGGTGGTCGTCCCCAGACGCTTTTGCAGGTTCTTCAGCTCGACCCTGGTCTGAACCCTGAGCTTGGCGTCGAGGTTGGAGAGGGGCTCGTCCATTAGGAAGACCTTCGGATTCCTGACAATTGCCCTTCCAAGTGCGACCCTCTGACGCTGCCCCCCGCTGAGCTCCTTTGGCCTCCTCTGCAGGAGGCCTGAAATCTCAAGGATATCCGCTGTCCTGTTAACCTGCTCCTCTATCTGCTGCTTCGTGAATTTGTGCATCTTCAATGGAAAGGCAAGGTTGTCGTGCACAGTCATGTGGGGATAGAGGGCGTAGCTCTGAAAGACCATAGCGATGTCTCTGTCCTTCGGAAGGACTTCGTCCATCAGTGCGTTGCCAATGAAGACGGAACCAGACGTTGGTTTCTCAAGCCCCGCTACCATCCTCAACGTAGTTGTCTTCCCGCACCCACTTGGTCCCAGTAGCACCAAGAACTCCCCATCGTGGATGTCGAGGGTTACGTCCTTGACGGCGGGAGTATTCTTGAAGACTTTCGAGACGTTCTGGAGCCTTACATCTGCCATGGCCCGATCACCCCTTAACCGACCCCGCTGTCAGCCCGGTAACAAGGTATCTCTGGAAAATCATGAAGACGATGAACACCGGAATCGACATGATAATGGACAGGGCTGCAAAGGACCCGTAGTATGTATAGTTGGGCTGTATGAAGTCGTAAAGGGCAAGTGGCAGAGTCCACAGGGTGTTATCCTTTAGCATTACATTTGCAAGCGCCCAATCAAGCCATGAGCCCATGAAGGCCCAGAGCGCGACGGTCGCGATGCTGGGGAGTGTCAATGGGAGCAGAATCCGGTAAAACGTCCTCATCTCCCCCGCCCCATCTATCGAGGCGGCCTCGTCCAAGTCGCGGGGGATGGAGTCGAAGGCGCCCTTCATTATGAAAACCGATAGGGACAGGGAACCTACGCTGTACGGGATGATACAGCCCAGGTAAGTGTTGACGAGGCCGAGGTCCGAGAAGAGCAAGAATTGGGGGATTATGGTTATGACCCCAGGAAACATAGAGGGGAGCAGGAAGGAGAACATCGAAACCTGTTGCCCTCGGAAACGTCTCCTCGAAAAGGCGTAGCCGGCCGGGAGGGTGAACGCTACGGACAGCAACACGGAACTCGT
>Ga0187769_10000956_pt1 | contig 16076 bp, 14 predicted proteins | sample 0116_SJ02_MP02_1_FD_133140 | JGI IMG/M metagenome (GOLD analysis project Ga0187769, IMG submission 133140) | Tropical peat soil microbial communities from peatlands in Department of Meta, Colombia - 0116_SJ02_MP02_10_MG | ecosystem: Environmental > Terrestrial > Soil > Wetlands > Peat | place... | reverse complement strand
GACTGATCGTGCGCTGGATCCTGTTTGCGGTGTTCTTCACGCTGCTGCTGGTGGTCGGCAACACCATGGCGCAGAGCGTGCGCGAGCGCATTCCGGAGCTCGCGGTGCTCAAGACGCTCGGGTTCACCGACGGCAGCGTGCTCGGCTTCGTGCTCGCCGAAGCGTTTGCGCTGTGTCTGAGTGGCGGCCTGATCGGACTGGTGCTCGCCTCGATCGGCGGCGCGATGGTCAAGAAGGGCACTGGCGGGCAGTTTCAGCTCGAGCTCAATGGATGGGTGTGGTTGCTCGGGATCGTGTCCATCGTGCTGATGAGCCTCGCCGTCGGCCTGTTGCCGGCGCTGCGCGCGCGGCGCTTGAAGATCGTCGATGCCCTGCGCTAGCGGGGGCGACGGGACCTGAGGAACGGAGAGCGAAACGTGCTGCGTCAAGCCATCGCCATCGCCGGCATCGGCATCCGGAGCATCCCGGAACGCTGGGCCACCTCACTGGTCATCGTGGTCGGTCTCGCCGGCGTGGTGGCGGTGTTCACCGCCTTGCTGGCGATGGCCACCGGCTTCGAGAGCACGCTCAAGGCCACCGGTCGGAGCGACGCAGCGCTGGTACTGCGCGGCGGGTCCCAGGCCGAGCTCAATTCAGCGATTGACCGCGATTCGACCGACCTGATCAAGCAGGAGCCGGGCATCGCCCGCGGCGCCGATGACAAGCCGCTGGCCTCCGCCGAGCTGATCGTGATCGCCGAGCTGGTGCGCAAGGACGACGTGCGCAACGGCGCCAACATCACGGTGCGCGGGGTCGAGCCCACCGCCTTCGCGCTGCGCCCGCAGCTGAAGATCATTGCCGGGCGCAACTTCACGCCGGGTCTGCGGGAGCTGATCGTCGGACAGGGCGTGCTGCAGCAGTTTCAGGGCGCGCGGATCGGAGACGTGCTCCGCATGCGCGGCTCGGAGTGGCGGGTGGTCGGCGTGTTCGCCTCCGGTGACGCCCACGACAGCGAGATGTGGACCGACAGCAGCGTGGCCCGCAGCACCTACGGCCGCATCACCTGGAGCTCGGTGCTGGCGGCGCTGGATGGCCCGGACGGTCTCGCGCGCCTCAAGGCCGCCATCGCCGCCGAGCCGCGCCTGAGCCTGGACGTGATGCGCGAGCAGGACTACTTCAGCGGCCAGACCCGGCAGTTCCGCCAGACCATCGGGTTCCTGGCGGGTTTGGTCACGATCATCATGGCGCTCGGCGCGGTGTTCGCGGCGCTCAACAGCATGTACGCCGCCGTCGCGGCCCGCGGCAAAGAGATTGCGACGCTGCGGGCCATCGGCTTCGGCGGGCTGCCGGTGGTGGTCGCGGTAATGATCGAGGCGCTGCTGCTGGCGCTCGCTGGGGGTGTGCTCGGTGCCCTGATCGCCTACGTGCTGTTCAACAACTTCACCGTGTCGACCCTCGGGCAGAACTTCACCCAGGTGGTGTTCAACTTCAAGGTGACTCCCGGGCTGGTGGCGCGCGGCCTGATCATCGCCGTCGCCATCGGCATGGTGGGCGGCCTGCTGCCGGCGCTGCGCGCTGCGCGCGTGCCGATCAGCACCAGCCTGCGCGAGCAGTGAGCCCGCTTCCCAGGCGCTGTGAGGCGCATCAATGGCCGCCGCCTGCCTCCAGCCTGCGTTGCAGGTACTCGCAGGCCCGCTGCAGCGCGCCGAGCTGCGGGTAGTCCGGCTCGGGGATGTCGATACGGAACTCCGTGCTGATGGCCATGGCGAAGTGCAGGCGGTCCATCGAGTCGAAGTCGAACTGATCGCGCAGCTCGCGCGTCGGATCGATGTTCGCGGGATCGATGTCCGGTGCGATCGCGGCGAGGAGCGCAAGCAGGCGGCTGCGGACTTCCGTGGCTTCCATGGGAGCCGTCATGGGTTCAGAGCCTCTCCGGAGCGGCCAGCAGCTCGGCGATCGCCTGCAGGAAGCGCGAGCCGATGCGGCCATCCGTGACGCGGTGATCGGCCGCGAGGGTCACGGCGAGCAGCGGACGGATGCTCACGACGCCTTGGTACACCCACGGCCTCTCGGCCACGCGGCCGGTTCCGACGATCGCGACCTGTGGGGGATTGATGATGGGATAGAGTGTCTCGACGCCGTCCTCCCCGAGACTCGTGACGGTGATCGTCGCCGCCGCGAATTCGCTCGAGCGCATGTGGCCGGCGCGCACGCGCGCCACCAGATTGCTGAACTCGTGCATCAGGGTTCGCAGATCCTTGCGGTCGGCGTCGAGCAGCGCGGGCGCCACCAGCCCCCCGCCCCGCAGGGCGATGGCCGTGCCTACGTGCACCGCGCCGGCGCGCTCGAAGCGTCCGTCGCGGAAGTAGCCGTTGAATCCCTCGACGTGGGCCGCCGCGAGCGCCACGGCCTTGGTGACCAGCAGGCCCTCGACCAGCCGTTCCTGTACGGGGCGGGCCGCGTTGTAGCGCTGCAACCAGGCACGCGCCGCGCCGAAATCGACCGTGTGTCCGAGGTAGTAGTGAGGAATCTCGCGCTTGGCGCGCGCCATCGCGCTGCCGATGACACTGCGCATGGCGCTGCGCGCCTCGGCGGGCGCGGCCGTGGCCCTGGCCGCGGCGGCCAGCCGCTCGACGTCCTCGACATGGACCACGCCGGCGTCAGCCTGCTGCTCGAGCACTTCAGGTGACAGGCCAAGCTCGTGCGCCCGGCGGCGCGCGGCCGGAGACAAACGCAGCCGGCCCGCTGCGGGAGGGGCCGCGGCAGCCGGCACGGCCGCCGGTTGGGGAGCAGCGGCCGGTGTGGGGGGCGCTGCAGCGGACGCAGCAGGCTGGCCGACCGGGACGTGTGCCGGCGCGGCGGCCGCGCCTTCGACGGTGAGGTGCGCCATCACCGTACCGACAGTGATCTTGGCGCCGGGCGTCACCACGAGCGAGGTGACCGCGGCGTCATCATAGGACTCGATGTCGATGAGCCCTTTTTCCGTTTCGACGACGGCGATCGCCTCACCGCGACGAACCGAGTCGCCGGGCTTCTTCAACCATTGCGTGAGCGTGGCGCTCTCCATGTCGGCGCCGAGGGACGGCAGGCGGAACTCGACCTGCATCAGGCCGCCCCGGCGCCGGCCAGCAGCTGTTTGACGGTCTCGACGACGCGCGCGGGGCTCGGCAGTGCGGCATCCTCCAGATGCTTGGGATAGGGCAGCGGCACCTCTGCCGTACAGACGCGTGCAACCGGCGCATCGAGATCGTAGAAGGCCTGCTCCACGATGCGGGTGGTGATCTCCGCGGCGATGCTGCCGCTGCGCCAGCCTTCGTCCACGATCACGGCGCGGTGTGTGCGCCGTACGCTGTCCATGATCGTGGCATCATCGAGCGGGCGCAGCGTGCGTAGGTCGAGCACCTCGGCGTCGATGCCGGCCGCGGCGAGCTGCTCCGCCGCCGCGAGACACTTGTGCAGACTGCCGCCGTAAGTAATGAGCACGACATCGCGCCCCGCGCGGCGCACGGCGGCGTGCTCGATGTCGACGCTCTCGAGTCCGGCCGTGAGCTCGCCTTCCATGTTGTAGAGAAAGATGTGCTCGAACAGCAGCACCGGATCCGGGCAGGCGAGGGCGGCGGCAAGCATGAAGCGCGCATCGTCGACCGTGCCGGGCGCCACCACCCGCAGGCCCGGGATGTGGGCGTACCAGCCTTCCAGACTGTGGGAGTGCTGGGCCGCGAGCTGGCGCCCCGCGCCGGTCGCCATGCGGATGACGAGCGGCACGCTGATCTGGCCGCCGGACATGTGACAGAGCGTGGCGGCATTGTTGAGAATCTGATCGAGCGCCAGTAGGCTGAAGTTCACTGTCATGATCTCGACGATCGGGCGTAGCCCGCTGATGGCGGCGCCGATGCCGGCACCGACGAACGCCGATTCCGACAGTGGGGTATCGCGGATGCGCTCCGGGCCGAACTCCTGCAGCAGACCCTTGGTGACGGCGTAGCAGCCGCCATAGCGGCCGACGTCCTCGCCCATGAGGAACACGCGTGCATCGGCCTGCAGTGCGCAGCGCAGCGCCTCGCGTGCCGCTTCTCGGTAGGTCATACGTACCGCCGCTGCGGCATTCGGCTCAGACACGGTTGGGCTCCGCGTACACGAAGCGCTCGAGTTCTGCCAAGGGCTCGAAGCCGGAGCGCTCGGCAAAATCGACCGCCGCTTCGACTTCAGCGCGGGCCTCGCCCTCGAGCCGCTGGTAATCGGTCTCGTCCATGAGGCCGAGCTCTTTGAGGCGCGTGGTCAGTGTGATCAGCGGTCCCTTCTTTTGCCAGGCTTCGATCTCGGCCTTGTCGCGGTAGAGTTGTGCATCGAACATCGAATGGCCACGGAAGCGGTAGGTGCGCAGCTCGAGAAACACCGGTCCTTGTCCGCCGCGCACGTGTGCGACCGCGTTGCGTGCCGCATCCTCCACCGCGAAGACGTCCATGCCGTCCACGCTCCACGCCGCTAGGCCATAGTCGCGTGCCCTGGCGGACACGTCGGTCCGGGCTTCCGCCAGCTCGATCGCGGTGCCCATGGCGTACAGATTGTTCTCGCACAGGAACAGCAGCGGCAGACGCCACAGCGCGGCAAGGTTGAGCGACTCGTGAAACTCGCCTTCGGCTACCGCGCCGTCCCCAAACAAGCATGCCGTCACGCCCGACGTGCGCTTCAGCTTCTGAGCCAGTGCTAAGCCCAGCGCGAGCGGCAGACCACCGCCGACGATAGCATTGCCGCCGTAGAACCGCTTATGGGCATCGAAAATGTGCATCGACCCGCCCCGCCCCCGGCTGGTGCCGCTCTCCTTGCCGTACATCTCCGCCATGAGAGGGTTCATCGCCAGGCCGCGGGCGATGGCGTGTCCGTGCTCGCGGTAGGTGGAGATCACGGCGTCGGCTGGCTCGAGCGCCTGCATCGTTCCCACGGCGACCGCTTCCTCGCCATTGCACAGATGCAGGAAGCCACGGATCTTCAGCTCACCGTACAGCTGCACGCAGCGATCCTCGAAGCAGCGGATGCGCAGCATCTCGCGCAGCAGGTGCAGTCCGCGCTCGCGCGTGACCGGCGCTGGCGGCGCCGCGTTCACGTGCCGGCCTCGAGTGTCGAAAGGTCGCCTTCGGGCAGACCCAGCTCACGGGCGCGCAGCAGCCGCCGCATGATCTTGCCGCTGCGAGTACGCGGCAGCGTGGCGGCAAAGGCGATCTCGCGCGGTGCCACCGCGGCGCCGAGCAGACGGCGCGCGTGCGCCAGGAGACCGCGGCGCAGCTCCTCGCCCGCTTGCACGCCGTCCTTGAGCTCGACGAAGGCTTTCACTGCCTGGCCAGCGATCGCATCGGGAACACCGATGACACCCACCTGCGCGACCGCCGGGTGGGTCATCAGGCTGCTCTCGACTTCGAAGGGGCTGATGAGATGACCGGCCGACTTGATCACATCGTCCGCCCGGCCGATGAACCAGAAATAGCCTTCGCGGTCGCGGCGCGCCAGGTCGCCCGCCAGATACCAGCCGTCGACGAACGCGGCGCGGTAACGGGCTTCCTCCCCCAAGTAGCCGCTGAACATGGAGGGCCAACCGGGACGCAGCGCGATCTCGCCGACGTCGTCGGGTGATTCGACGACCTCGAGCGTGCCATCGGCACGGTGGCGGACCACGCGCGCCTCGACCCCCGGTATCGCCCGGCCCATCGCCCCGGGCAGGACGTCGCAGGCGCAGAAATTCGCGATCATGATGGCGCCGGTCTCGGTCTGCCACCAGGTATCGTGGAACGGCATGCCGAAGGCCTGCATGCCCCACATGACCGCTTCAGCGTTGAGCGGCTCGCCGACGCTCAGCATGAGCCGCAAGTCGGGATAGGAATGTGCCTGCGCGAGTGCCGTGCCCGCCTTCATCAGCATGCGGATCGCGGTCGGCGCCGTATACCAGACATTGACGTGTTCCTCGGCGAGGATTTGATACCAGCGCTGTGGCTCGAACTCCTCGCAATCCACGATCAGGGTCGCACCCCGGGTAAGCGGCCCGATGACGCCGTAGGCAATTCCGGTCACCCACCCCGGGTCGGCCGTGCACCAGTAGATCTCCTGCGGATGCAGATCGAGCACCAGCTTGCTGGTGGCGTGCTGCGCAACGACCGCAGCGTGGTTGAGCGTCACGCCCTTGGGCATGCCGGTGGTACCGCTGGTGAAGTGCAGCAGCGCGACCTCGTCGTGGCGGGTCGCTACCGCGGCGTGGCTGTCGCTGGCGGTGCTCATGAGCGTGGCCAGGTCAGCCGTGCCCGCCGGCAGCTCGTGCGCGCCCGGCGCGCGCACGAGCAGCACGTGGCGCAGTTCCGGCAGTGCATCCCGGATCGGTGCAACCTTGCGGCGATAGAGCTCCTCGCTGGTCACCAGCACACGGGCGTGGCCGAGCTGCAGGCGTGTCCTGAGCGGCTCGGGCCCGAATGCAAAGAACAGCGAGCAGCACACCCCGCCAGCCCTGAGTGTGCCGAGCACGGCGGTGAACAGCTCGGGCGTGCGTCCGAGCAGCGTTGCGACGCACTCACCACGCGACACCCCTAGAGTGAGCAGTATGTTGGCGAAGCGGCTGCCGGCGCGCTGCAGCTCCGCGTAGGTCACATCCCGGCGCCGCCACTCACGGTCGATGAACCGTGCGGCGAGGCTGGTGCCGCGACCGGCTACGTGACGGTCCACGGCTTCGTACGCCATGTTGAGGCCGCCGCCCGCCATGGCCGACAGCTCGGCCCGCGCACCCTCCCAGGCGAACGAGCGGCAGGCGGCTTGATAGTCGGTGAGATAGGGAGTGAGGCGTTGTTTGCCGGGAACCTTGTGTATCGGCGCGAATGTCATCTGAAATATTCCCAGGCCGCCCCTCATTGTCAAAGCCCCGGCGGCGGCGTCCATCCGCGCAACTACGTATCTGAGGCGGTCGCGGCTCGCCGCAAAGCGCACACGCGTGAGTCAGCAGAGCTCGGCCAGCGCGGCACACAGCGCCGGCGCGTCCTCCTCGGGCTGATCCCAGGAAACGACCAGGCGCGCCTCGCCGGCGCTCTCCCCGCCCCAGTCGTAGAATTCGAAACCCGCCGCGCGCAGCCGTTCACGGCGCGCGACGCCCAGTTTGAGGAACACTTCGTTGGCCTCCACCGGGTGCAGCAGCGCCGCACCCGCGGCGCGCCCGATGTCCTGCGCCAGGCGGTTGGTCCGCTGCGCATTGCGCTGCCAGACGCCGCTGTCGACGTAGGCGAGCAGCTGCGCGGCAAGGTAACGCGATTTCGACTGCAGGTGGCCGGCGCGCTTGCGCCGCAGCTCGAAATCGCGCACCAGCGCCGGATCGAAGAACACCACCGCCTCGGCCGCGAGTGCGCCGTTCTTGGTCGCACCGAAGGACAGCACGTCCACGCCGGCGCGCCAGCTGATGTCTCCTGGATGACAGCCGAGGAACTCGAGCGCATTGGCGAAGCGCGCACCGTCGACGTGCACCTTGAGGCCGCGCGCATGGGCGAGCGAAGCGAGCTGCGCAACGTCGGCGGCGCGGTAGGCGGTGCCGAGCTCGGTGGCCTGGGTGAGCGACAGCGCCGCCGGCTGGACCGTGTGAACGTCGACGCGGTGCGCTGTCAGCGCCGCCTCCAGCGTCGCCGGCGCGATGCGGCCGTGCTCGCCGGGCAGCAGCACGAGCTGTGCGCCGCCGGAGAAGAATCCCGGTGCGCCGCACTCGTCGCAGGCGATGTGCGCTTCCTGATGCGCGAAGATCGCCCCATAGGGGGGCGCCAGCGTGGCGAGCGCCAGCGCGTTCGCCGCCGTACCGGTGGTCACGGCGAAGGCGCGCACCTCGGTGCCGAAAAAGCCACTCAGCGTGCGGTCGAGTCGTTGGGTCCATTCATCGTCGCCGTAGGCGCAGGCGAGACCGTGGTTGGCCGCCGCGACCGCGCTCAGGATCTCCGGGCAGGCAGTGCTGGTATTGTCGCTGAAGAATCGCATGCAGTCGGCTCCCCGGGATGCCTCGCGCTCAGTCGATGCGCCAGCGGAACGACCAGGCGCCGAACGCCAGGAAGGCCAGCGTGGTGATGCCCAGGAACAGCAGATTGGGCACGATCTGCGCCAGGCCCGCCCCGTCGAGCATGACCGCGCGCGCGGCATCGAGGATGTGGGTGAGCGGCAACACGTGCGCCAGCCACTGCACCCAGCGCGGTGAGCCTTCGAGCGAGAACCAGATCCCCGACAGCAGCATCATCGGCCAGGTCAGCAGGTTGAGAATGCCGCCCACCAGCTCCTCGCTGGAGAAGCGCGCGGCGACGGTCAGCCCGAGCGCGATCATCGACAGGGCGCCGAGCACGGCGAGCAGCACGAGCAGCGCCAGACTTCCGGCGCTGCGAAAGCCGATGATGGTGCCGATGCCCGCATACAGGATGATCGTCACGAACAGGATGAGGCCGAGACGCGAGAGTACCTGGGCGCTCAGGAACTCGAAAGCGCTGAGCGGGGTCGCGTGCAGGCGCTTGAGGAAGCCGCTCTTGCGATAGCGCAGCACGACGTAGCCGACACCGAACAGGCAGCTGAACATCATGTTCATGCCGAGGATGCCGGGGAACAGCCAGTCGACGTAGCGCAGCGCCGCACCGTTCACCGGCTGCCGGTGCGCGCTGGGCTGGGCGGCCAGCAGCAGCTTCTCCACCAAGTAGCCCTTGGGCGAATCGGTGTTCACCCAGTAGGCCGGCGGCTGGCGCAGGTCGACCAGCAGGTCAATCTGCTGGTGCGTCAGCTTGTGCAGCGCCTCCTCCTGCGCCGGCATGGCGACGAACTCGACATAGCGCTCGCGCAGGAAGGGCTGGGCCTGGCTGTCGATGTGCGCCGCGAGCACCCCGACCTTGAACAGCGGCCGCGGCGGCCCGCCGAACACGAAGCCCATGCCGATCACTAGCATCACCGGCAGCAGCAGCGTGAAAAGCAGTGTGCCGCGGTCGCGCAGGAACTCGAGGTTGCGCGCGTGCAGCACCGACAGCATGCGTCTGATCACGCGCGCAGCTCCCGTCCGGTGAGCTCGAGGAACAGATCCTCGAGGTTGGCGGGGCGGATGCGCAGGTTGGTCAGCGGCACCTGCGCCGCCAGCAGCGTACGCAACGTCGCCTCGAGGTCATCGGTGGTGATTTCCACCCGATCGCTCGCCTCGAGGATCCGCAGCGGCAGCTGCCGCGCCCGCTCGGGAAACTCGTGCCGGGGCAGCTCCAGCAGCACCTCGGCGAAGTGCTCGCGCAGCAGGCGCCGCGGCGGGCCCTGGGCGACGATGCGGCCGCGGTCCAGGATGACGATCTCCTCGCACAGCAGCTCCGCCTCTTCCATGTAGTGCGTGGTGAGAATGATGGTCTTGCGCTGCGCCTTGATCGATTCGACCAGCTCCCAGAAATTACGGCGCGCCTGCGGGTCGAGGCCGGTAGTCGGCTCGTCCAGGAACAACACCGTCGGGTCGTTGACCAGGGCGATGGCGAGCAGCAGGCGCTGCTGCTGCCCGCCGGAGAGCTTGCGGCTGTCGCGGCCGGCGAGCTTGTCGAGCGCGCACAGGCGGATCACCTCATCGACCGCGAGGCCGCGGGCATAGAGGCCGCGAAACAGCGCGATGCACTGGCGCACGGTGAGGAAGTCCTGCAGCGCGGTCTTCTGGAAGAGAATGCCGGCTTCCTCGCGAAAGCGCGCCCCGAGCGGCTCGCCGCGAAAGCGCACCTCGCCGGAGGTGGGCGGCAGGATCCCCTCCATGATCTCCACGGTGGTGGTCTTGCCGGCCCCGTTGGGCCCGAGCAAGCCGAAGCAGATGCCCGGCGGCACGCTGAACGACACGCCTGCCACGGCGGTCGTGGCGGGGTACTGCTTGACGAGGTCGCGAACTTCGATGATGGCTGTGGTCACGGTGCGGTCGGCTGAGTTCGCTTCCGGCGCCAGCACCGGCCCGGCCGGAAGTGTACCATCAGCCGCATGAACACCCGCCAGTACGACAAGTCCGAGCGCGTCGAGCTCGCCGACGAGGCCGTGCACTGGGATCTCGGTTCCTCGCTTTCCTACGGAGAGTACCTGCAGCTCGACAAGCTGCTCTCCGCGCAGAAGCCGCAGTCCAACCAGCACAACGAGATGCTGTTCGTCATCGTGCACCAGGTATCGGAGCTGTGGATGCGGCTGATGCTGCACGAGCTCACGGCGGCGCTCGAGTGCGTGCGCCGCGATGATCTCGATCCGGCGCTGAAGATGCTGGCGCGCATCTCGCGTACCCAGACGCAGCTGCTGACCGTGTGGGACGTGCTCTCGACGATGACACCCTTCGAGTATTCGGCGTTTCGCAACGACCTCGGGCGCTCGTCCGGATTCCAGTCGCTGCAGTACCGGCTGCTCGAGTTCCTGTTCGGCAACAAGAATGCCGAGATGGTGACCGTACACAAGCGCGACCCGGTCGCCTATGAGACCCTGAGGCGCGCGCTCGCCGAGCCGTCGCTTTATGACGAGGTGCTGCGGCTCCTAAGCCGCCGCGGCTACGGTATCCCGGAAGATCACCTGGTGCGGGACTTCAGCGAGCCCTATCAGGCGAGCAAGCAGGTGGCGGGCGCGTGGCTCGGCGTCTACCACAACGCCGACCAGGGCTGGGATCTGTACGAGCTCGCCGAGCGGCTGGTCGATCTCGACCACAATTTCCAGCTATGGCGCTATCACCACCTGAAGACAGTGGAGCGCATCATCGGCTACAAGCCCGGGACCGGAGGTACCGGAGGAGTCTCCTACCTCGCCAAGGCGCTCGAGCTGAAGTTCTTCCCGGAGCTCTGGCAGATCCGCACGTCGATGTGAGCGGCCGCGGTCCCGCCCCTGCGGACTAGCGCGCGCCCGCCGTGACCGGCGAGTCGCGGTAGTAATCGGGGAACAGCGTCCTCAAGTTTTTGATCTTGGGCAGGTCGTTGATCACGATGTAGGGATAGTGGGGATTCTTCAGGTAGAAATCCTGATGATAGCCTTCCGCCGGATAGAAGCCGTTGAGCGCATCGACCCTCGTGACGATCGGCTGGGGGAACACCTTGTCCTTATCGAGCTGCGCAATGTAGCTCTCGGCGATGTGCCGTTGCGTGTCATCCGCGTAAAAGATCACCGAGCGGTACTGCGTGCCGACATCCGGTCCCTGGCGATTGAGTTCGGTGGGATTGTGCGCCACTGAAAAATAAATCTGCAGGAGCTCGCCGTAGCTCAGCTCGCCCGGATCGAAGACCACCTGTACCGATTCGGCGTGGCCGGTGCGGCCCGTGCCGACTTCCTGGTACTCGGCCGTGCCGCGCGCGCCGCCGGAATATCCGGCCAGCACCTCGTGCACGCCACGGACGTGCTCGAAGACCCCCTGCAAGCCCCAGAAGCATCCGCCGGCGAGCACGGCGACCTGCGGCTTGCCCTGGGCCTTGGGGTTGTCGAGCGCCGGCGCCGGGATGACGACCGGTGGCTCGGCGCGCGCTGTCGCGGCCAGCCAGCCGACGCCCGCTACCGTTAGCACTGCGACAATCGCACTCAATAATTTGTTTGCCGACATGGCTCCGTCCTCTTACAGCCGCGCATCAACCCCGGGCGGCGAAGTTCAAGGCAACCGAATTCATGCAGTAGCGCAGCCCGGTCGGTCGCGGGCCGTCGTCGAACACGTGACCGAGGTGCGCATCGCAACGCCTGCAGGAAACCGCGACGCGCTGCATGCCGAGGCTGTTGTCGCCGCGCTCGACGACGTTGAGGCGCGAGATCGGCTGCCAGAAGCTCGGCCAGCCGGTGCCGGAGTCGAACTTGGTTCTCGAGTCGAACAGCATCGTAGCGCAGCAGATGCAGGAGTAGAGACCGTCGGCGTGATTCTTGTCGTAAGCGCCGCTGAAGGCAGGCTCGGTTCCTTCGTGGCGGGTGACGGTATAGGCCAGCAACGACAGCTGCTGGCGCCATTGCGTATCCGTCTTGTTGATCCGCGGCACGCTCGCAGTCGCCTTGCTCCGGCCGTCGGCGGTGAATTCCTCGATGGTCACGTATTCGCCCGAACTCCCGCCCGACAGCAGCCCAGCGCTCGCTCTCCGGGGCGCATTTGCGGCGACGCCCAGTGAGAGTGCGTAGCGGAGGACGACTCTGCGTGACAGGTATTCACCGTGCCGGTGGCTCATGGCTAATCTCCGTCAGCCGAAGGTAAAAGAGTACGCCTGTGCACCGGGATCGAGGAATTGGATCGCGAAGGTGTGCACGGCACCCGGATGACTCTGGCGAAGCAGCTGATAGAGGCGCTGCTCGCGTACGCTGCCTGTCCCGTCAGCCTGCACGTCGCCGCCCCGATCCGCGTCCGGTACGTGGCCATCGATCGTGACCCGGAAGCGAACCGGATGGGTCGGGTCGCTTGGGCCGAGGACCAGGTGCAGATCGCGCGCCTGGAAACGAAACACGATTCCCGCGCCGGCGCTGAGCGCCACGGCTCGCTCGCCTTCAACGCGCCAGGCTCCAGTTAGGGCCCAGTGATTGAGTTGCAGCTCCGGCGGCGCGGAATACCGGTGAGGCGCATCGCTCACGGCGCCGCCGGGGGAGACAAAGTTCGCGGCACGCTCATAACCGATATAGGTCTCAGGCGAGCCGACATTGCTTTCGTCCGATGCCGCCTGCACCCCGGTGCCTTCAGTGGCTGCGGCTTCGGCGGCCAGATGACTCGCTCCCGCTTCCACGAGCAGCTGCCGTATCAGCTCTTCGGACTGCGCATACTCGCCTTCGCCGAAATGATGGCCACGAATCTGTCCCTGCGCGTCGATGAAATAGTGCGCCGGCCAGTAGTGATTGTTGAAGCCCTGCCAGATGGCGTAGTTGTTGTCGAGGGCTACCGGGTACTTGATCCCGAGCTCGTGGACGGCACGCTCGACATTGGCCTCGTTCTTCTCGAACGCAAACTCGGGCGCGTGCACGCCGATCACCACGAGTCCCTGACCGCCGTAACGCTCGTACCAACTTCTCACGTGCGGCAGAGCGCGCAGGCAATTGATGCAGGAATAGGTCCAGAAATCGATGAGCACCACCTTGCCACGCAATTCCTGGCGCATGAGGGGAGGGGAGTTAAGCCACGCCACTGCGCCGCTGAGTGAAGGCAGCTGCCCCTCCACCGGCAGCACGCGATCCGGCACCGCTTCACGGGCGGTCATGAGGTCACCGCCCGTCGCGCCGGTCATGGCGCCGCTCATCGTGCCGGTCATGGTTCCGGTCATCGTGCCGGTCAAGGTGCCTTGCATCGCCATCGAACCGCTGGCCTGCGCGGGGGCAATGTGGTCGATCAGCGTCTGCTCAAGCCGGCTGGTGTTGGCCGTGGAGAGGCGCGTGAGTGCGCCGGTGTCCCAGCCGAGTGCGATGGCTGCCACGGCCGCCAGTACGGCAACCCCGAGGGCGCGCCGCACCCACTCGCCGGCACCCAGCGAGCGTTTCATCGCCGTGAACACGCGGGTGCTGGCTGCGGCAGCGATGCCCAGCGAGGTGACAGCGCCGGCCGCGTAGGCGAGGAGGAGGAGGGTGGTTGCCGGGCTCGGGCCGTGGAGCGCCGCGGCCGTGAGAATCAAACCGAGGATCGGACCTGCGCAGGGCGCCCACAGAAAACCGGTCGCAATGCCGAGGACCAGCGATCGACCGATGCCGTGCGCTCCCGGGGTAGAGTCGGCTGCCAGGCGGGCACCGAAGGCGACCAGCGGTCGCGTGATCCAGTCGGCGAATCGGTGCGACAGCAAGGCAAGCGCGCTCACCGCCAGCACGACCATTGCCGCGATGCGGCCGTAGTCGTTGACATGCACCGCCCAGGCGCCGCCGACTGCCGCCAGAGTTGAGATGGCGGCGAAAGTGGCCGCCATGCCGATCAACAGCGGCAGCGTGCTACGCGCGAATGGCTGGTCGGTGCGGGCGAGAACGAATGGCAGGACCGGCAGAATGCACGGACTCACGATGGTCAACGCGCCGCCGAGAAATGCCAATGCCGCAACGATCAATTCACGCTCCTTAGCTTAACAAGCTGACGCCGCGCAGCGCCGCCGCGCAAGGCGGGCCGTACTCGCCCGCACAGTCCGACACCTAATAGACCCGGCCGGTGTTGCCGTTATTGCAAGCCGCCACGGCAGGAGCCCGTCAGCGCCACGTGAGGCTGGCCATCCCGCGGCGCACCGCCTCGCGCCTGGCGCGGGCCGAGCCGTTCACCAACGCCGCGCGATCCGCAAGTGCCAGATGATCCAGATCGCTCGCGGCGTTGGCGTACGCCACGATGGGCAGTCCCGGATACTCAAGGCGCAGCGCCTGGACGTAGCGCGCCTTCTCGGGGCCGCGCAGATTCGGCGTGGCGAGCCGGCCGGTCAGCCGACTCCCGTCCCATTCGACTCCGGTGCACAGAGTCCGTACAAATCCGAGCGCCCGGCCGACGGCCGGTACGTAAATATCGGGGCTGGCGCTCATGAGTACAAGCGTGTCCCCCGCCTCACGATGGGCGTCGGCGGCGGCGACCGCATCTGCGAACAACCCGCGACGGATGAGCTTCGGGACGAACACCGCGGTCCACGCTTCGAGCTCCTCGCGCGTGCGGCCGGCGAGCACCGCGCGCAGCCAGGCGGACTTCAGCTCCCCGTGCCCGATGCGCCCGAGCGCAAAGCCGGTGAGCGCAGGCAGCGCCTGCGGCAGGCGCCATACGCGGCCAGGATGCTGCCGGAGAAAACCGGCGAGATAGGCAGCAAGCGTGTCGTGACGCGTGATCGTGCCGTCCAGATCAAACAGCGCGAGCACGCGCTCCGCGGAGGCGGCGCTGCGCCCGGCGCGGGCGGGGTCCGCTTCGCTCAGGCCGCGCCGCCTGTCGCGGCGAGCTGCCGCAGCACGAACTGCAGAATCCCGCCGTGGCGGTAATACTCGCGCTCCTTCGGCGTGTCGATGCGCAGGCGCGCCTTGAACTGCACTGCCCTTCCTCCGGGCGGCGTCGCCGTGACGCTCACCGCGCTGGCATCGGGCTGGCCGAGACCGGTGATGTCGAACAGCTCGCGCCCGCTGAGGCCGAGGGAGGCCACGCTCTGTCCCGGCAGGAACTGCAGCGGGGCGACACCCATGCCGATGAGGTTGGAGCGATGGATGCGCTCGAAGCTCTCGGCGATGACCGCCTTCACCCCGAGCAGCATCGTGCCCTTGGCGGCCCAGTCGCGCGAGGAGCCGGTGCCGTACTCCCGTCCCGCGAGCACCACGAGCGGCGTGCCTTCCTGCCGGTAGCGCATGGCGACGTCGTAGATCGACCCCTGCTCGCCGTCAGGGAGGTGGACCGTCACGCCGCCCTCGACTCCCGGCACCATGAAATTCCGCAGCCGGATGTTCGCGAACGTGCCGCGCATCATGACTTCGTGATTTCCGCGGCGCGCGCCGTAGGAATTGAAATCCTTCGGCTCGACGCCCTGCGCGACGAGATAGCGCGCCGCCGGGCTGTTGCGCGAGATGTTGCCGGCCGGCGAGATGTGATCCGTGGTGACCGAGTCACCGAGCACTGCGAGCACGCGTGCACCGCGCACGTCGGCGAGCGCCGCGGGCGTCATGGTCATGCCTTCGAAATAGGGCGGGTTCTTGACATAAGTGGACTTCGCGTCCCAGCTGTAACGCTGACCGGCGGGTACCTGGATGTTGGCCCAGTTCTCATCGCCCTTGAAGACGCTCGCGTAGCTATGACGGAACATCTGCGAGTCGATTGAGCGGCGCTGCAGATCCTGCACTTCGGCATCGCTCGGCCAGATGTCGGATAGGCGTACCGGCTTGCCGTCTTTGTCGGTGCCGAGCGGCTCGCTGGTGAGATCGATGTCGAGCGTTCCGGCGAGCGCGTACGCCACGACGAGGGGCGGCGAGGCGAGGAAGTTCATGCGCACTTCCGGATGCACGCGCCCCTCGAAGTTGCGGTTGCCCGAGAGCACCGAGCAGGCGGTGAGGTCGCCGGATTTGACTGCGGCGGAGATCTCGGGCTTCAGCGGACCGCTGTTGCCGATACAATTGTGCGCACAAACCGTGCCTGCGACGAACGCCTGCAGGTCATCCACTGTTAGATCAAACACCGGACGGTGTCCCGCTGG
>Ga0187769_10000955_pt1 | contig 16078 bp, 17 predicted proteins | sample 0116_SJ02_MP02_1_FD_133140 | JGI IMG/M metagenome (GOLD analysis project Ga0187769, IMG submission 133140) | Tropical peat soil microbial communities from peatlands in Department of Meta, Colombia - 0116_SJ02_MP02_10_MG | ecosystem: Environmental > Terrestrial > Soil > Wetlands > Peat | place... | reverse complement strand
CCTTTCAGATTCTTCTACCACCCTCTGTGTTCCCCCTCTGATGAATAACGTTACAGACTTCGGGTTCTTGCATCCTTCAATAAAGATCCATTTGCCTTCTTCGATCTTCCTCTCTTCAACGAGCGCGGCATATCCAAGGTCTGAAGGGGAAAGATCCTCGAAGTTGTTGACTATCCTTGCGCCCGTCGCTTTTGCAAGCTTGGTCATGTCGCTTTCTTTGGCCCGCCTGACAGCAAGGATCCCAGACTTCGCGAGGTAGTGCTGAGCGATATCGTCGATTCCCTTCTGGCAGACCACTACAGTCGCCCCAGCGCCGGCAGTCTTTTCGACCATCGCCCTAAGCATTTTGGTCTCTTCATCTAGGAACTTCTTCATCATTGAGGGGTCGTTTATGTTCAGCTTGGCGTCGAATTCAGTCTTCTCGATTTCGAAAGGAGCACTTACTAGGGCAATCTTGGCCTTTTCAACTCTCTTCGGCATCCCGGAGTGGACTACCTCCTTGTCAAGAACGATTCCCTGAATCAATTTGGTATCCTTCAAAGCACCTCCCGGCTTCTTTTCGACTTTCACGTTGTCGATGTCGACCTTGTATCCCTTATCCCCCTTCTCAGCCACGGCGAGAGTAGCGTCAACGACTAGCTCTGCCAGCTGTTCCGCTTCTCTCGACACGAGCTTGGTTTGCATGCTGGTCCTCGCTACCTTAACCAGCCACGCCCTATCGTCTGGCTTAATCTTCTCCGCAACGGCCTCCAACGCCTCCGTCGCCTTCTTGACCGCTTTCGAATAACCGTCTACCACAACCGTTGCGTGAACATCTTTGTCGAGAAGCTCCTCGGCCTTCTCAAGCAATGCTCCTGCAAGGACTACTGCAGACGTTGTACCATCGCCGACCTCATTGTCCGTGGTCTTCGAGACCTCGACTAGCATCTTTGCTGCGGGGTGCTGAACGTCAATCTCCTTCAGCATGGTCGCCCCGTCGTTAGTTATCGTCACGTCGCCTAGCGAGTCAACAAGCATCTTGTCCATCCCACGTGGACCTAGGGATGTCTTTACTATCTCAGCGATCAGCTTCGCGGCTGCTATGTTGTTCCTTTGGGCCTCTCGGCCCCTGTTCTGGCTCGCCCCTTCTTTCAGGATCAGGACGGGCTGTCCGGACGAAGTTACAGCGGGTATGGCGGTCGTAGACACAGTATATCGCGGGCGGTATACAACCTCACGGATATAAGCTTACAAACATTCTGGCACGAGCCGCTTCTCTTGCGTCATATTTGTGTCGAAAGCCACCGTCACCTGGCTGTCAACAGACGACCATCTTCCGCACGCGAAAGGAAATCCTATGCCTTTGGCCTATCACTGACTGCAGCGCAATTCGCATGGGTCCGCACTCAAGCTTCTCTTAGCCCTCTTTCAATGGCAGACGCGAGCTGGAAATCCTTCAGCGTTATTCCACCAGCAGAGTGAGTCTGAATCAAGAGCTTGACGGTGGTGTACCGGACCACGATGTCTGGGTGGTGCTGCAGCCTCTCGGCAACCCTCGCCACTCGACTCACGAAGGAGATGCCCTTTATGAATTCGTCAAACTCGAAGCTCTTGGCAAGGAAGTTCCCTTCTAGTTTCCATCCTTTTAGGGCCGCGAGCCTCGACGCGATATCCTGTTTCGAAAGGAGCTTTGGCATCGTTTTCAGAATTGGTAGAGGCATAATTAAGTCATCCAGCAACGTCTCTTGACCATGCCAATTAACGAGTCGTCCCCGCTAAGGGAGACGTGAGTTGGGCGAGTGGCCCTCTGTGAAGCTCATGAAATCATCGGCTCACTGTGTCACTGGAATTGCGAGCCAGAAGACAGAGGTGGCGAGCTTAGTGAGCGCTCCATCTCTAAGACGGGGAATCGACGACCTGACCAATCCTCCTTCCTTGAGCGGGGGCATGCGCAAGGCAGGGATAGCTCTGATTGCGACCCCAGATCCATTCACCGGTGTTCCCGGTGTCGCGCTCCTCGCGGCCTCGTTTGTCGCAAAGAGGAAAGAGCCAGCCAAACTCAGTGACCTCGCTAGCGAAGCTCAGAGAATCTTCAGGGAAGTCCAGTCACTCGGACTCTAGACACGACAGTGTCAGGGAGGCGCACGACAAGGTAAGCTCATAATGCGATTGGCAAAATCAGGATTTAAGTATCCCGTGGACATGCCGAGCCCGTCCAATGGAGATTAAGCCGTCCAAGGGAATCAAGGTCACGGTGAACGCGCGTCGCGAAGCAGTTTTCGGGGACGAGTCCGTTTCCGTGAGGAAAGTGTCGATAAACGACGACGCCAGGATTGGCGCGATGACTGGCCAGGCACTGGCGGGGTTCTGTGAAGTGGAAATGCCGAGACTAGATGGCGGGAAACATTGGTACCCAATTGGCGACCTCGTCGGTGAGCATGGTGAGGCAATCGTCGAGGAGGAGATTCCAATCGAGGAAGACGATGAGGAGGCGAAAGGAGTGGAAGCAGACGCGATGGAGGCAGCAGCGGAGGCCGAGGCGGAGCCGGATTGACGTGGCAACTCCTGCCGGAACAGTGATTTCGCTCGTAGTTGACGTGTCATCTTTCACGACGAGAGGATTCATCGGAACATCAAGCTTCTCGGGAAGTCCTATCGAAATCGAATTCGACGAACGGGACGAGGGAATTTTCTTGGTTCACGAGATGGCAAAGAGGTTGTCGGTAAGGAGGGGCTCCGAAGTGTCTGTGTTAGTTGAGGGCGAAACAACTCTGACTCTAAAGATGATTGTTACAAGTGTTGGCACGGCAGCACGTATCTCCAGTGCGCGCGTTTACTTCGCGGTCGGCAAGGAGGGGGGTGCGGTTATCAAGATTCAGAAGGCCTGACCAAGGAGGGCATCGGAGTCCATTGTCGGGAAGGTCGTACCAGCGCGCTCTTTTCGCATGTTCGGGCCCCTCATTTTCCCACCGATGCTCTACTGATCCATGTTCAGCTTGTTGAAGATCTCCTCTCGTGCTACTTCGCGTTTATTCCACGGGTGCTGGTAACCTTTCTTAGTGAAAAGTCCTGGTGCTGCGTCCTCATGCACGCGTCCATTACATAAGGTACCTCATTCGCCTTTAGGATGCGCTCTGCCTCCACACTCTGAAGTCCTAACTGAGCCCAAAAGATCGCGGTCTTCCCCGTCCTCCTCTTCATCTCTACGACTTGCCGGGCTATATCGCCTAGCTCTTCCGAGGGACGGAAAACCTCGACGACCTCCACTCTGCTTGCTACTTCGGGTGGCAAATCACCCAATGATGGAAATGCTTTGACACCATGGATTGCATCAGCACCCGGGTTCACGGGGATAATGACAAACCCGTTCTCCATGAGATACAGTGGAACGCTGAACGCTTCTTTCTCGGGGTTCTTCGATGCTCCAACCACCGCCACAACCTTTGCCCTGTTGATCACTTCGTCGGGGGAAACACTGTTACTCAGCATGCGAGGGGAGCGACGAAAATCCCCAGTCTTATCATTTACTCGAGGAAAGAGCGCCGTATGTGATTTGTTAGTCAGGGAGATGGGGACTAGAACTTCTTGGGAAGTATCTCCGCTTCCCAGAGCATCCTCATCTTTCCCAGCTTTTCCAGTGGATGTGGCAGGTGGCCAAACGAGTGGGGAATGAGACTCTGATACTCTATAAACCTCCTCAAGGAAGGCCCAATCGGATAGAAAAGTGATTCCAAGTCCGTTCCTTTCGAACGTCCCCGCAGGCACCGTAGATATTCTCTCCTACGCAATGCTGGGAATGGTAGCAGTCCTCCTGCTTTCGGGTCCGATTGTCATTTACTATTACTACAAGAAGTCGAAACGCATGAAGACCGTCCAGTCGCCTACTGTATGACTTCCCTCTGATTCCTTCCTTCGCGTTTTAACGGGACGACGGCGACCGCTGCCACTTCCGCAATGTCTCCAACGACGTTGATGAGGGGTGATTCGATGCCACCAGCAGAACCGGTCATGTTGCAGGGGTTGGTAGGGAGACGGCACGTATTGCAGGCGCTCATTGTTCCTGGAATGGCACTTTGGACCAAGTCTCACTGTCGAGAACGAGCTGTTCCACGCATGAGAACAGCAAAGCGCTTATCTCTTAAATGATGTAATCTGCACGCGTTGTCGGGGATTCAGCGCGACAGAGTTGATTTCGAGCTCCGTGGCAAGACGCTTCAGGTCTACCTTTATCTTCTCCGATATGGCAAGGCAGCAGGCGTTCGCGAAATCCAGAAAGAGCTTGGTTTCTCGAGCCCAAGTGTGGCCTTTCACCACCTCGACAAGCTTGTCGGCCTAGGGGTGGTCGAAAAGGATGAATACGAACGCTATGTGCTCGCAAAGAAGGTCGATTCAGGGATTCTCCATTCATTCGTGAGTGTCGGGGGTCTCACGCTCCCAAGGCTTGGGTTCTACGCGGCCTTCTTCACCACATTGGCGGTTGCGTATGTGTTGATTGATTGGAACGAATTGGATGTTTACGCGCTTATCGGCACCGTAGGAGGCGCAGCCGCGTTCTGGTATGAGGCTTGGCGGGTCTGGAGGAGGAAACCGTTCTGATGAGTAGAACTATGTACACGCAAGGAAGCTATCGGCACCTATGAGGCCGGGGAGATCAATAATGGGGGTCATTGTTGGAACCCTGCTAGGGCTCGGAATTGTCGCCCTTGCGGCGGCCGGGGCCAGTCCTGCTGAGACCCCGACAGTTTCGAGTGCTGTACGTTCATCGTCCAATGTCACGGAAATGGTCACTTCAAGTATGGCTAGTGCCGGCGCGCCTGTCAGCTTTTACTATTCCGCCATCAGTCCTAGCAGCATCTCAGGGGTGCCATCGCGGCTGGACAGTATTCCCAAGCAGCCTATCTCCCTCACACTCTTCGCCTTTCTGCCAATCCTGGCCGCGACAATACTTGGGTTCACATTTTACAGACTTTCCAAGAAAGGATCGGCAAAAGAGCAACCCGAGTTGAGGTAACCGATCTAAGAGTGGACCTGAAGTACGGGGTCGTCATTGTCCTTGTCGGCCCACCTCTCTGACCACTTTGCCAGCGCACAGAGTATTCTATAGACCTCCTGGCCCTTTACCGTTAGCGAGTACTCGACTTTTGGGGGTGACGCGGGAATGACCCTTCTTTGGATCACGCCGAACTTCTCCAACTGGGTGAGACGCTCGGCCAAAGAGGTTGCACTGATGCCCTCAATCCTCCTCTTCAACTCGTTGAACCTAGCAGGTTCCTTTAGTCCGATGGCGTGAATGGTGGGAAGGGTCCAAGTTCTGGTCATCTCATTCCAAGTCGCGTGGACAGTCTTGCACGATTCGAAGACATCCTCGTCTAATCCGGCGTCTGCGCTCAAGTCTAACTCTAGTTTCATATGTAGTGATTACCGACAAATAAGACTTGCTTCCAGCTATTTCGGGTTCAGTCATTGAACAAAGAAGGTTTTGATCGTCTTACTCATTCTACAATAGCCAAGAAAGACCTCCCGCCTGAGATAAGTCCAAAAGGGAGCATGGTAACAGTCGCTGGGAGTCCTAAGAATTGGTTCCAACGGATTTTGAGAATCGCGTGGTAGAGGCGGTTGAGAAGGTCAGCGAAAGTATTGTGAGCGTCAGTTCCGTACGGCTGGAAAGGCGCTTCTTTGGGGTCGTCCCACTCGAGGGGCAGGGGTCAGGGATAGTCCTCGACAAGGGAGGGCTCATCATCACGAACAATCACGTCATCGATGGTGCCAGCCAGGTGCACGTTGGGTTCAAGGACGGGAGGACTCTCGTGGGGGAAGTAGTAGGATCAGATGAGGCAACCGACGTTGCCGTGATAAGACTCGGAGCGAACGACCTACCCGCAGCAGACCTTGGAGATTCCGAGTCGGTGAAGGTGGGTCAGTTCGTCCTCGCGATAGGGAACGCCCTCGCACTCCCGGGGGGTCCCACTGTTTCTACCGGTGTTTTGAGTGCCAAGGGAAGACCACTGCCAGGCACCGACTTCATCTTTGAGGGGTTGCTTCAAACTGACGCGGCAGTCAATCCCGGAAACAGCGGTGGGCCTCTCGCCGATCTTGATGGCAGGGTGATTGGGATCACGACGATGATGATTCCATATGCGCAAGGGATGGGCTTTGCGATTCCTATCAACACAGTGAAACGCATTGCGCAAGATATACTCGAAAAGGGAAGTGTTGTCAGGCCTTGGATTGGCATTTCAGGAGTCGACGTCAGTCCTGCGCTCGCCCGAAGATACGGGATTCAGTCAACAACTGGGTTTTTGGTGGCTGAGGTCACGCCTGGCAGCCCCGCGAGTCTTGCAGGCCTCAGACCTGGCGATGTCGTTTTCGGCGCTGACGGAGGAGAGGTCAGACAGACGAAGGATCTTCTCTTCGCGCTATCTAAGGTTCCTCCAGGCGAGAGCATTACGCTTGGGATCAACAGGATGGGCTCGACCGGCGAGCTCCAAGTGAGGCCTGCGGAGTCTCGACATGCGCAGAAATTCGGTAACGAGCAACGAGGGTACAGGTAGCCATCGCTCAAGCCATCACCGAAGGCTCCTCAAGAAACCTGCGGAAAGACTCCACCGCCTTGAACCTTTGGCCCGGCGACGAAGTTTAGGGAGTTGTCCATCCGGGAGGAAACTTGGAGATGGGTTCAGCCTTCTCATGTGCTCGAGGCTGAACTCCCCCACCACGTCCGCCTTCTTCCTATCCAATGGCGTCCGGTGATCAGTACAACTCCTCCGACGACCAAGATGATACCTACGAATACACCTATCAACTTAAGGAGGGTGACTAATATTGTGAATATGAACCCGGCAAGTAGTGCAAGCAAAGTGATCCCTACTAGGATAAGCAAAATACCCACTATCTGCCATTTGTCCACGGGATTGTGCAGCATGTGAGCGTATTTAGGTTTGAGAGTAATTACTGCCTTTCGAGAGGTTCAGCATGGCGGCTGACAGCTACCGAGTCAATTAAAACCAGTTACACGGACTCGGTCTCGGTTGAGCGGGTGCCCGCCGCAAGATTCTTCTCATTCCTCAAATTCCTCAGTGGCGACTGATGCGTTAGCGGCGCCTAGTCAATCGAAATGTGTTCGCGTGGCATAGTGTCCCACACTATCTTGAAGCTCCATGCACACCTTCCCAGGGCCCACTAGCATTGACTCCGGAGGTCGCAGACACGCGAATACATACTCCCACATCTCCAATTTCATTTCGAGTGCAATTCCCTTCAGTCACTCTGCTCTACCAGTCAGCCACGCCTTCCCGCCGGGATTGATGTCACAATACGGAAACCTTCTTAACCCAAACCCCCACAGGCCGATTAGGAAGTCAGGCAACTATGCCGAAGTTCAAGACGACAGCTGAGGCGCTCAAGCTTGTTCACAACCAGGATCAGATTAGAAACATAGGTATAATCGCACACGTGGACCACGGAAAGACCACAACGTCAGACTCGCTTCTCGCCGCATGCGGGATGCTTAGTCCAAGCGTCGCAGGACAGGCGCTGGCGCTAGACTACATGGAATTGGAGCAGCAGCGGCAGATGACCATCAAGGCTGCGAATGTAACGCTATACTATGAAACAGAAGGCAAGCCGTACGTCATAAACCTCATTGACACACCTGGTCACATCGACTTCACGGGCAAAGTAACACGAAGTCTAAGGGCAGTGGACGGGGCCATCGTGGTCGTCGACGCAGTCGAAGGGATCATGACGCAGACGGACACCGTGCTGAGGCAGGCGCTGGAAGAGAGGGTCAGACCTGTGATCTACATCAATAAGATAGACCGGCTGATCAAAGAGCTCAGACTCACACCTGAGAAGATGCAGGAGTGGCTTTTCAACATAGTCAAGGAATTCAACAAGCTCATCGAGACATACGCAGAGCCCGAGTACAAACAAAAGTGGAAGGTATCAGTTCAGGATGCTCAGGTCGCCTTCGGCTCATCGAAGGATAGGTGGGGATTCAACTTCGACATGGCAAGGGCTGCAGGGATGTCATTCAAGGACATCATAAATGCCTACTCCACAGAGACGCCACAGGCGCTTGGCGCGAAACTTCCCTTGCACGAGGCACTGCTAGGAATGGTCGTAAGGCACCATCCTCCCCCTCATGTAGCTCAAGCATACCGCATTCCAAAGATTTGGTCTGGCGGAGACCTCAGCAGTGAAGTTGGAAAGGCTCTGCTCACATGCGATGAAAAGGGGCCGACTGTGATGATGGTGACTAACGTGGTCGTTGACCCCGCAGCGGGGCTTGTAGCAACTGGGCGTCTTTTTTCCGGCAGTGTTTCCAACGGCGACGAAATCTACCTTCTGAACTCCAAGAGAGAAGGCAGAGTGCAGTCCGTGCAGATATTCATGGGCTTCCAAAGGGAAATAGTGGATTCTCTGCCCGCGGGCAACATTCCCGCACTTTTAGGCTTGGACATAAGGTCGGGAGAGACCATCGCGAGCCAGAAGGGAGTTGCACCGTTCGAATCAATCCATTACGTGAGCGAACCTGTGGTCACTGTAGCCGTTGAAGCGAAACATCCGCGAGATCTCCCGAAGCTCGTCGAAGTCATGCGCCGCCTAAACATCGAGGACCCCAACCTTGTCGTCACGATCAACCAGGAATCGGGGGAGACGCTCATGTCCGGGATGGGAGTCCTGCATTTGGAGATAGCGACAACCATGATACAGCAGGCCGGGTTAGAGATCATCACTTCGCCCCCCATTATCAACTACCGTGAGACAATCCGTGCAAGAGCCGGCCCAATAATGGCAAGATCTCCGAACAGGCACAACAAGATCTTCATTGAGGTCGAGCCTCTGGAGCCAGACATAATCGAGCTGATTCGCAACGGAACGGTAAGCGAGAACATTGAGAAGAAGACTGTCATCAAGATGCTCAGAGATCACGGCTGGGATCCGGATCAGGCGAGGAATTTCCAGGCGATTGACGAGAGGGGCAACGTCATGACTGAAGTGACGAAGGGCGTCCAGTTCCTGCAGGAGTCGATGGACTCAATTCGGGCTGGCTTTGACGACATCATGAAGAACGGGCCGCTCGCCTACGAATTCACCAGGGGTGTCAAGGTTGTTCTCACGAATTACGTCCCTCACGAAGACGCAGCCCACAGGACGTACGCGCAGCTTATGCCAGCGTCGAGACGCGCTATACTAGGTGCCCTGCTATCAGCGAACCCGACACTTCTCGAGCCAATCCTTGGTATCGAAGTCAAGGGACCCTCGGACCTTATCGGGGCGGTGACCGGAGTAATTAGCTCGAAGAGGGGGAAGCTCGTCAAGATAGATCAGAAAGAGGTTATGACGGTCGTCGAAGGGGAGATTCCTGCCTCCGAGACGTTTGACCTCAGCGAGAAGATGCGAGGCGCGACTGCAGGGAAGGCCGTCTGGAACACTCACTTCAAGACGTGGCAGGCGGTACCTCAGGGAATGCTTGTAAACCTCGTGACAGAGATACGGAAGCGAAAAGGTCTCCCTCCCGATCCGCCGAAGGCAGAAGAGTTTATCGACAAGGAATAGCAGACTCATCCGCAAACTTCCCTAAGGTTCTCACCAGTGGTTCGCTTTCAGCATAGTGGCGCTGAATGCAATTAGAAACTCTTAGGATTAGGGGCAGCTGGCCCCCAGGCGAGCTTGACCTCAGGAGAAGACACGGCTTATAAGAAGAGCGTGCGCAACACGGTTTTCCTGCTTATAGTTGTCGTTATTGTCCTAGTTGCCGGTCTAACCCTGCCCGCGTTCTTCACGCCAGCAGGCACTTTCTCCACCGAAACGATGGTCGGCGATCCGAACGGCCTGACCCTCAACTTGGACCTCAATGCCACTCACGTTCTTTCGCCATATGGTCTGGTGATAACCGTCTGGATCAACGGCAGCTCTGCGATCGACAATATAACCGCGCAGGACTCCTGGCCCGTGAACCAGACCATGCTCTGGAGAGCACCCTGTGTCGCTGGTTGGCCCATCGGGATTGGGGTCATGAGCGGCTACTATGATCAGTACAACTACTCGTCAGGAGTTATCCTCCCACTCAAGCAGCAAGCTCCTTTGGATTGTCAGGCCTATTCTACAGGCCCTCAATCCTTTCTCGTCGAGGCCGAAGGGTCGAAGGCGATTGCTAGCACAAATGGTTCCGACGAAACATGGGATCTTCTGACGACCTTAGTGCTAACAAGGTCCTCGTTCACGCAGATCCAGACGCCCGGTGAAATCTTTACGATTATTGGGGCTGACGAGTGGGGAGACGTGACCATACTGCATTTCGTAACTTAGGGAACACACCATAAGCCGTTGACGCTGCTGTGACTGGCTGTAACGACGGGCTCTCTTCCTTAGGTGCTTCCCATTTTCTCGTCCTGCTTATCTAGAGGGGTCGCAGAGTTTGAAGGGAGTTGAAGGTTCAACCATCAAAGATTCATCGGCTCTTTTACCCACAGGTCCCCGCCATCCTCAGTACGCGTTCAGGTGGGCGCATCTCTGCAATGCCCGTAGTTTCCTATGCAGCGGTTTCAACTTCACCGCCACTCATCGCCGTCGCCTGCGACCCTCGCTCCTTCACTTTAGAGCTCGCTATGGACTCGAGGGCGTTCTCACTCAGCATTCTTGGAAGGAGTAAGGTGAAGGCAGTCGAAAAGCTTGCCTCGACGAGTGGCCGGCGGTTCCCTGACAAGCTTGTTACATGCGGCCTAGCTCACTCAAGAGGTGCCGAACTGAACATTCCGGTCGTAGCTTGTGCCGAGGCCACCCTTGAGTGCCAGGTTCGTTCGGGGCGAAGGTTAGGGGACCACGTCCTCCTGGTTGGCCTCGTCAGGGCCTGTTATGCCTCCAAGAACTTCAACGATTTTTGGAATTTCGAGAGGTATAGACCAATTCTCTACACTGGTTGGAAAGACGGTCTTACGACTTACGGATCGGCAGGTTCTTCGCTGGAATAGCTTTTGTTGAAGCCCAACACGTTTCCACAACCCCTTCCCGCGGCGATAGCGTGTCACTAACGGAACCGGGCTGTTCTCAGCAGTTCTCTCCTCGTGAGATGAAACGAGGTGCGAGGCTCCCTGTCCTGTTCTTTGACGCGAGGTTCAGAACCAAGGGAGTGATGCGTTCTATCGCCTGAGCCTCGTGGAGAGGCCCTGCGTAGAGCGGTCTGAGACCAGGAATACTCGCTACGATGAAAGACGCTTCTTCAAAGGTCGACTTCGAATTGGCGGCGATGAGCACATCGATGCGCGGAAGCTTTCCCTGGCCTAAGAACCCGGCAGGAATGTTGTTGAAGGCCGTGGCAATCCTGCTCTTGGGAAGCCTCGCAGCCAGAGTCTCGGCTGCGGACCCCTTCTGGAGTCCGTAGACAGCCAGACCGTTCTCCACCTTCAGAGGATTGATGGTCGATATAACGAGTTTCTTTGAAAGGGCTTCGCTAAGAGGGTCGATTAATGCCATTGATGAGAAGGGGATTGTGACTATTGCACTGTCGCACTTCCTAGCTGCACTTTGATAGTCTGTGCCTATCGCCCCCACGATGTCCGACGCGAACTTTTCCGCTTTCGACACGACCCTGGAACCAATCAGCACCTCATGTTTGGGGGCGAGTCGAGAGGCAATTGCTAGTCCCATCGTCCCCGTGCCACCGAGTACTCCGATCTTCATCCTTCTAGCCTCATCTGGCCTTTGCCCTCTAATCCTCTGGTAAACTTGGAGTCCAAGACCTCCTTAACCCTGCCTGCCCTCTTCCATCCAATCCCTTTCGTCATTGCCATTTCGCCCGCTGTCAAGTTCATGATTCTCCTCGGTGTCCCGTACTTCATCAGCAGTCTTTGAGCAAGCTTTGTACCTACTCCTGGCATGGACGATATAAGGTAAACTTGCTGCTGACGGATTGTCTTGGCCTTGACGGGAGCAACATCCGGAGGGGCAAGGAGAGGTTTCGCCTTCGACTGGATTAGTAATTCTGCGATGGCTATGGCAGTTTCCTCTGGCGTGGCAGTGTAGATGACCCGGAGCCCATAGGCAAGGGTTACATTGGCGACTGCGCCAAAAAAGGACTTTAGATTTTTTGCGCGCTCCCCAACCTCTAGAGGATTCCCTTCAATGAGGAGGTATGGCTTCGCGAACGAAGCCGAGATCCTGGATGCCTGATAAAACAGACGCGCGTCGTAGACCGAGGAGACGAGATCGCTAACTGATTTCCTCTCTACCGCTATTTCGGGGCTCAGCACGTAGTCTGCCACGGGAAGCTGGCTGAAGTAGACTCGGACGCCCAGTTTCATGAGCGCTTCCGGGACTCCTCCTGCCCTCTCTCTCTCGTCGGCGATTACCTTGGCTGGAATCACGGCATGAATGTTGGCAGCAGGAAATAAAAGGAATAGGCGGCGAATGCAAATAATGCAACCGCTCCCGTCGCGACTACTCGGTCTATGACGCTTGCCTTGTACTCCACGAGTGAAGTCGGCCGTGGGACGGCGCCGTAGGCCCTCGATTCCATGGCTTCAGCCAACTCGCCGCTCCTAACGACGGCGTTCACCACCAGGGGGATTAGGATCGGGATCATGTTTCTCACCCTCCGCAGTAAGTTTCCCTTCTCAAGCTCCAGTCCCCTGGACTTCTGAGCGTCCATTATCTGTAGGGCGTCGAGCATCATTACAGGGATGAACCTGACTGCAGTGACGAACGCGAAAACCACGTCTCTCGGCAGCCTGAACATCTTCATCACGCGTTCCAACTCGTCAGGGGATGTGGTGATGAAGAATATACTCGTGGAGACGACGATTGCGATGAACCTCGAGGCATAGAGTGCAGATGTCTCAATGTTCTTTGTGAAGAAGAGGTTTACGAGAAATATGAAAACAGAGAAGGTCGTAGTTAGAAGCATCGTCTTTGCCACCCTCTTCAGAACCATCGCGATACCGGCTACGGCGACCATGAAAACGAGCACGATCGCGAGTTGGAACACTGATCTTACGATTAGCGTCGTAACGAACATGAGTGCGGAGATCAACAGCTTGACCCTGGGATCTAGCCTGTGGTACCTAGAACTCCCCCTCCTGAAGATGAAACCACTGCTGAGCCACATCATGTGGCTATTGATCCGCCTCGATCCAAAGCCTAGCGTCCAGTGCGTCGACGAAAGGGGCACTTGGCCTCTTCGAAAGCTCCCTGTACAGCGACACGAGCTGGGGCTCGGCCACCCTGGAAGATTCGAGCATCTCCTTCTTCATCATCAGGTCTGGAGCAGGTCCGTCGGCCACGATGCCTCCAGACTTCATGACGATCACCCTGGGCTGAAGCGGCCAAAGGAACTCGATGTCATGCGATACAACTACCACTGTCTTCCCCGTCGACGCAAGCATCCTGATTGTTCCCGCAAGCTTCTCCTTCTGAATCGCATCCTGCCCGACTGTCGGCTCGTCGAGCATGACCACTTCTGGATCCCACGCCAAGATGCAGGCGAGCGTCAGCCTCTTCTTCTCGCCCCCGCTCAAAATGAGTGGAGATAACTCGCTGTACTCTTCAAGTCCGAACAGCTTGAGCCCCCAAGAGACTCTCTGTTCTACAAGCTTGGGCGAGAACCCAAAGTTCCTGAGGGCAAAGGCCATTTCCTCTTTCACACTTTCTGAAAAGAGTTGGTGGTCGGGGTTCTGGAACGCAACTCCGATTTTGCGAGAAAGCGTGGCGGTACTCGACTGGCGCGTGTCGACGCCGTCAACGAGGACCTCCCCTTCGGTCGGCTTGAGGAGACCCGTTACGTGTCGAATAAGCGTCGTCTTCCCTGCTCCATTTTCCCCGACTATCGCGACTGTCTCTCCATCTCCAATCTTTGTCGTGACATTGTTGAGGGCCTTGACTCCGCTTTCGTGAACGTATGTCACTTCTCTGAACTCGATCATTGTCTTTGCTTCTCCAGCGTCGCAGCAAGTTCTGCAGGACTGCAGAGCCTGTCTACTGATGCGATACCATCTTTCGAAAGCATCTTCTGCACCTTGGTGACTGCAGGTATGGCGATCCCATAACCTTCGGCCTCATCGCCAAACAGGACCCTTCTAGGGGTTCCATCTAGGACCTTCGCCCCGGCATTCATCACCACTATCCGATCGGCGACTCTCACGATGAGATCTAGCCTGTGTTCTACGACGACGAAAGTTGTGCCGAGGTCACTCTTCAGGCGTGCCACCAAATCTACAAGCTCCATCGCCGTCTTCGGGTCCAATAGAGAAGTGGGCTCATCGAGAATCACTAGCCTCGGTCTCATCGCTATCACGCCTGCGAGTGCCACCCTCTGCTTCTGGCCGTCTGAGAGTTCATGGGGGGCTCTCTGGGCTAGGTCAATTATTCCTAGCAAGGTCATTGCCTCATCGACCCTGCTCCTCATTTCGGGCCTAGGAACGCCTAAATTTTCTAGGCCGAACGCAATGTCTCTTTCGACTGTGAACATGAAGATCTGGTTCTCAGGATTCTGGAACAGGAAGCCAACGGTCTGGGCCAAATCCTTCATTGAAGTTGACTCTACACTGGCCCCTCCCACGCGAACGTGACCGGAGTATTCGCCCTTGTACATATGCGGGATGAGGCCGTTGATGGCACGAAGGAGGGTAGATTTGCCGCACCCGGAAGGACCAGCGAGGACGACTATCTCGCCTTCGTCCACTTCAAGGTTGAAAGCGTCAACGGCCTTCTTTCTAGCATCGGGGTACCTGAAGCCGAAGTCAGCGATTTCCAGGATTCTGCCCATATCTGGACCTGTACCTCCTTTCTGAAGCAGTCAGCCACTGACTCGCGGCTGCTGAAGTCCTGCTCCCTGCGCTGGTACTTGTGTGACTGTCATCACCCACAGGGTCCTGCCACCTATCTTCAGGCCTTGGACCTGGGGAACCTTCAACACAGCGTAGGATACTGTCATCACAAATCCGAGCTGCAGCACATTGAAAATCGCTGTGTATACTAGCACGAGCATCAAGGCGCTCCCGTTCGGCTCGGCGTAGACCAACACGAGGTAAAGGTAGTTAGGAATTGTCATGAAGGAGGCCCTGACCGCGGCCCCAAAGCCTGTCCCTGCCTCGAAGAGGTTTTGAACGCTTGTCCTACGAAGACGCGATGCAAAGTTGACGCCCAGCCAGATGCCAGCGACGCTAGAGACCATCGACAGGAGCTTGAGAACTGGCCCCCAAGGCACGTTCTGTCCGATGCCCTCAAGGGTGACGAACTCGACAAAAGTTGAAACAACCGCCGGGAAAGGCCCGAATACGAATAGCGCAAGGACTATGGCGACCTCGCCTAGGTCGAATTGGAGGTATGGAACGAGGGGAAAGTTCAACCCGAGCGATTGCGAAAAATATGTCAGGATTGCGGACAAGGCTCCGAAGACTGCAATGCCCGCCAGAGAAGTCGTGGTCAGCCTGCCCCTTTCTGGAGCCGGACCCATGCTCTACCTCGAGGCGGTAACCTTTTAATTCTTTGGTAATCACCACGAACATGGTAGTATTGATACCTTGAGCAGAACTCCGTCATATCTTTGGACGCTCATAGAACTCTACCAGAGAGGGGCCACGACGAAGCCGCTCGAAGTTTCGACCGCAGAGTTGGGGTTAGAGGTCGGGTTGAGCCAACAGGGGATTTCGAAACACTTGCTCCTCCTAGAGAAAGACGGTCTTATCGTGAGAAGAAGGAGCGGGAGAAGGTCAGGAGTCCTCGTCACCAACGCAGGCGCTGACCGTGTCATAGCAGTCTACTCGAGGCTCAAGACAGCCATAGAAGGGATTGCTGGCGCGTTCGAGTTCCACGGCACCTTGTTTACGGGGTTGGGAGAGGGAGGTTACTATATTTCTTTGGCAGGGTACAAGAAGCAGTTTGTCAAGCTTCTAGGATTTGAGCCATTTCCGGGCACCCTGAACTTGACAATCGGTCCTGGTGAGGTGGAGATGAAGAAACAGTTGAATTTCCTTGGCGCGCTGGAACTAGCAGGGTTCAGCCAAGGAGGGAGAAGCTATGGGCCCGCGAAATGCTTCCGGGCCAAGGTGGAGTCAAAATACGACGCTGCAGCCCTTATCATTGAAAGAACCCACCATGG
>Ga0187769_10000954_pt1 | contig 16095 bp, 13 predicted proteins | sample 0116_SJ02_MP02_1_FD_133140 | JGI IMG/M metagenome (GOLD analysis project Ga0187769, IMG submission 133140) | Tropical peat soil microbial communities from peatlands in Department of Meta, Colombia - 0116_SJ02_MP02_10_MG | ecosystem: Environmental > Terrestrial > Soil > Wetlands > Peat | place... | reverse complement strand
GGCGTCGAGAAGATCGCCGAGAACCGCACCTACGCGATGTTCAATCCGTACGTGGACCGCATGGATTACGTGGCCGCGGTTTCAAACGGCCTGGGATACTGCGAAGCGGTCGAAAAACTTCTCAACGTGGAAGCCCCGCCTCGCGCGCAATACATCCGCGTCATTCTCACCGAACTGAATCGCATCGCCAGCCACCAGCTCTGGCTGGGAACGCACGCGCTCGACATCGGCGCCATCACGCCACTGTTCTATACCTTCCGCGACCGCGAAGAGATTCTGAAGATATTCGAAAAATATTGCGGCGCGCGGCTCACCACGCACGCCTTCCGCATCGGCGGTTTGCAATATGAGGCCTACGACGGCTTCGAAAAAGACGTCAAGAATTTCATCTCTTTCTTCAAGCCAAAAATAGACGAATACGAGGAATTGCTGACCACCAATCGCATCTGGCTCGAACGCACGAAGGGCGTCGGCGTTATTTCCGGCAAGGATTGCATCGCGCTGGGCGTGACCGGGCCGGTTCTGCGCGCGAGTGGCGTCAAGTGGGACATTCGCAAGGCTCAGCCCTACGCCAACTACAAGAATTTCGATTTCGAGATTCCCACCGGCCTCAACGGCGACACCTACGACCGCTACCTCGTGCGCATGGTTGAAATGCGGCAGGCGCTGCGCATTATCGAGCAGGCGGTCGAGGGCATTCCCGAAGGCCCGATCATGGCCAAAGTTCCCAAGGTGATAAAGCCTCCCGTGGGCGAGATCTATCACTCCATTGAAGCACCCAAGGGCGAGCTTGGATATTTCATAGTCAGCGATGGTTCCACGCAGCCCTATCGCGTGCGCGTGCGCCCGCCAAGCTTCGTGAATCTGCAGGCGCTGGATTTGATGTGCCGCGGCCAGCTCGTGGCCGACGTGATCGCCGTCATCGGCACACTGGACATCGTTCTCGGCGAGGTAGACCGCTGATGAACTCCTCGCTGATGCAATCGGTCGTCGACTACATCCAGTCCTACCTTTCGAGCAATCAAACGCCGGGCGTGGCCGGCAACTGGTTCTGGGCGACGGTTTACGTGCTCCTTGTTTTTGCCGGTGTATCGGTGGGCGTGATCTGCATGAACTGGCTCGAGCGCAAGATTCTCGCGCACATGCAGGTGCGACTGGGCCCCATGCGTGTCGGCCCGCACGGCCTGCTGCAACCGATCGCCGATGCCCTCAAACTTCTGCTCAAAGAAGACATCATTCCGGCCGAAGCCGACGCTCTGGTTTTCTGGATCGCGCCCTTCATCGTCGACCTGGCGGCCTTCACGGTTTTTATCGTCGTTCCGTTCGGTCCCGCGCACGCCGTTACCGACATGAACATCGGCATTCTGTTCATGCTAGGAGTTTCCTCGCTCAGCGTGCTCGGCATCGTCACCGCCGGTTGGGCCTCGAACTCGCACTATCCGCTGATCGGCGCATTACGCTCGAGCGCGCAAATGGTCTCCTATGAAGTAGCCATGGGCTTGGCCGTCGTCTCCGCGATCATGATGACCAGCCTCAGCGCCGAAGGCGGCACGCTCAGCATGATCGGAATCGTGCAGCGGCAGCAGGAGCAGCAGGTCTGGTTCGTCTTCAAATTTTTCCCGCTCGGCCTGGTGGCGTTCGCCATCTTCGCCATCGCCATGATTGCCGAGACCAACCGCGCTCCCTTCGATCTTCCCGAAGCCGAGTCTGAATTGACGGCCGGCTTCCACACCGAATACAGCGGGTTTCGCTGGTCTCTGTTCTTTCTCGCCGAATATGCCGCGATGATGGCTGTGTCTTCGATCGCAGTTACACTCTGGCTCGGTGGATGGCTGCGCCCGTTCCCCAGCGCGCTGCACGGTGCGATCTGGGACCAGATTTTTTCGCTCTTCCCAGGCCTTACGTTTCTTTTTCTCGGCGGCCTGTGTTTCTTTAACGCGGCCCGCATGCCCAAGCATCCGTTCTTCAAGATTCAAACCATGGGCCTTGCCGGTTTCGGCGCCGCTCTCGGGCTGATCGGCCTGGTTCTTTTCGTTTCCGGCGTGCGTGAACGTGTGCAGGACATTTTCTGGTTCTCGGCGAAGGTTGCCGCGTTCATGTACCTCTACATCTGGTATCGTGGCACGTTCCCGCGTTATCGCTTTGACCAACTCATGAAAGTAGGATGGAAGGTGCTTCTGCCGACCGGACTCGCGCTGTTGATTCTGACCGCTGTCGTCGCCATGCGCACAGAGCTTTGGGCGCAGCTGGAGGGGGCATGGCGGCCATGAATCCTCTGGTTGCCAATCCTCCGGTCGCGACGCCGTTTTTCTTTTATCTGCTGGCGGGCATTATGGTCGTCGGCGGCATTCTGGTCATCACGCGCAAGAATGCCGTGCACTCCGCCATCGCCCTGATTACCGCGCTGCTGGCGCAGGCCGGGCTTTACCTCATGCTGTACGCTCCGTTCGTCGCCGGCGTGCAGATTATTCTCTACGCCGGCGGCATCATGGTGCTGTTCCTGTTTGTGATCATGCTGATCTCGATCGAGCGCACGATAAAAGAGCGGCAATTCAACAAGCAATGGCTGGTCGGGATCGTCGCGGCCGCGGCGCTGGGCGGGCTGTTCATTTCTGTCTACACGAAGGGAAAGTCGCTGTTCCCCGAAGGCCACGCACTGTATCCCGAGGCGCAAAATACGCAGGCCATTGGAGCTTTGCTTTTTGACTCGCGCACGGGAACGTATATGTTTGCCTTCGAGATCGCCTCGCTGCTGCTGCTGGTTGCGATCATTGGAGCCGTGGTAATGGCGAAAAAGAGAATCTGATGGACGCCATGCTGCACATCTCGACGCTGCACTACCTGGTCCTCGGCGCGGCACTGTTTCTTCTGGGCGTGATCGGAGTGCTCACGCGCCGAAACGTGGTCATCGTCCTGATGTCGATCGAACTGATCCTGAACGCCGTAAATCTGAACCTGGTTGCGCTCTCGCGCTACTGGCAGGGAATGCCTGCCCGCCTCGGCGGCGGTCCACAAGCGTTGCACGGCCAGGTCTTCGCAATTTTTGTCATCACCGACGCTGCCGCGGAAGCCGCGGTCGGCCTCGGCATCCTGATCGCTTTCTTCCGCAACAAGGAGACGGTCAACGTGGACGAAGTGAACTTGTTGAAGTGGTAGAAAAGCCACTTTTGGCTTTTGGCTTCTAGCTTTTAGCTATTAGCCTTTAGCTAAGAGCCAAGAGCTAGCAGCTGAGAGCATGATTTTTCTCGACCACATCTGGCTGATCCCGCTGCTCCCGGCCTTCGGAGCGGCGATCATGTTTTTCTTTGGCCGCCGGCTGCAGAAAGCCTCGGTCAGCGCGGTCTGCGTCGGAGTGGTCGTTCTGGCTTTCCTCATGGCCTGCGGTGCAGTCCTCGAATACAGCGCCTGGGCCGACGCCAACCATCATCAGCCCTACCAGAAAATTCTCTACACCTGGCTCGGGACCGATACCGGCCACTTCAACTACTTGACCAAAGACGGCGCCCAGGCCGCATTCCAGGCCGACGCGGGATTTCTTCTCGATCCGCTCTCCAGCATCTGGCTCCTGTTCGTCACCGGAGTCGGCATGCTGATTCACATCTACTCAATCGGCTACATGGGACATGAAGGCGGCTACTACCGCTTCTTCGGATATCTCAACCTTTTCATGTTCTCCATGCTCACGCTCGTTCTGGCCAACAACTATGTGCTCATGTTCGTTGGCTGGGAGGGCGTTGGCCTGTGCTCGTATCTGCTGATCGGATTTTATTTTCACCGCAAGTCGGCCAGCGATGCCGCGAACAAGGCATTCATCGTCAACCGCATCGGCGACGCCGGATTCATCCTCGGCATGTTTTTCATCGCCTGGTATTTCGGTTCGCTGCGCTACGTTGACGTGAACCGCCTTGCGCATAGCGGCCACTTTCAGATTGGCGACCCGATCATCACCGCCGCTACCCTGCTTCTTTTCGTTGGAGCCTGCGGCAAGTCGGCTCAACTTCCACTCTACGTGTGGCTGCCGGATGCGATGGAAGGCCCCACGCCCGTTTCCGCTCTGATCCACGCCGCTACGATGGTCACGGCTGGCGTATACATGGTCGCGCGCTCGAACGCGCTGTTCGTTCTCGCTCCGAGTTCGATGAAGGTGGTTGCGATCGTTGGCGCGCTCACAGCTATCTTCGCCGCATCGATCGGCCTGGTGCAAAACGACATCAAGCGCGTGCTCGCCTACTCGACCGTTTCTCAGCTTGGATACATGTTCCTCGCGCTCGGCGTGGGTGCTTTCGCCGCTGGCGTCTTCCACGTGTTCACGCACTCCTTCTTCAAGGCACTGCTCTTCTTGGGTGCAGGCTCGGTCATCCACGCCATGTCCGGCGAGCAGGACATGCGTAACATGGGCGCATTGTCAGAGAAAATCCCGACGACGTTCCGCACTATGTTCGTCGCGACGCTGGCCATTGCCGGAATCCCCGGTCTAGCGGGCTTTTTCTCGAAAGACGAAATTCTTTGGCAGGCATGGAAGTACAGCCCTTATCTCTGGGCTATAGGCTTCGTCACTGCGCTGATGACGGCCTTCTACATGTTCCGCCTGATTTACCTCACGTTCTGGAGTCCGTCGCGCGTCGCGAGCCACGAAGTCGAGCACCACATCCACGAGTCGCCAAAATCGATGACTGTGCCCCTGGTGATCCTCGCGTTTTTCTCGATCACCGCGGGATATCTGGGCGTGTCCCCCAGCCTGGGCGGATCGAATCGCTTCGAGAAATTTCTGGAGCCGGTGTTCGCCAATCACGCAGAATCCTCCGAAGCACCCGCGAAGGAAGAAGGGTCTCGCGGCGCCGAATATCTGCTCATGATCTTGTCGGTTGGCGCAGCCGGCCTTGGCTGGTTCATGGCCGCGCGCGCTTATGGCAACGCTGGCAAGGGTTACACCGAGCCCATCGACGCGATTTCGCCGCCCGCCTACGACGTGCTGCTGAACAAGTACTACGTGGACGAAGGCTACGATTATCTGTTCACCGGCCGCCGCAAAGTTGGAGACGTACGTCTTGGCGCCATGGGCCTGGGCGAAGCCAGTTCGTGGTTCGATGCCAACGTCGTCGACGGCGCGGTGAACGCCGCCGGATGGATCACGCGCCTCACGGCGACGATTTCTAAATGGTGGGATACCTGGATTATCGACGGCGTCGGCGTCAACGGTCCCGCGATCCTGGCGCGCATGCTGAGTTATCCCGCGCGCCTGTTCGAGTGGGGCCTGGTGCAGTGGTATGCATTGGTCATGACCGCGGGCTTGGTCGGGTTTGTTTTTTATTACGTGTATCACTGAGACTCGCTCTTAGCTATTGGCTCTTAGCTCTTAGCTAAAAGCCAAAGGCCAAGAGCCAAGAGCTAATATGCAATCTCACATACTTTCCATCATCCTCTTCACGCCGCTGGTGGGCGCGATTCTGCTTTTGTTTGTCCCCAAAGAGAACAAGAACGCCATTCGCTGGATCGGCAACATCTTCGGGTTTGCCGGCTTTCTGGTGTCGCTGCCGCTCGTCCCGGCATTCTGGGCGTTGGTCAAAAGCGGAGACACCGCTCCTTTCAAGTTCGTCGAGGGCGCGGCCAACAGCTGGATCCCCTCGATCGGCGCGGGATATGTTCTGGGCATCGACGGCATTTCTTTCCTGCTCATCATGCTGACCACGCTGCTGGGCTGGGTCTCGATCCTCTCGTCCTGGACCGCGATCGAGAATCGCGTCAAGGAATACTACATCTGGTTTCTCGTGCTGCAGACCGGCATGCTCGGCGTTTTCATGGCGCTCGATTTCTTCCTCTTCTTCGTTTTCTGGGAAGCCATGCTCGTGCCGATGTATCTGCTCATCGGCATCTGGGGAGGGCCGCGCAAGCTCTACGCCGCGATCAAATTCTTTCTCTACACCCTCGCCGGTTCCGTGCTGATGCTGCTGGGAATTCTGTTTCTCTATTTCCATCATCATGGTGTGACCGGCATTTACACGTTCAGCATCCCTGAACTCTACAAAACCGCGCCGCAAATTTATTCCGACTACGGCCCATACGCCGCGACGCTTCTGTTCCTGAGCTTCTTCTTCGCCTTCGCGATTAAAGTCCCGATGTTCCCCTTCCACACCTGGCTGCCCGACGCGCACGTGGAAGCTCCGACGGCTGGCTCGGTCATCCTGGCGGGTGTCCTACTCAAGATGGGGACATACGGCTTCATCCGCTTCTCGCTCCCCTTCTTCCCGCGGGTGCTCATGGATCCGGCGAGTCACGTGCGCGGATGGATGATCGGCCTTTCCATCATCGCCATCATCTACGGAGCGCTCGTCTCCCTGATGCAGAAGGATATGAAGAAGCTGGTGGCCTATTCATCCGTGAGCCACCTCGGCTTCTGTACGCTCGGCATCTTCGCACTGAATCCCGCCGCCCTCAGCGGCTCGGTTCTGCAGCAGATCAATCACGGCATCTCGACCGGCGCGCTGTTCTTGATTGTCGGCATTCTCTACGAGCGCCGCCATACCCGCGAGATCGCAGAATACGGCGGCATTTCCAACGTCATGCCGGTCTACGCCACGGTCACCATGATCATGTTCCTGTCGTCGATGGGACTTCCGCTGCTCAATGGATTCGTCGGCGAATTCACCATCCTGCAAGGGACGTTCATGGAAAAATGGCAGTGGGGCGCGTGGGCTGTGCCCGGAGTGGTGCTCGCCGCAGCGTATCTACTATGGCTCTATCAGCGCGTCTTCTTCGGCACTGTCACAAATCCCAAGAACGAAAAGCTGCACGATTTGACGCCGCGCGAAGTCGCAACGTTCGTGCCGCTGATCATCATGGCGTTCTGGATCGGGCTTTATCCCAAGCCGTTCTTCCAGATTCTTGAGCAGCCGGTGAATCACACCATCGCCATTGTGCGGCCGGATTATCCACAGCCGCAGGCGCCAGTAACCGCGGGTGCCCCACTTCTCCCCGGTGTTGGGAGAAGTGGGGATGTTGCTCCGGAACCTGCACAAGCTATAGCTACTGGATCAGCGACCGCCGCGGGTACAGCGAAGGGGAGTAACTAGTGGTCTGGACCGACTATCTTCTGGCTCTGCCGATCACGCTGCTAGTGCTGTTCGCGCTCGGCATCCTCCTGATCGATTTCATGCTCCCCGCAGAGACGAAGTGGGCCAATGCTGTCACGGCTTTTATCGGAGTCCTGTTCTCCACGGCCGGAGTGGTCAAGATTGATCTATGGCTGCGCTCGGCCAATTCGCCCTTCGCAATCGGCTTCATGGGCACGATGCTGGTGGATCGCTTCGCCCTGTATTTCTTCTACCTTTTCCTTGCGGGCACGGCGATCGCGATTCTCATGTCGGTGAGCTACCTGGAAACCGAGCACGAGAATCATGGCGAGTACTATGCGCTGATGCTTCTGTCGGTCGCGGGAATGATGTGCATGGCCGCCGGCTTCGACGTTGTTCTCATCTTTATCGGTCTGGAACTGATGGCGATTTCCACCTACGTGCTCGTGGGCTTTCTGCGCCGAGATCGCCGCTCCAACGAAGCCGCGCTCAAGTATCTGCTGCTGGGTGCATTTTCTTCGGGCATCTTCGCCTACGGATTGTCGCTGTTGTACGGCCTGACCGGCAGCACAAACCTTTACGTGATCGGCGGTCACCTCCCCCAGATTCTTCAATCCGGCCCGTACAAGCCGGTGGCCATCATCGCCTTGCTCACAACCCTTACCGGCCTGCTGTTCAAGATTGCCGCGATTCCCTTCCACCAGTGGGCTCCCGACGCTTACGAAGGTGCGCCCACCAGTATTACCGGATTCATGTCGGTCGCGGTGAAGGCCGCCGGGTGGGCGATGCTGCTGCGCATTCTCGGCTTCAGCTACAACTTCAACGGGCGCATCCTTTCCTGGGGCCTGTTCCCGATGCGCTCCATCTACATTCCGCTGCTGGTCTTCGTTGCTATCGCCACAATGACCGGCGCCAACTTCGCCGCGCTGACGCAGACCAACACCAAGCGCCTGCTCGCGTACTCTTCCATTGCGCACGTGGGCTACATGCTGCTCGGCCTGATTGCAGGCACCGCCACTGACTTCAACCCCGACGGCCTCAAGGGTATTCTCATCTACCTGCTCGTCTACACGTTCATGAATCTGGGCGCGTTCGGCGTAATCACTTCCCTGCGCCATCGCAACATCGTGGGCGACGAACTCGACGACCTTAACGGCCTCCACTCGCGCGCGCCTGTGGAAGCAGTTCTCATGCTGGTCTTCATGCTGTCGCTGGCTGGGATTCCGCCGCTCGCCGGATTCTGGGGCAAATATTTCATCTTCCTCAGCCTGATTGAGTCCGGCCACTACGTGCTGGCGGCGCTGGGCGTGCTCTACTCGGTTTTCGGGCTCTATTACTACCTGAAGATCGCCAACGCCATGTTCATGCGCCAACCGGAGAAAGGCGAAGAGCATCTGCCGGTCAGCTACGCCATGCGCGCCGCGCTGGGTGTGACTGGCTTTGCCACGCTCTTCATCGGCATCATGCCCAACCGTTTCATTGAGCTGGCAAACTGGGCGCTAAACCTTGCGCAGAATCCCAGCATGGCGAAATTGGTTCGGTGACGCTCTGTCATCCTGAGCGAAGTTGATGGGATCTCGTTTGCGACACGAGACAACATCGTAGTCGAAAGATCCCTGCCGATAACCCAACTCCTTGCATCACGGATCGCGTAAAATCGGCACGGATGACGCGAATGTCCGATCCCAAGACTCCTGAACGGAAAACAGACCAGGAACGCAGTTTCTGGGTGCAGTTCGCGCGTTACAGCCAGCTCGCATTCATGCTTCCTGCGGGCACGGTCGCCGGATGGCTCCTCGGCGCTGCCCTCGATCACTGGCTTCACACCACATGGCTGTACCTCGCGGGGATTCTCCTTGGCATAGCCGCCGGCTTCATTGAATTGATCCGCACGGTCATGCGCGACGAATAGTTCTGTGCCGATTTCGAATGAACGCCTCGCCCCATGCCGAACCGAATCCGCAGGAAGCCGCTTCGGAGCGCTTCTACTCCGGCGCGCTCAAGCGGATTCGTCACTTCATGGCCGCTCTCGCGCCTTTGCTGATTGCGGCGACGTGGTGGAAGTTCGGCACGCGTGCGGCCGTCGGTTTTGCCTTCGGCTGCGCCATCGCCTATGTGAATTTTTACTGGCTGAAGCGAGTGATCAGCAGTTTCGCCGACCGTGCAACGGGGGCCGCACCCTCGGGATCGGGACAGGGTATCGTCTCCCGTTTTCTGCTGCGCTACGTTTTGATGGCCATCGGCGCCTATGCTATATTGGCTGTTTCTCCCGCGAGCCTGAATGGCCTTCTGGCAGGCCTATTCCTGCCCGTCGCGGCCATCGCCTGCGAAGCAGCTTACGAACTTTACGCAGCCCTAGCTCGCGGACTTTAGCCGCAATAGAAGGAAGCTTTGAAAGGGCGCGGCTTTAAGCCGCGCCGGTGAGGAAACGGAAACGAACCGGGGCCTTAGCCCCTGCGGCTCTCAACACCATGCCGGAACAACTCTGGTTTACCGAAATTCTCAACCGCTTCTGCGGGAGCGCAGTTACTTCGCTGCTCAACAGCCTCGGCATTCACCCCAAGTATCCCGCGGCGCCGATTCCCAATTCGCTAGCTATGGAGTTGCTGGTCTTTTCATCCCTGCTGATCCTGTTTGTCCTGGTCCGCTCGCGCCTCTCGGTCGACAATCCCGGCGGCTTGCAGCACTTGTTCGAAAGCGTTGAGGGATTCATCAAGGGCCAGAGCAACGAGATCATCGGCCACCACAGCGAAGGTTACACCCCGTTTCTGGCCGCTCTGCTGTTCTTCATTCTGTTTTGCAATCTCATTGGGGTGATTCCCGGCTTCGAATCGCCAACCGCGGTACCCATCGTTCCGCTGGGCTGCGCGATCTGTTCTTTCGTCTATTATCAGACCCAGGGTTTCAAGCACGCGGGGATTGGTTATCTCAAACACTTTGCCGGGCCGATGCCTGCGCTCGCTCCGCTGATGATTCCGATCGAACTCATCAGCCACTTTGCCCGCATGCTCTCGCTGACCATTCGTCTTTTCGCCAACATGTTTGCCGGCGACATGGTCACCCTGGTTTTCTTTTCGCTCGTACCCATCGGCGTGCCGATTCTCTTTCTCGGTCTGCATATCGGCGTTTCGTTGCTGCAGACCTATATTTTCGTCCTGCTGACGACGGTGTATTTGCAGGGTGCAGTAGCCGACGAGCACTGAGGTGAAAGAGCGGCGCTTCAGCGCCGCGTTAGGCAGCAAGAATTCCGGGGCTTTAGCCCCTGATGGCCGTCAGCGTGAGGGCGTCTGTACGGTATGACGTCAACCACCCACTGAGGGCAATTCATAAGGAGAAACACGATGAACAAACTGAGCAAGCTGTTCCTGATTCTGTCCGCACTGTCGTTCGCGGTTCCCGCGTTTGCGCAAGGGGGAGCATCGAGCGAGGTCAATTGGGTCGCGATCGCCGCCGGATTCTCGATGGCCTTCGCTTCCGGCATCTGCGCGCTGGCGCAGGGCAAGGCCACCGCGGCCGCTGCCGAAGGATTGGCGCGCAATCCAGCCGCCCGCCCTGGCATTCAACTCGCGCTGATTCTTGGCTTGGCGCTGATCGAGTCGCTCGCCCTCTACACCCTGGTCATCATTTTCGCCAAGGTGAAGTAGACTTCTCCGGAAACAAAAGCCTCTGCGCAAGCAGAGGCTTTTATGCTTATTCGCCGCGCGATTTAGGGAACCCACCTTGCGGGCTCGTCCGGGTCGTCTTTCGTTTCGGACATGGCGGCCCCGATATTCTCGATAGTGAGGGGTTTTTTCCGATTTCGTACCCTGGCCACGAGAAACGTACCCATCAGCAAAAGCCCAACCAGTACCGCCGCAAGGTAGTAAAGAAAATCCATCGGATGGTTAGAGATTAAACGCTGAGATCTGAGGGGCTGCGACCGAGCGCCATTCTAGACTTTTCTCTCTCCGCTCCACTCCTGCTTGCTCTGCGGAGCACTATTCAGCGCATCCACCAGCAAGCGGCGCAGGCGGTAGCGGCTCTCAAGGTCGGTACTCACGATCTCAAACCCAACCTCGTTCACGCGGGCGCGGCGCAGTAAGACGTGTGCCCGGACTTTCGTCCGCATGCCGAGCGAAATTTCCAGATCTGCTTCGCTGCCGATGCGCAGGTTGTCTTCCTTGGTGCCCATGCCGCCGCCCAGGCTCAATTCGCGGATCATGATCTTCGACTTGCCCCACGAGCTGCCGATCGTGGCAGGCACAGTCTTGGCCAGCACCATCCGCTCATAGCGGCGCTGCCGCACCCAAGGGCACGCTGGAGCCATATCCAGCGGTGCGATCGCCAGTTCCGCCGGTTCGAACCCGCTGTCAGACATGACCTGCGAACTATATCGCGGATCGGTCTTGGATAGAGCCTGAGCCGCTGCAATGCGCAGTTCCTTGTGATGCACGTACCCAAATGTTTTCTTGGCTTCAAGGATTTCCCTGAGCGTCGCAACCGCCTCCGCGTCCTTCAACCGTCCCAGCGATTCGATGGCCTTCAACTGTACAAACGGAGCCCGGTTCGCTGCTTCCCCCGGGCGTGCCATGGCAATCAGCGGAGGAGCGGCCGTCATGTCGCCGCTCATGCCGATCTCGTCCACGGTTTCGGCGAGAACGAGAGGATCCAGTACCTCGGTCAGCTCCAAGAGGGTGCGCCCACGGTCCGGTGCATTGCCGTAGGCAATCTGCCGCACTGCTACGTCGTGATAGAAGCGATTCCACTCCGGCAATCGAACCGGCAGCAGTTCGAGCAATGTCCCCACGTCCAGCCGGCTGACTAATCCCACTGCGCCGGAAGCCTGTCTGGGCTGTCCCGTTCGCAGGATTTCGCGCAGTTGCGTCAGCACCGGAGACCCCAACTGCTTCACCAGTTCGATCATGCGATCGCATTCATCGCGCCGCATGCAGCGGAAGAACCGGTCGGCGAGATGTTCCGCGCCCGCCTGGCTCGTCCTCCGCAGCACGGAAAGCAAATCCTGCGGGACGGGGTCTAGTTGCAGCGCTTCCTCAATAAATTCAGGCAGACGGTTTTCCACTCCGACGCGCGGGCGCAGGTCGCTCATCAGCACCGGGCGCTCGACGGTCACCATCTCCATGCCGGCGCAAACTTCGTTCACCGCCGCGTAGTTCTTCGCTGCGCTCGCTTCCTGACTCAGACGCACGAACGCCGCACTCAGAAGGCTCTGCAACTCCGGATCTTTATCAGCTATCAGCCGTTCGCCCAGCTTGTGGATGGCCTGCGCCATAGGCTGTCCGCCCAAGCGCGCATAGAGGTCGGCAATCTGGCTCAAGCCGATGGCGGTTTTGCGGCGCGGCTCAACATCCTTGGCGTCGAGGCAGCTCGAATAATTGTTCAGAATTTCGGACGCCGCCTGGGTGTCTTCCCGATCCAGCAGAACTTCAACAAACTGGCGCAGGTTGCGCGGCGGAACGCACGGCGCTTCATGGGAGAGCAGCACGCTCTTCTTGCCCGCCTCAGGCACTTCCGCCCAGAACATCCGGTCCAGGATGTCGGCGTGTGACTCCACCAGAATCCCGGCCTTCGACATCTTTTCTTCCTGCATCTTCAGGATGGAGCGTAACGAGTCCATCTGCCGGCTCATGTGCTCCATCATCTGATGCACGGCGTTGACCTTGATTTCGCCCTTCTGGTAGCGCTCCAGCGCGAAGCGAATGGCCATGTGCTCGGCGGCTTTCATCAGCAGCGGCGTGTCCTCTTCCTCCGCCGACGCCGCCTTCGCCGCCAGACTTCCGAGCAACTGCTGCAAGTTCAGCCGCGTGTTCGGATCGGTCTCGCTCAGTTCCTTCTGGATGTCTTCTTCTTTGACGCCAGGGTCCTGCTGCACCTGCCCAAATCGTGTAAGCAGCCGGATGGCCTGAATGACCTCCTGCTCCTGCAGCGGCACCATGCCGCCCGTCCACGCCGGCGCCGCACCCGTTCCCGTGCCTCCGCCGCCTCCGGTTCCAGTTCCGGTCCCGGTCCCAGCGCCTCCGCCAGCGCGCGGCATGTTGGGCACGCTGCCCAATGGAACCATCGGAGTTCCATCGGCTGCTTGCCCCCCGCCGCCACCCGAGCTCGCGCCTTCCGCCGCCGCAATCAACTGCAGCAATTTCTGCGGATCATTCAGCCACTGCTTGAACTCCGGCCCCAGCGTCTGGGCTGCAATCTGCGCGGCAATGCTTACATCGCCGGTCAACGGATCAGCCGCCACAAATTTCACTTCGTTGATCTTGATCGTGCTGCTTTGTTTGCCGGAGCCCAGGGCTTCCTTGATCTGCTTGGCCACGTCGGTGGCCTTCGATCCTGCAACGGTGAAAGCCCGCACCAGACGGGTGAAATCCTCCTCCGTCACTTCTTTGGAAAAGTGGAGGCTGGCGAGGCCTGCGGTGGACAGCAACTGCGCGAAGCTTTTCTCCGCCTGTCCCGGGTCCAGAGGGATGCCATCCAGCAGCAGCTTGTTGTCGGAGACGCCCAGCAGGAAGCCACCTTCGGCACCCGTCGGCAGGGCTTGCTGCAGTTCGTTCCATGTCACCTCAAACTGAGCTTCGGTACGTTTGTGGTCGTAGCCGTACATCCGCGCGTACTTAATGAGGATGTTCAGGCTGTGAACAAACGCGCGCGCCGAGGCCGAGCGCGCGCCGAGCGATGGCTTGGTGGCAGAGATAGGCGACTCCTCAGGAACGCAAGTTCGAAGCTCAAGGGTAAAGCGAAAAGGTAAGCCCTAAAACGTTACGGAGGTAATTGGCTGCCAAGTCGCAAAGCCCGTAAGGCCATGCACTGCAGCGGATTTGGAGGTCAGGCAAGCGCCCCACTCGTATTCCAGACCGATGTTCCACTAAGATACTGGTGAACCGTGCCAACCGCCACCAAGACAACCGGCCTTCGCTATTGGATGCAGCGCGTGCTCGAGGAGTGCGATCGCGTCTCCTCCGGCTTTGCCGTCGACCCGGTCCACGATCTGCGAGTTTCGCTGCGCCGTTGCCGTTCCATGGCTGACGGCCTCATGGCCATGGATCCCGATCCTGACTGGAAAGCCATGAAGAGGGCCGGCAAGCGGCTCTTCCAGCGCCTGGGCGCGCTGCGCGACGTGCAGATCATGATGGACTGGATCGAGAAACTGCATCCTGCCCCTAGCCCTACAGTCCCTGGCGAGGGGACGGCATCGCAGCAATCTTCCAACAGTTCTGGGGAAGCGTTCGATTCCCGTTCCGGCAAGCCTGAAGAGCACCATCATCACGATCCGGTCGCCCACGCATTGCTGAGGATTCTGGAAGCTCGCGAGACCGAGCAGAAACACGAAGCCCGCGCCGCGCTCGAAGAATTCGATCGCAAGCAGTGGCGCCACTGGAGCAAATCGCTGCCGCAGCGCGCGGCACGTCTCCGGCCGGGTGCAGCGGTCTTCAAGCACCTCGCACTCGAGCGCTGGATGGCGGCGCGCGAGTTGCACAACCGCGCCCTGCGCAACCGATCTCAGATTGCATTCCACACCTTGCGCATCGGAATTAAGAGATTTCGTTACATCGTCGAAAACTTTCTGCCCGCCGAGCACAAAGCCTGGAGCAACGACCTGAAGCGCATGCAGGATTTGCTGGGCGAGGTTCATGACCTCGACGTGCTTTGGGCAACTGCGCTCTCCAGCCGCGTCTTTCCTGACGAAGCCTCGCGCAAGGCCTGGCACAGCCGAATCCTGGAGGAGCGCACCAAGCGCATCGCGGAATACCACGAGAAGATGGTCGGTCCGGAATCGCTTTGGAATGTCTGGCGTGCGGCGCTGCCCCAAGGCAGGCGGATTCAGAACATCGCCACCCGCCGCATGAAATTGTGGGCCAGTCTGCTGGATCCCGATTTTCGGCACTCCGAGCGGGTGGCCCGGCTGGCACTCCAACTCTACGATGGCGTGAGCAACGTTGGCTTAAATGCCGGCGGCCCGCCGGAAGCGACAAACGGCACGGGTGCCGACATGCGCTCTACCCTTTACGTGGCTGCTCTTCTGCATGACGTCGGAAAATCGAAGGGCAACAAGGGACATCACAAGGAATCGCTTGATTTGATCAAGAAACATGGCACGCCTCTGGGATGGAGCGAAGATGTCATGCGGCGTGCAGCCGTCGTTGCGCGCTTTCACTGCGGGGCGTTACCGGTTCGAAGCCACAAAGCGGTGCGCGATCTTCTTCCCGACGAGCAGAAAGGGATAGTCCGGCTTTCGGCGATCCTCCGGCTCGCCAATGCCATGGATGCCCAGCACGACGGCCATATTCGCAGCGTCAAAATCGAAAATGCACAGGCGCAGTTGAACCTTCGCCGGCGCCGCACCAACGGATTTCTGCGCAAACCGGTACTCCTGGCCAAAAACGAGGCTCTCATCATCGCCGCGGAAGGATACGTGCCGCAAAGTCCTACCGCGCAGACCATCGCCGCCGAGCGATATTTGCTGGAAACCGTTTTACGGCGCCCCGTCGTGGTCAAGCCCTTGTCCTCAAACCGATGAAGACTGCAAGCTAGAAGCTTTGCAGTCACTCCCCTCGAGCTCGTTCTCGCGCTACAACGGAAACGTCCTTATGACTCACGCGCAAATGGTCGAGAAAGCCGTTCGATGGCTGCGGGCATACCGTTGCGGCGTGGTGTTGTCGGAACAGGCTTGCGTAAGCGGTGAAATGCCCGACGCGATTGGTTGGAAAAAGGCCTGCCACTCCGTTCTGGTCGAGTGCAAGATTACACGCGCCGATTTTCTCGCCGATCGCGACAAGCCGTTTCGCCAGAAGCCCGAAAAGGGAGTGGGCAGCGAACGCTTCTACCTGACGCCGCCCGCGTTGGTCACGATTGCGGAACTGCCCGACGGCTGGGGGCTGCTGGAATATCGCCGGGGGCGCATTGAGACGGTGCGGGCCTCGGCGAAGAATCTCCGCGCGGCCACCGGCTTCCGTTACGAGATGAATCTTCTGCTCGCCAGCCTGCGGCGGGTTGAGGTTCGCATCGAGCCGCAGAGCATCACCGACTTCCT
>Ga0187769_10000953_pt1 | contig 16096 bp, 12 predicted proteins | sample 0116_SJ02_MP02_1_FD_133140 | JGI IMG/M metagenome (GOLD analysis project Ga0187769, IMG submission 133140) | Tropical peat soil microbial communities from peatlands in Department of Meta, Colombia - 0116_SJ02_MP02_10_MG | ecosystem: Environmental > Terrestrial > Soil > Wetlands > Peat | place... | reverse complement strand
TTCCCCCGAGCCTTGGTCGCACAGACACAACCAAGTCTACTCGGTCGAGGGGAGCCGACGACCCTATCCAATCAACTAATCGGGAGTTAAACACCTTTGCTTGAAGGAAGTCGTCATCTCAACTCGATTGATGGAATATCGCCTATAAGTCATGCCCTCGATTAGGGAGCTAGTCCGAATATGTCGCGGAGGCTTGGCAGGCTTCCAGTACTTGTCCTTTGTTTGCTGGGGGCAGCGACCCTACCATCAGGGGTTACGCTTCTCAAGATTCCACCTCGAGACCTTCCGAGAGCACTGCTCACGTTTCGAGAACGGCCTCGGACAACGCGGGCAACTTGATTTCCACCCCCGCTAGAGAGTCTGATCAGCGCTGATGAATTGAGTGCAGGCGGCGCGCTGGAGTTGCCGTCAAAGCCAAAAGGAAGCAAACTGGGCCGAAGCTCTTTAGGGTTGAAGCCGACCAGGTCTAGTGACATCGGCGCCTGCGTTGTTGGGGCCGCAAGCCACGCTGGTACTGCTGCGGCGTTCATCCCGGCAGACAGGTTGGTCTCAGGTATCGCGGGACGCCGCTGAGAACCGCGCATCATCCGTTCGAACCCTGGCGAGCACGTGATTTAGGGCGGGACGCGCCACGCTGCTTTACGGCTCGAAAACAGCACGGGAGAGATTCAAAGAACACTTAAGGGGCACGAGGTCAGAACGTTGTGCCCAATTTTGTGCCCTAGTTCGGTAACAAACCGTGATGGGCACAATCCGGTTCATCCAGTCGGAGCAGGGAACCACTTGAAGATTCGATTTGATAGCAGCCAACCGCACTCAGCATCAGTTGTGTTTGGACGGTCTCTTAATTAGCGGGTTCCAGTCCCGAAGCATCGGGACGAGTCCTGCGCGGCTCACCACTTATTTTCAACAGGTTAGCCTCATCTGAATTTTCCGACACGAAAAACCTTGCCCCACGCCGCCCTCCGAGAATGGATGGTCTCTAATTGTCCCGTGTGACGGGAATCACAAAAATTTTGTGACCCATCGCACAGAGATCGTGCTTCCAGGCGGGTATTGTGTGACTGGATGGTCAGTCATCAATGAGAGCCCACGTATCAACGCCTGCAGCCACCAAGGCGCCCTCGGTGGTTCGTAACCGACAGCGGGAGTTACGGCGACACGATCAGATTCTGGCCGCCGCCTTTGAGGAGTTCGCCGGAAAAGGGTACGCGGAGACGCGTGTCGATGATGTGGCGCAACGGGCGGGGGTTGCCAAGGGAACGATTTACCTCTACTTCAAGAACAAAGAGATGCTGTTTCGGGCTGTATTGCGCAGCCTGATTCACCCTTTGTTTAAGGAGCTGGGGGATTTTGTTCAGACCTTTCCGGGATCGGCCGAAGAGCTCGTTCGCGACGTGCTCTCGCGGCAATACGCCGAGATTGTGAAGAATCCAAAGGCACGCGCGATGTTTCGTCTGTTGATCGCCGAAAGCCAGAAAATTCCGCAACTCTCCGACGTGTACCTCCGCGACGTGATTACCCCGAGCATGACCGCGATGCGAAGCCTGGTGGAAAAAGGCGTGGCTTCGGGAGAGTTTCGCCAAACGAAGATTGCCGACTTTCCGCAAGTCTTGATTGGCCCTGCAGTTTTTGCCGTGGTGTGGGCACTGATTTTCGGCGAACGAGAACAGCTCGATCTTGATGCGTACATGGACGCACACCTGGAGCTGCTGCTGCATGGCCTGGAAAATGCGAGCCCCGGTGCAGGCGCGAGCTCGAAGGTTTTTGCCGGCAAAGAGGAAAAACAATGAGTTGGAATCGTCCCCGCGTTCTGCTGGCAATCATCGTTTTCATGGGCTGCGGAGCAGCTGCGGCGGCGCAGCAGCCGAATCCGCTGCGACTCAGACTTCAGGATGCAATCGGGCTGGCCTTGAAAAACAACCTCAGCGTGCGCGTCGGCGGGGCGCGGGTAACAGAGGCCGAAGGGACTCGGGAACGCCAATTCGCTACACTCCTGCCGCATGCTTCGGGCAATTCACTCGCGAACGATCAGAACCGCAATTTGGCCATTCTCGGAGTATCCGTGCCGGGCATACCGACTGTCGTCGGGCCATTTTCTTACTACGACTTCCGCCTGTCGGCCAGCGAGACCGTAATCAATCGTCAGGCGTATCACAATTGGAAGGCAAGCCGCGACGAGGAACAAGCCACAAAGCTCGATTACCAGGACGCAAGAGATTTAGTCATCCGACAGGCCGCGGGGCTCTATCTTGACGCCGAATCTGCGCTGGCCGAGGTCCAGGCTGCGGAATCACGAGTTACCACATCAGAAGCGCTCGAAAAGCTGGCTAAAGACCAGCATGACCAGGGTCTGGCCACTGCCGTGGACGTTGTTCGCTCGCAAGTGCAATTGGCGCGCGACCGCCAGAACCTGCTAGTGAACCAGGACAATTATCAAACTTCGCTTCTATCTCTTGCGCGCTTCCTTGGTATTCAGCCAGGCACGCCGCTCGAACTTGCCGAACAGCTCGAATTCAAGCATGTCGAGCCTCTCGATTTGGACCAGGCCGTACGTGCAGCGCTGGAAGCACGGGCTGATTACCGATCATTGGCGTCCCAGCGCGAGTCTTCAGTCGAACAGCAGAAGGCCTCGCATGCGCGGTATTACCCGACGCTTTCACTGAACGGAGATTACGGACCGCAAGGACGGAATTTCGGCACCATGCCCGGAATCGGTGAAATCCAAGCCACCCTTTCGGTCACCCTGTTCGATCGGGACCGTAACGGAGAGCAGAAGCAGCTCGCGAGCCGCCTTGAGCAGGTAAACGATCAGATTGAGGACCTGGAGCGCGGAATCGGAGAGGAGATCCGTAAGGCTGCACTTGATCTCGACTCCACGGAGCAGCAGGTGACGGTTACGCAGGCGGCTCTCGACTTGGCGCAGCAGGAGCTGAAGCTGGCGGAAGATCGTTTTCGCAACGGTGTGACAGACAACATCGAAGTCATCACGGCCCAGGACACGCTGGCTGCGGCGCAGGACGATCGCATCACCGCGTTGGCGAGACACGCCGACGCACTGGCCGCATTGGCGCGCGCCCTGGGAGCAACGGAGCAGAACTACCAGAGGTACCTTGGCGGAGCTTCGAGTCAAACATCGGGTAACTCCGTGGACAGCAGGTGAAAACACAAATGAAGCGGGTACTTTTCATTCTTTTGATAGCAGCGGTCGCCGCGGGAATCGCCTTTAGGTCCTATAGGCGGTGGTTTAACAACCGCGCGGTGGAAAGCGAATTGAAGCTTTCCGGGAACATCGAAGCTCATGAGAGCTTGGTGAGCTTCAAGGTGACAGGGCGGATTGTTTATTTGCCGGTGGATGAGGGTATGAGTTTGAAGACCGGAGAGATCCTGGCTCGACTGGACAGCGATGACTACAGGCAACAAGTCGATATTGATGCGGCAACAAAACGTGTCCGCGACCGACAACTCGTGCTGGGTCTCGCCGGCAGCCGAGCCCAGGACATCGAAGCGGCACGGCAATCGGTCATTGACGCGCAAGCCGATCTGGATCAGAAGAAGAAGGACTTTGCGCGCTACGAGGCGCTTTACGAGAAAGACGAAATACCCGGACAAACGCGCGACGACGCGGCCACGGCCGTTACTCGCGCTCAAGCTACCTTGAATCGCGTTGAACAAATTTATAACGAGCTGGTTGAAGGGACGCGAAAAGAAGAACTTGCTGTGGATCGCTCGATGGTTCGCCAAGCGCAACAGGACCTCGATATGGCACGAATCCGGCTCAGCTACACCGTGTTGCAGGCGCCCTACGATGGAGTCGTACTCGTAAGGGAAGCCGAGCTCGGCGAGGTCGTCTCGCCCGGTACGCCAGTTGTGACGTTGGCAGATCTGGACCACATCTGGCTCCGTGTCTATCTCCCCGAAACGGACTTAGGCAAGGTTCATTGGGGACAAGACGTGGATGTGCGCACCGACACGTATCCAGGCAGGATTTATCGCGGTCATGTCTCGCTTATCGCGTCAGATGCGGAATTCACGCCGAAGAGCGTGCAAACAGAGAAGGAGCGCGTCACGCTCGTCTATCGGATCAAGGTTGATGTTGAGAATCCGAACCACGATTTGAAGCCGGGCATGCCCGCGGATGCCTTCATCAAGCTGAAGTAGCAGGAAGCCATGGATTCCTCCATTCCAGCGATTGCCGTTTCCAGTTTGGCGAAGCGATATGGCGAGGTCCGCGCTGTCGATGACCTTACTTTCGAAGTTCGCCCCGGCGAGATTTTTGGCCTTGTCGGGCCCGACGGTGCGGGGAAGACCACGACGCTCCGCATGCTGGCAGGCGTGCTCGAACCTGACTCCGGTGCGATCGCAGTCGCCGGCCACGACGTCGTGCGCGACCCGGAGGCGGCCAAGCACGATCTCAGCTATATGCCACAGAGATTCGGCCTTTATGAGGATTTGACGGTAGATGAAAACATCCGATTCTATGCGGACTTGTTCGGCGTAGAGCGGAAGAGGCGAGAGCAAAACTCGACAGACCTGTTGGCTGCCGCCAACCTCGTTGAGTTCCGCCAGCGCTTGGCGGGCAATCTTTCCGGGGGAATGAAACAGAAGCTTGGTTTGGTTTGCGCGTTAATCCATACGCCGCGCGTCATTCTCCTCGACGAGCCGACCAATGGGGTCGATCCCGTCTCGCGTCGCGACTTCTGGCGTATTTTGTATTCTCTGGTTGCAAGCGGTGTCGCGATTTTGACCTCCACTTCCTATCTCGATGAGGCGGAGCGCTGCCATCGTGTTGGACTTGTCTATCGTGGCCGCATGCTGTTTTGCGATCCTCCCGACGAGTTGAAAAAGAGGTTCCCGGGCGCAGTACTCGTAGTTCGATCTGCGGAGCCGGAGCTGATTCGGGAAAAGCTGGCAAGCGCCGCCATGGCGCGCAACATCCTGGCTTTCGGCGACCGGGTCCACGTGTTTGTGGATGATGCAAACCGCCGACTGCCCGAACTTCGCGGATATCTCGATGCCCAGGGCCTTTCGTACGATTCCGTCGAGCAGGGCGAACCCAGCATCGAGGATCTGTTTGTTTCGGCCGTGGAAAGAGAGGCGGCGGGGTCCGTCTCAGGGCATACATCATGAATCGACAAACGCCATCCGTGGAAGCCGAACACTTGACCAAGCGATTCGGGACATTTGTCGCCGTGGATGACATCAGTTTTGAAGCGGAACGGGGTGAAATCTTCGGTTTTCTCGGTCCGAACGGCTCGGGGAAGTCCACCACGATTCGCATCCTTTGTGGCTTGCTTCGACCCACTTTGGGGCGAGCAATGGTTGCAGGAATCGACGTGGTCGCCGATCCAGAAGCTGTGCGGCAGCATATCGGATACATGTCGCAGAAATTCTCGCTCTACAACGACCTGCGCGTGGCCGAGAATCTCACCTTCTACGCGGGCCTTTATAGCGTCGCCAAGAAGGACTTGCCCGGCCGGGTAGATTGGGTTTTGCGGATGGCGGGCCTGAGGGGTCGCGAGAACACTCCTACCAGCGCGCTCCCGGTGGGCTGGAAACAACGTTTGGCTCTGGGATGCGCTGTTCTTCACCGCCCGCCAATCCTGTTCTTGGACGAGCCGACTTCGGGAGTCGATCCCGTTTCTCGCCGGCAGTTCTGGGACTTGATTCACGAAATGACGGGGGAAGGCGTCACGGTGTTCGTCACTACGCACTACATGGATGAGGCAGAGTATTGCAACCGACTGGCGCTTCTAGACCGTGGGCGCATCGTCGCAATGGGCACCCCCGCGGACCTAAAGAGCCGGTACATGAAGGGGCAGTTGCTGCTTGTGGAATGCGAGCCCCTAGGACCGGCACTGGAATCGCTCCAGGGAGCTCCGGGCATTAAGGATGCAGCGGTGTTCGGAAGCAGCCTTCACGTTGTCGTGGGTGATGCGAGTTCCTCGATTCCGATTATCCGCGAAATGCTTCAAGGGAAGGGGTTCCGGGTGAAACGAATCGAGTTGATCCCGCCGAGCCTGGAAGATGTCTTTGTATCGCTGACTTCTCCCCGACAGGCTCAGAAGGACGCGGCATGAATTGGCGGCGCCTCGTGGCAATCGCAAGGAAGGAGCTAATACAGATCCGCCGCGATCCGCGAAGTCTCATTATCATCGTCGCCATACCGCTTGTGCAGCTCTTTATATTCGGATACGCGGTGAATTTGGACGTGAAGCACATTCCGCTGTGCGTGTACGACCGCGATGGCTCGCAGGCGAGCCAAGACTTGTTGAAGCACTTTCAAGCAACGGAATACTTCAACATCGTTCGCGTCGCGGAAAATTATCGCGATGTTGTTCGCTGCATCGACGAGGGCACATGCACGATCGCCATCGTCATTCCTCCCCGGTTCTCGGAGACGCTTCGATCGGGAGCGGGAACAAGCGTTCAGGCGTTGCTGGACGCAAGCGACAACAACACGGCTACCATCGGAATGGGCTACGCGCAGAGCATCATCCAGAGCTACTCGGCCAGCGTTCAGATCGATTGGGCGCGTGCGCAGGGTCTGGCGGTCGCCGATCCGGTCGTGAGATTCGAGCCACGGACGTGGTTCAACGAGGACTTGGAAAGTATGGCGAACTTCATTCCCGGCGTGGTGGCTCTGGTCATGGCCGTGGTGGGCGCATTTCTTACTTCCTTAACCATCGCGCGCGAATGGGAGCGCGGAACGATGGAGCAGCTCATCTCCACGCCCGTCGCCAAGCTGGAGATACAGATAGGAAAGCTGTTTCCGTATTTCGTGATCGGAATGGCCGACACGGCTTTGTGCTGGAGCACCGCGCTCTGGTGGTTCGGTGTGCCCTTTCGCGGGAGCGTGGCCGTATTTTTCGGTTGTTCGATGCTGTTTCTGGTGGTCGTGCTATCGCTGGGTTATTTCATTTCCGTGATGTTCAAGGAGCAGCTGGGGGCGTATCAAGTGGCTTTGCTGGCGACTTTTCTTCCGACGTTTCTGCTTTCCGGATTTATTTTTCCCATTGATCAGATGCCGGTCGCCGTTCAGTGGGTCACAGCCGTGTTGCCTCCTCGGTACTACGTCACCATTTTGCGAAACGTGTTTCTGAAAGGCACGAGGCTGGACCTTCTGACCATGCAGATCGTCCCGCTGGCGATTCTCGCAGCCGTCCTGGTTACTCTTGCCACCCGCTCGTTTCAAAAGAGACTGCAATGAGAATCCTTCAAGCACTGTCGCGGATTCGTCACATGTTGATCAAGGAGTTTATTCAGACGCTGCGCGATCCCCACACCCGATGGCTGCTCTGGGGTCCGCCGCTTATTCAGATGGTAATTTTTGGTTATGCCGCCACGCTGGAGATCAAGCATGTGTCGATGGCCGTCCTGGATTTGGACAACACCCAGGAGAGCCGGGAGCTCATTTCTCATTTTGCAGCCAGCCGCTATTTTCAAATCGCGCAGTATGCTGCCCGCCCTGATGAACTTCGGGAAGGAATCGATCGCGGAACTGTTGTTCTCGCGGTGGAGATTGACTCCGGATTTGCGCAGCGCTTGCGCAATGGGCAGGGGGCGAGCGTGCAGGTTATTGTCGATAGCTCGAACTCAAACACCGCGCTGGTTGCGCTCGGCTACTTGAGCCAGATCGGCGCGCAGTTCACGCAAGAGTTTCAGGCCGATCTGATGCGGCGAGCCGCCCCGCAAGAGGTCTCCTTCGCGCCCCAGGTCGAATTGGAAGCTCGGCCTTGGTTCAACGAGGGCCTCTTAAGCGAGTGGTATTTCGTTCCCGGTGTTCTCGGGAACTTGATGCTCATCATGATCATGAATCTGACGGCATTTGCCGTCGTGCGCGAGCGTGAAATCGGAACGCTGGAGCAGGTAATGGTTACCCCGATCCGCCGATGGGAATTCATTCTCGGCAAGACGATCCCCTTCTTTCTCATTGGTTGCGTTGACGCGATCATGCTCTTCCTTGTGGGTACTTTGTGGTTTGGCGTGCCGTTTCGAGGAAGCGTCGGTGTGTTCGCAATCGGCATCAGCATCTTCATTCTCGCCGGACTGGGCATGGGACTCTTACTCTCCACGATCGCCAAGACGCAGCAGCAATCGATGATGACGGCGTTCTTTTTTGTGATGCCGATGACGTCGCTTTCCGGGTTTGGCACGCCCGTTAGCAGCATGCCGCCGTTTTTCCAGAGACTCAGCTACTTCAACCCATTGCTTCACGTCATCGTGATCCTTCGCAGCGTGTATCTCAAAGGGGTTGGTCTTGAGTCGCTGTGGCCGGATGTCGCCTTCCTGACCATCTTCGCCTTCCTGACGCTGGTCGTCAGTATTCTGCGTTTCCGTAAGTCGCTTGAATAAGCTTCATACTATCTCTGCCTGTACCCCTTCTGGTCTCTGGCGTAGCTCGCGGAGGATTCGAAATGCCGGGTCGAAACGCTATCGAAAACACGTCGAGTTATGTCATCAGAGCGGCAGACTCAAACGGACACGGGAATCGTGAAATTCTCCGGACGCGTCGTTTGCCAATGTTATGCTGCGGCGATTACCAGGCTTCGCCTCGGGCTGGAGGTTTGGTCTAAGAACTCAGCAATGGTGATCCCCAGTTCCGGGTCGTACTTCAATGAATGCGTTTCGCAACACACAGCGCACAGCCACAAGTGCTGGACGCAATGAGAATTTCCCAGGCTGTCCTCTTCGGTAGGGCGCTTCGGAAAACGATACAATCGGCCTGCGCGGTGATCGAAAATCGCCGAACAACTGGGATTTGCGCACTTCGCGATCATCGGCGCGCGATCCTTTCACCTCGGCGAGTGCTCGACGGGTCGTCCCGTGTCACCGAGTGAGTGCAGCAAGGGGATCTTCTCGCGTGTCAATTTGGTCAAGGATGCAGTCGTTCCACGCGCTAAAGATGAAATATGGCCCCGGCGTTTCCCTCGCGATCTCAAGCATTCGCTTTTGAGCGTTGGAAAGCCCAGGCACTGCCTCCAGCCATTGGCCGATCTTTTGAGGCGTGCCCGACCAGATGTCATACGTGGCATGGTGCATCGTTAATTGGCCTTTTGCGCGGAGGCAGTTTGCTCCTGCTGGTCCTCGTCCTTTTTCCAGGTGGAATCGGGGTTGAAGGAAGTCATCGCTTTAGCAATGGTGGCCGTATTCGGGCCGAGGTCTTTGCGATACACGACTCCGTCCTTGTCCACGATGAAGGTCATCACGCCGGACGACCTGTATTCTGCGGGATAGGCGAGAAAGGCAAAGCCTCCCGACATTTTGCCGCCCACGATGTAGCTCATCGCGCCGCCGGCGGCGTTGGCGCCCTGCCGCGTCAGGATCTTATAGAAGTAGCCGCGATAAGGGGTCGAGGGAGAGCCGTCGTGAGAGGGGGTGTAGCCTTCCGCAACGGCTTGCGCCACAAGCGGCCCGATGGGACTCTGGGGCTGGCCATTGGCAGCTTTCCAGTAAAGGCCATCTTGCTGCCCCTCGTCGCTGATGAATTTCTGTGCGTACTCGCCGTTATGTGCAGAGGCAAATTCGTTTTGAGCGGCTACGAGTTGTTGGCAAACGTGGATGGTCGAGATTTCATTCCTGCCAACTCGCCTGTACAGAATTTCCTTCTTGCCCGCCGCCGAATCGAAGTACCACGAGTTGCCTTTGTTCACCAGCGGGATCGGCATGGGCCAGTTGTGCGCACCGGTGTACAGGGTCGTGGTGCCGTCAGGTTCCTTCACCAGACGGTGCATTTCAGCATAACGCCGGACGAAATTGGCGCGGTTATCCGCGTCCTCGACATCGTCTCCTGAAGAGACGATATCTTTCGCGTCCGGTCCGAGGATTTCGAGCAGGCCATTCTGGTCGTTGTTCTGCGCCGCCGTCACGAGCGCGTCGGCTGCCGCTTGAGCGGATGGGAAACCTTTCTGCGCCTGTTGCTGTGCCATCGAGCGCGCAGGGAAGAATCCCGCCATCAGGACGGCGACTGCGGCTAATTTATAGAGATTCCCCCAACGAAATCCTTGGAAGTTCACCTTGGTTCGCTGCATATCGCTTCTCCTCGTTTCTGGATCTCAGGGTCACCAAAACCGCAAAGAAGACATCAATTAACTAACGGTGCCCGCCACCACCATGACCTCCACCGCCGCCGACATGCCCTCCGCCGCCACGCGCCGCGCCCATGCTAGAGCTTCCGCGCGACGAATAGGTCCTCGACTCTCCGCCATGATCGTAATTGCTGAAGGCTCCTGAGCGGGTTCCGCTCTGACCACGGGGCGCGGCGTATCCTCGGGCCTCCGGTTTGCTCCCTTCAAATGGCCTCGCGGTTCCGCCAGGCCGATTGAATGCTCCGTGCCCGACGGCACCTGGACGGACTCCGGCGCGCACGCCTCCACCTCTGTAGTAGAAGTTGCGGTTGTAAAACGTCCGGCTCATCGAGTAGTACCTGTGGTTATCAAAGATCGGGTAGCGGTGGTGCCAATCCCAACCCCAGTGACCCCAGCCCCAGCCAAAGCCGACGAACCATCCGATTCCGAAGCCGATTCCCCAGGAGATAAATGGCCCTCCAAACCAGATGCCAGGGTACTCATACCAATAAGGCCACGGCACGATAGGATATCCGTAGATCAGCCAAGGATCGTAGGCCGGAACGTAGACCACTTCCGGGTTGACAGGGGCAATTTCGATGTCGCCGTAGTCGTCCGTCGCTACGTTCTCCTGCGGAGTGGATTTGAGATTGCCTGCTTTTTCCGCTTTCTGGCGCATCACCTGGATCGCGTCCATCACGTCCTGTTGCTGATTGTAGTAGGCGTCTCCGAGAGAGGATGTCCAAGAGACGTTCTTGTCCATGTTTCCGAGGACAGATGGAAAAGCGGTAAGCGCCTTGACGCTGGGATCCCAGGGCTGTTGATCGACCGCCTGCGCCAACGCCTGATCCTTCAATTCCGGATGCGCTTGCACCCAACGGTCTGCTTCGACCACTTGCTCGGGAAACGTGGACGCCGCCAGGATCTGCGCCACAAGCGAATCCGGGTACAGCGCGATCGGCGCTACCAAGCGCTGCAACTGGTCGGGGGTCTGTTGCGCGTATGTCGGCTCTTGGCCAGCTGGCGCCTGGGGGGCCGGGGCTTGCGAGGCCGGGAGGCCCTGGGGCAAGGTTGCAAAAAGCAGAGCCACGGATAGGAAGGACGCGAGAATCTGCTTCCCCAATCCAGGCTTTGGGGTCCCTGTGGCTCCTGCGTGAGTTTTCATCTTCTTGAACCTCCCTGCATCTTCGTCATTCGATGCACCGACCGATCAAACGGTTTGATGCTGTGGCCGAAGCAGAGCTTTCATGTGGAAGCCATTGTTGAGCTAAGCCTTGAAGTCTCTTTCGCGACCTCAACCACGAGCGGTGCAAACGTACTTTCTCCACCAACACCTTCCTAATAATGCAGATCAGACGCGTGTCTCTGTGACGGGCGTCACACGTTAACGCGCACGACCCATAGATGGATTCAACCCGGAATGGACCTAAGAGCGCGAGCTTCGTGAGCTTCCGGTCCTTCCTCACCACACGCGAGGCTTTTAGTAAAATTCCTACGCCTTGGACTGGCAGACGTTCCTGAGATGATGGATTGACCTAGCAATATCGCCAGTAGCGTAATAAACTCGCGCCTGCCTCAATATGTGCCGACAAATGCCTCCATTGCCTTTTGTCCATTGGAGCGACGGAAATATTAGGGTTGCCGCGCATGAAACTGTGCCCATTTATGTGTCCTGTCTCCGTAACGAGCCGTAGCGAATGGGCGCAATTCGGTTCATCCAGCCGGAGCAGGGAACCACTTGAAGATTCGATGTGAAAGCAGCCAACCCCACTCAACATTGGTTATCTTTGGACGGTCTCTTAGTCAGCGGGTTCCATCCCGAATCTTCGGGACCGAAGGCTCGGGACGAGTCCCGGGCAGCACACCAGCGTTTCCGTCGGGGCCAATCTTCTCTTCCACCGCATTCTCAAAATCCGATTTAGCGGATTCACAGGTTTTCTCCGCGAATGCGAATGATAGCGGCCATAGCAATGCGAGCGCTTAAAGAGTCGGCGCGGTACATCGTGGCGTTTGCCGCTTTTGCAACGGTCGGAGCGTCCCTTGCTCTCGCGCAGGGAACCAGTGTCGAAGGCGTGGTTCATGATACGACCGGCGCTGCTGTAGCGGGGGCGCAGGTCGAGGTGCATGCGAAGTCTTACACAGCGCAGACATCCACCGACACGTCCGGTTCATTTGCGATAGAGAATGTCCCGGAGACCACGGGAACGGTGACTGTTGTCGCCGCGGGCTTTCAACAAGTGGAGCAAACGTGGACTGCCACTGGCGCGGGTCCAGTCCATCTCGAAATCTGGCTTAACCCTTCGCCGCTCTCGGAAAAGGTCCTTGTGACGGCTGCTCGCGTTCCCACGCGTCTGAACGAGACTCCGCTCAGCGACATTCAATTGACGCGGGACGATCTGCAGGCAACACCTGCGCTTACGTTAGATGATGTCCTGCGGCAGGTGCCGGGCTTCAGCCTATTCCGCCGGTCGAGCAGCCGCAGCGCGAACCCGTCGACGATGGGCGTATCCTTGCGCGGGCTAGGAGGCACGGCCACGAGCCGTGTGCTCGTTCTGCAAGACGGCATCCCGCTCAACGATCCGTTCGGTTCGTGGGTTTACTGGGATCGGGTGCCGGCGGAATCGATTTCCAACGTCGAAGTAGCACAGGAAGGGGCATCGAGCCTCTACGGCAGTTCCGCGTTGAGCGGAGTGGTTCAATTCCTGACGCGCCCCGCGCAACCCGCTGGGATTTCCCTCGAGACATCGTACGGAAACCAGAACACCCCCGACCTCTCGCTCTGGGCCGGGGGCCAGAAAGGGAACTGGGAATCCACGCTCTCCGGCGAGGCGTTTCAGACGGACGGCTACTTCCTCGTCCCCGGTGCTGACAGGGGAACCGTGGATACGCGGGCCACGTCGAGGCATGGGACGGGCGATCTAATGATCAGAAGGAAAATCGGCGCGCAGGATGAAATCTTCGCGCGCGGCTGGTATCTCGACGACTCGCGCAACAACGGCACGGTCGCGCAGGTAAACAACGTCCGCATCGGACAAGGAGCGCTGGGCGCGAACTTGCAGATCGCCGACGTGGGATCGCTTCAGCTCCGCTTCTATGGCATGGCGGAGACGTACTACCAGACGTTCTCGGCCGTGGCGGCGAATCGGAACAGCGAGATTCTGACGGACGAGCAGACAGTCCCCGCGCAGGGAGTGGGCGGTTCCGCGCTGTGGACTCGGGGACTCGGGAAGCGGCAGACGCTGGTCGCCGGCCTCGACGCGCATGAAGAGATCGGCCACACGAACGAGATGCTCTTCTCCGGCACAACGGGAAGCCACACCAAGAACACGTTTTCGGGTGGGCACCAGCGGACGATTGGCGCGTTCGGAGAGGACTTGATTCAGATCGCTCCGCGCTGGACATTGAGCCTGAGCGCACGTTACGACCATTGGAGCAACTTCGACGCCTTTAGCAAGTGCGTCCCATTTGTGTCGCCATGCACGCCGGCGCTTACGCTCTTCCCCGACCAAAGTTACGATGCCTTCAGTCCCCGCGCGACTCTAATCCATGAGCTCAACGCGCACGTCTCCTGGTCTGCCGCAGTCTATCGGGCGTTTCGCGGGCCGACGCTCAACGAACTCTATCGGTCGTTCCGGCAGGGCACGACCGTGACGAATGGCAACCCGAACTTGCGGGCCGAGCGGCTTACCGGCGGCGAGGCTGGCGTGAACGTGACGGGATTTGCCCGCCATCTCGAGGTCCGCGGCGTATTCTTCTTCAATGAGGTGATTGATCCCGTGAGCAACGTGGTCTGCGCTGTAGGGGCTGCGCCGCCATGTCCGTCGCCGCTGCCCGCCGGCGTCGTAACCGCGGTGAAGGAGAACCTGGGCCGCACGAGCGCGCCGGGATTCGAGATCGACGCCACTGCGGAAATTACCGATCGCTTCCAATTGAGCGGCGGATATCAGTACGTGGACGCGACTGTCATCAGCGCCCCGGGACAGGCCAATCTCGTGGGAACGTGGGTGCAAGAAGTGCCGCACAATGCGCTCACGTTTCAGGCGCGCTATTCGAATCCTTCCCTGATTTCGTTCAGCGTGGACGGCCGCATGATCGGACGGCAACTGGACACGACCGGACTCTTTATGGGCGACTTCTTCGTTCTGGACGCCATGGGATCGCGCAAAATCGTGGGCGGACTGGAAGTATTTGCCTCAGCCGAAAACCTGTTGAATGAGCACTACACAACGGGATTCGCATCCACCATACCCACAGTCGTCCCGCAGCTCGGGTTGCCGATTACGGCCCGCTTCGGCCTGCGGTTCCAACTCCTCCGGCAGTAGCAGGTTTTCGCTGCGTCAATCCCGGGCTGAAGAAATCAGTCTTGATGGCCGACGTACCACGGCGCGCTCACCGTGAAGATGCGTTCGTTGCCGCGGGCGAGCAGCACCCATTCCAGAAGGCGGCCGCGCTGGTTGTGCAGAAAATATTCGTACCACCTGTCTTCGACAAGCTCCGGAATGACCACGACGATGGTACGCGTGGGGTTCTTCTTCGAAAGGTCGAGGACATATTGAACGATAGGGATGATGACGAAGCGGTAGGGTGAGGGCAGGATGTGCATGCGCGGAGGCTCTTTACCGGCCGCGCGGAAGGGTTTCTCAACATACTGCTCCCAATCGTCGCGGAGCAATTCGGAATGCTCGGCGGGGTCTACGTGCAACGCGATCACCTCGGGAGAAAGCCGGGCCGCGAATTCGATCCCCTGGCGCGTAATGATGCTCCAGCGGTCGATGGCGATCACCGCAATCGGGTGCTCCTTCAGACGTGCTGTGTCCACGGGAACGCGGGAAATGGTGAGCATTCGCACGGCGTGGTAGTGCCGGCGGACAACTGCGAAGAAGAGAATCGTCGCAGGAATGAAGAGCAGCGTGATCCACGCGCCTTCCGTGAACTTTGCAACCAACACAACGATGGTCGTGATGCCCGTGACAGTCGCACCGAGTCCGTTTACGAACGCGCTCTTCTTCCAGTGCGGACCGCGGTTCTTCCTCCAGTGCATAACCATGCCAGCCTGGGAGAGCGTGAAGGCGAGGAAGGCGCCGATGGCGAAGAGCGGGATCAGCCGGTCGGTGACGCCGCCGAAAGCGATCAGAACGCCGCCGCAAAGCAACGCCAGCACGACGATGCCGTAGGTATAGACGAGCCGCCGCCCGCGATAGCCGAAGGCATGTGGCAGATAGTTGTTTTGCGCGATGGCGCGGCAGAGGCGCGGAAAGTCGGCGAAGGCGGTATTCGCGGAGAGAGACAGAACGACGAGGATCGAGCCGATCGTCAGGTAGTAGAAGGGGCCTTTGCCAAAGACAGAGGCGGTGAGCATGGAGAGCACGCTCTGGTAGCCGGGCTGGCCCGGATCGGTTGCCGTGATTCCATAAGTCCTCACAAGATACGAAATTCCCGCCAGCATTACAGCCAAAAGAAAAATGATCGCACTGAGCGTGCGCTGCGCGTTCTTCACTGTCGGTTCGCGAAAGGCGCGCACGCCGTTACTCACAGCTTCGACGCCTGTCAGGGCCGTGCAGCCGCTGGCGAAAACCTTTAGCAGCAGCCAGTAGCTCACGGTGGCCGTCATCGGACCGGGAGGAGGAAGGGGAACCACGGGCGTGGGATGCCCTCCGCTCGCGAGAACACGAAAAACGCCCCCGAAGATGGTGATGAGAAGCGTGCCAACAAACAGATATGTAGGAAGCGAAAAAGCTGTGCCTGATTCGCGGACGCCTCGGAGGTTGAGAATGGTGATGATGATCAGAATTCCCACACACAGAGCGACAGTGTGCGGCAGCAGAGACGGAACCGCAGAGACCAGTGCACCGACGCCCGCGGAAATGCCCACGGCGGCCGTCAGGATGTAATCGGCGAGGAGCGCCGCCGCTGCCAGTAAGCTGGTGGGTGCGCCGAGGTTGAATCGGGCCACCGTATAGGAGCCGCCCCCGGTGGGGTAGGCGGCTATGGTCTGGCGATAAGAGAAGTACACGATCACGAGCAACGTG
>Ga0187769_10000952_pt1 | contig 16102 bp, 12 predicted proteins | sample 0116_SJ02_MP02_1_FD_133140 | JGI IMG/M metagenome (GOLD analysis project Ga0187769, IMG submission 133140) | Tropical peat soil microbial communities from peatlands in Department of Meta, Colombia - 0116_SJ02_MP02_10_MG | ecosystem: Environmental > Terrestrial > Soil > Wetlands > Peat | place... | reverse complement strand
CTCGACCGCAGCCGCGGACTGCGTGTGTATACGGCCGCGGAGACCCAGCAGTTGAGCTCCGACGCCATCGGTTTTCTGATGTACCTGGACTCGGCCGAACAACTGACCCCACGGCAACGGGAGATCGTCATCGAGAGGGCTCTGGCCATCGGCGAAGCGACGCTGTCGCTCGCGACGATGAAAATCATCGTTTTGATGGTGCTCTGGAGCCACTCGGCCGACGTCGACTTCCTGCTGCTCGAAGAGCTGCTCAACGACAGCCCAGACCGGCGCGCAATGCATTAAATGAAGCGCTGCCGGGCACGGCCGCCGTGGCGGCGTGCACCGATTTCATTTCGTTGTTATCCTGAAAAAAAGGAATCGACCCCTTGGGGTCCGCGCGCGGGTGGCCGGCGCCGAGCACGGCGGGTCGCACGGCGTCGCGGTTTGTGCCCCGAGCGTCAGTCGGTCGGGAGTCCATGAGCAAGAAAACACTGATCATCGCCGAAAAACCATCGGTTGCCGCCGATATTGCTCGCGCTCTGGGGGGCTTCGAGAAGCACCCGGATTATTTTGAAAGCGACGCCTATGTCCTGGCTTCGGCCGTCGGGCATCTGCTCGAGCTGCACGAACCCGAAGAATACGAGGTCAAGCGCGGGAAGTGGAGCTTTGCGCACCTGCCGGTGATTCCGCCCGCGTTCGCACTCAAACCCATCGAGCGCTCCGAAGCCCGGCTCAAAGTTCTCACCAGGCTCATCCGACGCAAGGAGGTGGGCGCGCTCATCAACGCCTGCGATGCGGGCCGCGAGGGAGAGCTGATTTTTCGCTACATCGTCCAACACTCCGGTGCCAAGCAGCCGATCCGACGCTTATGGCTGCAATCGATGACGCCGGCGGCGATTCGCGAAGCCTTTTCGCAGCTTCGCAGCGATGCGCAGATGCAGCCGCTGGCCGATGCCGCGCGCTGCCGCTCCGAGGCCGACTGGCTCATCGGAATCAACGGCACGCGCGCGATGACCGCGTTCAACAGCAAGGACGGTGGATTCTTTCTTACCACGGTGGGCCGGGTGCAGACCCCGACGCTGGCCATCACGGTGGAGCGCGAAGAGCGCATCCGCAAGTTCGTGCCGCGCGCCTACTGGGAGGTTCACGCACAATTCGGCTGTCGCGCCGGCACGTACGAAGGCCGCTGGTTCGATCCAGAGTTCAAAAAGCGCGAGGATGACGCCGAGGCCAGGGCCGAGCGCATCTGGGATCGCTCGGCCGCCGAGGCAATCACGGCTGCCTGCACCGGCAAGTCGGGCTCGGTTAGCGAGGAGTCCAAACCCAGTTCGCAGCTCTCGCCGCTACTGTTTGACCTGACGTCTCTGCAGCGCGAGGGCAACGCGCGCTTCGGCTTTTCGGCCAAAACGACGCTGTCCCTGGCGCAGGCCCTCTACGAGAAGCACAAGGCGCTCACCTATCCACGAACCGATTCGCGCGCACTGCCGCAGGACTACATCGAGGTCGTGCGCCAGACACTGCGCATGATGGTCGGCGGCACAGCCGCCAAGCGCGGCGGCGGCATTGCGCTGTTGCGCGACTACGCACCGCACGCCGCGCGCATCTTGGATAAGGACTGGGTGCGACCCAACCGCCGGGTTTTTGACGATACGAAGATTTCGGACCACTTCGCGATCGTCCCTACGCTGCAGGCGCCCGCGGCGCTTTCGGAGGCCGAGCACAAGATCTACGACCTCGTCGTGCGACGCTTCCTGGCCGTGTTTCACCCCGCGGCCGAATACCTGGTCACCACCCGCATCACCGAGGTGGCCGGGCATCGGTTCAAGACCGAGGGCAAAGTGCTCACCGAAGCGGGCTGGCTAACGGTCTACGGACGAGAGGGCCAAGCCGAACAGGCCTCGCTCGTGGCCGTGGAGCCCGAGGAGCGCGTGCAGACGCTCTCCGTCGAGGCGACCGCCCTGCAGACCAAGCCACCGGCGCGCTTCACCGAGGCGACGCTGCTCTCGGCGATGGAGGGCGCGGGCAAGCTCGTCGACGACGACGAACTGCGCGCCGCGATGGAGGAAAAAGGTCTGGGCACTCCGGCCACGAGAGCGGCAATCATCGAAGGCCTGATTGCCGAGCGCTATCTCGTGCGCGATGGCCGGGAGCTGCACCCCACGGCCAAAGCATTCCAACTCATGACGCTGCTGCGCGGCTTGGGCGTCGACGAACTGACTTTGCCCGAGCTCACGGGGGAATGGGAGCATCGCCTGGCGCTCATGGAGCACGGCTCGCTGCGGCGCGATGTGTTCATGCGCGAGATCGCGCAAATGACCAAGCGCATTGTCCAGCGGGCCAAGAGCTACGAGTCCGACACCGTGCCGGGCGACTATGCGACCTTGCAAACGCCGTGCCCGAAGTGCGGCGCGACCGTCCAGGAAAACTACCGCCGCTTTGCCTGCACGCGCTGCGATTTTTCGCTGCCCAAGCACCCGGGCAGCCGTACGTTCGAATACGAGGAAGTCGAGCAGTTGCTCCGCGATCGGAGCATCGGGCCGCTGACGGGCTTTCGCAGCAAGCTGGGCCGGCCGTTTGCCGCGGTGCTGAAAATCTCGCCGGAGTTCAAGCTCGAATTTGACTTCGGGAATACGGATGCCGAGGTTGTCGGCTCCGAGGTCGACTTCAGCGGTCTCACCCCGCTGGGCCCCTGTCCGAAGTGCGGCGCCAACGTCTACGAACAACCGATGGCCTACGTCTGCGAGAAGTCCGTTGGAGCTGCACGCACCTGCGACTTTCGATCGGGGCGGGTGATATTGCAGCAAACGATCGAGCCCGAGCAGATGCGCAAATTGTTGCACGAGGGCCGCACCGATTTGCTGCGCGGCTTCGTCTCCAATCGAACGCGTCGCAAATTCGCCGCATTTCTGGTCCGCAAGCCCGACGGTTCAACCGGTTTCGAGTTCGAGCAACGTGCCGCACGCACGGCGAGCGCAGAAGCCCCAGCTGCACCCGCGGGCAAGACGCCTGCGCGCACGGCCCAGCCCAAGACCCCGGAGCGCCCCGCGGTGCCGCCCGCGCCCAAGGGCGCAAAGCCTGCCAAATCCAAGGCACCTGCGGGCGCTGCGGGGCCGGCAGCCGGTGGCCGCGCGACCGCACGCTCGGTGAGTCCGGCGGCCAAGCGCGCTGCCGCGCGCAAAGCGCCGGCTCGCAAAATCGCGAAAGCCAAGAGCGCGCGCGCCCGCTCGAAATAGCGCCAGTGCAAGGGCGGCGACCCGGCGCCGCGTGTGAATATTCGACTGCCTCTTGACCGCGATGGGCGCTCCGCGCATCGTGGCCGGCATGGCACTTGTTTGCGCATGGAATCGGTCAGCACAGGACCCGGGGCTGTGGGCGCGAGCCAGCGCCTCGGCCACGGTCTTGACTCTCGAGGACTTGGTCGAGCGCATGCGAGGCCTTCAGCCCTCGGCCAGCTACCGGCTGAGCCTCGACAGCGGCGTGGAGTACAAGAACGTGCGCCACGCTCTGCAGCGTCCGATGACGATTCGTCTGGAGACCTGGCTCAAGCTCATGCGCAGCCTGCGCATCCGGACGGTTGCGGCCGAACGCGCGGAAGACGTGATCTGGCCCGGCGAACAGACGCTGGTCGTCGCGTTTGACAGTACGGCGGGCGCGCTGATCGGACCCGGCTGCACGACCAGCCTGCGCGCCTGCCGGTTGCGCCGCGGCTGGAGCCGCAGGCAGCTCGCGCTCCGCGCGGGCGTGTCGGTCGATGCGATCGACTCCCTGGAACGCGGGCGCGGCCTATTGGGAAAGCTCGCGCACGTATGCCAGGCTCTCGAGCTGCGGCTTTTGTGCGCGCTGCCGCCCTGGCACGGGAGCCTGGAGGAGCTCTGGAGCGAACAGTCCGCTCGCTGCCTCGCGCGGCCGGCGCACTACGCCACGCGGCGCGGCCGATGAGCAGCCCAACTCACATGAGTGCCAGCATTGCGTCGGAGGCGGCGATGGCGCGCAGCAGCGAGCGGTTGACCGAATCGGGGTCGATTGGCAGCGCCAGGCAAGCTTCACGATGGGCCTGGGCATCCTCCGACTCCAGGCTCAGCACGACTCTGCGCAACGGCGCGTAGGGCCCCTGAGCAGTAAGCAGGCCGTCGACGACGGCCTGGGGCAGCGCGACTTGGCCGAGCAGCGCATCGAGCGGCTGGCCCGTGATCATGTCCAGCAGCGAGAAGGCTCCGACAATGAAGCATTCATCGGCTTCGTCTTGCGTGCGGCCGGATGCCAGACAGAGGTTCTCCATGCAGTAGCCGCGCACCAGCGTCGTGAATATCAGCGGCGCGGTGCGCCGGTTCTTGGTGGAGATCGCCAGGATGAGGATGAGCCACTTGATGAGCCGCTGATAACCGATCGATGCCACCGCCTGGCGCAACGACGCCGTGGGCGTGCCGCGTCGAAACGCCACGCTGTTGGCCAAGGTGAGCAGCATGTAGGCCAGTAGCGGCTCGGCCTCGAAGACCCGCTCCAGGGCACGCACGTCGGCGTCGGCCCGGATGAGGCGCACGAGTTCGAAGATCGCCCGCTGCGACGGGGAAAACTCATGGGGGGAGCTGTCCATGGGCGCCGATAGCGGCCAGCCGACGAGCGCGTGCGCGCCGGCTGCCAGTGCGGCCTCCGCTTGCGCCGTCGTATCGGAGTCAAGCGCCAGAACCGGGATCGGCGCGCGTCTGGCGCACGACGACGGTCCCACGAGGTAGTGGAAGAATTGCAGGCGCTCGCGAGTGGGCATCGCCTCTTGCAGACGCAGCGCCTGACGCACCCCCTGGCGGCGCGACTCGAACAAGATGCGCGTGCGCGCCTCGTCTTGCAGATCCGCTGCGGGAATCTCCAAGAGCACATTGCGTGGCGCGGTCCAATGCGACATCGCTGCGTCGATCGCGCCTTGCAGCGGCGCGAGCAGCACCAGACCGTGCGGAAACGGTGTCGAGCCGTCGTCCACGAAGCCCCGCACGACTCCGTCGAGCAACGCGCTCAGGGGCATGAGCAGCCCCTGGCCGCGGCGACGCAGCTCAAGGCGCACGCCCTTGGGACGGCGATCCCGGCCCACCAGGACTTGCCATCGCAGCACCAGCGATTCAAGCGTGACGGGATCCGGTGCCGCGTCGGTGCCCGACGGATCGTCTGGTGATCTGGGTGGAATCTCGAACAAAGCTCCGCTCCCGCGCCCGATACGCCGCAGGGCGAGCGCGCTCGGCCACGCACGTTGCCCCTAAGCTTAAGAACCGGCGCAGCATCGATTAGCCCGAGAAGGAGGGTCTCCGCCACCCAGTTGTGTCGATGCACCGTGCGAAAATGCCGTTTTTTGCCGGATTTGCGGGCCAATGCCGCTGTTTGCTGCAACCATCGCGCTCTCGGCGCTGCTGCTTTTCCTCGTCCAGCCGATCATTGCCAAGCAGATCCTGCCGTGGTTTGGAGGCAGCGCGGGCGTTTGGTCGGTGTGCTTGGTGTTTTTTCAGTCCACATTGCTTGCCGGTTACGCCTACGCCCATCTGCTGGTACGCCGCCTGCGCCGGCTGCATCAGTTTCGGCTGCACGTGGTGCTGCTTTTTGCGAGCCTCGCACTGCTGCCGATCATTCCCAACCCCGCGCTCAAGCCCGCGGGCGGGCAAGACCCCGCCTTGGCGATCCTGCTCGTGCTCGCGGCAACGGTCGGATTGCCGTACTTCTTGCTCTCAGCCACCGGTCCGCTGCTGCAGGCGTGGATTGCGCACCGCTTTGCGGCGCGCAGCGTCTATCGCATGTTTGCGCTCTCGAACCTGGGCTCGCTGCTGGGCCTTTTGGCGTTTCCCTTCGTGGTCGAGCCGCTGCTCGGTTCGCGTGCGCAGGCGGCAAGCTGGAGCGTGGGCTACGTCGTGTTTGCCGCAGGCTGCGCGCTTGCAGCCTGGCACTGCCGGCAGGGCGCGCAGCAATCCACCTCTGGCGACGCCGCGATGCCCGCAACGGCGGGCGAGGAGCCGCCGCTTCGCGGTAGCGCCTCGATCTGGCTCGGGCTCTCCGCATTGGGTGTCGTATTGCTGCTCTCGACCACCAACCAGTTGCTGCAAAACGTCGCTTCGGTTCCGTTCTTGTGGGTGCTGCCCCTGGCCCTGTACCTGTTGAGCTTCATCGTGGTGTTCGAAGGCCGTGGCGGCCGCGGCTACTACAGCCCGCGCTGGAGCGTGCCGGCAGCGCTGGTGGCCGCGGCGTTCATGGCGCTGGGACTCTCGGCGTCCAACGGCGTACTTGACGTAAACCTCGCGGTTCCACTGTACTGCGCCGGACTCTTCCTTGCCTGCATCTTCTGCCACGGCGAACTGGCAGCGCGCAGGCCCGCCAGTGGGGAGCTGACCCGCTTTTATCTGATGATTTCCATTGGCGGGGCGCTCGGAGGAATTTTCGTCGGATTGGTCGCCCCGCGCATCTTCGCCTCCCTCTACGAGTTGCCGCTGGCCTTGCTTTTTGTCGCAGTTGCGGGCTTTCTGGCGGTACTTGATCGCCGCGGACTCTCGCGCCGATGGTCCCTGGGGTTGGCACTTGGCGCATGCGTGGCCACCGCCGTGGTCGCCTGGCTCGACTGGCGCTACATCAGCTTTCTGGACCACGACCTGATCGTGATGCAACGCAATTTCTACGGTACGTTGCGGGTGCGTGAAATCGACGACGGACGAACGCGCGTGCGCCGGCTCCTGCACGGCGTCATACTGCACGGCGAACAGAGGACCAGCGGGGCCGATCGCGACAAGCCGGGCTCGTACTACACGCCGACCTCCGGCGTGGGCCTCGCCGTGGCGCGCGTGCAGCAAACAAAAACGCAGGCGCGATTCGGTGTCATCGGTTTGGGCGTAGGCACCCTGGCGGCCTACGGGCGCGCGGCCGACAGCATCCGCTTCTACGAGCTCGACCGCGACGTGGTCGAACTGGCCAATAGCCGCTTTACCTACCTGCAATCAACTCCTGCGCGCGTCGAGGTCGTGTTGGGCGACGCGCGCCTGTCGCTGGAGCGGGAACTGGCCATGGGCCAGCCCCAGCGCTTCGACGTTCTGGCGGTCGACGCCTTCTCGAGCGACTCCATCCCCGTGCACCTGCTCACGCGCGAGGCAATCGAGGTCTACCTCGCGCATATGGCGCAAGACGGGGTGATCGCCGTGCACATCTCCAACCGGTTTCTCGATCTGCAACCCGTCCTGGCCAATATCGTCGCGGCCACGGGCCTGAGCGCGCGGCTCATCGACGATGAGGTCGCGCAGAGCAATTCAAACGCCAGCAGCAGCGAATGGGTGCTCATCGCACGCAATGCCGCGGTACTGCAAGCGGGCGGTATCGGCAAGCGCGGCGAGGTGCTGCGCGTGCAGCCCGACGTGGGCGTATGGGGCGACGGTTACAATAATTTGCTTCGTGTCATGAAGTCCACGCCGCTGCAGGCATTCAAGCGGATAGCGGCTTCGCTGCGCGATGAGTAGGGTGCGCGAGGCCCGCGCGCGTTTGCGATACTTGCGTCTGCCATGTGCACGCGCCGTGGCTCCGAGGCCGCAGCGCGCTCGGGGCTGCGGGCGCTTGTCTGACCGTTGTCGTGCTCAACCACCGTATCGTCTTCCCAGGCCACTTGCACCCCAGATGACCTCTCCGACCATGACCAAGACCAAGAGCAATGTACGAAGCGCCTCCCAGGGTGCGCGCCGCGCCAGGACCCCAACCCCAGCGAGCGTCCCGGCCGCTGGGCGCACTGTGGGGGCGAAAGCCCTCGTGACGCGCGCATCCAAGCAGGCCTCGCGCCGTCGCAAGATCGTTGTTCGCGACTCGGCGATTCACGGCCGCGGCGTGTACGCGGCGCGGCGCATCCGCGCGGGCGAGCGGATCATCGAGTACCGAGGGGAACTCATCTCGTGGAAGGAGGCCGATCGGCGACCCCCGTCAGACCCGAATGATCCGAACCACACCTTTCTTTTTTCGCTCGACGATGGCAAGCGCGTGATCGATGCCAACGTCGGGGGTAACGCGGCGCGCTGGATCAATCACAGTTGCGAACCGAACTGCGAAACCGAGGAGACCGAATCGGGACGTGTGTACATCGAAGCCCTGCGCGATATCCGTCCGGGCGAGGAGCTGCATTACGACTACTGCCTGATCATCGACGGCAAGATCACGAAGAAGATCAAGCGAGAATACCGGTGTCTGTGCGGCGCACTGAAGTGTCGCGGCACGATGCTGGCAAAGCGCAAGAAGAAAAAGCGCTGATCGTTCTAGCGGGGCGACCTAGCGCGGCGCGCCGTTGCGCCGCTCGGCGCTAGGGCGTGGATCCATCGACATCGCCACCAGCCACAGCATGCGCGCGAACTCCAGCACCATCCAGGCCAACAGCATCGCGCACAGCGTGCGCATCGCCGCAAACCCCAGCGACTGAAGGCCCGAGACGGGAGATCCCAGCACCCATTCGTAGATGATTCCTGCGGCAAGAGCGATCTTGAGCATCGACGGACCCCGGCGTATTGCCGCGGAATTCGGTCGGCGACGGAAAAACTTGAGGCCTGTACCCCGAAAATCGGCGCCCGGATACCTTGGCGCGCCGATCCCGCCCGTCGGGCGCAGCACTCAGATGCCCGCGAGCTCCTGGAGCACGATCGACTTGGACAGAATCTCGGGCAGCAGGTGCGGCGCGCCCTTGCGGTCGTAGAGCACGTACAGGGGCACGCCGCTGCGCGCGAAGCGCTCCAGCTCGCGGGCAATCGCTTCATCGCGTCGCGTCCAGTCGGCGCGCATCAGCACGACGCCGTGCCGGCGAAAGGCCTCTTGCACTTGCGCATCATGCAGCACCAGGCGTTTGTTGGCCTGACAGGTGATGCACCAAGCTGCCGTGAAGTCGACGAAGACCGGAACTCCTTGCGCCAGCGCGGCGCGCTGCTGTTGCGGCGACCAGGCGGCCCAGTCCTCGCCGACGGCGTCCAGGGCCTGGGGCGGAGACGCGCCCTCGTGCGAGCCCGACCGGGCCAAGGGCACCATGGTCAGAGCGGCCGCCAGCGCCGCCGCGCCCGCGACCCAGCGAAAGGCGCGCGCGCCGCGCTGAACGAGCCCCACCGACCATGCAAACAAACCCCAGCCAACCAGGGCGATCAACACCCACGCCACGGCATCGACGTCGCGCTGCTGGCCAAGCACCCAGAAGAGCCAGACGCACGTCAGAAACATCGGGTAGGCCATCGCCTGTCGCAGCCGCTCCATCCACGGTCCCGCACGCGGCAGCCGCTCCAGCCAGGCCGGCACAAGCGTGAGCAAAAGATAGGGTGTTGCCATTCCAAGGCCGAGCAGCGCAAACACCGACAGCGCGATGGCGGCCGACTGCGTGAGAGCGAAGCCCAGCGCCGCACCCATGAAGGGGGCCGTGCAGGGCGAGGCCACCACGGCGGCGAGCACGCCCGTAGCAAAGCTGCCCCTCGGCCCCTCGCCGTCGAACGACTGCGCGGCGCGGCTGTTGGCCAAACCCGCGCCAAACGTAAACGCAAACGCACCGAGCAGATTCAGGCCTATGAGGAAAAACAGGCCGATCAAGAAAGCGATGAACAGCGGCGACTGCAACTGAAAGCCCCACCCGATCTGTGCGCCACCCGCGCGTAAGGCAAGGAGCAAGGCGGCGAGCGCCAGAAAGCTCAGCACGACGCCCAGCGCAAAGGCCACGCCGTGGGCGCGCAAAGCAGCGGGGGGTTCATCGCGGTGTTTCACCAGGCCGATGAGTTTGAGCGAGAGCACCGGGAACACGCAGGGCATCAGGTTCAATATGACCCCGCCCACGAACGCGCCCGCAAGCGCTACAAACAGTGCGATCGGCGAGGAAAAAAGTGCCGGCGCCTGGGATTCACCGGAGCCACTCGCGGCGCGCCCGGGCATGCCCGCGGGCTCGGCGGCCACCGACGGCGGTCGGGGCGATTCCGCGGCAAGGGGCGAGGCGAGCGCAACGTCGATTTGCGCAGCCCAGCCCCCGCGGCTCGGGCCGCCGTCGGCAACGAGCACACCGCGCAAGGCCGTGAAGTCCGTTTGCGCGGGGGTCTGGGCCTGCAATTGCAAGCGCACGCGTTTTGCGTGCACCGACAGAATCTGTTTGGCGGCAGTGACGATCCGGTCGGGCTCGAGCGAGAAGAACTCGAGGGAGCGCGGAACGGCCTTGGCCGCGGAAAATTCCAGGCGCAGTTGCGTGCCCTCGACGACTGCCCGCGCATCTTGCAGTGCCGTAGGCACCGGCACCTCACGAAGCGCCTGGGCGAACGCGCCCGCCGCCGCTGACGGATGCACTTGGTCGGCCGCGCGCACCGGCAGCGCCAGTGTCAGGTCCGCTCCTCCGGGAATACAAACGTCGCTGCACACCAGCCAGTCGGCGTGGGCCCCGATGCGGGCCGTGCTCCCGATGCGCGCGCCCTCCGGCACCTGCAACGACACGGGCAGCAGCACATCGCCCTCGTAACCGTAGTTGGCGAGCTCGCCCACTTCCAGGCGCGTGGGCACCGGCCACCGGATGGGCCCCGCGCTATAGCCCGGCTCCAGTTCCCAGCGCAGTCGGGTCGGCAGGCCCGCATCACCAGGCATGGCCCAATAGGTATGCCAGTGCGGGGCGTGGTGCAGATGCAGGCCCAGCGTCACTTTGGCACCCGGGCTCACGGCGTCTTGCTCGGCAAGCAACTGCGCACGGACCAGCTCGCCTTGAATATCGGAGCTCTCGGCCGCCCGGCAGGTCGCGGCTAGGGCCAGCGCGAAGCACAACAGGCCCGTAAGCACCCAAGCGCGCACGCGAAGGACAGAAGTCATATTTTAATCGCCGTTAGGTTCACATAGCTGGCAAAGGCGGCAATTGGAGAACCGGGCCCGCGAGTCGCGGCGAGCGCGCACGGCCGCAGGGCCGACACAGGCGGGGCTTCCGACCCAGCCCGGGAACTCGCGGCAATGTTGGACTCGTGCAAGCGCCCTTGAGTTTCGCATGCTCCGGCGTATTCACCAACCGGCCAAACGGCGCAGCCGCCCGCGACCAGCCACGGGCAGAGTCAGTAAACTTGCGCGCTTGGCTCGGTTCGAGCGCGTCGGGGGGAGTCACTTTGCGCGTGCTTATCGTAGAGGATGATGCGGCTCTGGGTCCGGCGACCGCGCAAGGTCTGGAGCTCGAGGGCTTTGCGGTGGACCTGCGCGCCAACGGCGAAGGCGCCAACGCGGCCCTGGTTGCGCACAAGTACGATGCAATCGTTTTGGACCTTGCCTTGCCCGACATCTCCGGAGAGCAGCTCTTGCGCAGCTGGCGGGAGCGGGTCGACAACACGCCTGTGCTGGTGCTCACCGCACGGGGCTTCGTGCTCGATCGTGTGCGGCTACTCAACTTGGGCGCCGACGACTATCTGGTCAAGCCCTTTGATTTGCAGGAGCTCAGTGCGCGGCTGCGCGCTCTGGGCCGCCGCCAAAGCGGCAAGGACGACACGCTTTTGGAGTTCGGCCCCCTGCTGCTGTCGCGCAGCGAGCACATTGCGCTGTGGGACGGTACTCGTGTGGAACTTACCAAACGCGAGTACCGCATCCTCGATACGCTCTTGCGCAATCGCGACCGCGTCCTGAGCCGCAAGCAACTGGAAGAGGCGCTCTACGGCTGGGGCGAGGAGGTCGAGAGCAATGCCATCGAGGTGCACGTGCACAACCTTCGCCGCAAGCTCTCGCGCGACCTGATCGAAACGGTTCGCGGCGCGGGCTATCGACTCAATCGGGATGTCGTACACCACTGAGGGGCGGCCGTGGTCGCTGCGCGCTCGATTGCTGCTGCTCACTTCAGCCGTCACGATCACCGCCTGGCTGGTCGGTGGCGCAGCCATGTTCATCATTGCGCGGCACGTAAGCGATACGCTTTTTGACCAGCGCTTGCGCGATATCGCCGGCGCGCTGCTCACCTTTGCGGACCACGAGATCGACGAACTGCAGCAAAGCGGCGCCGATGTCGTGCATATCGAAGGCGCCCAGACGCTCGGGGTACGCTATCGCTATCAAATCTGGTCAAAGCGCGGCGAACTGCTGCTGGTCAGTGTCAAGGCTCCGCGCACCCCCTTCGCGCCGTTCGACGAACCGGGATTCTCCACAAGGCTTATCGACCAGATTCCGATGCGCGTGCTCGTGCTCAAATCGGGTGACGGCACAAAGCTGCTGCAGGTTGCCGAGCCATTGGCAGCGCGCTCCTTTGAGCTCAGCCCCGAGCTGGGCCTGCTCGGAATCCCGCTGCTCCTGTCGCTCACCTTTCTCGTGGGCGTGAGCGCGTGGCTCGTGCGCCATGCCACACGGGCGCTGGGCGAGTCGGCGCGGCAGGTGACCCAGCGTTCGCCCGATGATCTTCGGCCGCTGGAGGTGGCGCACGCGCCGCGCGAGCTCACCCCGATCGTAGCGGCCGTCAACTCCTTGTTTGCGCGCATCGAGAACGCGTTGGCCACCGAGCGGCGCTTCACCTCGGCCGCGGCGCACGAACTGCGCACACCGCTGGCCGCAATCAAGATCCAGGCTCAAGTCGCGCTGCGCCTGACAAGCGGGGAGGAACGCCAGCGGGCGCTGGAGCGGTTGCTCCAGTCGATTGACGGGGCCGCGCACATCGTCGATCAGTTGCTCACCATTTCGCGCATCGACGGCCTGATCGCGCTGCGCGCCGGGGCAACACGCCTGCAGCTCGACACCATCGCGGCGCACGTCATCGATGAGATGCGCCCCATTGCGACCCGCCGTGGACAGCGCATTGTCGAGGAACTGCAGGCGGCCGACATCGACGGGCTGGAATTTGCCGTAGCGGTGCTGCTGCGCAATCTGATCGACAATGCGCTGCGCTACGGCCCTCTCGGAGGCACGGTCCGGGTCCGCACCGGCACGCAAGACGACTTCGCGTTTGCAGCCGTCGAGGACGAGGGGCCCGGCATCGCGCCCGAGCAGCGCGCTCGCGTGTTCGAGCGCTTCTACCGTGTGCCCAACAGCCCCTCGACGGAAGGCTGCGGCATCGGTCTTGCCATCGTTAAGGCGGCCGTCGAGATGCACCGCGCCCAAATCGAGTTAGGGCGCTCGGAGATGGGCGGCCTGCAAGCCCTGGTTCGCTTTGCGGCCGCCGCCCCGCGCGCGAGCGCACCGGCGGACGGTGCGGACAGCGCCTCGCCGGTTGCTGCCCTCTGAGAGCGCCAGGCGGGGGCGCGCCGAAGGGCTTCGGAGCGCGGGGCATGTCACCGCAAGGTAGGAATTGCCAACTAGCGTGGTTCTGACCACGGCTGGTTGCGAAGCGCCTACCGGGATAGTAGCCTTGCGCTCCCCTTGCGGGAGGCAAGGCGCGCAGCCTTGCCCCCGGGAGCGTGGTTAACGCAATTTTTTATGATTTCACACGCATGATGTTCCACACGACAAAGAGGTGTTTTATTGCTCGAACCCACGAAACCTGCCCCGCGCGGCCAACGCCCAGCGTGAGGCCCACCGCAGCCCGGCCCTGCGTCGGGCGCGCCATGGCGTGGGAGGCCAAGCGCGCGCGCGGCTTTACGCTCATCGAGTTGCTCGTGGTGGTGGTGATCATCGGCCTTTTGGCGGGTCTGGTCGCGCCGCGGTATTTCGGTCAGGTCGGAAAGTCCAACGTCAACGTGGCGCGCGCGCAGATCGATGCGCTGGGCAAGGCGCTGGATCAATATCGACTGGATGTCGGCTCCTACCCCACGACGGAGCAAGGACTGCAAGCGCTCGTCAGCCGACCCGATAGCCTGGACCGCTGGCAAGGACCATACTTGCAAAAGCAGCAGGTTCCGCTGGATCCCTGGGGCCGTCCGTACCAATACAAGGCGCCCGGCGACCACGGCGACTATGACCTGTTCACCTATGGCGCCGACGGTCGGCCGGGCGGCACGGGCGAGAACGTCGACATTACGTCCTGGGAAACGGCGCAGCCGGGCAAGCCGCAGTGAGCGTGCCTGGCGCAGCCGTGAGACGGCAGCCGCCTTGCCCCACGGCGACACCGACCGGCGAGAAGAGTCGGGTCCTGATTGCGCAAGGCCACGCGTTATTGCGCCGGCGACTGGGCGAACTCATCGGTGCGCTCGCCAATTTTGAAGTCATCGGCGCTTGCGAGGACGGCAGGCAGGCCCTGGAACGGACACTGGCGCAGGCGCCGGAGTTGCTTGTCACGGATCTTTTTTTGCCCGGGCTCAACGGCATCGAGCTCGTAGCGCAGATCAAGCGCTGCCTGCCGCAGGTGCGAATCGCGGTACTGACGTCCGATGCCACCACCGAATATGTGCGCGCCGCGCTGCGTGCCGGAGCCGACGGCTATATCCTCCAGGACGCCTCCTGCGACGAACTGGCCGCCGCTTTGCGCAGCGTGGCGAGCGGCGAGAGTTTTGTCTCACCCGAGGTCTCGCGCCACCGGGTGGGCGACGATGCCGGCTCGGCCGCGCCCGCCCGAGCGCCGTGGGATGAACTGACCGCGCGCGAGCGCAGCATCTGGAAGCTCATCGCCGAAGGACATACGAACCGCGCCACGGCCCGCGCGCTTGCAATCAGCCCGCGAACCGTGGAAAAGCATCGCGCCAACCTCATGCGCAAACTGGGGCTGCGCAATGTGGCCGAGCTGATGCTCGCCGCCCAAGGCTACGGCTTGGTCTCGCGCCCCGCGTACCCGCCGCAACTGCTCTGCGGGTCCTAGCGCGGCGCCGCAGGCGCACGCCACGCAGCGCAGATCCGCGTGCCGCGCCCCGGCGCTGCCTCGAGCGCCAACCGTCCCCCGGTGCCTTCCGCACGCCGGCGCATGGCCTGCAAACCCAGGCCCGCCATCGCCGCTTCATCCGGGGTGGCTGCCGCTCGCGTGTCAAAACCCCGTCCGTCGTCTTCGATTGTCACGCACAACTCATCCATCGCCAGATACAGGCTGACATCAATGCGATGCGCCTGCGAATGCTCGATCGCATTGCGTAGCGCCTCTTGCACGATGCGAAAAATATCGAGTTTCAGCCGTTGCGGCACATCGGTTTCGCTGACTTGAAACTGGCCCGCGACCTGCACGCCCGGCGCGGCCTCCTCGACGCTTCGGCAGTACCACTGCAGTGTCGCGAGCAAACCCAGATCGTCGAGCAGCTTGGGTCGCAAATCGGTAGCGATGCGACGCAGCTCCGAGACCACGTCGCGCAGGCGTGCGGTCGCGTCCTGCAGCGTCTCGACGCACCGCGGGTCAGCGCCCGACCCGAGGCGAGCGAGCGCCTCTTCGACCATGTACTTGACCATGACGACCACGGGCGCCACCTCATCGTGCAGCTCGCGCGCCACCTGCAGACGCTCGGCCTCCTGTCTGTGCATCAGGCGATAGGCGATTCGACCCGCTTCGGGATCCGTCTCCTGGTTTGCAGCGCTGCGCCGCAGGCGCCGCTCCGACCATGCGATCAGCGTGCCCGCCTTGCCGTTGTTGCCCGCGCGCGCGGTCATTTCCACCAGCGTCCTGCGCCCGCTGCGCCCCTTGAGCGCGAGCTCGAAACTCTCGGTTGCCCCGAAGCGCACGCGCGCGGAGGCCACGTCGGCGGCAGCCTGCCAGCCCTCGATTGCCAGTTCCTTTAATGTGCGACCACACAACTCCTGGGGCTCAAAACCCAGCATCGCGGCCGCCGATACGGTGGCGTCGCTGATTTTGCCTTGGGGATCGAGGCGGATCGCGGCGGTGGAGGTGCCGGACCCGGGCGCCACGAACGCGCCGGGACTGGATTGTTCTTGCGTTTGGCCTTCGGGGAAGGCCGAGTTCATCTTGAACGCTGTCTCGCCAACGCGTACGCCTCCGCCAAATGAAACTGCGGGTTGCTCCTGAGCCGTGCCGTGGTTGCGCGCGCAGCGCCCCGCACCCGGGGCTTCTTGCGTGCCACTGTACGCACAAGCCGATCGGCGCGTCGTCCGCATTATATGAGGTGCATCGTACTTTGCGGAACCCACCGTGCACATTTGCCGCGGCCCAATGCGTGCATTGCGCAGGCGCCAGACGGTGTCCGCGGGGCCGCGCGCGGCAGACGATGCGCAGGAGGCGAGGGCGTTCACGCAATGCGCAACTACGGATCGCACGAGGTGCGGGTCCTGTGCGACCATATGCGGCCGGGCGCGGGCG
>Ga0187769_10000951_pt1 | contig 16114 bp, 7 predicted proteins | sample 0116_SJ02_MP02_1_FD_133140 | JGI IMG/M metagenome (GOLD analysis project Ga0187769, IMG submission 133140) | Tropical peat soil microbial communities from peatlands in Department of Meta, Colombia - 0116_SJ02_MP02_10_MG | ecosystem: Environmental > Terrestrial > Soil > Wetlands > Peat | place... | reverse complement strand
GTTTTCGATATCCGCGGTGGCGACGTATTGCGTCGATTTGCTGCCGACGAACAGCGGACTGAAGATGAAGAAGTCGGCGTTGCGGCCGCGGCGGTTTATCGTCGAATCCTCGATATTGAGCGCCGCATTGATCAGATGGTAGGGCCCGTATCGTCCCGTGATCTCGCTCAGCCTGCTGTTGAACTCGGGAAGGTCGCCATTCCCAAAGGCCAGCTCCGGCACGAAGAGAAACGCCTTGCGCAGCCGGTCGCGGTAAAGCGCATGCAATGAATTGGCGTTCGGTTGGAAAATCATCGAAAGCGGGAACAGCAGAACCGCGACGAGCGCGTAAAGCCACGTCGCCGGATAGGCGCTCCAGCCGAACGATTTGTACGCAATCGCTGCAAGCCACTGCGGCGGCGTGCACTTGCAGTTCGGCGCCTCGATGCACAATCCCCAATAGCTGACATCGAGATAGATCGCCCAGATCGCGATCGGAAGGATCAGGCCGGCGACCAGGATCGCCGCCTTGAGGGCGAGTGCTTTGATGGGGCCGCTCGACCGCGGCGACTGCATCAGGCTCTTGACGTATTCGCCAAGCTTGTTGGCCAGGAAGGCCATGCCCGCACTGATCGGCGCCAGGATCAGGGTGGCGGTCTTGATCCATTGTGCGACAACGTCGGCGACATTGCCGGTCCCCTCGCCGGTCATCTCGTCGAGGATGAACGGTTGCAGCTCGCAAAACAGCACCGCGAAAAACACCAGGATGAGAAAACCAACTCGCCGCGTCCATCGGCCGGGAATTTCCCGTTCGCTCGCCAAGCCCGGGAGCGACTGCGCGATGCCCCACCCGACGCCAACGACAACGAGCGCTATCGCGAGGTCGAGCGTGACGAAAAAATGCTGCAGGCCGAATGGATTGAAGATTGAACGCAGGACGTGGCTCGCCGCGCCCTCGGCCCGCTGCGTCGCGTAATAGATGAGCGTTATTGCCGCCGCGGCCAGGAGCGCCGGCACCACCAGCACGGCGTTGACCAGAAGCCCCCGCGCATAGATCGAGGCGTTGTGCAAAAGGTCCGCCGGACCGCGGGGAAACAGGTAATTGGAATAGTTGCGGATTTGCTGCAGCGCCGGCGGCTCGTCCTCCTCGAGCCGGCTCTTGAACGGAAACTCGCCCGTGGATTCGAGCGCGGCGGTCAGCGAGCAGCCGACATAGCCGCCGCCCGACACCGTCGACATGTAGTCGACGCGCTCGAGCACCTCGGCTCGGTCCAGCGCCTGCAGGACGCCGAGGCAGAATGCCGCCGAGCGGATGCCGCCGCCGGAAAGCGCCAGACCAACGACATTGGCGCCAGCCGGCGGTCTGAGCACCGGTTGTCCGGCGACCTCCTGCGCCTCGATCTCGAGCGCGAATGCGCCGCGCTGTTCCCGGCCTTCGAAATCCGGCGTGACGACCCGGCGAACTTCCTGAGTTTCCACGGCGATGTCGATTTCGCCGGGGCGCCGGCGAATCTCGACGTCCATCTCGACCGCGACCCCGGCCTGCCGCGCGCGCCGCGCGTTGACGATTTCGACCTCGCGCCTGAAGACCTCGGGAAACTCGTAGAGCTGGCCGAAAGAAGGCTCGCCCGTCCCCGCTGCGCTCGCGCTTTGATCGGTCACAGCCGCCCCTGCCCGAGAAAAGCTTGAGCGGCACTATAGCAGCGCGCAATTTGAGATTGCGAGCCGTTTTCGGCTTAGGCCTCCAGATCCTCGAGCTCGCCGATCATTCGCTCGATCACCGCAAGCCCGTCCTGCCAGAACGCCGGATCGCGCGCATCAAGGCCGAACGGCGCCAGCAGCTCGGTGTGGTGCTTGGTGCCGCCGGCCGAAAGCATCGCGAGGTAGCGCTCGGCAAAGCCCGCGTCGGCACGCTGGTAGACCGCGTAGAGCGAATTCACCAGGCAATCGCCGAAAGCGTAGGCGTAGACATAGAACGGCGAATGGATGAAATGCGGGATATAGGCCCAGAACGTCTCGTAGCCGGGCTTGATCTCGATCGCCGGGCCGAGGCTTTCGCGCTGCACGTCAAGCCAAAGCTCGCCGATGCGCGCCGCGGTCAACTCGCCGTTTTTGCGCTCGGTGTGGACGGCGCGCTCGAAGGTGTAGAACGCGATCTGGCGCACCACGGTATTGATCATGTCCTCGACCTTGGCGGCAAGCATCGCCTTGCGCTCTTTGTTGTCGCGCGTGTTGGCGAGGAGCTTCCTGAAGGTCAGCATCTCGCCGAACACGCTCGCGGTCTCGGCGAGCGTGAGCGGCGTCGGCGCCATCAGCGCGCCGTTCGGCGCCGCCAACACCTGATGCACGCCATGGCCCAGCTCATGCGCGAGCGTCATCACGTCGCGCGGCTTGCCCTGATAGTTGAGCAGCACGTAAGGATGCGACGACGGCACCGTCGGATGGGCGAAGGCGCCCGGCGCCTTGCCCGGCCGCACCGGCGCATCGATCCAGCGGTCGTCGAAGAAGCGCTCGGCGATCGCCGCCATTTTCGGCGAGAACGCGCCATAGGCGGTGAGCACCGTGTTCCTGGCCTCGATCCAGCCGACGGTGCGCGTCGGCACCTGCGGCAGCGGCGCATTGCGGTCCCAGTGCGGCAGCCGCTTCTTGCCGAACCAGTGCGCCTTGAGCGCATAGTAGCGATGCGACAGCCGCGGATAGGCAGCGCGCACGGCGGCAACGAGCGCGTCGACCACTTCGCGCTCGACCCGGTTGGCCAGGTGCCGCGCATCGGCGATGTCGGCGAAGCCGCGCCAGCGATCGGAGATCTCCTTGTCCTTGTCGAGCGTGTTGGTGATCAGCACGAATTGCTGCAGGTTCTCCTTGAAGGTGTGCGCGAGCGCCTGCGCGGCGGCCTTGCGCTTCGCGCCGGAGCGGTCCTGGAGCAGATTGAGCGTCGGCTCGATCGGCAGCGACTTGCCCTCGACCTTGAAACGCAGCCTGGCAATGGTGGCGTCGAACAGCCGGTTCCACGCGGCCGCGGCAGTCACCGACTTCTCATGAAACAGCTGCTCGACGCGGTCCTCGAGCTGATAAGGCCGGTCGCGGCGCACGTCCTCGATCCACGGCCGGTAGTGGCCGAGCGCGGGCTCAGCCATCGCCGCTTCGATCAGCGCGTCGTCGATGCGGTTGAGCTCGAGCGTGAAGAACAGGAGATGCGTCGAGGCTGCCGTCAGCCGCTCCTGCACGTCGCCGAAGAATTTGGTGCGCGCGGGATCGACGGTGTCGCCGGCATGCATCAGCCCGGCATAGGATGAGAGCCGGCCGACCAGATCGTCGATCGCCTCGTAGCGGCGCACCGCCTCGGCGAGTGCTTCGCCGGCCTCGCGCGAGCGCGCGAACTCCGCGAGCTTGCCCTTATAGGCCGCCTCGAACGCGACACATTCGGCGTCGGCGCGATCGAGATCGCGCTTGATCCGCGGATCGTCGAGGCCGGAATAAAGGTCGTCGAGGTTCCACTCCGGCAAGGTCCCGAGCGCGGTTTTGGCCCGCGCCGGGCCGTCTTTGGCCGGCCGTTTGGCCGCACCCTTTTTTGACAGTCTCGCTATCGGCATGAAACTCTTTGGTTTCGGATTGCCGGAATGGCCGGCCTCACCGGCCATTGATGTGGCGCAGCACCGCGGCTCTCGCAAGGCCGCGGCCCCGCATGCGCCCGCTGGCTAGGGAGCGGAGATGGCGAAGGTCCTCATTCCAATACCGAGCCGGGATTTCGATCCGACCGAAGTGGCCGTGAGCTGGAACGTGCTCAAGCGGCTCGGCCACAGCGTCGCATTCGCGACGCCGGACGGGCAGCCGGGGCAAGCCGACGATATGATGCTGACCGGCGAGGGCCTCGACCTCTGGGGCTTCATCCCCGGACTGCAGCGCGTCACCGCGGTCGGCCGCGTGATGCGCGCCAATGCCGACGCGCGGCGCGCCTATGCGGCGATGCTGGAAGATCCGGCGTACCAGGCGCCGCTCGCCTGGCGACAAGCGCGCCGCGAGGACTTCGACGGCCTTCTCCTGCCCGGCGGTCACCGCGCGCGCGGCATGCGCGAATATCTCGAAAGCGACGTCTTGCAGAAGCTCGTCGCCGCGTTTTTCGCGGCCGGCGCGCCGGTCGCCGCGATCTGCCACGGCGTATTGCTCGCGGCGCGCAGCCGCGGGAGCGAGGGCAAGTCCGTGCTGTTCGGCCGCAAGACCACCGCGCTCACCTGGGCGCTGGAGCGCAGCGGCTGGATGGTTGGCCGCATCGTCCGCTTTTGGGACCCCGGCTATTATCGCACCTATGACGATGGCGCCGGCAAGCCGTTAGGCTACATGTCGGTGCAGCAGGAAGTGACGCGCGCGTTGGCGCGCCCCGACGATTTCATGGACGTTCCCGCCGCCGCGCACGACTACCGCCGCAAGACGAGCGGCATGGCGCGCGACAGCTTCGACGACGATCGCCCCGCCTTCGTCGTGCGCGATGGCGACTACGTGTCGGCGCGCTGGCCCGGCGACGCGCACACGTTTGCGAAAACGTTCGCCGCGGTGCTGGCGGAGCGCGGCGGATGACGCCGGGCGCGCCGCGATTTCACTCCTCGTACTTCTCCGGCTTGGTCTCCGCCAAGAACACCCACAGCACGCCGGTTGCCGCGGCAGCGATCGCGGCGAGCGGCAAATAGCCGATCCGCGGGCCAAGCGCCTGGAACAGAAAACCGGTCGTGCTGGTGCTGATCGAAGCGGCGATGCCGCTGAGTGCGCCGACAGCGCCGATGGCGAGGTTGAAGCGGCCGGTGCCCGCGGTGAGATCGCTGATCACCAGCACGATAAGAACGCCGATGATCGCGCCGGTGATCCCGCTCAGGATCTGCGCGACGATCAGGAGCCCATAGCCTGTTGCGAGAGCGAGGAGGATGGCGCGGATCGGCTCGAGCGCGAAGCCGAGCAGCAGCAGCGGCCGGCGCCCTCTCAGCTCGCAGTGGAAGCCCACCCACGGCGCCAGAATCGCCACCACGATTTGCGGCACGATGATCAAGCCCGAGATCGCAATCGCCGCGTTGCCATGCAACGAACCAGCGAGATTTTCGCCGAGCAGCGGCAGCATCGAGGCGTCGGCGAGCTGGAATAGCGTCAGCGCCCCGGCGAACAGGACGAGCCGGCGATTTTTCGCCAGATCAAGGATGCTGGCGACGCTCGCGGCCTTGGCGCCGGACCTGGCGTTGCGCGCCTTGGCGTAGTCGATCTCGTCGCCGCGAATCCTGCTCAGCGCGATCAACGCCGGGACACACAGCGCCGCCGCGAAAAGAAAAATGGCGCTGCCCGATACATAGCTGCCGAGCGCGCCCATCAGCGCGGCGGTCAGCGCACCGCCGGCCGCCGCGTAGCGGACGTTTCGCCCGGCCCGCACCGAGATCGCTTGCCGGCCGACGAGGCCGAGGCTGATCGCGGTGATCGCCGGCGTTATCACGCCTGCGGTCGAGCCCTGCAGGATCTCCGCCGCGAACACGCCGGCGAGACCCGAGGTGAAGGCGAGGATCAACGCGGCGCTTGCGACCATCAGGATGCCGAGTGCCGCGAGCCCGCGCTTCCATCTCACCACATCGGCCAGCGCCCCGCCCGGAAGCTGGCTGACGACGCCGGCGACCGTGCCGGTCGCGAGCGCAAGACCGACGTTCCCCTCCGACCAGCCCGACTGCGCGAGATAAACCGCGACGAAAGTGCCGAAGGCGGTCTGCGCGTCGGCGATGAAGAAGTTGGTCCAGTCGAGGCCGCGCCGGCTCTGCGCCGAGACCGGCATGCGCAGCGAGCGTCTGGCCTCGCGATAGCGCGCGGCCACGTGGCGCACGCGGTGGCGCATTCGGGAGCGGCGATGATCGGCGTGATCGCCGAGGGCACGCATGGGAGCAGCGATGACCGGATGAACAGGCTTCGCCCCGGCGTCAGCAAAACGTGGCTGAGGAGCCCGCGGTTCCGCCACGGCTTAACACCCTCTTAAGCACCCGCGGGCAGAGTGCCCCGAAACGGCACAAAGCGCGGCCGGAAACGCCGCCGAGGGGACCGAATTGGCCATTCTCATCGTTGACGACGATCCGGTGCAGCGCCGGCTTCTCGAAGCCATGGTGCGGAAATTCGGCTACGAGGTCGCAATCGCCGAAGGCGGCGACGCCGCCGCGACCTTGCTGACCGGGCCCGAGTGCGCTTCGATCGACGCCGTCATCCTCGATTTGGTGATGCCGGACCTCGACGGTCTCGGCGTCCTGGCGCGGCTTCGCCAAAACGCCATCGCGGTTCCGGTGATCGTGCAGACCGCGCATGGCGGCATCGACAATGTCGTCTCCGCGATGCGCGCGGGTGCGGTCGATTTCGTGGTCAAGCCGGTCGGCGCCGAGCGGCTTAATGTCAGCCTGCGCAACGCGCTCAACTCGAGCGCGCTCGCCGGCGAGCTCAGCCGCATCAAGCACAGCCGCTCCGGCACGCTCGGCTTCAAGGACATCATCACCAAGAGCCCGTCGATGCATGCGGTGCTGCGGCTCGCCGAGAAGGCGTCGGCCTCGAACATCCCGGTGCTGATTGCGGGCGAATCCGGCGTCGGCAAGGAATTGATCGCGCGCGCGATCCACGGCTCGGGCGAACGGCGGGCGAAGCCGTTCGTCGCGGTCAATTGCGGCGCGATGCCGGAAAATCTCGTCGAGTCGATCCTGTTCGGCCACGAGAAAGGCTCGTTCACGGGCGCGACCGAGCGCCATGTCGGCAAGTTCGTCGAGGCCTCGTCCGGCACGCTGTTCCTCGACGAGGTCGGCGAATTGCCGCCCGCCGCGCAGGTCAAGCTCTTGCGCGCCATCCAAGAAGGCGAGGTCGAGCCGGTCGGCGCCCGCAAGCCGGTCAAGGTCGATGTGCGTATCGTCTCCGCCACCAATCGCGACCTGATCGCCGATGTCAGAGCCGGCCGTTTCCGCGAGGACCTGTTCTACCGGCTGCACGTGTTCCCGATCACCGTGCCGCCGCTGCGCGAGCGTCTCTCCGACATTCCGGCGCTGACCCGGCACTTCCTCGCCCGCTTTGCCGCCGAGGAGGGCAAGCGCGTCGGCGCGGTCACCGCGGACGCGCTGCGGCTTCTTGGCGCCTTCCGCTGGCCCGGAAATATCCGCCAACTCGAGAATGCGGTGTTCCGGGCCGTGGTGCTCGCCGAAGGCGACAGCATCGGCCTTGCGGAATTTCCGCAAATCGCCGCGCAGATTTCGGCGCCGCCGGCGAGCCCGGCCGAGGAGCCGCTGCCGGAGGCGCCCGCGCCAGACCTCGATCCGCCTGCGTCGATGGCGGCGCCGATGCCAGACCTGCCACCACCGCCCTCACCCACCGCCGCCGAGGCGGGCACCCTCGACCTCCTGCCCTTGTTCGATGCCGAGGGCGACATTCGGCCGCTCGAAGCGATCGAGGCTGACATCATCCGGTACGCCATTACCCATTACCGCGGGCAGATGTCGGAAGTCGCGCGCCGCCTGCAAATCGGCCGCTCGACGCTCTACCGCAAGCTCGATGCGCTGGGCCTAAATGGCGAGAACGCCGAGGGAACCGGCGAAGCCGTTGCCGCAGAGCGACAGCCGCAGAAAATCGCCTGAGCGCGCGCAATATGCGCATTGCGCGCCGCGACAAATCAGCCGCACTCACGTAAGCTCGGCGTGAGACAGAGTTCTGGTCCGCAAAAAAGACGCGGTTGGGGAGGATATTCCCAGCCGCGACGGTCTTGTGATCGCCCGATCGCGAGGCTGCAACGGGAGAATTGCAATGCCGGGCGTGCGCCTCGATCGGATTCTCGCTTCGACCGCTATCGTCGTGCTGCTTTCTGCGACCGCCCCCGGCGGCGGGATCGCGGACCCGATGAGCGTCGGCGACACGGCGGCGCCAAGCGTAACGGCCGCACCGGGCGCGGATTCCGGGCCGGGCAAGCAAAGCGCTCCGATCGATCAGACCGGAACGCTTGAGCACGCCGCAACGCCGAAAGAGCCGGCCGAGGCGTCGCCGGCGGCGATCCCGGCCCCGGCAGCGGCGACAAAGCCCGATCCATCGGCCGACCAGCCGGCTGCCGCGGCAGTGGCGCCGGCAAAGCCCGACCAGGCGGCCGATCAGCCGGTCCCGGCGGCAACGACCGCGGCGACACCGGCGCCGGCATCAGGCACGGAGCAATCCGCGGCTAAGCCGGGGGCTCCGGCGGCTGCCGCCACGCAGAACGCCGAACCGGCGGCCACGCCGGGCAGTAACGCTGCTCCGGCGACGACGGCGACAGTCGCGCCGGCGGCGCCGGCTCCGGTCGCCGACGGCAACACGCCGATCGCCGAGCAACTGCGCAATCTCGCCTCCGGCAAGTTCGACCGCCTCCTCGGCGGCAAGAAGGATCGGATGACGATCGACGCGTTCTATTCCGGCCGCGAGTACGCGCCACTGTGGCTCACCGACGGCAAGCCGAACGCAAAGGCAAAGGCGGCGATCTCTTATCTCGAGCACGTCGATGCCGACGGCCTCGATCCCGCCGACTATCCGGTGCCGGATTTTGCCTCGCTCAGCGATCCAGCCGCGCTCGCGGAAGCCGAGCTGAAACTCACCGCGACGGTCATCACCTACGCGCATCACGCTCAGGTCGGCCGCGTGCACTGGTCGCGGGTGAGCGCCGACATCTCCTATGACCAGAAGGCGCCGGATCCTCCCGACGTTCTCGCCGCCATGGTCGAAGCGGCCGACGTCGCCGTAGCGCTCGACAGCTATGAGCCGCATGCGCCGGGCTACGTCGCGCTCAAAGCCAAGCTCGCCGAGCTGCGCGCCGGCAAGGAGAATTCCGCCCGCATCCAGATTCCGAACGGCCCGGCTCCGAAGGTCGGCGCGTCGGATGATCGGGTGCCGCAGCTGCGCGAGCGGCTCGGCCTCGCTTCGGACGGCGACACCATCTACGACAAGACGCTCGCCGCGGCGGTGAAGAAATTCCAGCAGGAGCGCGAGCTCAGGCCGACCGGCACGCTGACCGCAGCGACGATCGATGCCCTCAACGGCCGCCAGCCGGATCGCCCGATCGACACCATCTTCGCCAACATGGAACGCTGGCGCTGGATGCCGCACGATCTCGGCAAGAACTACGTGATGGTCAATCTTCCCGACTTTACGCTGCGCGTCTTCCAGGACGGCAAGCAGGTGTGGATGACCAAGGTGGTCGACGGCAAGCCGACGATGCCGACGCCGATCACCACCGCGGAGATGAAGTTCATCACCGTCAATCCGACCTGGAACGTGCCGCCCTCGATCGTCGCCAAGGAGTATCTGCCGGCATTGGCGCAGGATCCGACGGTGCTGGAGCGCATGGGTCTGCAGGTCAGCTACAATCCCGACGGCACCGTTCACATTTCGCAGCCGCCCGGCGACCGCAACGCGCTCGGCCGGCTGCGCTTCAACTTTCCCAACAAATTCCTCGTTTATCAGCACGACACGCCGGACAAGAACCTGTTCGCCTACGACCGCCGCGCCTTCAGCCACGGCTGCATGCGGGTCGAGAATCCGGTGAAGTACGCCCAGGTCCTGCTGTCGATCGTTCGACCGGCCGACGGCTACAGCGAAGAGCGCATCCGCGCCATGTTCGGCAGCGGCGAACACGACATCCAGTTCCCGAAATTCCTGCCGGTTCATCTCACCTATCAAACCGCGTTTGTCGACGAGGCGGGCAAGCTCGAATTCCGCGAGGACGTCTACGGCCGCGACCGCACCTTGCTCGCGATCCTCAAAGGCGACGAACGCAAGGTCGCCGACCTCCCGGTCGCGCACGCTGAGAACAGCGTTCGCCGCGAGGCGCTCGCCATGCCGGGCGGCTATTATGGCGGCGATGGTTTCTTCTCGCGGCTGTTCGGCGGTTTCAATAGCGGGCCGCCGCCGACCCCGCGCCAGCCGATCCCCTCGGGCGCCCAACGCCGGACCGACACCCGATACTATGGCGGCGCCTATTATGGTGGCCCGTCCTGGTATCGCTGACCGTTAAGGCCGGTTTTCCGAAAAAGATCACGCTGCACTTAAAGCGTTAGATCGCCGGTGACAGCGGCCGCGGCGCACCGCGCTTGACCTGTTGCCGGCCTGTCGCCCGAACGACACAGTGTGGCAATAAACGCGCGGCGCAGCCGCGCAACAGGGGCGCGTCGTTGAATCCAGTCCCGGCGTCGGGCATGGTTATGATCAACGCGATCGCTGGGGGTCGGGGTCGCCGCGAAGACGAGCCAATTATCGCCGTCGCGCCGCGCCTCGCGCTGCGGCGCGGATGGCAGGCGTGGCGCGGCGTGAGTTGGCGTAAATCGTTCGTTCCGAGGTGGCAAACGACGGGTTTGCGGCAGTGGTTGCGTTGGCCCATGCTGGTTGTGGCCGAAGCGGGTGGGTGCGACGCGGCGCGCTGTCAGGCACGCAAGCTATCGCCGCAGCCGCGGCGTTGATCGTTGCATGGTCGCTTGCCGGCTGCACCGTCGGGCCCGACTATTCGCCGGACGCGGCACCGACGCCGACGCACTACAAGGAGCTCAAGGGCTGGAAGACGGCGACGCCGCGCGACGGGTTTGATCGCGGCGATTGGTGGCGCTTCTATCGCGACCCGAAGCTGGCGGTCCTGCTCAAACAGGTCGAGATTTCCAACCAGACCGTGGCCGCAGCGGCTGCGGCCTATGAGCAGGCGCGCGCCGTCATCCGAGAGGCACAAGCGGCGCTGTTCCCGACCGCGACGGCAAGCTACAGCGCCACGCGCACCGGCACCGGCGCGAAGGCCGGCGGCGCCGGCGGCCGCGGCGGCACCACGATCACCACCTACAATCCGCAGCTTTCCGCCGCCTGGGATCTTGACGTCTGGGGCAAGGTGCGCCGGCAGATCGAGAGCAACACCTCGGCCGCGCAGGCGAGCGCCGCCGATCTCGCCAACGCCAAGCTCTTGGCGCAGGCGCAGCTTGCCGCCGCCTATTTCAATCTGCGCACCGCCGATTCGCTGCGCGATTTGCTGGCGCGCACCGTCAAGGAAGATCAGGAGACGCTGCGGATCACGCAGGACAAGTTCAAAGCCGGCTATTGTCCTTCTCCCGGCGGCGCCAATTGCGTTTCCGAGGCCGAGCTTCGCTCCGCCGAGGCGCTGGTGCTCAATGCCCAGGCGCAGGAAATCTTCGTCGGCGTGCAGCGCGCGCAATTCGAGCACGCGATCGCGATGCTGATCGGTCGGCCGCCGGCCGAGCTGACCATCGCCACCTATCTCCTCGGCGGCAGCGTGCCGAAGATCCCGGTCGCCGTTCCCTCGAGCCTCTTGGAACGGCGCCCCGACATCGCGGCGGCCGAGCGCACCATGCAGGAGCAGAATGCGCTGATCGGCGTCGCCACCGCGGCGTATTTTCCCGATATCACCCTGACCGGGATGCTGCAGTGGATCGGCACCACGCCGTTCCCGTTCAACGTCGCCAACGCGGTGTGGTCGCTCGGTGCCGCCGGCACCGAAACCCTGATCGACGGCGGGCTGCGCGCTGCTCAGGTCGATGCCGCCCGCGCGTTCTACTGGCAGAGCGTCGCTACCTATCGGCAGACCGTGCTCACCGCCTTCCAACAGGTCGAAGACCAACTCGCCGCGCTGCGGATTCTCAAGCAGCAGCTCGTCAAGGAGCAAGCCGCGGTCAAAGCGCAGCGCGATGCAGTCCGGGTGTTTTTGAACCAATATCGCGCCGGCACCATCGACTACACCACGGTCGTGACCCAGCAATTAACGTTATTGAGCGACGAGGAAGCCGAGCTCACTACCCGGCAAGATCTTTTTCTCGCCAGCGTCAGCCTGATCCAAGCGCTCGGCGGCGGCTGGGACACGAACCTGCTGCCGGCGCAGCAGGATTTGGTCAAGGACATCTCGGTGCTGCCGCAGTACTAGACTGGCGCGGCGGCGCCAAAATGAGGCCGGCGAACCGCCACTTCCCCGCCCCATCGCCAACCTCTTGATTTGGCCTTCGAATCCAACGAGATTGCGCCGCGGCTCGACCGGGCTGTCGATCGCTTGTGGCGCCTTGCGCGTGCACCGAAGCCGCCGCCGCATTAGCGAATTTTCATTAGGTGAGGCCGCTTAGCCCCGCTTATATACTGACGGCCCCCGAGGCAACGAACGCGCAAAATGGACGAGCGGACGCGCACAACCGAAGACGAGGCGACGCCCAAGTTTCGCCGCGCGGCGCCGGCGCCGCCGATCATCAAGAGCCGGGGCCGCCGCGCCGGCGGCTTGATCGTCGGCCTGATCGTTCTCGTCGGCATCGTTCTCGGCAGTTACGAGCTTGTGCGCCTGTTCCGGGCGAGCCCGCCGGCCGCGCGCACGCCGCCGGCGCCGGCGCAGCCGGTCGGCGCCGCGACCGTCGGACAGGGCGACATTCGTATCGTGGTCAACGGGCTCGGCACCGTCACGCCGATCGCGACGGTGACCGTGCAGACGCAGATCAGCGGTCAGCTGTTGGAGGTCGCATTCACTGAAGGGCAGATGGTCAAGAAGGGCGATTTCCTGGCTCAGGTCGACCCGCGCCCCTATGAGCTACAGCAGGCCCAGTTCGAGGGCCAGCTCGCTCGCGATCAAGGCGTGCTTGCGCAGGCGCGAGTCGATCTGGAGCGATACAAGAAGCTCGCCGAGCAGAATTCGATCGCGCTCCAGCAATACGAGGATCAGGTCTACATCGTCCAGCAGGACGAAGGCACGGTAAAGCTCGATCAGGCGCAGATCGATCAACAGAAGCTCAACGTGCTCTATTGCCACATCGTCTCGCCGGTCACCGGCCGCGTCGGCCTGCGTCTGGTCGATCCGGGAAACTACATTCAAACCAGCACCGCCACCGGGATCGCGGTCGTCACCCAGATGCAGCCGATTACCGTGATCTTTCCCATTCCCGAGGACGATCTGCCGGAGATCATGCCGCAACTCAACGCCGGCACGCCGCTCCAGGTGCTGACCTATGACCGCGCCAATGTGAAGCTGCTCGCGACCGGGCTGGTCACGGCGCTCGACAGCCAGATCGACACCACGACCGGCACCGTGAAGGTGCGCGCACAGTTTGATAACGCCGACTACGCGCTGTTTCCGAACCAGTTCGTGAACGCGCAACTTCTGGTGCGGACGTTGCAGAACGTCGTCACCGTGCCGAGCGCGGCGATCCAGCGCGGCGCGCCCGGCACCTATGTCTACGTGATCAATGCCGACAACACCGTCTCGGTGCGGCCGATCAGCGTCGGCCCGACCGACGCCGCGATGGTGCACGTCAAATCGGGGCTCACGATCGGCGAGCGCGTCGTGGTCGACGGCACCGACCGCCTGCGCGACGGCGCGCGCGTGACGGTTCCGGCCGCAAGCGGTCAAGCGCCCGGCGCAGCGGCGCCAGCGCCGGCGGGAAGCCCGGCTCAACCGCCGCCGGGGGGCGCCCCGGCGCGAAGCGGTCAGGCGCCTCCCGCGGGCGCTCCGGGAACGCCCAGCCAGCCCCAGCATCAGGATCATTCGCAGAATCGACGCAATAACAGCGGCCAGTAGCGGTCGCGGGGCGGCGAGCGCGCACGCGCGACGATGAAACGGTGCGATGAACGTCTCCGAACCCTTTATTCTGCGTCCGGTCGGCACCACGCTCCTGATGGCGGCGATCATGCTGTCGGGCATCGTCGCCTACGGCTTCCTGCCGCTCTCGACGCTGCCTGAAGTCGACTATCCGACGATCCAGGTGCAGACGTTCTATCCGGGCGCCAGCCCGGAAGTGATGACGTCGTCGGTGACGGCGCCGCTCGAGCGCCAGCTCGGGCAGATGTCGGGATTAAACCAGATGATCTCGGCGAGCTCGGCCGGCGCCTCGATCATCACGCTGCAGTTCAGCCTCGATCTGAGCCTCGACATCGCCGAGCAGGAGGTCCAGGCCGCGATCAACGCCGCCAACAACCTGTTGCCCAGCGATCTGCCGATTCCGCCGGTCTACGCCAAGATCAATCCGGCCGATGCGCCGATCCTCACGCTTGCCGTCACCTCGAAGACCGTGCCGCTGACCGAACTCGAGGACATGAGCGAAACGCGGCTCGCCCAGAAGATTTCGCAACTGACCGGCGTCGGCCTGGTCAGCATCAGCGGCGGCAACCGGCCGGCGGTGCGCGTTCAGTTCAATCCGGAATCGCTCGCCGCCTACGGGCTCAACATCGACGACGTGCGCACCACCGTCGCCAATTTCAACGTCAACACGCCGAAGGGAAATTTCGACGGCCCGGCGCAGGCCTCGACGATCAACGCCAACGACCAGGTGGACAGCGCCGCCCAGTACGCCAACACCATCCTCGCCTACCGCAATGGCGGGCCGGTCCGGCTCTCCGACGTCGCCAATGTCGTCAGCGGCCCGGAGAACATCAAGCTCGGCGCCTGGGCCAACACCACGCCGGCGATCATTCTCAACGTCCAGCGGCAGCCGGGCGCCAACATCATCCAGGTGGTGGACCGCGTCAAAACCTTGCTGCCGCAGATCACCTCGACGCTGCCGTCGGCGGTCGATGTCGGCGTATTGAGCGACCGCACCGTCACCATCCGCGCCTCGGTCGCCGACGTCGAGTTCGAGCTCGGCCTCGCCGTCGTCCTGGTGGTGATCGTGATCTTCCTGTTCCTGCGCACGCTGCCCGGCACCGTCATTCCGAGCCTGTCGGTGCCGCTATCGCTCGTCGGCACGCTCGGGGCGATGTATCTCCTCAATTTCAGCCTCGACAATCTGTCGCTGATGGCGCTGACCATCGCCACCGGCTTCGTGGTCGACGACGCCATCGTCATGATCGAGAACGTCGCCCGCTACGTCGAGAGCGGAATGAACCCGCTCGAGGCGGCGCTGCGCGGCTCGCAGCAGATCGGGTTCACCATCATTTCGCTGACCATCTCGCTGATCGCGGTGCTGATCCCGCTCCTGTTCATGGGCGAGGTCGTCGGCCGGCTGTTTCATGAATTTGCGATCACGCTTGCGGTCACCATCGTGATCTCGGCCGTCGTGTCGCTGACCCTGGTGCCGATGATGTGCGCCAGACTCATTCGCCATCATCCGGAGGCCGAGCGCACCGGTTTCGACCTGCGGGCCGAACGGGTGCTCAACGCGACCATCGCGCTCTACGGCCGGGCGCTGAACTGGGTGCTCGACCGCCAGCCATTCACCCTTTTGGTCGCGGTGCTCACGCTCGCCGTGACGCTGATCCTCTACGTCCTGATCCCGAAGGGATTCTTCCCGGTGCAGGATACCGGGATGATCCAGGCGATCACCGAGGCGTCGCAAAGCATCTCCTATCAGGCGATGGCGAAGCTGCAGAACGAGGTCGCCGCGGCGGTGCTGACCGATCCGGACGTCGACAGTTTGAGCTCGTTCATCGGCGTCGACGGCACCAATCAGACGCAGAACACCGGGCGGCTCTTGATCAACCTGAAACCGCACGATCAGCGCAGCCTCAACGCCAGCGCCATCATCCGGCGCATCCAGCGCGAGGTCTCCGGCGTCGTCGGCATCTCGCTCTACATGCAGCCGGTGCAGGATCTGACCATCGATTCCACCATCAGCCGCGCGCCCTACAACTTCGTGCTCGAGGACGCCAATCCGACCGAGTTCGACACCTGGGTGCCGCGCCTGGTGCAGCGCCTGAGCCAGTTGCCGCAGCTCAGCGACGTCGCCAGCGATCTCTTGCAAAAGGGGCTGACGCTCAACATCGTCATCGACCGCGCCACCGCCGCGCGCTTCGGCATCACCCCGGCGACGGTCGACAACGCGCTCTACGACGCCTTCGGCCAGCGCATCATCTCGACCATCTATACCCAGTCGAACCAGTACCGCGTCATCATGGAGGTCGATCCGTCGCTGCAGCGCTCGCTCGACGGGCTGTCGATGATCTACCTGCCGTCGTCGTCCTCCACGACCAACGGGCAGGTGCCGCTGTCGGCGATCGTACACCTGGAACAGAGCACCGGGCCGCTATTGGTCACCCACTACGGCCAGCTGCCGGCGACCACGATCTCGTTCAATACCGCGCCGGGTGTCTCGCTCGGCGAGGCGGTCGACGCCATCCAGCAGGCCGAGAGCGATGTCGGCCTGCCGATCAGCTTCATCACCGCGTTCCAGGG
>Ga0187769_10000949_pt1 | contig 16146 bp, 15 predicted proteins | sample 0116_SJ02_MP02_1_FD_133140 | JGI IMG/M metagenome (GOLD analysis project Ga0187769, IMG submission 133140) | Tropical peat soil microbial communities from peatlands in Department of Meta, Colombia - 0116_SJ02_MP02_10_MG | ecosystem: Environmental > Terrestrial > Soil > Wetlands > Peat | place... | reverse complement strand
CTAGGGAGGTAGACCTAGATTCTGCCACCGACCTCAGGACGATGGTAAGCAAGCTCGATCAGTCCTACCCTGGAATCGGGGGAAGGATAGTAGACGACCAGGGGAAGATAAGGGCCCACGTGAACGTCTTCGTGAATTCCGAGAACTCAAGGGAACTGAAGAACGAAAACACTCCGCTGCGCGATGGTGACGTGGTCCACATCTTGCCGTCCGTCTCAGGTGGGTAAGGGGGATTCTGATTGCCTAGCAAAAAGGGTGGAGTATGCCTCCTCGTGGGGACGAGGAAGGGAGGTTTCGTGCTCACTTCCGACTCGAAGCGCAAGGAGTGGAAGGTTTCCGGCCCACACCTGAAGGGGAACGAGATTTACCATATGGCCTACGACGCGAGGAACGGAGCAATCCTCGCGTCAGTGGTTAGCGGTCATTGGGGACCTACCGTCGCCCGGAGCGAGAACATGGGCGGTTCCTGGAAAGAGTCTCGTACTCCACCTAGGTTCCCGAAGGGGACCGGACTTTCTGTTGTGAGGTTATGGCAGATTAAACCTGGCCCCGAAGAGGAGCCTGGCGTGGTCTATGCCGGGGTGGAACCTGCCTGTCTCTTCAAATCAAAAGACTGGGGAAAGAGCTGGGAAGTGAACGAGGCCCTGATGAACCACAGGACAAGGAAGAAGTGGCAGCCCGGGGGTGGAGGGCTGTGCCTGCATACGATAATTACGAACGGCAAACGCCCAAGGAGGATGCACATCGCCATTTCTGCCGTGGGGACTCTCCGCACAGACGACGATGGAGAGAGCTGGAGGTTCCAGAACAGGAATGTGATAGCCGGTGACCAGCCAAACAAGCACCCTGAATACGGCACGTGCGTTCACAAGCTCGCGATCAACCCTTCAACACCCGACGTGATTTACCAACAGAACCACACAGGGGTCTACAGAAGCGATGATGCGGGGGACAGCTGGATCGACATCCGCAACAACCTACCATCTCGCTTCGGATTCCCAGTCGCCGCCGACGCCAACGACCCCAAGCGGGCTTACCTTGCGCCCCTTGAGGGAGACTTCTCTCGCATTCCGAAGGACGGGCACTTCGCGGTCTGGGGAACGGACAACAGGGGCAAAGAGTGGTCCAAGCTGGACAGGGGGCTGCCGGCGAAGTCGTACTATACCGTCCTCAGAGACGGGATGGTGTCCGACATGGAAGACCCCTGCGGCCTCTACTTCGGGACTACGACTGGCCAACTGTTCTCGAGCAGGGATCAAGGAAACAGCTGGGAGAGGATCTCCGACTACCTTCCTCCCATTCTTTCGGTCAACGTTTCGAGCACCTAAGTCCTAGGAATAAATAGCGAGTTGGCCCTACAGATTTCATGGCTACGGATGACAGGCTGACCGCGACAATCAGGGAACACGTCAAGAAAAGGCACGAAGCCGACGACAAGGAGTTCCTCTTCGGGGCCGAAAGGGTCGACCTCCACAGAGTTGACCACCTCAAGGTCGAAGCCCGGAAGAGGGACTTCGTGTTCTACGTCGACGAGCCGGCAGATAGAGGTGGCACCGACCAGGGCCCAAATCCCCTTGCCTACTTCATCGCGGGGGCCGGATCTTGTCTAATTAACCAGTTCCTCACCGACGCAATCTACAGGGGGGTAGCTCTGGAGGAGGTGGAAATGGCAGCCACGGGCCACTTCGATAGGCGAATGGGGGGCGCCTTCAACGAAATCATCTACGACCTGAGGCTCACCAGCCCTTCGTCGAAAGAGGACATTCTCTCTCTTGCCAAAGAGGCGGAAGAGATGTGCTACGCCCACCAGACCCTTAGGAAGGCTGGCGTGAAGATGACGACCAACATTTTCCTGAACGGCAACCGCGTCGGCTGAAATCAGAAGTGCGCGACGCGTTCTGCCCTCGTCTCCGCCACTATCCTTCCCCGCTTGATTACCGCAAGCCGGTCTGGTTGAAGGCGGAGGGCATCTCTGACCCCGCCCGCGTCGAGGAGCACCAGGTCTGCGTGGTCTCCTACAGCTACCCCGTACCGTTCCATTCTCATACCCTTGGCCGCGCTGTAGGTTACCATGTCGTATGCAGACTCCAGCTCCTGGGGCGCACCAAGGTGGGCGGCATGACACATCACGAACGCGAGCTCCAGCATGTCCCCTCTTCCGAACGGATAGTAGGGGTCATCGATGTCGTCCTGTGCCACTGCCACGTTGACCCCTGCTTCGAGGAACTCCCTGACCCTGGTCACACCCCGCCTGACAGGATGTCCGTCGGTCCTCCCGTACATGAAGAGGCTGATATGGGAGTTCTCGACCACTGTCAAGTCGGCCTCCTTTGCCAGGCCCAGAATCTTCCTCGCATAGGCCTCGTCCGGGGAGTCTAGCGCGCCCCTGCAATGAGAGGCAGCCACGCGGCCGCGGTACCCCTCCCGGACCGACTTCTGAAGGAAGTAATCCAGGTTCTTCGAGGAAGGGTCGGTGTTGTCGTCGATTAGGGTGTGGATATCCTTGTCATACTTCTTGGCAATCTTGAAGATGATGTCGGTGTGTCTTTTGGCGGCGTCGGCGTCCTTTTCGTACCACGGCATCCCCCCAACAACATCTGCCCCCAGCTCCATGCTCTTCTCCAGAAGCTCCTCGGACCCCTCGTCCCTGAGCAACCCCTCCTGCGGGAATGCGACCACCTGCATGTCCAGGGCGTTCCTGAACTTCTCTTTCACACGCAGCAGGCTCTTGACCGCCAGCAGCCCCCCAATCGTATCGACGTCGGCGAATGCCCTGACGGCGGTTGTGCCTGTGATTATGGACGAGGTGAGGGCCCTGCTGGCACGGTCGACGATATCGGTCTCAGTGAACCTCTCCTTCACCCGCGTCGCGGACGGAATAGCCTGAGGGGAGCCGGTCTTGGTCGCCTCCCAGACATCCGCCCACGAGCTGGTGAGGCATTTGTCCAGATGGCAGTGAATGTTAACGAACCCAGGGGAAAGGAGCCTCCCTCCCGCTTCTATCTCCTCCTCTGCCTTTGCCCCCAGGTGCCCTTCAATCGCTGCTATTTTCCCGCCCTCCACGCCGACGTCGCGCAGGCCCTTTACCCCTCTCAGGCGCGCACCTCTAACAACAAGGTCCAATGCCAAAATGCTCACTTCGCCTCGGGTTGGCCGACCCATCCCGATTGGACTTTCATTCGCTCCCTTTCATCCCTGCGCTTCAGGTAAAGATAGACGAAGATCACCCCTACGCCGGCCACCACCACGCCGATGACTATTGCGAAAAGGAAGGTCCTGCTCCTTGCGGCGTCGAAGACCGTTATCGAATGATAGTTTGAAGCGTAGAGCTCCTGGGTCTTCGTGTCGATGGCCAGTGCTGCCACCTGGCTCTGAACTTGGTAGTGTTGCACGATGTTCCCCGCCGCGTCCATCTCCAGAATCGACCCTCCTGGAGAAGAGGCCACATACAGGCGCTCCGTATCATTGTCCACTGCAATTGTGTTGGTCGAATTTTGTGCATATGAGGTTACTTGGAAGCTTTTCACAAACGAGTCCGTGTCGGTGTTCACAACGTACACATCGTTGGTCCCTGTCACGGCGTACAGCGTCTGAGTTGCGTCGTCAAGGGCAAACTGGAGGGCACAGCACCCTGGGAGACTGATGGTGCCAACCTGAGCTAGACTTGTGGCTTCGAGCACAGAGATTACGTTCTCAGGATATTGGCCCACGTAGAGTCGCCCGTTGGACGAATCCAACACGATCCCGTCAACATGGTTTGCGAGCGTCACGTTCCCTACTACTTCCCCGGTCTGCGGGTTAAGTGCGAAGACCTGGTACCCTGAAGTGAAGAACAGGTCTAGTGAGACAGACCCGTCATAAGCCATCGAACGTACAGGCTCATCGATGTTAATCTGACGCACGAAAGTCTGGCTGGTCTGGTCGTAGACCAGTATCGTCATGTTTGTCTGACCAGCTACATAGACATCGCCTGTCTTTTGGTCTAGGACCATCGGTCCAGAGTCAATGTCGAGGGGAAGAACCTTGATTACTTCATGAGTACTAGCATTGATGACTCCGAACGAATACCCCGTCGGTGGGTTCTCTCCTGAAATAGCGTCGAAGTAGACGAGCCCCCTGGTAGAATCGACGACGATGGCCATGGGCCACGAACGACCCGGCGTGATCGTCAGTGGGTATGTAGACGCAATTGCCGGCTGTGCAAGGAATAGAATCACAAGAAACAACGTGAACGCCTTCGTCTTCACCCAGTTCACCTTCCTTTCATTCAACTGCGCAGCAAAAAACACTTTCCCCTTCAAAGGGACCTGGTGTTCTTAGAAGTGATTATCTTTAACAATGTATAGGTCAGCATCCGGTCCACGTTGGCCTCGACCGAAGTTGGACGAAAAGACCCCAAGACGCTCTCCGGTATCGAGGTGAAGAGATGTTATCCCCCCGGAGAGACTCAGCCGCTCTTGGAGGAGCCAGGAAAGTATCCCTATACACGTGGGATATATCCGGAGATGTATCGAAGGCGGCTCTGGACGGTCAGAGAGTACTCCGGATTTGGCACCTTTGCAGAGACGAACAAGAGGCTGCGATTCATGCTCGATCAGGGTCAGACTGGGCTTAGCCTCGCTTTCGACCTCCCGACCCAGCTGGGTCTCGATTCTGACAACTCCAGGTCAATGGGAGAGATAGGGAGGGTCGGGGTGGCAGTGAGCATCCTAGACGATGTTCAGGCTATCTTCCAGGGGATCGACTTGGGCAAGGTCAGCACATCAATGACCATCAATTCAACTGCGCCAATCCTCTTTTCGATGTATGCTGCGGTAGCGGAGGGGGCGGGGCTGCCCAGGTCAGAGGTGAGGGGGACGGTTCAGAATGACGTCCTCAAAGAGTTCATCGCCAGGAACACGTACATCTATCCGCCAGATCCTTCCCTTTCGCTCGCCATCGACCTGGTGGAGTACTCCGTGGAGAATTACCCGAAGTGGCACCCGATAAGCATCAGTGGCTACCACATCAGAGAGGCGGGGTCCACTGCCGTGCAGGAGCTCGCCTATACATTCTCTGACGCCGTAACATACACCAACGCTGCCCTGGAGAGAGGGTTATCCCTCGAGCAGTTCGCTCCCCACTTTTCCTTCTTCTTCGCCTCGAACAACGACTTCATCGAGGAGGTAGCCAAATTCAGGGCTGCACGGAGGATATGGGCCCGCATCATGAAAGAAAGGTTCGGTGCCAAGGACGACGAATCCACGAAGCTGAAGTTCCACACTCAGACAGCTGGGGAGACACTGACCGCGCAAGATCCCGAGAACAACACCGTCAGGGTGACCATCCAGGCCCTTGCAGCCGTTCTGGGGGGTACTCAGTCGCTGCACACGAACTCCATGGACGAGGCCCTTTCTTTGCCGTCAGAGGAGGCCGCGAAGCTCGCCCTCAGGACACAACAGGTGATAGCAAACGAGTCAGGTGTCACTCTCACAGCCGACCCGCTGGGCGGCTCTTACTATCTCGAGTATCTGACAGACAGGCTCGAGAGTCTTGCGTTTGAAGAGATAGACAGGGTGGAAAGGATGGGCGGGATGCTGAAGGCCATAGAAAGCGGGTACGTGAAGAAGGAGATCCTGAACTCGGCCTACCAAAAGCAGATGGACATCGAGTCGAAGAATAGAATCATAGTCGGTGTGAACGCTTACCAGCCTTCGTCTCCTTCGAAAAGGAAGGTGCAGGTCCTCCCCGAGAGGCTCCAAGGCGAGAGAGTCAGGGCACTAAAAGCAACAAAAAGGAAGCGAGACATCTCTGAGGTCACAGAGAAGCTCGAGCTACTAAGGAGCGCAGCTCAGAGGGGCGAGAACATGCTCCCGCCGATAATGGATGCCGTGAAGGCAAGGTGCACCGTCGGAGAGATAAGCGATGCCCTGCGGGAGGTGCACGGCGTCTACAAGGCGAGGGAGGTGTTCTAGCGGATGACAATGAAGTTCGACCATGTAGGGGTGGCCGTGAAAAGCGTGGATCAGATGCTCGCCATCTTCGGCAAGATTGGCGACTTTCAGGTGAAGAAAACGGAAGTCCCTGGACAGAAGGCCAGGATTGCGATGCTAAGGGCCGGGGATACGAGTGTCGAGTTCTTGGAGCCGACAAGCGATGACAGCACCCTTGCCAAATTCATCAGGGAGCGGGGGGAAGGATTGCACCACGTCGCTTTTGAGGTGGACGACATCGAAAGGTCGACCGAGGAGCTGAAGGCGCGCGGGTTCCGCTTCATCTACGACAAGCCAGCCGACGGCAAATTCGGGAGCCGGGTGAACTTCATTCATCCGAAGTCCGCGGGCGGACTATTAGTCGAGCTGACTCAGAACGCGAAGACATGAGCGCTTCTAGAGCGCGCCCGCGCCCCTGAAAGCTTCAATGAGCTTCGCCCTTGTCTGAGAGGGCTCGATTATCTCGTCCACGTATCCCTCTCTCAGGCCTATGGATGGGTCCATCTGCTTCACGAAGGCGACTGATTCCTTCTCCAGTTCGGCCTCCCTCTCGTTGTCTTTCATTGCATCGAGCTTCCTTTTTAGGAAGATCTCCGAGTAGGCAGGGAGGCTCAGCACAGAGATCCTCGCAGTCGGATATGCATAGACCTTCTTGGAGCCAAGTGCTTTGCTGGCGAAACCGACGAATGCCCCCCCGTAGGCCTCCCCGGTGATGACCGTGACCTTCGGACAGCCAGAAGACGCATACTCCTTTATCGCCTCCCCGCTCGCCCTAATCAGCCCAGCCCTCTCTTGATCCGCGGCTGGGTACACGCCAGGGCAATCAAGGAGCGTCACCATCGGAATGTTTAGGATGTTGCACATCGACGCGAACCTTGACATCTTTCTGCAGGCGTCGACGTCGAGGAAACCTCTCATCACCTGCTTGTTCGATGCAACGATGCCGAACGTCTTCCCCTCTAGCAAGGCCAATCCCGTGACGGCACTGCGGGCGTAACCACCCCTGAACTCGATGAAGGAGCCAGCGTCGAAGGTGGATTCTATGGTTTCGAGCGGGGCTGGCGTTCCAATCCTCTGTGCCTTTGGAATCGCCCTATCGCCACGTCCCCTGAAGTATGCGAGCAGCCTCCTCACAACCTCCAAGCACTCCTCCTCACTCTCCACGACGTGTGATGCCGTTCCGTTGGAGCTGTGCACTTGCCACCCCCCAAGCTCCTCTATTCCCACTTCTCGCTGTGTCTCTGCCTTAGCGACGCCGGGCCCCCAAACGAAAAGGCTGCTCTTTCCTTTGATCATGACAATCGCGTCTCCCATGTAGGCGGAGTAGGCTGCCGCGCCGCTGACTGTCCCCATAATCACGCTAATGACAGGCACCACCTCCCGCGCCTTGATCAGATGCCCTACGAGTGCGCTAGCCTCTTCCAGGGAGTGCCCTCCCTCTTGCACCCTGACGCCCCCCGAATCGTAGAACCCTATGATTGGGAGATTGCTTTCGGCAGCCACGGACACAAGAAGCTCCAGGCGCTTGGTGTGTCCTAGCCCCATGGACCCCCCCTTGTAGGTCGGTTCCTGAGCGAAGACGGCAGCCTCGGCGCCCCCCACGCGCACGATTCCGGCGATTGCCCCGTCGTCGTGGGCCATGGTGTCTGGTGGGAGGGGCTTCCTAAGGTCGATTTCTGCGCCTTCGACATCAGTCAGCTTGCCATCATCGGCAATACCCAGTAGCCAGCCCACCGAGGGGATCTCCATTTTCGAGCCTCCGTCTCCTTCCGAGAACTACTCCACGAAGGCCACGACCCTTGCAAAGGCGGCCTCTCCTCCCTTGAAGAGCCACGGGAAGCAGCCTATGGTCGTCCTGAAGGCTTTGCGGTTGCCTAGGACTTCCACTATCTGTCCACCGACGTTCTCTATGTGGATGCAGTCGCGGGGGAACAGGATGTTGTGGGTAACCTGGTAGTCCTCTTCTGGGAACAGCTTGTCAACGTTTTCCTTCCCGAACTTCTTGTCCGCCGCTGCCCTCACTTTGGTGCAGACCCTGGGCAAGAACCTTCCGATAGGGAGGTTCATGGGGTGATCGGTGGAGACCGCGTCCACCCCCCAGACGTGGATCTTCTTCTCTAGGAGATAGTCGCAAAATGCCCTTGTCGGGCCCGGATGCATGTGGATGTATCGTTCCTCGTCTGCCGTACCGCTCGGCTTGGGTGGCTGGTACCAGGCGTACTTGCTCCAACCCGTGTAGAGAATCAGGAGGTCCCCCTCCTTAACCCCTCCCGCCTCCTTGGCATTCCTTTCCACAATCTCCTTCGTGTAGATTCCCAGGTCTCCGACCTCGCTGACGTCCACGATTATGCCGGGGCCGTAGAGCCAGGTCAAGGGGATCTGGTCAATTGTCTTGCCGTTGGTCACGAAGTGGAGCGGCGCGTCTAGGTGTGTCCCCATGTGGTTCGAAGTCATGATGTACTGGGCGTTCACGCCCTGCTCTGGTTTTCTCTTGATGAACTTGACCTCAAACGGAGGATAGAGAGGCCAAAACGGCGTCTCTTGGTTCAGTGGTTGCGACAGGTCATACAGCTTCATGGTTTCGGTGAGGGCCCCTGCCGTATAAAAAACATCAGCAATCCTCACCCTAGCCAGAACCGGTCCTCAGATGCTCGAGCAGGGTTTTCCCCTAGTTCCTCTACACTTCTACTTCCTTTGGAGGAACAACCTTCTCGGCCGTGCGCAACAGGTCCGGGGGAGCAGGCCGTATGGGGAGCCTGTCCCTCAGCATCGGCTTCACGAAGGCGTCCCAGTCCTCCTTCGTCGTGAAGAATATCCTGGACCCCCCTAGCTCGTGTTGCATTTGCGGGTACGGCTTCTGGTACTGAGCGTACTTTATGCCCCAGTACCTGAACCCAGTATAGCTCTCATATGTGGCCCACCATTCCTTCATGTTCATTAGGTCGAATGCGTACTCCGCCTTAGCCGCATACATGGTGGCACCGATTCCGGCTCTCCTCTTGAAGGTCAGCGTGTGCAGGCTGATGGCGATTTCGTTGTCCCAGAGCCTGAAGTTTCCGATGGCCGCGAGCTCCCCATTGATGATGCCCAGGAGAGAGACGTGGTCCTTCATCCTGCTCCTGTACCACCCCAGGAACTCGGAATAGACCCTGGACGAAACAAGGTCGAAGAAGTCGGTGTCGTGATCAAACAGCTTCATGGCGGTCTGCATAACCACGGGAGCCTCCTCCTTCCTGGCGCGACGGATTACCATCTTCTCGCCCGTTGGTAGATTGACGTACCCGGCTGGATACTCAACCCTCAACAACGGGGACTCGAATCCTCTTAGGATTGGCTCGATGTCTTCTACATTGATCTTGACTTCACGAAGGGTTACTTTTTCCGGCGGCGACCAATCGGATGACATGGCCTGAGACGCAGCCCGAATCGCTATAAGGCTGTCGCAGTGTCTCAACCTAATTCGGAGCTGTCCGAGATTGCAGCTCAGCTGATCAAGGCGAGCCGGCTGGGATTCGTCTCCTGGGCACGCTCTATCTTGCGCCTAAGCTTCGTCAGGTTGTCTATCTGTTCCCTTATGGCATCGCGGCAGACGAATATGGAGTCTCTCACCAGCCACTCGTCCTCGAGCCCATCGGCGACCTCCCCCAGTCTCACAACCGCTCCACCAAGCGATGCCACGGCAATATTGAGCTCTCTCGAAATCCTCCGGACCCTTCGTTCGGTGGCCTCAGAATCGCCCTCTAGGAAACCAGGGTCCGGCGGACTCCTTTCTCTCGCCTGTCTTCTACGGATGATCCTCCTAACCTCCCGGAGGGAGAGACCTTCCGAGCCGATCTCCTCGGCCATCTCTTCCGCGTCGTCGTCGGTGAGCATTGTGAGCTCCTGAGCCAAGCTCGGAGCTATGCGGCGCCGCATAATTTCGTCCTGAACCCTCTGCGGCAGTGAAAGGAGCCCAATCCTCTTGCTAACGTACTCCTGACTCTTGCCAATCCTTCGGGCGAGCTCCGTCTCTCCTCCGTAGCCGAATTCCTCGACGTAGTTCCTGAAAGCCCTCGCCTCCTCAATGGGGTTCAACGTCTCGCGCTGAATGTTCTCAAGGAGGGACACTTCGAAGGCCTCCCTGTCGTCGAGCTCCACCACATGGGCCGGGAGCCTGCGCCAACCGAGCTTCTTACAAGCCTCAAATCTCCTCATCCCAGCTACGACCTCGAAGCCGTCCTCTGCAGGCCTCACGATTATCGGCTCGAGCAGTCCCTTGTCCCGTATCGAGAGCATTAGCCCTTTGATGGGTCCGTTATCTGTCCTCAGGACCATCCTTGGGGGTCGGATCATCCGAACCTCAAGGGACTCGAGAAAACCTGCCAGAGGGTTTGCTTTCATGCAGCGGAGCCGACGCGGACTCGCTATATCCCCTGTCCCTAACCTCTTTGGCGGTTTTGGCTCTCTCCCCTGAAACCTTAAGAAATCAGGAGAAGACAACTCGCCATGCTCCTTCAAGGGAGGTTCCACATTCCGAGCGGCATCGACAAGGTATGGGACTACACGTCGGATCCTGCCAAGGTGATAGAGTGCGTTCCGGGCTTGCAGACCTACACCATAGGGGAGAACAAACGGATAACCGCGACGGTCAAAGTCTCCATCGGCTTCATCAGAGGCACCTTCCAGACCCAGACAAAGGTAGTCAAGGAAGATCTCGATACCCACACGGCCATCCTCGAGCTATCGGGGTCAGGCGCTGGGAGCGGTTTCAACGCTGTCGTCAATATTGGTGTGTTCGCGGTCGGAACTGAATCAGATGTGAGCTGGGACGCTAACGTGAACATCAGCGGTCCACTGGGCAGCCTGGCCAAGCCGTTAGTCGAGGGAAACATCAAGAAAATAGTAACTCAGCTCTTTGATTGTGTAAAGGCAAAACTCAGCTGAGTCTTCTAGGCCTAACCATTAAGCAATCGCCCTTAAATAACTACTAGGGCCGTTTTCAGCCCGATGAAAGGAACGAAAAGATTCGGAATCACAGCACTCGTAGGTGCACTCATCGTCATCGTCGTCATCCTCATAGGCGTCGCAGCCTATGCATTCGCATACCCCCCCACCACCACCACCACCACGACCGCCGTTTCAACAACGACGGTCACGAGTGGTGTAACAGGAGGGACTCAAACGGTGACCACTACGGCTACAGCAACGACAACGGTCACAGGTACAGGCGTGGCGAGCGCCATCGGGGCCCTGAAGATCGGAATAATCCTGCCTCTCACTCCGGCGGACAACTCTTGGAACTACAATGCCTATAACGCAATTACCAAGCTCCAGAAGGAATTCGGCTTCACGCTGAGCGTCTCTGAGAACCAGGCCTCAGGAACAGACGCCGACGTGCCCGCTCAGCAATGGGCGGCCCAGGGCTACAGTATCGTCGTATTCCAGGGCGGCCAATACCAGGCAGAGGCTAACACGTTTGCTGGGGAGCACCCAGGCATAATGTCTGTCTGTGTGGACTGCACTGTCGCCAACTTCACAAATGTCTACAGAATTTGGCTTGACCTCAGCGGCGGAGGCTTCGTTCTTGGAGCCATGGCGGGCATGGTCAGCCAGGCACACAAGTTCGGACTTGTCGGTGGCGGAGACATTCCATCCATCTGGGAAGGTCACGAGGGCTTCATCGCAGGCATCACTTACACGTACCCTGCGTGCAACGGCACATGTTTCACCAACACCTTTGAGCCATTCGCCTGGGCAGACGTCGCAGGTGCCCAGACTGACGCAACAAATGACTACAACTCGGGAGCCGACGTGGTCTTCTCGTCAGGTGACGGAGTAGACGTCGGAGTCTTGGGCGCAGCTCTCGCACAGCCTGCAACTCCACAGGTATGGGCCTCCAATGTATACACCAACCTCACGGCCATCCTGCCCGCGGACAACAAGATCCTGCTAGGGTCGATAGTAGTGGACTACTATACCCCATTCTACAAGGCGTTGCAGCAATTCGTCGATAACAACTGGCACAATGGCTATACCAAGGTCGACATGGCTTCTGGCTTGATTGCCGTCCAGCCGGGTCCTGATCTCCCGGCGAACGTGAAAGCTGCCGGCCTTGCGCTTCAGAGCGACATCGTGGAGGGACAAATCATCATATCATTCGCCTCTGATGTGGGCGGAGCCCCGCACTGCTTCGATACTCCGACCGCCTCAACGTGCGCAGACACAACGCTAACGGTGCCAGCTAGCGGCGGACAGCCGACCGGTAACATGGCAGCGCAATTCAACTATCTCCCACCAGCATCTAGTCTACCATAAAGGGTGCGAACTATACGCAGGGCCTCCGATGGCTCCAGACGACGGCGTATAACGCCTTCGCCATCGTGCTCGGCATTTTGGCCGGGCTCTTGGTGGTGGTGCTCGCCGGCGGCAACCTCGGAGTAGCCCTGTCCTCCCTTTTTCTGAATCCGATAACTCTCGCAGGAGGAGTTCAGCAGATTTTCGTCCGTTTCGTCTTGTTCTATACGATGGCGTTGGGCGTAGGTCTGGCGCTGAAGGCTGGCTTGTGGAACATCGGAGCCCAGGGCCAACTCCTGATTGGGATGGTGATGGTATTCGTTGTCTACACCTTCCTGGCGTTCCTGCCGTGGCCTGTGCTGTACTTGGCCATGATAGTAGGCGCGGCTCTTGGTGGTCTGCTTTGGATTTTGGTTCCGACCGTCCTTAGAGTGAAGTTCGGAGCGAACGAGATAGTCGTTACGATTCTGCTGAATGTGGTAGCAGTCAACTTCGCATTCTACATGCTCAGCGGCCCCATAAAGAGCACGGGGACCGCCCTGGGCTTCCCCCACTCCATCGAGCTCCCTTCTACATTTCAGATCCCGTACATCCTCGGCTCTCCAATCACGTACGCGGTCCCCGCTACCATCATCCTAGGCGTCATCCTCTACCTGGTCATAGAAAGGACGCCGTTCAGGGTAAGAGCGAACACCGTGGGCGAGAGCCCTGAGACAGCGAGGTACGCCGGGATAAGCATCCCCCGCATGATGGCGATCACCATGCTTGCGGCTGGAGCGTTGGCCGGGCTTGCCGGCGCGACTTACATCATGGGTTTCAGGTACGAACTCGACATCGGCTCCTTCTCCACCAACTACGGTCTGGTCGCCATAATCTGCGCCCTCGTCGGCAGAAAGCACATGATAGGCATAGGCCTCGCCTCATTCTTCTTCGCCTACATGACCATAGGCGCCGAGTCTATGGCGCTCTCTGCCAACGTCCCGACCTATGTTGTGTTCGCCATGGAAGGCATCATGATGATAGGAATTCTGCTGGGCGCCTACCTGACTGAAAGGAGGTACGCTGTATGACAGCGGCGTCGGACATAATTGCGACGGTGCTTTCAGTTATGCTACAACAATCACCGTTCTTCATTTTCGCCGCGATGGGTGAGATAGTGTCGGAGCAGGCCGGGGTTGCGAACCTGGGCTTGGAGGGCATAATGGAGATATCTTTGGTTACGACCTTCATAATCGAATACGTGACGGGCGACGCCTGGATTGCCCTGTTCGCGGCCATGGGGATAGCAGGGGCAGTGGGGGCCTTCTTCGCGCTCACCACCCTTAGGCTGCGGATGGACCAGATTGCGGCCGGACTGGCGATATACCTCTTCGGTCTTGGGATCTCTTTCGTGATCTTCAACACGGCATATCCGACGGGGCTTACGCCGAACTACGTCGGGCTCCCCCCGCTCGTCGCGAGTTGGAACAAGGTTCCTTTCGTAGGTGTCATATTCCTCAAGCAAAACGTTCTGGTGTACGTGTCAATGGTGTTCGTAGTCGCGACCGCATTCTTCCTCAACCGGACTTCCTACGGCTTGCGGGTACGGGCTGTCGGGGAGAATCCCAAGGCGGCAGACAACATGGGGGTAAACGTGAACAAAGTCAGGTTTCTTGCGGTTCTCTTCGGTGCCATGACGTTTGGCGTCGCAGGGTTCTATTTTGCAGGCAACTTCGTATCGGGGTTCCAGACTGACATCATAGCAGGGAGGGGCTTCATTGTCCTGGCGATGGTCTACTTCGCCAATTGGAAGCCATACCGGGCCCTGTTTGCCGCGTTGTCTTTCAACCTAGTCTACGCATTGCAGATTGAGTATGTCTCGCTTTCTGGATCAGGTGTTGCATCCTTCACTACGTTGTTCAACATGCTCCCCTACGTCTTCCTCTTGGCCCTGATTCCAGTCTTCGGAAGAAAGGCCAGAGCCCCCAAGTTCCTGCTGAAGCCATACCGCAAGGGGTAGCTGGGTCTATTCCTAAGTGGACTTTGTGGTCATCAGGACCGCAAGCTCACGTATGTCTGCCCCCTTTGCGTCTATGATCTTTGCAATCCTTCCCTGATTCATCACTGCGATCCTATCGCTCATGTCCAGAATCTCATCCAGGTCCGCTGATATCATGAGGATCGCCCTCCCCTCCGCCTTCTGTTTCATCAGGGCGTTTCTGATGTACTCTGCTGAGCCGACATCCAACCCTTTCGTGGGGTTGTTGGCAACTATTACCCTCGGCCCCCAGAAGAGTTCTCGTGCCAACAAGAACTTCTGTTTGTTGCCCCCACTCAGAGTCCTCAAGGGTGCCTCTTCAGAAGCTGCCATCACGTTATACTCTGCAAGGATTTGACGGGTCTTCTCTCTCAGCTTACCGTCGTCAAGGAACATTCCGTTCTGGAATTTTCGGGCAAGAAACGGTGCTAAGATGAGATTCTCTTTCAACGAGAAGTCATAGACGAATCCTGTCTTGTGCTCCTCGCATATGTGCGCCACTCCTTCGCTCCGGATTTCGTCTGGCGGCTGTTGAGTAATATCGCGGCCGTCGAGATACACCTTACCCGATTTCGGCTTCCTCATACCAGTTATTATTTCGTCCAGCTCCCTCTGGCCGTTGCCCGCAACCCCCGCGACACCCAAAATCTCCCCCGATCTCAGTTCGAATGAGGCATCCCTTACAGCTGGAGTTCCGAGGTCGTTGTTAGCAGAGACTCCGTCCAGTTTGAGGACCACCTGCCCCAGCTCGGTAGGATACCTTGTCACATTGTACATTACCTCGCGCCCCACGATTAGCATTGCAAGTTGGTCCTGTGTAATATCGCTCTTCGCCTTCGTAGCCACCACCTTCCCCAGCTTCATGACCGTGATTCTGTCGGCTATGGCCATGACTTCGTCGATATGGTGCGTGACGAACACGATGGAGCGACCCTCTGACGCCATGCGCTTCAAGCTTACAAAGAGCTTCTCGGTTTCTATTTCAGTGAGGAAGCTCGTAGGCTCGTCAAATAGAAGGATATCCGCTCCGATGAAGAGGCACTTCAGGATTTCCACCCTCTGTCTCTCCCCCACTGACAGGTCCTCCACCTGGGCCTCGGGGTCGACCTCCAGTCCGTAGGTCTGCTCCATTTCGAGAAGTTTTTTCTTTATTCCCCCAAGCTCCAGGACCGGACTTCTCAGCTTGAGGTCCGTCATGAGATTGAGATTCTGCAGGACGCTCATATTGGGGACAAGCATCAGCTCCTGGTGGACCATCCCGATGCCTGCCCGCATGCCTTCCTTTGGAGAGCTGATCTTTACAGTCTTCCCTTTGACCAGCACCTCGCCGCCATCCGGCTTGTAGTACCCGTAAACGACATTGCACAGAGTGGACTTGCCGGCCCCGTTCTCGCCAAGCAGCGCATGTATCTCCCCTTTCCTGAGGTCGAAGTCGACGTTGTTTACAGCCACCAGGCTGCCGAATCGTTTTGTGAGGCCCCTAGTCTGGAGGACGAGCGTCTCCTCTGCCATATCTCTCAGGCTTATCTCAGCGGACGCGGGACGGTATAAAGCGTTCTCCCTCATGGACGTCACAAGATGTCGAGGCAATCCCTCATGGCATTTCCGCTGTCTAATTCACGCGCCGAATCTGTCGACATAGGCTTCGAAGGCGTCCTTGAATACTTGCATCGGGAAGCTAACCGTCCCCGCCCCTACCTGCCCGATGCCTGCCTTCCTGTGCGCGATTCCTGTATTGATCATCGGCGTGACGCCCGTCTTCAGGACCTTCCTCAAATCAATCCCAACCGGTGTCCCCCGAAAGTCAAGGAACGGGATCAGGAAGTGCTTGTGCTGGGCTTGGGTTATCTCGTACATCCTCTCCGTGACATCGAGTGCCCCCTG
>Ga0187769_10000948_pt1 | contig 16149 bp, 7 predicted proteins | sample 0116_SJ02_MP02_1_FD_133140 | JGI IMG/M metagenome (GOLD analysis project Ga0187769, IMG submission 133140) | Tropical peat soil microbial communities from peatlands in Department of Meta, Colombia - 0116_SJ02_MP02_10_MG | ecosystem: Environmental > Terrestrial > Soil > Wetlands > Peat | place... | reverse complement strand
TGCTCGCCTGGCGGCTGCGCAACATCGCTGAACCTCGCAGCCATTTGCTGCTCACGGGGCTTCACACCTGCGCCAATTGCCACTCGTTTTCCCGCGACGGCAAAACACTGGGGATGGATCTCGACGGCCCGGCCAACGACAAAGGGCTGTACGCGCTCGCCTCCATCAAGCCAGAAATGGCCATCCGCAATCAAGACGTGATCTCGTGGAGCGCCTTCCGGGATGAGACCGTTGCCTCTTCCAGAGTCGGTTTCATGTCCCAGGTCTCCCCCGACGGCAGATACGTCCTGACCATGTTGCGCGGGCTGGAAAAAGAACTCGCCCGCACCTACTATGTCGTGAATTTCAAGGACTACCATTTCCTCCAGGTGTTCTATCCCACGCGCGGCATCCTGGCGTGGTTCGACCGCGCCACGGGCCAAAGGCGGCCTTTGCCGGGCGCTGACGATCCGCGCTACGTGCAAACGGACGGCGTCTGGAGTCCGGACGGCAAATACGTGGTCTTTGCCCGGGCGGAGGCGAGGGAACCCTACGCCACAGGCCAGAAGCTGCCCGAGCATGCCAACGACCCCGAGGAGACCCAAATCCAATACGACCTCTACCGCATTCCCTTCAACGATGGCAAGGGTGGCCAGCCCGTGCCGATCGCCGGCGCTTCGCACAATGGCATGAGCAATACCTTTCCCAAGGTTTCGCCCGATGGCCGCTGGATCGTCTTTGTGGAATGCCACAACGCGCAGTTGATGCGCCCCGACAGCCAGCTTTACATCGTGCCCACGGAAGGCGGCGTGGCGCGGCGGATGCGATGCAATACACCATTGATGAACTCCTGGCACAGCTTCTCACCCAACGGCCGTTGGCTGGTTTTCTCCTCCAAGAGCCGTTCGCCCTACACGCAGATGTTTCTGACGCATCTGGATGAGGAGGGGGACGACAGCCCGGCGATCCTGATCGATAACTCCACGGCGGCTAACCGCGCGGTCAATCTTCCCGAGTTTGTGAATATTCCCCCGGACAGCCTGATGAAGATCGACGTGCCCGCGGCTGAGTCGTACCGGCTTTTCGACATTGCCTCCGACCTGACTGCCAAGGGCCAGCTCGAAGCGGGCATCGCGGAGTGGAAGAAAGTCCTGGAACTGGATCCAGGCAATGCCAAGGCTTGCAACAACCTCGGGGGGGCGCTGGTGCTGCAAGGAAACCTGGCCGGGGGGATGACGTACTTGCAGAAGGCGATGGAGATCGATCCCGATTACAGCGAGCCTCAGAGCAATTTCGGAATTGCCTTGTTGCAGCAAAAAAAGTTCGACGAAGCCCTTCCGTACCTCCAAAGGTCGCTCGAGCTCAATCCTGCCTATGCCAGTGTTTATGAGGCAATCATTTCCAGTTTGGACTGGCCGCCGAGCCCTCCCACTCTTCGTCTCAGGCTGGAGGATGTGATTCGCCCAAAGACCGAAGAGGAGACCCGCGAAGATACCAGCCGGCAGAAGCGTGAAAGTCTTGAGGCACAGTACCGAAAAAGGCTCGAAGCGGTGCTCGCCTACATCATGGAGTCGGATGAACCCACTCACCGCGCGGTGAGGGGAGATGAATGGCCGAATCAGCCGAGCCGGTGGGAGCCAAAGGGCGTGGCCCGAGCACCCAGCGCTTCTCCCGATCTTATTCCATCCGGCGACGATCGTCCGGAAATCGAGATCCTGATCGCGGCTTTAGATATTCCGCGGCTGCGCAAACTCGCCGACCAGGAAGACAAGAACTCTGATGAGAGCTTCGCGGCCCAGCGGCAGATTCTGCGCATCTTCCTCCATACCTTCGAGGCTTCGAGCGCCTTGCTCGCGCAGAGCAGGAACGGTCAGGCCCTCGCGTGCCTGGAAATCGCGGCCCAGGCCGCGCCGAGGAATCCCTACATCTTATATGACCTGGCCAGAGCCCAGGCGCTCAACGGCCAGCAAAGGAAGGCTCTGAGCACTCTCCAAGCCGCCTTCGCGAAAGGCTTCAACCGCGCCGATCAAGTGGAAGCGGACCGCGCCTTCGAGGGCCTGCGCAGCAAAGCGGAGTTCCAGAAAGCCTTGGCTAAGATGTGGGAGAACAATCAGCAGAAGGCAGTAGGCAGTAGGCAGTAAGCAGTGTCAAGCCGTCACCCCTGCGAAGGCAGGGGAGCGGGGTCGGGCTAACAGATGTGGACCCCTGCTTGCGCGGGCGTGACGAAAGTACGACTTTCATTTCTATCGGTGGGCCACAGGCCCAGGGGCATTCCATCGAAAGTCACGTCATTCCCGCGAAAGCGGGAATCCCGTCGCAGCTACGGGGCCGAGCGCATCCTGTTTGTGTTCGTTAGACAACCCTTTGCCCACTGCCTACTGCCCCCTGCCTTTTGTTCTTCACGGCTTGGGCTGTAATTGCTTGAATTTAGCTTCTTCCTGCTGAGCCTCGGCAGTCCGGCCCAAGTCGCGGTAGATTTGGGCGAGCAAAAAGTGGACGGCGGGGTCGTCGGGGGCGGAGTCTCGAGCCGGCTCAAGAGCTTCCAGGGCTTCTCGCGGACGTTCAAGCTGGCGCAAGGCTTTGGCCAGGCCAAGTCGGGCCGGGACCGCGGCGGGGTCGAGCGCGAGGGCGCGGCGAAAGGCGGCGACGGCTGGCTCGAGCTGAGCGTGCTTCCGGTAAACCTCGCCCATCTCGTATTCGGCCTGGGCGCTGGTCGGATCGACTTTCAATTCTTCGTTCAATTCCGTCTGCGCCTGCCGCCAGGCATCAGGCTCCTGCGAGTGGGTCAGCATCAAAACGGCGATTTGCAAGTGGGCGCCTTGTAGGGTGGGCTCGAGCTTGAGGGCGTGGCGGTAGGCGTCGATGGCGCCTTTCCAATTCCCATCGCTGGCCGCCACCGAGGCCATCACCTGATAAGTCCTGGCGGAATTCGGCGCCACCTTCATCAGCTTCAGATAAGTTTCCGAAGAAAGCCGGCCATAAAGCTGGCCTGCTGCAAAGAGGACGTCAGGATCGTCGGGATAGGCGGCGAGCAGTTTCTGGGCGATTTGATCCGCCTCCGCCTCCTTGCCGGCTGCAAGCGAACACCGCTCCAAGCTGAGACCCAAGACGCGGCGCAACTTGGGGTCGGAGTTGGAGGCAAACTCTCGCTCAAGGCCCGGCATGGCCTCGCGGCAGTCCCCCACTGCGGCGAGGCTGAGTGGCAAGAAGGACTTTGCGGTCTCGAGCGCAGGGTCGCCCCGGAGAGCTTCTTGGAATTCGCTCACTGCCTGGCGATACTTGTGATCGGCGTAATATGCCAGTCCAAGGTTGGCGCGGACTTCCGTCATCGTGGGATCGCCTTTCAAGGCGGCGGCTAGGTGCTGCTCGGCGGCGGGAAAATCGCCGCGCTTCAGCGCCTCCAGCCCCTGCTGCGCTTCTCCTTGGATTTCCGGTTTCTGAGGAAAGGCAAATGAGGGCAACAAGAACAGAACGAGCACGCACCCCGCAGTGCGATCCTTCATGCCGAAGAATTGTATCGGAGTGCGTGCTCTTATAGCAACCAGCAACGAAAACTGCAATAACGCGGCAAGCGTGGACCTGCTCATTAGGTTTGCGGCTCTTCGCCTCCGCCCAGTCGCATCGTCCTGGCTTGGGCGAAAAAGCCGCAGACTTTGCATGGTAGGTCTGCGCTACTTTAGAACCCGCGGGCGCGTCAGAAAATCAGTTTGAACGCCAGTTGAATGTTCCGCGGGCTATTGGCGTAGTTCACCTGGCCAAAGGTGCTGTCGTACACGCCGGTGTCGATTCCACAGCCGGTGCCACAGTCGAACGACGGGTGGTTGAGAATGTTGAAGAACTCGGCGCGGAACTGGTATTTCAGCTTCTCCCCCCAAACCGGGCCGTTCTTGAACAGAGCAAAATCGAGGTTATCTAATCCAGGCCCCTCGATAGAGTTGGGCGCAACCGTGCCGTATAGGGTCGATATAGCGGGCACAATCGGAACCCCATTGCTTAAGAAGCATGAGGTGTTGAAGAACTGAGTGAACGACCGATTGCCTCTGTAATTGCAGTTCGGCTTGACGTACGCGTACTCGGTCCCCCCGATGAGAGGGACACCATTGCCTAGATCGTCGGTGCCCGAGGTGGTGACGCTAAACGGGAATCCACTCATCAAGGCCAAGTCGCCCGAGATTTCCCAACCGCCCAAGGCCTTGCCCACCAGCGAGGTGTTGTGGCGGAGGAAGGGGAGACTGTAAACCCAGGTGAAGATCAGGTTGTGCGTCTGGTTGAATCCGGCAAGCTGCCAGTTGTACTTAGGATTGTAGGTGTCGGTCACGACGGCGTAGATGCTGTCCGCCATGTCGAAGGCCTTCGAGTACGTGTAGGCGACGTTAAATTGTAAGTTATGGGCCAAGCGCCTCTGCACGCTGACCTGCAAAGCGTCGTACTTCGAGTTGCCTTCTTGCAAGGTGGTCATGGCGCCGCCGATTCCGGGGGAGGGCCGGAGCGCATCGGCGGAAATGGAAGCGTTGCCGGGGTTCTCGGTGTAATTGTAGGTGCCAAGGGCTGGCTGGTTCAAGTCGGCGTTGATGATATTATGCCGGACACGGTTGCCCACATAACCGACGTCCACCAAAGTGTTGTTGAAGAACATGTGCTCGAGGGTGAAATTCCAGGAATAGACCACGGGCACATCATTCTTCAGGTCATTGCCGGTCATGGGGATGGGCAAATTGGGAGCAGTGGTGCTGGTGGTCTCGCAGGTTCTGGACGCGGTCAACGAGGAACCGGGGCAATCGGCCAAGCCGTTGAACACTTCCTCTGCCAACTGATAGGGCGTAACGCCGCCCTCCAAAGTCACGTCACTCAGAGTGTTGTGGTTGTAAAAGATGCCCGCGCCCGCACGAATCGAGCTCTTTCCCGATCCCGTCGGGTCCCAGGCAAATCCAATGCGCGGCTGGAAGTTGCGATAGTGGCTTCCAATGATCGATCGCGGGAGCCCGCGCGCCATGCCGTAATATTGCAACTCCTGGTTGATGGAGGCAATATTCGATGTCGTCAGCTCTTGGCCGAAGACCGCGAAGTGTCCAGCGGCATCCAAGGGAACCCCCGAGCCAGGAACGACAATACCGTTGTAAGGGTTGCCTGCGGTGATGAACCCGGTGGTCGGATCTACGACTTGGGCAACTCCTGGGGCATAGGAATAGAACAACGGGTCAAACATGGCGAAGTTGTTCCACTTACTGAGGTAAGGTTGGAAGTAATCCCAGCGTAGGCCACCTTGGAGGGTTAACCGCGGTGTAACCTTCCAACTGTCCTGCCCGAAGAATCCGATCTGGTCGCCCTTCCAGGGTGTTTGATTGCGCCAGCCCAACTCGGAATAAGAGTCAAAGTTGCCCAGCAGGGCGTCCGCCAAAGGCGATTCAGTGGTGTTGGGATTAGAGGCATTAAAGGTGAATTGCCCGTTCAGGTTGTTCCCCACGCCTCCGCCGGGCGAGACGCGCACCTGGTCGTGGTCGTTCTCACCGTCGTGCTCGAACCACACTCCGGCCTTGATGGTGTGAGTACCTCTTACCTTCGTGATGACGTCTTGAATGGTGTAAATGTGGCCAACGCTTCCCGAGGGGTACGGCAATCCGCTGACGTTCTCCGGAAAACCGCCCATGATGAACGTAGGAATCTTGTTAGGATCATCTTTGCTCGCTGCGCCACCAGGGATAATGTAGGGGTAAGTAATGCCAAGCGAGCCACGATCCAGCCCGTTTCCGTTTGGACCGCCGCCGGGTACCAGAACGTGGACAATGTCCTCCGTGGCCCCAAGGGTGAAGTCATTCAGCAGCGTGGGGCTGAAGGTCGTGGTGAAGTTCAGCGACCCGCCACGGCTGGGAAAGTAGTAACCCTGATCCAGCAGTGCGGAAGCGCCCCCGCTGCCGGCGCCGCTGGTGCCCTGAGTTGTATAATTGGTGAAATGCCGAACGGTGACCGCTAGGTGGTTCTTCTCGTTGGGGATGTAATCCACTTTAACATCGGTCATGTGGGCATTGTTGGGAGTGTTATAGTTGTAAATGATGTTGCTGCCGCCCTCGTAGGGATAGGCGGTACCCGGATTGGTAACGGTATTTGGCTGCACATAAAAGTGTTGCACCATGGCCGAGCCGTTGGGGCTGAACAAGGACTGTGGAATCTGGTTATTCGGGAAAGGCTGACCCGCCACCAGGGGTTCGCCATTGGCCGTTACCCCGTTCAGATAAGTCGGAACCTTGGGGCAGACGCCGGCTCCAAAGATTGCGCAATAGGCGTTCAGATTGCCTGCCCGATCGGCAGCCGTGGGTACCGTGTTTACCTCGGTATTGCCGGTCACCTCGCGGTTCCATTCTTCCGACAAAAAGAAATAGAGGTTGTGCCTCTTCGGGATAACCGGGCCGCCAATTGAGAACCCGAAATCGTTAAAGTCGAGCGTGGGAACGGTAGACGAGAAGAAATTCTTGGCATCCATAGCGCTGTTGCGAACAAACTCGAAAACGGTGCCGTGGTACTGGTCAGAACCGGATTTTAAGTTGACGGCAAACTGTCCGCCCGCGGCGCGCGAGAATTCCGGCATGTAGCCGGTAGTGATAATATTGACTTCTGAGATTGCGTCCATGCTGGGCATGCCCACGGTGGCGCCGTTGGCGCGAGTACGCGTGGAGGGCACGCCGTCAATCAGCAGGTTATTGGATTCCCCCGTCAGACCATTGACCTGCGTGCATTGCGAGGCAAAAAGGCTCATGGCCTGGAAGCTATTGAATGTAAAGCTCTGAACCACGCCCGGTTGCAGGCCCAAAAGGCTGACAAAATTCCGCCCGTTGGTGGGCAATTCCGTCAGTTGAGTTTGGTCCACCGTGCGCGCTATTCTCGACTCGCTAGTTTCAACCTGCACCGCTGAGGCCTGAACCTCGACCACTTGCGTGACCTGTCCGACCCGCATCGTACAGTTGACTTGCACGACCGCGGCGGGATCCAAGTGAACCCCCAAGGTCGAGCACGCCTGGAATCCTTCCTTCTCTGCCTTTACGTCATAGTTGCCTGACGGAAGGTCGGGGACCACGTAATAGCCAGCAGGGTTTGTGCTCGTCTTCGCAGTCTGGTGAGTGCCGCTGTTCGTCACTGTAACACCAGCGCCAGGAATGACAGCTCCGGTAGAGTCTGTAATGGTCCCTGAGACTGTGGCCATAACAGCGGTTTGTGCCAAGGCAGGCATTGGCAGCAGAAAAACTACGGCCGAAATAACCAGCAAGCAAATCCGAAACCGAACGTTCGGCTTAGTCATCCTTTCCTCCTCTTTTGAAGTCTCGTTCTGAATTGACCTGAATGAGAAGCGCCTCCGGCATGGATAAACCTCCTCCTGTGCCGATTCCTTTCCGTAAAGCAAACCCATTACCAAAAGGCAATTTACCATCTATGACCATAAGCCCTTGCTTCTAAAAGGATAAAATTTTCTTATTGTTCTCTTTTGCTGAATAACTACGGAATACCATAAATGATTTGAAGGAATCCTACGGTTTTTGGAATGCGGTGACTTGTGCATATTTGCGCAAATAAGCGTCAGTGCTCATGGTTCCTCTCTCAGCCCAGTCAGGGGCGGAAGTCAGTGGCCCAGGGGGCAAGCTTAATTGGCCAGCGGACTTCCGTCGCTACTTTTCGTTGGCCCTCTCCGCGACCGTGCCGGTCCCGTAGCTACTAGCCACTGCCACTAACCACTAACACAAGCCACTGCACGTCAATGCGACTGGGTTGAGGATTTGGAAGGATTTGCATCGGCCAAGGCGGTCGCGATGGCGGGAGGCACCGCAGCTTTCAGTTTCGGCTCCAGGCGAATCCCCTCTTCGATCTCAGAGCGTGCCGCGGATGGCAGGACCGAAGCGCCGGAAGCCAGCAGGAGGCCCAACTCGAAATGTGCCACTGCCAAGTCGGGAGCGAGAATGAGGGCCTGGCGGAATTCCGTTTCTGCACGATCTCTTTGTCCAACTTGGGCCAGAGCCATGCCCAGGCTGAAATGACCATTGGCGAATCCGGGCTCAAGACGCACAGCCTCCTGGAATTGCTCGATGGCCCCTTGGAGGTTCCCGGCGAACATCAGCGCGTTGCCGAGGTTATTGCGCGCTTTGGCGAATTTTGGATCGGCACGGACCGCATAGGCGAACTCCTGCGCGGCCTCCTTCTGGTTGTTCTGTTGCCAGAGCACTCCGCCCAAATTGTTGTGTGCCTCAGCATAGGCCGGGTGAGCTGCGATAGATTCGCGGAAGTCGGCGGCGGCCCCTGCCAAGTCGCCCGAATTCCACAATCTTACCCCGTTGTTATCTGCCCCTTGCGCCCGCGCTAGGGCCTGGACCATTTCCAACATTTCTTTGGCTTTGGCAAACTTTTCGGTGGCTTGGGCCCTTTCGCCCAAGTTTCGAAGCACAATAGCCAACCCGTAGACAGCCGGGATGGCGTCCGGTTCGTCTTTGATCGCATCTTCGAAGGCCTGACGTGCCCCTTGCCAGTCCCCCAGCCGCGTAAGGGCGTTTCCCAAGTTCTGCTTGGCCTCGGGGAACCGAGGTCGTGCCGCAATGGCCTTGCGAAGGTTCTCGACCGCAGCCTGAAGTTGGCCCTCCTGCAACTGAAGGTAGCCTAATCCCCCAAGGGCATTCGCATTTTGGGGGTCAAAGCGCAGCACGGCTTCGGTTTGCTCTTGCGCGCCCTTAAAGTCGCCGCTCCTGAAGAGCATAGCCGAAAGCTCGAGCCGCGCGGCGACGCTTTTTGGATCGGACTCGACCTCCTTCTGGAGATAGCCGATTGCGGCCTTCAGAGTGCCACCATTGATTGAAATCAGGGCTTTTTGCAACCACACCCCGGGGAGCCTCGGATTGAGCGCCAACGCTCGATCTATAGCCACCCTAGCGCCCTGCTGGTCATCGCCGGAGCGAAGCGCGATGGCGAGATGAAGGTAACCTTCCGCCGAATCCCTCTGTTCCCGAATTTCCTTCCGCGCTGCAGCCACCGCGCTAATGATCTGATCGGGCGGAACCGTGCCCAAGTCAATGTCACCCGTGGGACTCACATCCTCCGAGGCCTCTCCTTGTCCCAAAACAGGGGCTACGGAAAAAAGGAAGGCCGCGAGGGCTGCAGTGGCAACCACCAGACTGCGCCTAAGCCTTTTCATTTTTGTCCCCTTGCCGCAACGCATACTCGCGGTTCACGGCCAGCCGTTCGTACTTCTCTACCTGACGGTCAGGCCAGCGGATTTCAAGCTGATCAATGGACTTTGCCTGACCCAAGCCGAAGTGAAGCCGAATGTCGCTGCTACAAAGGTAGCTCTCTCCGCTTCGAACCTCATTGGTCTGCGTGAGCTTACCCGTCGTTACTCGTACCCGAGCCCCGATGGCGCTTCGGTTCGAGCGAGTGCCAGTGAGCCGGATCCGAACCCAGTTGCCAGCCGTTCCGGAAGGCTCATACAGAAAGGGTACCTGATCGATGTTATTCACGACCACCCAAACACGTCCGTTATTCGCCAAGTCGCCAAAGGCGGCGCCGCGGCTCGACCATGCCTGTGTAAACCCGCTCTGGCTTTCGGGAAGGAGTTCAAACCGGCCGTTGCCAAGGTTGTGCCACAAGTGGTTGTGCTGAAAATAGGAATTTCCGGCATTGTCCGCCTGCGGATAGAGGTGCCCATTGGCCAGGAAGATATCGGGCCAGCCGTCATTGTCAAAGTCCAGGAAGCCAGTGCCCAAAGTGAGTTTCGAGAAGTCAGTCCCAAGGCCGGCTTCAAAAGTGACGTCGTCAAACTGTCCCTTCGAGTTGCGGTAGAGCGTATTGTAGTCCTCGGAAAAGGAAGTGGTAAAAATATCCATCCAGCCATCGTTGTTATAATCGCCCACGGCGACGCCCATGGACGATTGCGGCCGCCCGTCCGCGGTCACGGCGCATCCTGCTTCCATGGCCACCTCCTCAAATGTCCCGTTGCCCTTGTTGCGCCACAGGAAATTTGGCTCCGAGTCGTTGGCGACATATATGTCAAGAAATCCGTCGTTGTCGAAATCGAGCGTGGTCACCGCGAGGCCGAAGGCGCCGGAGCTGTCGTCAATCCCTACATCTTTCGAGACCTCGCGAAACTTGCCGCCGCCTTCGTTGTGGTAATAAAGATCGGGCAGGCCGGTCAAACCCAGGGGGCCGCAACACACCGGCACACCTCGATAAAGGCAATATTTCGCTTCCCCTGGGGAGGGGATTATGGCGCGGTCGAAATCAACATAGCGCGCGACATAGAGGTCCAACCTGCCATCGCCATCAAAATCGCCCCAGGCGCAGCCGGAGGACCAGTTCCCGCCTTCGACCCCGCCTTCGTGTGTGACATTGGTAAACGTCCCGTCGCCGTTGTTATGGAACAGGGCGTTTGTGCCGAAATTCGTGATAAACACGTCGACATAGCCGTCATTATCGTAATCGGCTGCCGCAACGCCATGGCCCCACCCGGTATTAATCAAGCCGCTCTGCCGTGTAACGTCCGTAAAGGTGCCGTCGCCGTTATTGCGGAACAGTCGGCTGATCGTTCGGGGAAGCTTGGGATCATCGAGCAACTCGAAGGTCGATCCGTTGACCAACAGGATGTCCATAAGGCCATCGTTGTTGTAGTCGAAGATAGCGACGCCCCCGTTCATGGTTTCCACCAGGTAGTTCTTTAAGAGCGAACCACAGGTGTCGTGGAACGTTGTGAGGCCCGCTTTATTCGCCACATCTATGAACCATGGCCCCGGAGCCAGCACCGGCTGCCCTAGCTTGCCGTTGCTAAACAGCGGAACGACGAAGCACAATCCCGACAAGCCTTGGCGCATCCAAGCGCGCCGCGAAAGGATTCGCGATTTGCTTTTGTCCATGCCAGTCCTCGTCAGAGGTCGGAGTGTCTCGGTTTGGTACCTCAGTGGTGAGTTTATCCTTCAACTCACGGATCAACGGGCGGTGTAAAGCCGCCTCCGTAAAGCCGCGTCTACATCTAACTGAGATACTACCTCAGCGGTCGAGTCGTTCCAGAGCTTGCCGCTCCTTTTCCATGGTTTCCAGCACATCCTGGCCGTACTGCGTTGAGGCCTGGCGAAGCTGGGTGGAAACCGCCAGCGCAGCCTCGGCCTGGGCGGCATCGCCCAGTTTTCGATACAGTAGGGCGAGGCGATAATGAAGCTCGCCGTCTTCGTCTTGCTTGGCCACTCGTATAAGGTAATCCACCGCCTGCCGAGTGTGTCCCAGGGCCGCCTCGGCTTTGGAAAGATCCAGGCAGGCCCGGTAATTGAGCGTTTCCTCTTCCAGCGTGGGACGCAGGTGCGGGATGGCCAACGCCCATTGCCTCTTTTGAACGTAGAGGTCGCCAAGCTCATAGTGCGCCGCGAGCGAACTCGGGGCCAACTCGAGCGCCCGGCGAAGCGGCTGCTCCGCTCGATCCCAGTCCCCAGCCTCCCAGTAGACGGTGCCTAGGCCGAGGTAAAGGTCGGGCAAATCTGGCGACAGCTTCAGAGCTGCCTCGTATTCGGCTACCGCATGGGAAGTTTCGTGCTTGTCACTATAATACTGTGCCATCATCTGATGCGTGCGCGCCGAGTTGGGACTCAAGCTGGACACCTTGCGAAAGGCCTCATATCCAAGCTCATCATAGGAGCGTACCAGCCAATACATTGTCCATCCGTCGGACGGCAGTGCGGTCAGCGCGCGCGCTGCCAAGGCCTTGGCGCTTTCGGCATTTCCCCCTCGCAATTCCGCCTCCGCGAGTTTGTCCCGTTCAACCCGGGAAATTCCTGGGTGTTGGCGCAACTCCTCAGCGAGTTGCCGATAACATGCTTCGGAGAGCCAGGTCCCCGGTTTGACGTGCCGTCGAGTGACGGCTTCGGAACATGTATTCTGGGCATGCGTTTCCGCGAAGGATAGGTCCACGTCAGCGTTTTGCAGCCAGTTCTTCCAAGCCGCTCCAGCAGGCGTGCGAGCAAACTGCGCGGGCATGGCATGCTCCCCCTGTTGTAAAGCCGGGCGGAGAGCCGCAGGGGGTGGCGATTCAAAAAATCGAGTCAATTCACGAGGGTTCGATTCCGCAAGAACTCCAATCTGCCCAACAACACCCTCCCAGTCCCCCCGCAACGACATGGTGACCAACACGCCGAAAAGAGCCTCAGGCGAGTGGGGATCCCCCGCGAGCTCTTTGCGAAACTGGGTCTCGGCGGTTTGCGGGAAGCCTAGACCCAGCAGCGCCGTGCCCAGGTCGGCGTATAGACCGGCTTGGGTGGGGCTGTTTTGCAGCAAAGGAAAAAGAATGCGCAAGGCTTTGGGATAGCTCCCTTGGGAAAGCAATCCCTCGGCTTCGAGTTGACGTCCCACCGTATCCTCCGGGTATTTCCGGAGGAATTCGCTGGAAACCTTCTTGGACAAGAGTGCGCAAGCCAGCCCCAGCTTATACCATGCTTCAACTTCTTCGGGAGTTCGACGCAATTGCTCCTTGTACTCCTCGGCAGCCCCAGCCAGATTCCCGCTGTGCGCCATTGCGTCCCCAAGGGCAAGGCGGGCTGTGCCGCTAGCAGGGTTTAACTTGAGGGCCTGCCGCAGGGCCCGAATCGCTTCCGGCAACCGGCTGACTTCCAGACAGTCCAGACCCTGGATCATCCAGGCCTGGGCAGGGATCGGTGTCGATGGACTTTTATTTTCTGTGAGGGGAGTAACAGTGAGAAGAGATTCGCGGTATTGATGAAGCAGAAAATAAAGTGTCGCCAGCCGCGTGCGCACCTGAACCGTGGCTTGTACCTTGACCTTGGTGGGATCGGCCTTATCCAGGTAGCGCTGATAATGCTTCGCCGCTTTCGCATAGTCCCCGGCTTTGTCTGCCACCGCCGCCGCTAGCAACTCGCTCTCCAGGCCCGGAGCTTGGTTTGACTGGGGACTCACGGCGCGTGCCACAGCGACGCCCAGCAGCAAAGACAGCCCCAGAGTCGCCGCGAGTCTTCCTCTGCCGGAGAAGCGCAAATTGCCACGCATCGCAGTCAAACTCGCCTACTCCCGAACCAGTGAAACTCCACATTATTGATAGCAGACACGACACGCGAATGGCAAGCCATCCTGGGGACCGGCGCTGCGGATTTGTTCTGCGGAATCGCTGCGACGCCGGAATCGACGTTTACATGCAGGCCATTTTTCCGCTATGATTTTGAATATCAGACAAGATTGGGTCAAAGCTGAAGGTGCGAAGGTTATGAACCGTGCAACCCGTGTGAATCTCAAAGGCGCGGTGATCTGCTCGTTACTGCTCCTTGGTATGCTGAGCGCACCTGCCAGAATTTTAAACGGCCAACCCGCCGCAGGGGAGGGACTCGCAACCCAAGTTGATCCTTTTGTTGGCACCGGCCGGGGTCCTGGAGGCCCCATCAATTTATTTCCAGGCGCCAGCACGCCCTTTGGCATGGTGCAACTGAGTCCCGATACGGAGAGCCGTGGCTACGGCTATCACTACGATCAGCCCAGCATCCAGGGCTTCAGCATGACCCACATGAGCGGCCCCGGGTGCGACAATGAAGGGGACGTGTTTTTTACCCCGACCACCGGGCCCATCCTGACGCAGGTGAGCGATTTCGAGTCGGCTTATTCCCACAGCCAGGAATCGGCCACGCCTGGCTATTATCGCGTGCAGTTGTCACGATGGGATGTGAATGCCGAGCTTACCGCCACGGACCGCACCGGATTCGCTCGATTCACTTTTCCGGCAGGGGAACCCGAGAACCTGCTGGTTCCGATCAGCCACACGCTCAACTATACGGTGGCGGCGGAGGTCCGCGTGGAAGGCGATCGCCGAATCACCGGCTACGTGGAAAACGAGGTCTTCTGTGGTGTGCAGCGAATGTATAAGGTCCATTTCGTAATGGATTTCAGCCAGCCTTTCGCATCTTTCGGAACCTGGCAGAGCAAAGAAGCCGGAAAGCCCGAAAAGGTATCTACCGGTCGCCGCCTGGCAATCCAGACGCAGCACGACCAGTGGATTGGCGCTTACGCAAGCTGGCCCCGCTCGCCTCAGGCGAAGAGTGTTACGGTGAAAGTCGGCATTTCCTACGTGGACCTCGGGGGGGCAGAGAACAACTTGAAGGCCGAGGCGGCCGGAAAGGATTTTGACCAGGTGCAGCAGGACGCTGGGGCGGCTTGGAACAAAGCGTTGAATGTAATTCAGGTTTCGGGAGGGAATGCGCGCGACTGCCGCGTGTTCTATACGGCGCTTTATCACAGTCTGCTGATGCCCAGCATTTTCAGTGACGCCGATGGGCGCTACTTGGGCTTTGACGACAAAATACACTCCGTGGAGCCGGGCCATCTGGTTTACTGCAATTATTCCGGCTGGGACATCTATCGCAGCGAACTGCCGCTCCTGGCTTTGATCGAGCCGCAGCGCATGCAAGACATGGCTGAATCTGTTGTGCTGATGTACCAGCAGGGAGGGTGGATTGACCGCTGGCCGCAGTTTAACCGGTACACGAACGTTATGGCCGGAAGTCCTCTCACGACAATGTTGTGTATGGCCTGGCTGGACGGGTTGCACGGATTCGATATGAAGACCGCCTGGGAAGGAATGCTCCGCGACGCCACCGAGGCCCCGCCACCACACCACCCTTATGTCGGCGAGGAGGGGATGGAATGGATCAATAAGCTCCACTACGTTCCGAACGACAAGGTCAAGTACGGCTCCGTCTCGCAGCTCCAGGAAGACTGCATTGCTTACGCGTCGCTTTACCGGCTTGCCAAGCAACTGGGGAAAACGGATGACGCGAAGATGCTCTACCAACGCGCCCTTTACTATCGTAACGTGTTCGATGCTGATGACGGGTTCTTCCGGCCGCGAGACTCCGACGGGCAGTGGGTCAAGGACTTTGACCCTGCGAACCAAGAGGAGAAAGCGGGCTTCATCGAAGGCTCGGGTTGGCACTACCAGTGGCTTGCACCATCAGATATGGCCTGGCTGGTACATGCCGTGGGTGCGGCTCGCTTCAACCACCGCCTTCTCAACTTCTTCGACTACGAAAAACCGGGATGGTTCGCACAGTGGTATAACCCTTATAACGAAACCGACCTGGAGGCGCCCTTCGAGTTCAACTTTTCCGGCGCGCCCTGGGAAACTCAACGCGTAGTCCGCCGCATCCTGAACGAAAACTACACAGCCTCCCCGGACGGCATTCCCGGCAATGACGATTGCGGTGAAATGTCTTCGTGGGCTGTCTTGAGTATGATAGGGATTTATACCATTGATCCCGCCAGCCTGGCCTATGAGCTGGTCAGCCCCGTGTTTGCAAAGACAGTGATCCGGTTGGCGGCTCCCTACCCCGGAAAGACATTCACGATCGAATCGTCGGATAACCCGGAAACGACGCCCTACATTCAAAGCGTCACACTGAACGGCCACGATCACACTCAAAACTGGATAGGCTTTGGAGACATGACTGCCGGAGGCGAATTGCGCTTCGTGCTCGCTACGCAACCTGACAAGTCATGGGGCTCCGCCGCGAAGGACGCTCCGCCCTCCTTGAGCGATGAGAATCCTTAGCGGACTCTCCGTCTTAGTGCCCGGGTGTCTGGGTGGTTAAAAGGTCATGCCCAGTAATCTCTGCTCGCGAGATAGAATGCCGTGGGGCCCAGATCCTTTAGGATTGCCTCGTGGGCATCAGAGCCAAGCGATCCGACCTTTTCCGCATTGGCGAGCGCGGTCCATATCCGGCGCGGCTCGAACATTAGGGGCTCTGCCAAGAAGTTTATTTGAGTTCAAGACATTTGTCAGTCAGAGCATTTGACATTCTAAATACGAGCTCCTAAATTCAGACTGACCCAGTACCCACTTTTTCAGCAAGGTGCTTTAGGCCGAAAATCCAGCTTGATCCCCCATACTATAAGTGTTGAACGGGGAGTTCCAGGCAGTGTTTTGAAGATATAGGCCGACGGCGTCACTGACAGGGAAAGTCAGTGACATCTTTTCCCGAGTTTCCCAAGACAGCAGACCCGTCGTCATAAGGCATCATCCTTTCCTTCGGTTGAAAAACGGACCGCCTAATCTTGTCGTTAATGGGACGGCCCCAACTCAGCTATGATCGTGCCCGAAAAGTCCCCTTCTTGGAAGCTGCGCGCCCGGGGTGCCGAGACGCTGACTGATGGTACCTCTGGCGA
>Ga0187769_10000947_pt1 | contig 16153 bp, 14 predicted proteins | sample 0116_SJ02_MP02_1_FD_133140 | JGI IMG/M metagenome (GOLD analysis project Ga0187769, IMG submission 133140) | Tropical peat soil microbial communities from peatlands in Department of Meta, Colombia - 0116_SJ02_MP02_10_MG | ecosystem: Environmental > Terrestrial > Soil > Wetlands > Peat | place... | reverse complement strand
TGTTAGACGATCCAGGGTTCTTGCAGGAAAACAGAAGAGGGCAGCGGGGTGCTGGATCCCAAAGCAGCAAGCCCGCGGATTCCGGGCGGCATGCCGCAGGAGACGCGCGTGGAATAACGAACAAAGGTGAAATTATCATCAGCGCGAAGCAGAACGGAACGACTGTGGATTTGCATCCCAGTCCCACGTTCACTGTGGGCACGGTGCCAGCTGCCGAAGGCAGACTGGACCGTGAAGTTACATTCCCCGCGCCGCTGCAGGTGCTGGACTGGAAAACCGGGGAACACGAGCCGAGTGGGGCTTTGGTCGTACAGGTGCGCACTCGTCCGTCGGTGCTCTACCGCCATCTATTCGCGGCCTTGGGGCAGTTTGCCGAGGCAGTGGAGTATATCCTTTTCGGCATTCTCATCTTCTTCGCGTTAATCGAACTGGTCGCGCTGATCATCGGAATGCGCATGACGCGCACGGTTACCGGCGCCGTCGCCCAGCTCTATGACGCCACCAAGCACGTGGATCGCGGCGACTTCAGCCATCGCATTCCGGTCAAATCCGCCGACCAGTTGGCCCAACTCTCGCTGTCGTTCAATTCGATGACGGAGTCCATCGAGAAGCTGATTCAGGAGCAAAAAGAAAAGCAGCGGCTGGAGGGCGAACTCGCAATCGCGCAGGAAGTGCAGGCACAATTATTTCCGCGGCAAGTTACGGAACTGGAGTCGCTTGAAGTGCACGGTTTCTGCCGTCCGGCGCGCACGGTGAGCGGCGACTACTATGATTTTCTGACCGCCGGTTCGCACAAGCTGATTTTGGCCGTCGGCGATATCAGCGGGAAGGGAATTTCAGCGGCGCTGTTGATGGCGACCATCCACTCGGCCGTGCGTGCCTACAGCATAGAGAGCTTGCCGCAGATGCGGGAGCCGGTGGCGGTGGGCGCGGGGGCGGGTGCGGGCAGAGTCATGGCGGCCTGGCCTGAGGGCATTGAGGTTTCTTCTGGGGTATTGCTCGGCCTGCTCAACCACCAGCTCTACGAGAGCACTCCACCGGAAAAATACGCCACGCTGTTTCTGGGCATTTACGACGCCCGCTCCCATCAGCTGACCTACAGTAACGGAGGGCATCTGCCGCCGATTCTGATTGGTAAAGATGGCGCGGTGCGCCGGCTGGAGGCTGGGGGAACTGTTGTGGGCCTGTTCGATAACATGACGTATGACGAGGGATCGGTGGTGATGCATCCGGGGGAAATCTTCATCGCTTACAGCGACGGCGTGACCGAACCGGAAAATGATTTCGGGGAATTCGGCGAGGAGCGGCTGATTGAGTTGGTGAGCGCGAACTCACGCTTGCCACTGGCGCAAATTTGCCAGGCGGTTACGTCTGCGGTGGATGACTGGATCGGCGACAACGAGCAGCCGGATGACATTACGCTGGTGCTGGCGCGGGCGCGGTAGGGCAGTTCTCAGCTGGATCCCGCGATGCTTGATCGCTACTTCGGATGCAGAGACTTGGATTTAATGGGATGCTCGCGAATTGTCCAGCCCAGCTGTTTTGCCGCTGCGCGCACATACGCCTTCTGATTCCTGAGATCCTTCGCTGAATCAGCCCGATATTGCTTGATCGGCCTGTCAACCGAGTCTGTGTCGACAATCTTGACTCGAATCTCGTCACCCACGTGTAGGGGCTTTTGCCTTATCCGGCTAACATGCTCCTGAGCAGGGCTGATAAGTCCACCCACCTCCAGAAACAAGTCTGCCGCCTTGTAGGGTCCGCCGCATACCCAGTTAGTGATCGCCGTCAAGACGCCATCGTCTCCAATGCCAGCCAAACAGAGTTTCTTCCCGTTCAAATAAACCTTGAATGCACGCATGAAGTAGGATTCTACAGCGTTTTAGATGATCTGTTTTTTCCATTTGCCTTGCTTGAACAGGATGGCGCTCGCTGCAGCCATCGAACTCTCGGCAATCGCGATGGAAAAAAAGACCCCGTTCGAGTGCATGTGCAGCGGAATCGACAGCCAGTAGGCCAACGGTATCTCGAACAGCCAGAAGCCGAAGAAATTCACGATGGTGGGAGTGATCGTGTCGCCCGCTCCGTTGAAAGCCTGCATCATCACCATGAAGTAGGCGTAGCCAAGGTTACCGTAGCTGATGATGCGGAGGCAGGCTGCACCCAGCGGCACCACGGCTGGGTCGTGTGTGAACAGTCGAACGATGGGCTCAGAAAAGAAAATGAAAACCACTCCTACCGCGCCGAGGAAAATCATGTTGTAGAGTCCCGTGCGCCACACCGCCTTCTCGGCGCGTTCGGGATGTCCCGCGCCCAGGTTTTGACCTACGAGAGTGGCGGCGGCATTGCTCAATCCCCACGAGGGCAGAATCACGAAAACAACGATGCGGATGGCGATCGTGTATCCGGCCAGGGCCGCAGCGCCAAAGATGCTCACGATGCGCACCAGGCCGATCCAACTGGTGTGAGCGATGGCGAATTGCAGAATGCCGGTCAGCGAAACTCGGACCAGGCGCCAGAGCACTCCCCAGTGCATGCAAATCTGGCGCTTGAGGATGCGCAGACGCTCGGTACCGCGCATCAGGCGATAGAACTGGTAGAGAACGCCGATGCTGCGACCGGTCAGGGTCGCCAAAGCCGCGCCCGTCACGCCCAGCCGCGGAAACGGTCCCAAACCGAAGATCAGGCAAGGATCGAGAATCAGATTGATGATGTTCGATACCCAGAGCAGACGCATGGCGATGGCCGCGTCGCCCGCGCCGCGGAAGATCGCGTTGTTGAGAAACAGAAGGAAAACGGCAAAGCATCCGCCCAGGCAAATTCTGGTGTAACCGCTACCGGTGGCGACGATCTCGGGCGATGCGCCCATCAGGCGCAGCAAGTTCGGCGCAAACATGAAGCAGGGTACGCCGATGGCAAGGGAGACAAACAAGCCCAGCGCGATGGCCTGCACGCCGGCAATCGCGGCGCCTTCAGGATCTTTTTCTCCGATGCGCCGCGCCACCATGGCGGTGGTCGAGAGGCTCAGCCCCATGGCCACGGCGAAGACCAGGCTCAGCAGCGACTCCGTCAAACCAACAGTGGCCGTGGCGTTCGCTCCCAGACGGCCTACCCAGAAGATGTCCACCACGGCGAATAGGGATTCCAGGACCATTTCCAGGACCATGGGAACGGCCAGCAGCAGAATCGCGCGATTCAGGCTGCCGGTGGTGTAGTCCTCGTGCGAGCCGCGAACGGCCTCCCAGAGAGAGGACCAGATTGAGGGTTGCGCAGCGAGGGAGTTGGCTTCAATTGCTTCCATGCGGTACCTGCAAACCTTCCACGCCATTCGCCGGAAGTTCAGGCGAAAGCGCCGTTCAAAGACAAAGAGATTCTAAGAGACGTCCGACGAGCGGACTCGACAGGATGGCAAACTACCGCGGGTTCAACGTTGTAACTTCCATAGGCGCACCTTGAGACAGAGTGCAGGGACCCACAGAGAAATCTAAAGGATTGTAGCGCAGATTCAAGCAGGTAACAACTGCCTGACGCCCGTTCACTTCTTCGGAAATAGCGTCACGCTGGCCGTGACCGAGAGGTTCTTCACCATCCCTCCAAGGACCACTGGGCCGAGCGGGGTTTCTACCAGTCCGCGGCCGTCGGCGCGGGGATCGAACGTGTTCTCGTTGATTGTCTCCCAGCGGTGTCCACGCAGGTCATAGGCAAAAGTCATGGAGGAAACCTCTGGAGGGTTTCCGTCATAGGCAGCGCCCTTGTAGTCGTGGGGAGTGGTGGTGCCGCCGGTGAAATAGATTCTGTGTTCGCGGTCGGAGCCGCCGGCGGCGATGCCGAAGCGCGCGCTTCCGGGATGCGGCGGCAGCTTGCTCCACTCAATTTTGGCGGGGTCTTTCTTATCGATCTTGCCCAGCCAGCATTCCTCAGATGCCACATAACGCGGGCCGCCCGCGGGACCGAGCTTGGCGCCATCCACGACCACAATGTTTTCGTCGGCCACGCCGCCGGCCATGCCGAAGGCGGGAGTGCCGGGGAACGGCGTAGCCTGGGCCCAGGTATCTTTGTCTACGTCGTACATTTGCACATTGTTCACTGGCGCGCTGGGAGAGCGGCCACCGATTAGGTAGACGAAACGATCATGGATCACGCCGGTGACCGCGCTATCTACCGGAACCGGTATGTCTTTGCCGCGAGACCAGCGGCGCGCGCCGGGTTCGTAAACGTTTACATCGGGCACGGTAAGTTCAAGACCCTGGCCATCCACCACGTAGCCGCCCATAAGGACGACCAGTCCCTTCACCCCGCTGGCAGCGGCGTTCAAACGGCCCACAGGTCCCGGCACCGAGCGGGCTGTGCTCCACTTGCCGGCCCGGGTGAGGGTCATCATGTAGACCTGGTTGGTGACGTCATCCCAGGTTTTCTTCGGTCCGACTCCCATCAGAGAAAAAAGTTCGAAGCCTCCTTTAAGACTGGCGACTGCGTTATTCGAAACGGCGGCGGGCATCGGGGGAAATTTGGGCTCGTCTTGGCCCAGAACGGCCGCGGCGCAAAGGACGAGAGGGAAGAACGCGGGAAGTTTCTTCATTGCAGAAATATTACCGCAGTTCTCAGTGGGAGATGCTTCCCTTCAGCCTTGGATGCGGGCTTTTAGAACCAGGTCTTGCGGCGGTAGTCACGGTAGGCATCGCCGAATGCGGCTTCGAGGACCTGGGCTTCGCGGCGGGCGCGTAGCGTCTGCATGATGACGATCGCGAGCAGAACCAGCCACCCCACGGGCCGGTGGATCACCAGAATAAATCCGCCAATTGCGACCGCTCCGGAGACATAGATGGGGTTGCGGATTTTCGAATAGATACCATGTGTGACAAGTTGGCGGGCCTGGGCGGAGATGGCGAGAGACTTGCCCAATTGGTAGCGTGCCGTCGCGATCCCGCCAATGCCCACGATCACTAACGCCGCGCCCACGCCGCGCTGCAGGTCCCAAGGGCCGGGCATGGTAAATACCCACCAAAGAACCAACGGAGCGGCGACAATTTGCACGACGGTAAACCAGATGTAGAAAAACGAACCCTGTCCCATGGATGTGCCTTCTCTGAGCGACCAGCCGGTTCGATCAGACTATTCAACCAAGCCCACTCGCACGGCGTGGATGAAGTCCGTGTAGGCGGGCGTTTCGCCGCCGGCGCGCACCTGGCTGGCGATCTGCCCCCGATGATACGCCGAGTGCAGGATCACGTGGCTCAAAACGTCTTCCACGGTGCTGGTCCACGGCTGGCCCTTGCTGTTCTTGTAGGAGATCTTTTCCGAGAGCCCGGCGGGCGTAAGCCGGTTGAAAAATTCGCGCCAGAGTTGGGCGAGGCCGGCGATTTGCGCTTCACATTGCTCGATGTTGAATTCCGGCCACACGGGCAGGGTTTGCGGCTGCCTGCGGATGCGCTCCAGCCACAGACGCTCGGCCGATAGAATATGCGCCAGCAGTTGCAGCGGACGCGCCGTAGGGCCGGCGCTTGCCGTTAACCTAGCGAGCACTTCGCGGTTCGCCCACTCATCGTAGGCAAACTGGCGGCGGAGATGTTCGAGCAGTTCCACGATTTCCCTGGGGATTTTTCCGCGGCCTCAGTTGGAACGTCATGGTGGAGTTTATCACCGGAGCCCAGCCTCGGAATGCTTAGCGAACTATGTTAACCCTCCGTTCACAATGGCGAGTTACACTTGCGAAAGATGCCCAGCAGAGCTATGCCATCGCGGACTGCAGTGGAGGAGCCTGCCGGCGGGGCTACGCCCGGTCAGATTCCGGAAGCCGGAAAGAAATCCGCCCGGAAGGGATCGGGATCGCTTGACGATCTGGCGCGCACCGCTCTCAAGGCATTCCTCATCGCGCGCGATGCGGCTTCCAACGTGCCTGATCTGTTTACATCCTCTTCGCGCATGGCTTTTTTGGCTATTAAGGAGTGCGAACAGGAACTGGACGTGATCGAGCGCTACATCGATGAACGCCTGCCCGCGGCCATCACGCGGGTAAATGAGGCGCGGGCTCGGCAGTTGTTGACCAGCTTAAAAAGTACGACCGATCTGGAACGCATTGGCGATCTGGTGATGAGCATGGCCATGCGGGTGCAGTCGCGGAGCGCGAAGATGGCCGCTTCGGATGTGCGTCAGTTGGTGGAAATGGCGGCCATCCTGCGCGAGATGCTCGATCTGGTGTATCGCGGATACGTCGATCTCGATTTGGAGCGCGCCAGGAAGGTCCTGCAAATGGACAAGGACATCGACCGCGTGTGCCATGCCCTATTCCAGAAGCACCTCACCGCGGAGAGCGATCCTTCGAGTTTTGAAGTGCTCCTCATGGCTCAGGCGCTGGAGCGCGCCGGAGACCATACCACCAACCTTGCGGAAGATCTCTACAGCTTGATCGAGGGCCGCAGCCTGCGGCACGCGCCCAAGAAACGGGCGGCGACGTAGGAAGTCACTTCTCAGTTTTTGGGCGCGATGCGGCGCGGGATGGGGATGCACCACATCCAGTCCAAAACATGTTCAGACGTTATCGCCGATGGCTCTTGCCGGGGTTGCCTTTTCTGAAAAACTGAGAACTGGGCCACAAATTCATCATTCCTTAACAAACGGGAAACATTCTCGCAACATTGCCAAAATACATTCTAGGAAACCGGACGCCGGAGCGTCTGGCCTTTGCACAAGCCGGCCTAACCGACGATGCAACTTCCCATGGGATCTTACGAGCCGCGAGGCGATGCGGGCATAGCCGCGCTGTCCCGCTGCCTCGTCTTCGTGGTCGAGGACGAAGAGGACATCGCCCGGCTGATCTCGCATAATTTGCAGGCTGCCGGCTTTGATGTGCTGAGCTTCGTTAGCGGCGCATCGGTGGTTTCTGAAGCCCTGCGCGAGATGCCGTCGCTTTTTCTTCTGGATGTCATGCTGCCCGGCGCGGACGGATTTGACCTGTGCCGCCAGATTCGCCAGACGGCAACCCTTTCTGCCACGCCTATCATTTTTCTGACCGCCAAGACCAACGAAGCGGACCGCGTGAAGGGACTCGAGCTGGGCGGCGACGATTACATTACCAAGCCGTTCAGCCCGCGGGAGTTGGTGGCGCGGGTCCGCACTGTGCTGCGCGGCGTGCGCCAGCCGGCGATTGCGCCGGAAGTGCTGCGGGTGGGCGACCTTGAGATTGACGCCTCATCGATGACCGTGCAGGTGCAGGGACGGGCGGTTCTTACCACGGTTCGCGAGTTCCGCTTGCTGGAATATCTGGCGACTCATTGCGGCCGCGTGCTTACCCGCGACCAGTTGCTGGACGCGGTGTGGAAAGAGACGCCTTTCGTGACACCCCGCTCCATCGACGTTTATGTGCGCCGGTTGCGGGAAAAGATAGAGGCTGATCCTCGCCATCCGCGGTATCTGAAGACGCTGCGCGGCATCGGCTACCGGTTCGAAAACCCCAAGCAATAAAATCGTTCCGCCTGGACGCATTCCCCAGTGCTCACCACGCAACCGGCAGCCGGTTTGTAGTATCGTGTTCTACGGGAAAGAGCGGGAGCTGTGCGCATTCTGTGGTGTAGGGACCTGCTCGTCTTTTGCTGCGCATGATTATTCGCATTCTAATCGGCCCTTGCCGCTCGCTCTTCAATTCCGCCAACTCTACAAGAAGAGGATCACATGCCCATTTCCAGAGTTGTTCTATGCCTATTCTTGATTTTGCCCCCGGCCCTGTCCGGACAAAATTCCGTGCGGCCTGCCGCCGCTGGCGCTGCTGCCGCGGCTGACCAGCCAACCGACGCCAAGCTCGATCACTTCGACCCCGATCTGGTCGACAAGTCGCTGAGCCCTTGCGACTCCTTCTACAAGTACGCCTGCAATAAATGGATCGCCGCCAATCCCATTCCAGCCGACCAGGTCTACTGGAGCACGGGAAGCGGCCTGGAAATGTGGAACGACACAATATTGCGCGAGACCCTGGAAGCGAGCAGCAAGATTGATTCTAAGCGCAGCGCCGTGCAGCAGAAGATCGGCGACTACTGGGCCGCCTGCATGGACGAAAGTGGCATCGAGGCCGCCGGCCTCAAGCCTCTGCAGCCGGAGTTGGAGCGCATTGCCGCCCTCAAGTCCAAGCCGGAAATCACCCTCGAAATCGCGCGGCTGCACCACTTGTTTCCCGGGGCATGGGAGCAATCCGACAATCAAACGGATTCGCCGTTCTTCGGCTTCACTGGCCAACAGGACTATGACGACGCTTCCAAGGTGGTGGCGCAAATCGATCAGGGAGGCCTGAGCCTGCCCAATCGCGACTACTACCTCAACAACGACGAGAAGTCGGTGGAGACTCTGAAAAAATACCGCGTCCATGTCCAGAAGATGTTTGTGTTGGCAGGCGAGGCGGAGGCGCAAGCCAGCCAAGATGCTGGCACCGTACTCGAACTGGAAACCGCCATGGCCAAGGCCCAGATGGATAACATCAAGCGCCGCGATCCCAAGAACATTAACAACAAAATGAGCCTGGCCCAGATCCGCGAGCTTACGCCTTCGATTCAGTGGGACGTTTATCTGAAGGCGGTGAATGCTCCCGCCAGCGAACACTATATCGTCACCTCACCCGACTTCTTTCGCGCCGAGGAGAAGTTGCTGGGGGAACATCCGCTGGAGCATTGGAAGGTTTACATGCGCTGGCGGGCGATACACGAGGCGGCGCCCTCTTTGACAAAAGCCATCGCCGACGAGGATTTCGACTTCTTCGCGCACACCCTGGCGGGCCAGGAGAAGCAGCTTCCGCGCTGGCGGCGCTGCGTACACGCGGCGGACCGGGATTTGGGAGAAGCGCTCGGCCAGGCCTACGTGGACCGGGCATTTCCGCCGGAGAGCCGGGCTCGCACCATTGAGATGGTACATGCCATCGAGCGTGCCATGCACGACGATATTGAAACTGTGAATTGGATGACGCCCACGACGAAAGAACAGGCCATGGTTAAACTGAAGGGGATCGAAGACAAGATTGGATATCCTTCGCACTGGCGCGATTATTCCAGCGTGAAGATTGCGCGGGAGAGCTACGTGGGCAATGTGGAACAGGCCTCGTCGTTCGAATTCGAGCGCTGGGTGGCGAAGATCGGCAAGCCGGTGGACCGCAGTGAGTGGACGATGACGCCGCCGACCATCAATGCTTATTACGATCCGCAGCTGAATACCATCAATTTTCCCGCGGGGATTTTGCAGCCGCCGTTTTTCGAAAAGAACATGGACGATGCCGTAAACTACGGCGCCATCGGCATGGTGATCGGCCACGAACTTACACACGGCTTCGACGATCAGGGCCGCAAATTCGATGCCCACGGCAACCTGCGCGACTGGTGGACCGCGGAAGATGCCAAGCAGTATGACGACCGCGGCAAGTGCATCTCCGACGAGTACACGCAGGATGTCCCCGACGCCGGTCCCGGGGTCAAACAGAATGGACTGCTTACTCAGGGAGAGGACACGGCGGACAACGGTGGCATGCACTTGGCCCTGTTCGCCCTCGAAGCCGAACTCAAGAAACAAGGCAAATCGCTCGACGACAAAGGGGCGGACGGTTGGACTTATCGCCAGCGCTTTTTCCTGTCCAATGCTTATTCCTGGTGTTCGAACATCCGTCCAGAGGTGGCGCGTCTGGTGGTAACCACGAATCCGCACTCGATGCCGGTCTTCCGCATCGACAACGTGGTTTCCAACATGTCGGAGTTTGCTCAGGCGTTCGGCTGCAAGGCGGGGCAGAAGATGGTGCGGGCCAACGCCTGCCGGGTGTGGTGAGCGGGGGATTAACTTTTCCGCTAATTGGTTGCAATGAAAATGGGCCAGCTTGCGGGCTGGCCCAATTCTGGTTGGCGTCTTAGAGCGGTTAGCGATTGATGTCGTCCTTGGATTGCAAACGCTTCACGTAGTTCTCCAGATTTTGCTTGTTGGAGTCGGGCGCAGACGTGAGGGCAGTCTGCATTTCTTTGACGGCATGGTCGAAGTCGCCCTGCCCGCTGTAAACGCGGGCCAGGCCGACATGGGAGATCCAGTTGTCGGGGAACTTCTTGGCATTCGTCCGAAAAAGCGCGAACGCCTCATCCTGTTTTTTCTCGGTTTGAAGCTGGCGCCCGTATTGATAGAGTTGCACCGCGTCGGCCCGCTCAAGCGCCTTGTTGCGGAACTCGGTGGCGGCGTCCTTGCGCCCCATGGTTTCCAGAATGCGCGATTTGCCGATCAGGTTGTCGAATCGCTCCTCCGCCTGGATCGACTGCTCTTCATCCTTCAGCGCCTCATCCAGATTGATTTTGTTGGTGAGGAAATAGGTGGCGGCGTCGTCCCAGCCTTCCCAATAATATTGGTTCAATCCGCGCAACTGCTTATGCAGACTGGCGATGACGATGTCGTTCACGTTCACTGCAACTTTGAAGGGCACAGCAACTTTCTCCCAACGCATGGTAACCACGGCGGAATCCGGCTTGAGCTCGTCAAAGTCGTAGGCCAGGGCTTCGTGTGTATCGGCCGTCTGCGGTTTTACTGTGATCCGCAGAGCGTCTTCATCCTGCTTGTAGCTGAAACTTCCCCAGGCGGTGGACATCTTGGAGAAAATCACCGTCCATTGGCTCTCGCCGGGAATCATGTGCAGCCCGTAGGTTCCCTTGTCGAGCGCCTGGCCCTCGATGGTGACCGGATCGGTAAACGTGATGGTGGTATTTTCGTTGGCTCCCGCCCGCCAAACCTCTCCGTAAGGCACCAGCTTGCCCCAAATTTGCCGCCCGTTGACCAGCGGGCGGTGATAGTTGATGGTGATGTCGGTGATACCAATGCGCTGGGTGATTATCGCGTGCTGGCTTTGCAGGGGCAGGTCGATCATCACGCTTTGAGCAACGCAAAAACTGGCCACGGTCAGGAAAATCGATAACAAAACAACTGGACGAGTTCTGTGCATGGGAAGTCCTCTCTCTGGGTGGGAATTGAACAGCCGGTTCGGTCGCAAGCCTGAGATAACCCATGGGGATCGACGCATCCGCGCCTCGCCGCTGTGCTGTTTGGCTTAGACGGGCGGCCTGGGGCAAGGTGAGCTAACCCGGCGGCGACTTAACAGTTGCCGTGTGGCCTTGTCGGCGAGAACTCTCCCATTGCGGCGACTCTACGGTGGCTTGCCTCCCGGGATGGGCTGGGGGCTGGTTGTCCCACAAGAGCCATTCCGCCATAGTTGCGTTTCATTGCTTCGTCAGGCTGAATCGCGCAAATGGTTTGGCTTCGCCTTTGACTACATTGTCGAGGCGGTTCTCCCAAGTGTTGGTCTTGGGGTCGTAGATGAAAGTGTTCGTGAAGCTGGTCGCGCCATGCTCGTCGGTGAAAACGAAAGCAAGCTCATTCTCTTTGGGCGTGGCAACCCCGATGGACTCTTGCGTTAGTCCGCCATATACGTCGAGCCAGACGCAGGCGTACTGCCTGGTCTTCTCATTCCAGCCGATGAAAACCGCCGCGTCGTACTGCGGTTCGCCTTTGCCGTTCTTTTCCCTCGAAACCTCGCGGAAGCGCAGGTAATGGTGCTGAAGCACCCACTCCGCATCTAAGTCATGCGTCACAGGCTGCTTCCCCACTGTCCCCTGCATCTGCCACTTGCCGGCAAGATGGTCGAGCAGAGGCGAACTGACTGGGGGCTGTTGCGCCATCGCGACCAGGGACGCAAATATCGTCATCACGAGCACTAGGTGCTTCATCCTCGATTTCCTCCAAAGGCACAAGTTCGCAAATAATGAATCACACGGCGATGAGGTGGCATGGTGGGCGCTATAGGATTCGAACCTATGACTTCCACCGTGTGAAGATGGCACTCTACCGCTGAGTTAAGCGCCCACGAGAGTCATTTTATTCAAACATTTGCGGGCGGATTATGCAACTGGGGGTGGGCTAGGCGTCGGAATGGCAGCGGTCGAGGGGAATCTCCCACTTCGGCAGGTACTACCGGAGGGACTTAAGTCTGCAATGGGATGGTAGGGTCGAGGGAACGGCGACGGATACCTGCACCCGTCAGGTAAGGCGGGCTTGAATTTTGGGATGTCCACAGGGCAGGCCATTTTGGGCGCTAATGCCTGTTCTCGACAAGTTGACATTAACTTCCGGTTCGCCGGTAATACAATTCTCAGTTCGGCCCACACCGCATTCGGTGGAGATTAGGTGATGCAGATGAATCGTGCGTCGGTCTTGCTTTGCTTTTGCGCCGTGCTTTGCCACCCTCAATCGACAACTTCGGACCATGCACTGCTCAATCAAGTGCGCGAGAAGTACGATGCTCCGTTCAACAGGAACTTGCAGTCCTTCGATTGCGCTGTCGATTTCAGTTGGAAGGAGCACTTCCATGAGACGACTCGCGTAGGAGATGAAGGGACAGACGAGGAACTCGAAAAGATCTTTCAGCCGATTCGGAACCGTGTCGTGGTGACGCGGCAAAGTGTTTTCGTTTCGTCCGGACTCACCGACGATGCGGAAGAAAAGCTTCCCCATGGCGGTATGGCCGAGGGCCTGCTGAAGCACGCGGTGCAAAGGAGCCTCGATACCTGGTTGGACGCAGGTACCGGCAGGTTCCTTCCGAATCCCGATACGCCGGTCTCTTTCGAGCAATCCCGTTCCGGCTACAAGCTCACCTTCAAGATGCAGACTTCTAATGTCGAGATGGTTCTTGCGTCCGATATGCGCTTGCAGACCGCAACATTAAGAGGCCCGCAGCCGACAGGGTTCATGACATCATTTGCATCTGGGCCGCAGGGCTTCCTTCTGAGCATGTTGACGAGAGGCGAAGATGGGAAGCTGGAGCCGGGCAACCGCCTAATCTACACCTATACCTACCAGACCGTAGATGGTGTGGAGCTGCCCGAGCATGTTGCCGTAATCAGAGAAAGTCACCGTGAGGTGTGGCGATACACACTGAGCGGCTGCATCGCGAAGACCACTAAATGAGTCAGTGATTGCCGGTCAGCCCTCGCCGCACAGGACGGCTTTTTGACCAGTCGCGGGAGGGTTGTCGGCTACTCGGAAAGTAGCGAACGGCGCGTAGTTGACGTCAAATCGCCATAGCGTTCATTGACAGCTATGGAAGAGGAGAAGAGTAAGAGAAGAGCCAGAAAACCCGCCTGCTACGTGGGAACGAATCAGGGAACGGAGTGAATATCCGACTGCTCTCCCCGTGCCTCTCGGCTCCCTGCGTGCCTGCTAAGTCCTTGATTCTGCAAGTCTCGATAGAGTCTGAAGATGGCACTCTACCGCTGAGTTAAGCGCCCACGAGAGTCATTTCATTCAAACATTTGCGGGCAGATTATGCAACTGAGGGCGCACCGGCCCGTGAGATCAGGGCAATTGAACGACAGACAGTGGGGTTGGGGATGCGCCCCCGGAAGGCGGAGACGTGCGCGTGCTGACTGGAATCCGCTCGCGGGTGCAAGAGGAGAGTTGAAGTTTGGATCGTAGAACGGGGCGTGATAGCCTATCGGCGGCAGGGGGTGAGGCGGGTTCGGGTCGCCACAAACCCATATGCCCAAAGTAACCTCCATGCCGGACGAAACCAGGCCGCTTCGACCCGCTGTATCCTCTTCATCTGCGCGGACTTCCGGTGGTTCGACCGAACAGGAAAGAGAGCAACTTTCCAGCTCCCGCCGGGTTCGATCTAGTGTGAGCACTGCGGCTATCGACAGGAGTGTCTTGATGGCCACGCTGGGGCCGCGCCCAGCAGGCAATCTGCAGCCAGCACTGGCCGGCGAGGGCTACACCGATGCCGAAGTGATGCTGCGGGTAAAGGCCGGAGATCAGTCCGCCTTCGATTATTTGGTGCAGAAATATCGCAGGCCGCTGGTGAGCTTTATGTACCGCATGGCCCGCAATACAGCGGCGGCAGAGGATTTGGCGCAGGAAGTTTTCCTGCGGGTTTACCGTTCGCGCCAGACCTACGAAGCCAGCGCCAAGTTCACTACGTGGCTGTACCGCATCGCCACCAACCTGGCGGTGAACCATGCCCGCGATACACGGCACGAGCGCCCGGAGGTCACGGTCAGCCTGGACGAACCGGACGAGGACACTGGTACGACCCTGGACGTGGCTGACGGTACCATTACCGCCGAAGAAGCTTTGGTGCGGCGGGAGCGGTTGGCGGCGATCCGGAGCAAGGTCGAGGCCTTGCCGGAGCGGCAGAAGCTGGCGGTGATCATGCACAAGTACCAGCAGATGGATTACAAGCAAATTGCCGAAGTATTGAAGTTGAGCGAGTCGGCGACGAAATCGCTGTTGTTCCGGGCGTATGAGACTTTGCGGGAGCAGTTGAAAGAATTTGTGTAGAGACTCTGGTTAAAGGGCTGAGGAAGGTCCTTAGCACAGAGGGCACAGGGTCACACAGAGGCCCCGAAAGAGCAGAAGCATAGAGGCGAAGAGACCAAGGGGAGACGGTTATGAAGTGCGAGGAAATTCGGGGAGTGATGCCGGAGCTGGCATCCGGGCTGATGGAAATGACGCTGGAGATTCGCGGGCATCTGGCGGACTGCGTTGCCTGCGCCGGAAAGATGGAAGAGTTCAAGCAGACGATGGCTTTGCTGGATGAATGGAAGGCGCCGGAGCCGTCGCCGTATTTTGACGTGCGGTTGCAGGCGCGCCTGCGGGAAGAGATGGCCAGGCCTCAGACGGGCTGGATGGCGTGGTTCCGGCGTCCGGTGCTGGCGGCGGCGCTCACGGTGCTGATGGGGGTTGGCGTGGGCTTGTTCTTCACCAGGGGCGGCGGAATCTACGAGACGGGGAATAACATGATGGCGGAGCTGCCGGAGCCGGGCACGGCAGTAAGTGATCTGCAGGCGCTGGAAAACAATCACGATCTGTATTCCGACTTCGATTTGCTCGATGACCTGGAAGTGCAGCACGATGTGGTGGCAAATCCATAAGGACAAAACGGAGCCGGATCGGTTGAGTTGGCGGGACGTGCGGGGAGAATGCGGCGGAAGAACTTCATGACGGGTTGGATGGCGCGGGCGACGCTTGCCGTGGCGACCGTTATGACTGTATTGACCGTCCCTTGCCTGGCGCAGCGTAACAACTTCCGGCCGATGGCGCAGAATCAGAATCATCCGCAGGGGCACCCCGGCGAGGGACATGCCGGGGATACGCTGCGGCGCTACCAGAGGTTGCCTCCCGGGGAGCGGGAGCGGGCGCTACAAAACGACCCTGGCTTCCGCCGTTTGTCTCCGGCGCAGCAGCAATTGTTGCGGCAGCGGTTGCAACATTTCTTCAGTCTATCCCCGCAACAACAGGAGCTCATGCTGAGGCGGATGGAAACCTGGGAACACTTGACGCCCGGGCAGAAGCAAGAGGCGCGACACGTTTTCAGCCGCATGCAGCAGCTGCCTCCCGATCGGAGGCGCATGGTTACCACCGCGATCCGCGACTTGCGCGCCATGCCGCCGGGGCAGCGCGAGGCAATTATCGATTCCAATCGATTCAAAGGCATGTTCTCCCCGGAGGAGCGCGATATCATGCGCGGGGCCTCGAGGTTGCCGCTTGCCCCTCCGGAGAATGCCAGGCCTGAAGAGGCCCCGGTGCCGGAACCGTAAGGGAGCTCCAGTTCTCATTTCTAGGTTCGTAGCAGGGCGCGGCTTCAGTTCTGAGCCGCCTTTCAGTGGAAATCGTGCGAGGTGGTTTCCGCTTTCGTGACGAATAGGGGCTGCACGCGTTCGGCTTTGACGGAGATCACGTTGTCCTGATTCTGCAGGATGCCTTCGATGGCCAGGAAGCGTTCTGAGGCCAGCAGCAGGCGGTTGCGGTGAAACAGGTCGGGAGCGATGATGGCATTGGCCACTCCCGTTTCATCCTCCAGGCTGACAAACACAAAACCTTTCGCGGTTCCCGGGCGCTGGCGCGTGATTACGCAGCCACCGATGCGCAGGCGCTTGCCGCTGGGAAGGTCGGGCAGTTCGTTGGCCCGGCGAATGCCCATGGCATTCAGCCAGTCGCGGCGGTACGCCATAGGATGCGGCCCCACGGTGAGGCCAGTACCGCGGAAATCGGCCACCAGGAGCTCTTCGTGATTCATGGGCTGGAGCGGGGAAGGCGAATCGGGATCGGGCAAAGTCTCCAGCAGCGGCCCGGAAGCGCGCACGGCGCGCTCGACCTGCCAGAG
>Ga0187769_10000946_pt1 | contig 16158 bp, 11 predicted proteins | sample 0116_SJ02_MP02_1_FD_133140 | JGI IMG/M metagenome (GOLD analysis project Ga0187769, IMG submission 133140) | Tropical peat soil microbial communities from peatlands in Department of Meta, Colombia - 0116_SJ02_MP02_10_MG | ecosystem: Environmental > Terrestrial > Soil > Wetlands > Peat | place... | reverse complement strand
CGGCCGGTGATGATGATGATCTGGTCGCAGCCCGCGGCCAGCGCTTCTTCCACCCCATACTGAATGATGGGCTTGTCGACCAGCGGCAGCATCTCTTTGGGTTGCGCCTTGGTGGCGGGCAGGAAGCGCGTGCCCAGACCGGCGGCGGGGAAAACGGCTTTTCTTACTCGAAGCTTTGACATGTGTACGCGGCGATGCCGCACACAAGTTACCACATCGGACACCTGACCCTCGAAGCTACAAGCTGGAGACCGGCTTTTGTTCGCCGGCGAGCTCCTCCAGCAGTCGCTCCAGACGCGGCAGCACTTCTTCCACGTGAGTCGTCTTGAGAGAGAACTTCAGCATGCCCGAGGGCGAAAACTGCGCCCCAGGCTGGGCGGCGACGAATCGCGCCAGCTTTTCCGGATCGACCGCAGCCTCCTGCGTGAAGCGGATCGTCACCTGGTCGCGACGACGGTCGATGGCCGCCACGCCCAACCGCTGTGACGCCAGCTTCAGACGCGCATACTCCAGCAGGTTGCGCACCGCGGCCGGCGGTTCACCGTAACGGTCGGCGAGTTCTTCGCGCACGTCGTTGAGTTGCACCTCGCTCTCCACGCCGGCCACGCGCTTGTACATCCGCAGGCGCTGGTTCTCTTCCTTGATGTACTCGGCGGGGATGCGAATGTTGATGCCGAGATTGAGTTGGACTGCGACTTCTTCGCGCGCGACCTCGCCCTTCATCTCACGCACCGTGCGATCGAGCATGCTGGTGTAAAGCTCGAAGCCAACGGCGTTGATGTGGCCGCTCTGCTGTCCGCCCAGCAGATTGCCGGCGCCGCGCAGCTCGAGGTCGAGCGCGGCGATCTTGAACCCGGCTCCCAAGTCGGAGAATTCCTTCAGCGCGGCGAGGCGGCGGCGGGCCAGCGGCGTCAGCTCGAACTCGGGCGGCACCAGCAAGTAGGCGTATGCCCGCCGGTTCGAGCGCCCCACGCGTCCCCGCAACTGGTAGAGCTCGGAGAGCCCGTGGCGGTCAGCGCGGTTGATGATGATGGTGTTGCACAGCGGGATGTCGAGCCCGTTCTCGATTATGGTGGTCGCGACCAGCACGTCGGCTTCGTGGCGGATGAACTTCAGCATCACTTTCTCCAGCTCCGCCTCCGACATCTGCCCGTGGCCCACGATCACCCGCGCTCGCGGCGCCAACTCCTGCACCTTGGCCGCAATCTCGTAAATCGATTCCACACGATTGTGGACGAAATATGCCTGCCCACCGCGCTCCAGTTCGTGGTCGACGGCCGTCTTGATGAGCTTTTCGTCGAAAGCGGCGACCACCGTCTGGATGGCGATGCGGTCCTTGGGCGGTGTTTCGATCACGCTCATGTCGCGCAGCCCGGTCAGCGACATGTGCAGCGTGCGCGGGATGGGAGTAGCCGACATGGTCAGCACATCCACTTCTTTCTTCAGCCTCTTCAGGCGCTCTTTGTGGCGGACACCGAAGCGCTGCTCCTCGTCTACCACCACCAGTCCCAGGTCTGCGAACTTAATGTCCTTGGAGAGCAGGCGGTGCGTGCCAATCAGGATGTCCACCTTTCCCGCTTCGACCTTCTGGAGGATTTCTTTTTGCTGGCGTGCGGTGCGGAAGCGGCTCAGCATCTCGATCGCGATGGGATAGGCCGCAAAGCGCTGCTTGAAGGTTTCGAAGTGCTGGAAAGCGAGCACGGTAGTAGGCGCCAGCACCGCAACCTGCTTGTTGTCGTTCACCGTCTTAAAAGCCGCGCGCATGGCGACCTCCGTCTTGCCGTAACCAACGTCGCCCACCAGCAGGCGGTCCATCGGTGTGGACGCCTGCATGTCGCGCTTCACGTCCACGATGGCTTCCTCCTGGTCTTCCGTTTCCTGGTGCTCGAAAGCGTCTTCGAATTCGCGCTGCCAGTCGGTGTCACGCGGAAAGGCATGGCCCGGGGCCAGGCGGCGCTCAGCGTAAAGCTTCAGCAGCTCCTCTGCCATGTCTTGCATGGCCTTCTTGACGCGCGCTTTGGTCTTCGCCCACGCCGTGCTGCCAAGATGGCTCAGTGCCGGCTTTTGCCCTTCGGCCGAGCGGTATTTTTGCACCATGTCGAGCCGGGTGAGGGGAACATAGAGCCGCGCCCCTTCGGCGTACTCCAGGACCATGAATTCGCCGGTGCTTTCGCCTTGGGTGATCTCTTTCAAGCCTTGGTACTGGCCAATGCCATGCTCCACGTGCACGACGTAGTCGCCGACCTGCAGGTCACGGAAGTCGGAAAGGAAGGCCGAAACCTTTGAGCCGCGGCGCAGCGGCCGAGTGAGCACGGCCTCGGATTCGTCGAAAAGGTCACGCGCCCCAAAGATGAGCAGACCAGCCTCGGGCAGGGCTACGCCGTCGGAGACGGCGGCTTTTACTACAGTAGTAGTTGATATCTCCTGGGCGAAATAGGCGGTCTCGTCCAGATAGCTCTCGCCGCCTGGAGTCAGGCTGCGGCTGCCTAACCGGAACGGGACACAGTATTCGGTGAAGACGTCGGCCAGACGCTCGACTTCGCCCATCGTCGGCACGGCAAACATCACCTTCTTCCCCTCCGTGGTAAGCCGCTTGACTTCATCCACCATAGCCGCCATGGAGCCATGAAAACGGGTGGTCGGCTGTGATATAAACGACATCTGTAGTATTTTGTCGCTGTCACCTCCGCTCTCGATGCCGAGGTGCTCCAGGCTGCCTCCCGCACGGCTTTCCAGCAAGCTTTCAAATGCTTCGGGTGGAAAATAGAGATCCTCGGGCCGGACCAGTCGTCCAATGCCGGCGCGTTCGTGCGCTTGCTCGACGCGCTCCCACCAGTGCACCATCTCGCGCCTAACGTCTTGCGGCTCATCCACCAACACCGCCGCTTTCGGCAGCAGCTCAAAAACAGTTGAGGGTGCCACACCCGAGTTGGCTTTGCTGGGATGCGGTTTTTCGGCAACGGGCGCATAAAACTCCCATCCCGGGAACACCGAAGCGCCGCCCGCAATCACGGCCTCGGCTACCGCCGCTTCCGCTCCGGTGATGCGCGTGCCGCTCAACCGCGCATGGATGGCCCCCAGAATCTCCTCCGTGACTGGCGTCTCGGTCATCGGCAACAGCACCACTTCTTCGACCGGATTGGACGACCGCTGGCTGGCGGGATCGAACTTGCGCATGGACTCGACCTCGTCGCCGAAGAACTCGATGCGCACCGGCCGGTCCATCTCTGGCGAATACACATCCAGGATGCCGCCGCGCAGCGCGAACTGCCCCGCCATCTCGACTACGTCGACCGAGGCATAGCCGACGGTATTCAAGTGCTCGACCAGGCGCTCGACGTCAATCGTCTCGCCGCGACGCACCAGCCGCGCCAGTTCGGCATAGAAGCCGGCATCGCGCATCCGCATCGCCGCGGCGCAAGCCGGCATAAGGATGATCGAAGCCGCTCCGGTCGCGATCTTCCACAAGGCAGTGGCACGTTCTTCTTGGATCTCGGGGTGAGGCGAGAGGTTCTCGAACGGCAGCACGTCAAAGCAGGGCAGCTTGATGACTGAGCCAGCGGCCGGCCCACCAGTCAGATCGCAGAACGCTTCGACCACCGGCAGCATCTCCTCGGCCGCGCGATTGTCGCGCACCAGCACCATGAAGGGCCGTGCTGCCAGCCGCGCCAGCATTGCTACATAAAGACACTTGGTTGGAGAGCTAAGCCCGGAGACACGTACCCGCCCCGCGCCGCTCTCCGGGGCCCCCAGCAAACCCGCTTTTGGTTTACTGGGGTGGAGGTGGGCAGCCGCGCGCGCCAGCGCCTCTATCTTCTCCACGTCCGCAAAGAGCTCGCGGACGAATGGCAGGACCATGGAGATTTGATTCTACCAGTTGCCGAGAGTCGCGTAGGCGAGCACGGGGCACCAGGGGATACGTGCTCCCGGCGGAATTACCGCTCTGGTGGAGTGGCGCTTCCGACACGGTTTCCAATGCCCGTGGGCTCGGCCTCGGTTGCAGCTTGGGTTGGCCGCAAATGCCAAATTTGGATGGCGCCGTTCTCGCTGCCCGATGCCAGCCACTGGCCGCGGGGATCGAAAGCGACGGTATAGATGCGGCCGGTGTCACCGGCCAGCGTTTGCAGCTCGCGTCCGTCCGCCACATCCCAAACCCTGATGGTCTTGTCCCAACTGCCGGTTGCCAGCCAGCGGCCGTCAGGACTGAAGGCCAGGGTGGTAACACGATTGCGATGGCCGGTCAGTGTATGGAGTTCACGGCCGCTGTCGACGTCCCAGAGCTTAACGGTCTTGTCGCCACTCGCGGAAGCCAGCCAGCGTCCCTGTGGGCTGAAAGCAACGGCGTACACGCCTTTTTTGTGACCGCTGAGCGTACGGATTACTTGCCCAGTTGCGACGTCCCAGATCCGGATCGTCTTGCTGTCACCGCCCGAGGCCAGCAAACGTCCATCGGGGCTTACTGCGATGTAGATCACAGAACGGCGCTGCGCGCTCAGGTCGCGCAACCCCTGGCCGGTCTTAACATCCCACAGACGAACCGTCTTGTCGTCCACTCCCGAAGCTAGCCATCGGCCGTCAGGACTGAAGGCAATCGAGTAAACCCAGGTGGTGGCCAAGAGATTTGGTGGCCTGTGGCCGGCAAGGGTGTGGACTTCACGTCCAGTGGTGGCGTCCCAGATGATAGACATATTGCCGGGACTTTCCGCCGCTACCCAATGTCCGTCACGACTGACAGCCACAGCCTCGATCTCTTTGCCCGCGCCGAGCGCCCCCACCTCCTTCCCGCTGCGCACGTCCCAGAACTTGACGGCTTGGTCTCGGCCTCCGGAGACGAGACGCTGCCCATCAGCGGTGAAGCTTACGGAGCCGACCCAACCGGCGTGCCCTTGTAGAGAACGCTGGAGAGTGAAGTCGGCGACCGGGATAACTGGCGCGGTAACAGCAGCAGGAGCCGTTCCGGGGATGGTGGGCGCGGGAAACTCAGGCGGCGATGAGCGAGCCGAACTTACGGCACTCTGCGACTCGCTGGGCGCGGCTCTCTTCGCGCCCTCGGCTTGGCTGCCACGCGCGAAAGTTGCGGGTGGAGAGACGGGCGAACTTGTCGCCCGGCGATGGGAAAACGTCCACCAGAAAAACAGCCCCAGGCCCAACAGAAGTGCCGCGCCCACGGCGAGCCACAGGCCCAGGGGCGCTCGTTGTTCTGGCTGCGGCACTGGGGCCAAGACCGGCGCGAGAGAAAGCGCCACACGCTGCAAGGCAGCAACATGAACATTGTCGAAAGCCGCGCGCCGCGACGAAAGCACCTCCAGCACGCCTAACACCGAGCCTTGGCGCTGAATGGGCACGACCAGGGCGGAACCCAGCCGCAAGTTCTTGGCGACCGCAAGCCGGACTCGGGAATCCCTTTCGGCATCGTCACAAAGCACGACTTGTGAACTTTCGAAGCACTCACGGGTCAGGCCGGATTCGGGTTGCAACCGTGAACCGACTTCAGGAGCATCCCCCACACTGGCCAGGCAGTAAACCCCTTGTTCGTCGCGAATCGCCAGAGCAGCGCCATCGGCGTGCGTCAGCGAACGTATTCGTTCGATAACACGCTCCATGACGACCGGAATCGGCCGCTGACCGAGATTGCTGATTTCGTACTCGATCTCCCCGAGCTCACTCTCGAATGGGCTCTGGACGGACGCAGTCGAAACAGAGATGCCTCTCCGAAACGGCAGTACTTTCCGCTTACTAGCCTCGGGGCCCTCCTGGATATCGGTGGGCGGTTTGTGGTCAGCAGCCCGCGGAGGCATGGAAAACCCTCCTCGTAAAAGGAACTCCCCTCTCTGCGTGGGTACAGCGCTACATAAAGAGCCTACGCCGGACCGAAATGCGGGGTCAATTACCCAAACATGATGCACCGACCGGAAGATTTGAGGAACCTTACGAAGCGGTCCCGAACAGGCGGTCGAAGAGCGACCAGAAAATCGCATAGTCGCGGTTGGGCTGGTCGTGATGGGCCATGTGCCGCGCGCGGGCGCGGTGGAGAGAAGCGGGCAGCCATCCGCCCATGTGGAAGCGCCAGTGGATCTCTTCCGTCAGAAAGAAATAGAGGCTGAAACTCACCAGCGCTCCCGGTGCGAAGCCCCAGTGCAAGAGCCAGTCGACGGCAACCACCGGCGCGCCGTTGCCGGCGAACATTGCCACTATGTAGATCGCCTTGCCGCCTAGGTTGACGTGCAGCGGCTCGTGCGGCAGGCCGATCGAAGCATGGTGCAGCAGGTGGCCTTCGAAGGCGTAGGTGCCGGGAACGTGCAGGATCCAGCGGTGCAGGGCATACTCGAAAAAATTTGCCCAGATGAAGCCGGCGAGCAAGCCCATCAACCACATCTCCAACCGCGGTGGACGTAAGTGTGCCAGCAGCGCAGCCGGTCCACAACCACACAGCGTGGCGACAATCGCGTTGCGAATGTTGATGGCGCGGCCCTGTTCGAGGGCGGCAGAATCGATGGCATGTTCGGCAGGCATTCTCATCCCCCCAAATGAGATGCGGGGGAGACGGGCAGTGGGCGCATGTTACACCGGTTTGCCGCTTGCCGGTTGGCTTTTTGCGTTGACACAAAGCCAAGAGCTAGGAATATGTGCTGACCGCGGTAACCCGGAGGGCTGCTATAGTAACTTGGTCTTATGCATCCCGTAGCCATCCGCAAGCGCCAGCGTTCCCGCGAACTTCAGGAGCGGGCGGAGAAACTCTTTCCCGGGGGCGTGAACTCGCCGGTACGCGCGTTTCGCGCCGTGGGCGGCGACCCGCCGTTCATCGCTAAAGGACGCGGCTCGCGCATGTGGGACGCCGACGGCAACGAATACCTCGACTATGTTGGCTCCTGGGGACCGCTGATTCTGGGCCATGCCGCGCCCGAGGTGGTGGAAGCGATTGCGCGCGCCAACCGCGATGGCGCGAGCTTCGGCGCTTCGACGCCGCTCGAATCCGACCTCGCCGAAGCCGTGCTCGAAGCTTTCCCAGCGATAGAGAAACTGCGCTTCGTCAGCTCAGGGACCGAGGCCACGATGTCGGCCATCCGCTTGGCGCGGGCTGTGACCGGGCGCAAATATGTCATCAAGTTTCAAGGCTGCTACCACGGACACACTGATGCTCTTCTGGTGAAGGCTGGCTCTGGCGTTGCAACCTTCGGAATCCCCGGTTCGGCGGGCGTGCCAGAAGAGTTTGTGCAGTTCACGCTGGCGCTGCCCTACAACAACATTGATCGTGTGAACGACGCCTTCAAGAAGCTCAAGGGCGAGATTGCCTGCGTGATCGTCGAACCAGTAGTGGGGAACATGGGGTGCGTTCCGCCAGCACCGCAGTTCCTCGACGGCTTGCGCTACCTGACCTCGCGCGACGATGCGCTCTTGATTTTTGACGAGGTAATGACCGGCTTCCGCGTGGCCTTTGGCGGCGCGCAGGAGCTCTACGGCACTCGTCCCGACCTGACCACGCTGGGCAAAATCATTGGCGGCGGTCTGCCGGTGGGCGCTTACGGAGGTCCCGCTGAGTTCATGGACCAGGTCGCGCCGCTTGGCCCCATGTACCAGGCGGGGACGCTTTCTGGGAATCCGCTGGCGATGGCCGCGGGTCTGGCTACGCTGCGGCATCTGGGTGACAACCGCGAGCTCTATGGGCGCTTAGACCGCGCTGCCGCTACGCTCGTGGACATGGTGGCGGACGCAGCCCATCAGGCCGGAGTCGCGGTGACCGCCAACCGCGTCGGATCAATGTTCACCTGGTTTTTCACCGGCGAGCCGGTGACCGATTGGGATTCGGCGGCGAAATCCGATACTGCACGGTTCGGAAAATTTCATCGCGCCATGCTGGAGGAAGGCATCTGGCTGCCGCCATCGCAGTTTGAAGCCGCCTTCCTTTCCGCCGCCCACTCGATGGACGACATCAGCCAGACAGTCGAGGCCGCGCGCAAAGTCTTCGCCGCTAAGTTGTGACCATTGGGTGATCAGGTCATGAGCGTGATCTGTTTTCCAAGGCAATCACCCGATGGTCCGATCACCCGATGCCTGCATCATCTCCGTCACGGTCACGAACTGATAGCCCTGATGCTTGAAGCGCCGGATCAGCCGATCTGTCGCCTCCACGGTCCGTACGCGATTGGCTCCCATGCGCACGTGACCACCATCGTGCATGAGAATGATGTCGCCGCCGCGTATCCGCTGCGCTATCCGCTGCTCGATAGCATCTGCCGAGTAGACCTTCCAATCGTTCGAGCTGACAGTCCACATTACCGGTTCGAGTCCCAGCTTGCGGCCAATGCTCAGCACGTGCGGCAGCCGCGCTCCAAATGGTGGACGCCAAAGATTTGAATGCTCGCCAACGGTATCCGCCAAGATCTTGCGGCATTGTTCGAGTTCGCTTCGCACGCGTGCCGCTGAGCAGAAGATCAAGTTGGGATGGTTGAAAGTGTGATTACCGATCTCATGACCGGCGTGCGCCACTTGGCGTGCAATCTCCGGCTTCTCGGCGACGAACCGCCCAATCTGGAAGAACGTGGCTTTGACGTCGTGCCGCGCCAGCACTTCCAACAGAAGCCGCGTGTGCGGATCGTTGGGACCGTCGTCGTAGGTCAGGGCGAGCTGTCGCGAGCCCGGGCTGGCGCCGAGATAGGTTCGTCCATAGAGCTGCGAGCGTGGCGAGTAGCAGGCATAACCTGCGTAGCTGATGGCTGCGGCGCCGATGAACAGCCCGACCATGGCGGCAATTCTAACCGGCTCTTCGCTATTGCCTCTTATGCTTTTGAACTGCTCCGCGTCTCTGTGTCTCCGTGGTGAGAAGTCTCCTCCGCGTCCTCTGTCTCCTCTGTGTCCTCGGTGGTTTTCAGTTTTCTGTTTACTCAACCCGCAATTGCACGCGGCGCTCGCCCGATATATTCTCGCGATAGTCGGCCATGGCCAACTTTTTCGAGCTTCCCCGCTACATCGCCATCGAGGGCCCCATCCGGGTGGGCAAGACGACGCTGGCCAACATCATCGCCGAACGCCTGCACGCGCAGCGCGTGATCGAGCCCGAGGACAACGCCTTCCTACGTGCCTTCTACGATGGCGAGCGCGGCGCCGCCTTCCAGACGCAGTTCTCGTTCCTGGTCGAGCGCTACGAGCAGTTGCGGGCGCTCGAAGCCGGGACGAACTCCAACAAGACCATCATTGCCGACTACATCTTCGAAAAGGACAAGATCTTCGCCTGCGTCAACCTGACCGACGCCGAGCTGGCCGTCTACAACCGCTACTACGAAATTTTTCGCGAGCAACTGCCCACGCCCGACTTGGTGATTTATCTGCAAGCTACGCCCGAGGTGCTGAAGAAGCGCCTGCGCAAGAAAAAAGCGCCGAGCGAAGCGGCAATCAATGAGGACTACATCGGCGAAGTGGTGAAGGCCTACGAGCACTTCTTCTTTCACTACACGGCGTCCGACCTGCTGGTGATCAACACCTCAGACATCGACTTCGTGGAACGCCACGAAGACCTGCAGCAGCTTCTGCGCCGGCTCACCGAGCCCATCAAGGGCACGCAGTACTTCCTGCCGCTGGGCGCGGAGTCGGCCAGCGCGTAGCGGCAAGACTTGAGGTGGCGCCATGCAGCGTTTAATGGTCCGATTGCTTAGTGGCGTGGTAGGCCTCTTCGCCGGTATCGTGGCGCTATACATCCCGTTGTCTTTTATCGCCAATGAGGTGCAGGAGGCCCAGTCCGCGCGACAGTACAATGGGCATCCATCGTGTTGGGGACTCATTGGTGGTTCGCTGGTGATACTCCTTATTACCGGACTGTTCGGTGTCACTGCGTACCGCTTCGTAAGACGAGCTGTTGCCCCGCAGAAATCGAGCTGACTGCTTGGTGCTTGGTGCTTGGTGCCCCACATCTGCCCGTTTTTGGCAGATGTGGGTTAACCAACAGCACCCACATCTGCGAAAGTCGCGCAGATGTGGGGCACCAGCGCAGGAAGCAGCAGAACTTGTTTTCCTGCCCCCTGCCTCCTGCTTCCTTTTTCCTTGCCTCCCACCCCATTGCCAAGGCATCCTATACGGCGTAGCAGGCTGTATCCGCCGAGGGGCGGAGCGGCACTGGAGGTTCTGTGAGCGTCACTTCGATCAATTCCTGTTCCCGCACCACCACCACCACACTTTTTGAAAAGAAGCAGCGGCGCGAGCCCATCACCTCTCTCACCGCTTATGACTACCCTAGCGCGCGCTTAGTGGACGAAGCCGGCATTGACGTGGTCCTAGTCGGCGACTCGCTGGCCATGGTCATGCTCGGCTACGACAGCACCATGCCGGTGACCATGGACGAGATGCTGGTCCACGTGCGCGCCGTGCGCCGAGGCGTGAAGCACGGCATCCTGGTCGCCGACATGCCCTACGGCTCGTTTCAGGTCAGCAACGAGGAAGGACTGCGCAATGCCACGCGGTTTGTGAAAGAAGGCGGCGCCGAGGCAGTCAAGCTGGAAGGTGGCGAGAAGCGCGTGGAGTTTATCCATCGCCTGCTCGATGCCGAGATCCCTGTCTTTGGCCACATCGGCCTGACGCCGCAATCGGTGCACACCATGGGCGGATACAAGGTGCAGGGCAAGACACTCAGCGCCATCGAGCAGCTCATGCGCGATGCGGTGGCAATCGACCGCGCCGGCGTTAGTGGCATGTATCTCGAAGGCATTCCGCGCGAAGTCGCGGCCATGATCACCGCCGAGGTCAAGGCGCCGACCATCGGCATCGGCGCCGGCCCCGATTGCGACGGGCAGGTGCTGGTGCTGCACGACATCCTCAATCTGACCTTCGCACCGCCAGCCAAGTTCGTACGGCGCTACGGCGATGCCGCGGCGCTGATCTTGAATGCCGTGAAGGCGTTCAAGCACGATGTCGAGACGGGCGCCTACCCGGCGGACGAGGAGTCGTACCACCTGCCGAAGGAAGCGCGCTCGACGATCGAAGCTGTTGTGGAGCGCAAACACGCCGTCGGCAGCCGCTAAAGCCGCCCTGGGATGCTCAGCGAGCCGTGGCCGGACTCGCCCGCACGAGTCAAAGCACCCTTATCGCGAGCAACAACTGGCTGCACAAAGTGCGCTCAAGACTATTCGCGCTATTTAATCGGGACGATCGATCTGCGCTTTCTGCAGGCGGTCGGAGTAGTCCACGTAAATGGATTTCCATTCCGTGTAGAAGTCGATAGCTCCGATGCCGCCTTCGCGATGGCCATTGCCGGTGGCCTTCACACCGCCGAACGGTAGATGCACCTCGGCCCCGATGGTTGGCGCGTTGATGTAGGTGATGCCGGCGTGCAGGTCACGCATGGCGACAAAGGCCTTGTTTAAGTCGCGGGTATAGATCGCTGAAGACAAGCCGTACTGGATATTGTTGGCGATGGCGATCGCATCCTCCAAATTCTCGCACGCGATGATCGAAACCACCGGCCCGAAAATCTCCTCCTGTGCAATGCGCATACGCGCATCAACGTCGGCGAAGACGGTTGGCTTGAGGAACCATCCGTTGGCATACTCGCCGCTGTCCAGACGATGTCCGCCGCACAACAGACGCGCGCCTTCCGAGCGACCGATCTCGATATAGCTGAGGTCAGTCTCGAGCTGGGCCTTGTTGATCGCCGGGCCCATCTCGGTGGTCTCATCCAAGCCGTTGCCGACCTTCAGCCGCCGTGCGCGCTCCACGAAGTGGTGCACGAAATCGTCGTAGATACCCTTTTGCACGATGATGCGGCTGGTCGCGGTGCAGCGTTGTCCGGTGGTGCCGAAAGCGCCCCACAGGCCGCCGTCGAGCGCCAGGTCGAGGTTGGCGTCGTCGAGCACGATCATGGGATTCTTGCCGCCCAGCTCCAGCGAGCAGTGCTTGAAGCTACGGGCGCAAGTTTCGCCCACGATGCGGCCCACGTCGGTCGAGCCGGTAAGCGACACCGCTCGCACGGTTGGATTTTCCATCAGCGGCGCGCCGATTTTGGAGCCGAAGCCGGTCACGATGTTGACCACGCCCCGCGGCACACCCGCGTCACTCAAGGTGCGCACAAAGTTGAACACCGACAGCGGTGTATCCTGCGCGGGCTTGATCACACACGTGTTTCCCGCCACCAGCGCCGGGAACAGCTTCCACGAGGGAATCGCCATGGGGAAATTCCACGGGGTGATCATGACGCAAACGCCCACTGGCTGGCGCACGGCCATGGCGAACTTGTTGGGCAGCTCCGAGGGTGTGGTGGGGCCGAACATGCGACGGCCTTCGCCGGCCATGTAGAAGCCGGTGTCGATGGCTTCCTGCACGTCGCCGCGCGTCTCTTTCAGGATCTTGCCCATCTCGCGGGTCATATCGCGGGCAAAGTCTTCCTTGCGCTCGATCAGCAGTTCGGCGGCGCGGTAGAGGATCTCGGCGCGGCGCGGCGCCGGCACTAGGCGCCACTTCTGAAAGGCGCGCTGGGCGGCGTCGATGGCAGCATCCACGTCCGCTTTGCCGGACTTCTGGAAGATGCCCACCAGGTCGCGGACATCTGCGGGATTGCGATTTTCGAAGGTCTCACCGGTGGTGGACTCCACCCATTCGCCGTCAATAAGGTTCTTGTAGACTCTCGATTTGCCGATGCGGCCAACATCCTCGGTGGCGCGGATTGTATCGGTGGCCATCGCCTCTTGCCTCCCATGCGATGCTTCGCAGCCCATCGTAATCCCCGTATTCGGGGCGTGCAAGCATACGCGCGAAGAGCTGGCGGACAAGGCGCTGCGCTTTCGCGCAGCGTTCAGGAGGATTGGGGGGAGGGCGGACTGCTAAAAAGGAGTACCAGGTGGAGAAAAACGAACACGCCCGGCTCGCCGAGTCAAGCTCCCGTGAAGACCCAGCGAGCCGGAGCCTGCGAATGGAATTCGGCGCAGTCCGAAACTGCCGCCCGCAAGCCGTGTTCGCTTCCTCGCGCGCCGCAAACTGCCGGCGCAGTCTCTCCGTGGAGGCGTCCTTGCATCTGCAGTTAGCGTGCCGAATGGCTGGCCTTGAAAAATCTGCTGCTTGCGCACGGTACTATGACTCGGGATTCCCCTTCCGGCACGCAAGGTGTGAGCCTGGTAACCGATATCTGCCTGTACACCGAGGTGTTACGTCTAACGGCACCAGGGACTCTCGCGGGAAGGGTTGTCCCGTTTCGGGCAGGATGCACAGCTTTTTCCAACGATTCAAGGCCTCGAGCGAGCTGGCCGCGATGGGTGCTTCCGGAAAGAACACCCCCAGCTCGCCGAGTCAGGTTTCCGGCGAAGACAGCGAGCCGGGCTCAGTGCTTCACTTGCAGGGCAACCGTTTTCAAGTTTGCGGCCGCGGCTGCGAGCTCTTTTTCGGATTGCGACTTCGGCAGCGAAACCTCGTCAGACGGCGCCGCCACAGCCACCAGGAAGGAGGAGTTTCCATAGAGGTGGAAGACAAAGCTGATGGGGTAGCTGTCGGTGATCTGCTGCGGGATGTGCAGCATCACTCCCTGAGTCGTGGCGGCGTTGTATAGGCGGACGAAATCCCTTCCGATCTCCCAGAGCTCGTAGTTACCGGCAGGGAGCTGCTGCCCGTTGGCGGTGAAAGTAAAAGGAACATTGACTCGGCCGAGCACGCGGTTCTGCGCGCTGGCCTGGACGGCGAAGCTCAACACGACAAGCATCAAGGTGAGAGTGAGACTGGTCCTTTTCATGTTTTCCCTTCTTGTAGGTGCGGAAATGAACCCCATATTCGGCGGAGATCATTGCCCAGCGAGCGACTTCCCTCAAGGCACTGAAGTACTAATCCCACATGGTTGAGCCGGCGGTGCCATGCGTGGCTCGAAGCAGCATTCATGCGCCTTTTCCGCACTTTTAGATCGCCCGAAGTCTTCCGCCAGGCCTGGTTACTTCGGTGTGCCCAGCGCGTTCCTAGGGTGAGAGGCCTGTGGTACTCTGCCTGCAAGAGCGCATATATCCGCGCACTGGGTAGTATTTTGCCCAGAAAAAAACTCAAATCCGAATCGGTGATCGCTTGGATCACCATCACTTACCGCAGCGTTGCCATCGCCGCTTTCCTGCTGCTGCTGTTCGCGGGCATCGTCATTTACCTGGTGTTTCCAGACGGCAGGGCCTTCACGGCGCGCGCCTGGCAGAGCACCCTGAGCCACCTCGACTCTTCCGTGGGAAGCACCGATAAGTTCGTTCCTGGAAAACAGCAAGCACACTTTACCGCCATTGACGGCAGAGTGCGGGTCAAGAAAGCCAATAGCAATACCTGGGTCGCTGCCAACTACTCCTTGCCGCTGGAGAAGGGCGATGTTGTGCAGACTACCGCCGAAGGCATGGCCAAAGTGGTCTTCGCTGACGGCACCAACTACACCATCAAACAGGATTCGCTGATCGTGGTGGAAGAAAGCTCTGCCAACGCGCAACAGCAGACGCAGGTCGCCGTGCAAGTGACCACTGGCACAGTCGATCTCACCACCTCCACCTTCACCCAAGGCTCCAGGAACCAGGTGATCGTCTCCGGTGCCACCGCCACCTTGTCTCCAGAGAGCGCTGCTATGGTGCGTAGCGATGCCACTGCCGACCAGCACGAGATCCTGTTGAAGAAAGGCGCTGGCGAAGTGGTGCGCAATGGCCAAGTGGTGCGCCTCACCGACTTTGAGAAGGTCAGTTTCCAGGCCGCATCGGGGAGCATGATGAAGGAGAAAGAGCTGACTCCGCCGACCTTGATTGCCCCTGCCAACATGGCGCCTCTGGTCGCGCCGGGAGCGCGCCCTGTGACTTTCAGTTGGTCCCCGGTGGGAACCGGAGGCCGTTACCACCTCCGTATCTCACGCAATGCTTACTTCTCTTCCACCGTATTTGATCGTGTCGTGCCGGGAACCGTGGTCCAGGTTACAGGTCTGAGCGAAGGGCCGTATTATTGGGTGGTTCAGACGGTAAGTGCGGAGGGCAAACAGTCCACCGAAAGCGAAAGGAACCGTTTCACGATCATCGCTAAGGCCAAGCAAGAGGACTCAATCGCGCTCGAATTGCGGCCGCTGGTGCAGCACGGGCACGTGATCGAGGTGCAAGGCCGGACCGAGCCCTCGGCCCGGGTCATGGTCAACGGCCAGGAGGTGCCGCTGATTGCCTCCGATGGTACCTTCCACTACTTCACCCCACCTCTGCCTAACGGCGAGAGCCTGATTACGGTGACCGCGCAGAATACGCGTGGCGGAGTCAATACTCAGCAAAAGAGGGTCGTCATCCAGTAGTGGCCCCGTTCCAGAAAAGATTCCAGGCTGGCGCGCCAGCAAAGGTGTGCGCACCCCATAAATCCGGCAATTCGACTACAATAGGCGGAGGTTTTCTCATCGTTGTGCATCAACTTTAGTAACTGGACAAATTGTCCACTCCGCGAGAGAAGTACCATATGTCATCGAATAACGGCTTCCATTCCCAGTCCTGGGTTCATAACACCCGGTCGCTGTTCAGCCTGTTTTCCAGCGACTTGGCGATAGACCTGGGCACCGCCAACACGCTGGTCTACGCCAAAGGCAAGGGCATTGTGGTGAACGAGCCCTCCATCGTAGCCATCAACAAGAATTCGGGCGAAGTGGAAGCCGTGGGCAAGGAAGCCAAGGAGATGCTGGGCCGCACGCCAGGCAACATCGTGGCCATCAAGCCCATGAAGGACGGGGTCATCGCCGACTTCAAGACCACGGAGAAGATGCTGAATTACTTCATCCAGAAGGCGCACAACCGCAAGATGTTGGTGCATCCCCGCATCGTGATCGGGGTACCTTCCGAGATCACCCAGGTGGAGAAGCGGGCGGTCATGGATTCCGCCTACCGCGCCAAGGCCAGCGAAGTGCATTTGGTAGAGCAAGCGATGGTGGCAGCCATCGGCGCCGGGTTGCCCATCACCGAGCCCAGCGGCAACATGATTGTAGATATCGGCGGCGGCACCACTGACATCGCGGTGATCTCGCTCAGTGGCATCGTCTACTCGCGTTCCGTGCGCATGGCTGGCAACCAGATGGACGAAGCCATCATGAATTACCTGAAACGCAAGTACAATCTGCTGATCGGGGAACGCACCGCGGAGCAGATCAAGATCGAGATTGGCTCGGCCTACCCCTTGGAGAAGCCGCTGACCATGGAGATCAAGGGCCGCAAT
>Ga0187769_10000945_pt1 | contig 16167 bp, 13 predicted proteins | sample 0116_SJ02_MP02_1_FD_133140 | JGI IMG/M metagenome (GOLD analysis project Ga0187769, IMG submission 133140) | Tropical peat soil microbial communities from peatlands in Department of Meta, Colombia - 0116_SJ02_MP02_10_MG | ecosystem: Environmental > Terrestrial > Soil > Wetlands > Peat | place... | reverse complement strand
TGGAAAATTCGACCGACTCCTCACTCGCCTCGCCAAGGGTGAAGAGGGAGCCACAGTGTGCGACATAGGCCAGCGTTGATCGATCGTCGTAGCCCTGATAGAACTTGGTTCGAAGCGCAATTGCGACTCGCAGCAGCAAACTCGTGAATTGCTCCAAATACGCGTTCTTCGTCTTTTCGTCGCGATCGGCATGAGCGCCGGCAAACAGCAACTCGCCGCCCGAAAGATCCAGGCGGTGGCACGGAATCGCCAACGCGCGCACTGCCTCGAAACTGCTGACGTGGTTTGTTTGCAATCTCATCGGGGAATCGGGCCGGGGCGTTGCAGCAAGTCCGGATAAGGGCGCCCGGCGTGCAAAAGGTCGAACGCAAGATTCCGCTAGGGGCAGATGCTGCGGATATGACACGCGTGGTCATAAAGTACATCGCGCCGCGAGACGCATCGTCGTGGAAATGGCGTGCGTCGGACAGAGGCATCGGAGCATCGAGGCGGGCAAGGCGCCAACTAGTTGCCAGGCGCACCGCCACCCCGAACCGGACTTTCCCAAATGCTCGAGTTTTGGGGTCTGTCGGCAAGGCGAGTCGGCCCGGCAAGGTCGGTCGTACCGCGCAATCGCTCGCCCGGGCGGCCGTGGCGCGCTTGCACGGGACAGTAATGCCGATGACCTGTGCGCACGGGCGTTAGCGCTGCAGATTCGCGGTTCGCCTTGAATTGATTATCAATTTTGCCGCTTTCGCGCGACCGGAGCAGTCGGTGTCGTCGGTCTGCACGCAGAGGCGTCGGTTTTTTGCAACGCGCCGACGCCATGGCGACGGCGCGCTTTTTGCTGCAGCCATCGCAAAAAGCGAACTGGCACAACTGCTCGGTTCTTGCGCTATTCTTTTGCGCATTATGCGTTTTACCCAGGACCAGCTGCTGCGCTGGGCGCTCTCCGGCGCCTTGGCGAACCGGCGCGAATTCATTTCCGATCGCAACGTCTGGTCCGACGAGTCTTTGCGTGTCGAAACGCAAAGACTCATCGACACTTTCGAGTCGCTCCAGGCGAAAAAAAGTAAACCGCTCCGTGCGCGTGGCGAGGCATTGCGTCTTGCCTGCATCTACGGAGAGATTGACCGCCAGACCTACATCGAAACCGTCTGCAATCAGCCGCATAAGGCACCCGATATGCGCACCGAGCGCGAGATGGAGATGCTCGCGGCGTTGCACAAGTTGCGGCAAAAGGCGTGGGGACTCACCGGGCTCGAGAGGAGCTTGTTGGGCCCCGGCTCCCAGGATCTCATGGCACCGCCGAAGCGGCGAGCTGCAAAAACGGCCAGAGCCAAATAGCTGCGCGTCATGATCCGCCCGCGCTCGCTCGCGTGGCGGACACAGGCGGCACGCAAATCGGAGAGTCCCTTCTTTGCAAGTCTGAGCGAGGTCTCGCCGGCACGCGTGAGCTCGCGACGGCGCAACGCGGCGCGAGACTGGTTCGCGCGTTAACCCCGCTCTGGGTACCGACAGCGCTTGCGCTTCTCAAATTTGCGTCTGCCGCTTAGGCAAACAAGCCCAAATCTTGCGGACCTAAGGCGCCCGCATTTCGAACGTAACGGCCGCTGCGCAAACGCTCTGCGCGCCTCGCGCGCAACCCTCGCGCCATGGCGCAACTCGGGCTTGCGCTGCGGACGCCTCGCAAGCCGGAGGGCGGGGTCTTTTTCTCTTACTTAGCCTTTGCGGCCATGATGTAGGCGAGCACGACAAAAACCAACAGGCCGCCAAAAAGAGAGATGAAAGTAGACATGAAAAAACTCCTGGATGGCGCCGTTTTGAGCCGGCAGCGCATCGTATTCGGTCTGGAGCCGCTTTTCCCTCGAAGCTTGCGTGGTAATTGGCCTGCCCGCAACGCAATTTTTTCGCTCCACAGCTCTGTGGGCCCCAAGCTTCGGCGGGGAACTCTTCGCGAGGACTCCTTGGCCTCGCGTAATCTCGAAGCGTCTCGTCGGAGATGTTCGTAATTTGTAAGCCCCGGTCGGTTGGTGGCATGACGCAGGTCCGCTGGCTTGCCACCGGCGGCCCAAAGAGATCTCGTCACGTGCCGCTGGTCAAGTCGCGGTACCGTGCCCTCCCTTGCCATGCAAAACATGTGCGGGCGCAGAGGCTATTGGCGGGCATTTTGACCGCATCAGTTTGTATACCCCGGTCGTCGTTGCAGATATTCTTTCGGCCTTGGTTCGGGCGAACTCTTCTGCGCCCGAACTCCGTGGCTTTTGAGGGAGCGCGTTCGCAACTATGAATCGAAATTACCTCGCTGGATTACTGGTGGCCGGCTTTGCCGGCGGAATCGTGGGCGCAATTGTTGCTGGTCAGGTCGCAACCGGGCTTGTATCGCCTGCGACTGCGGCCACGTCGGCGCAGGAGGTTGTATCCGCAAACCGCATCCGCCTGCTCGACGCCGCTGGCAAGACGCGCGCGGAACTGGCCATGTCCGGAGACGGGGGGCCTGCCCTTTTTTTCTACGACACCCATGGGCGAAACCGCCTTGTGCTCGGCCTGTATTCGGTCACCGAGAGCGAGTACCCGTTCGTGGTGTTAAACGACACGCATCAGCTTGCAGCGGGGATCTTCCGTTTGTTTGGCAGCCAGGAGACCCCCGTGGTGGTGCTCAAAAATAGGGGTGCCGATCGCTCGATCTTTGGGCTGAATCCGTCGAGCACGGACGCCTTTTTGGTCAATTACACGGCTAACGCAAACAAGACCGCGATTTTCGGAGACTTCTGAAATCCCCGTGACGAAACGCCTTTTCTGGCTGGGCGTTGCACTGCTCGCCGCCGTGGCCGGCGCGGCGGCCTGGCAGCAGGCGCGCGCCCCCAAGCGCCCCGAGTACCTGCTGATCAACGAGACGGGGCAGCACGATTTCGATCTGGCGCTACGCATGAGCCTGAAGCTTGCCGAGGCCAAGTCGGGAATCGAAAACGGGCTCGTGCTGCTCGCTTCGCTGCCCGCGGACAAAAGCATCGAGGAAGTAGCCGCCGACACGCTCTCGCAGCAGCGCATTGGCGCGCGAACCAATGGGCGCGGCATTGTCTACGTTTATTCGGTCCGGGAGAACCTCCTGAAAATCGAGGTTTCCTATGCGCTCGAAGGCGACATCCCCGATGTGTTTTGCCGACGCCTCGAGGAGGCAGCCAAGACCTACATGCTCTCCGAGGTCCCACAGGACTTTCTCTCCGAACTCATCATCACCACCAACTTGCGCGGCATGCGCTCCAGAGCCGAGGCCGATACCCTGACGCAGCCGCAGTGGCTCAATAGCGAGTTCTTATCGGGCGGTGGCGGCGCGCTGGCACAGGGCTACCGACACACGCTCGAGGACTATCTGGGTTCGATCCGGCGTCTGCCGCAGGCCGATCTGCGCCAGTACGAGGCCTCGAGCGACCCGCAAGAGTCGGTTCGACGCTATCTGGCCTCCCTTGCGGCCGGAATCGGCGATCCGCGACTTCCACTTTTGACGCAGGGCAGCGCAATTTTTCGCGTGGTCGTTCCTCGCAACGAAGCACAGCAAAAGCGTGTCTACGAATATTTCACCTCCGCCGGCGCGTATCGACTGATTTTCGCGGGCGATCTGGGTCTTGCCGTGCCGGGCCCGGACAAATCGAATCTTCCGATCGTGCTGCGCCATGGCTCCGATGGGCTGTGGTACGTCGATGAGCCCAAGTCCTGGACGTATTTCCACCGCTTCGAAGACAACGTGAATTTCTTTGTCAAATATGCGGACAACCCGTTTCTTGCGCGACTGCAGGCTGAGGGCGTGCCAAACATGGCCGCCGCAATCTACGGCGCGCACGTGGGAGCGGGCAGTGCACGTGGCTACCCGTTTTCGCTGGCGCAAGCTGTGCGCGCAGGCGAAGAACGGATTCGCGCGGCACCCCGGGTTGCAGCCAACTATGCGCAGCTCGCGGATCTGTATCTGTTCGAGATGAATTGGCTTACGCCCGCCCTAGAGCTCTACGAAAAGGCGGCTGCGCTGGAGCCCGGGGAACTCAGCTATCGCTGGCGCCTCATGGACTTGTACCTCAATACCTCGCGCGCCGACAAGATGCTTGCGCAATTGGGCTACCTCTCCGGGCACTTGCCCGGCGATAAACGCACCCGGGACTGGTATCGGGCGTACAAGGCGGCATACGACTTTCGCGACGGATAGTCGCGCTCGAGCGCTCGACCGGGCTGCAAACGCACGCCCTCAGACTGCCGCGCGAGGTGCTTCGGCTTTTGCGCGCGCGCGGGCGAAACCGCAGCGCATGTGCGCGAGGCCGCCACCGTGCGCAGATTCCCCACGATAAAATGCCTGCGGGCGGGAGAGCTCGCACTTCGAATAAGGGGCCCAATCCGTCTTTGTGTTATTTGAATCGCTGGGGAATAGCGTACGGTCCCGAGATCACGGATCGTGGCGGGAGCGACGGGGGCCTGGTTTTTCGTGCGTTGCGTGCACCGGGCACTGCTGTCGCGGTTTTGCGCGCTTTGCGCGAGTCTGAATGGGAGAGGACGTAACACGGCGGCGCATTTCTGTTTGGCTGCGGTCGTGCAGCAAGGAATTGTGCTGTTTGGGAGTTTTTTCTTTGGCATGCAGTAATCGACATACACATCAAACATCCATAAGGGAAATTTTCTATGCGAACCGCAATGCAATCGATGTTCCTCGCCGCTGGGCTTGTCGGATCGGCTCTTTGCTGGGCCCAGGCGCCCGCCGGGGCCCCGGCCAACGCCACTGGCATTTGCAATGACGGCACGTACACCACAGCCGCCAGCAAAAAAGGGGCCTGCTCGAAACACCAAGGCGTGAAGGACTGGTATGGAGCGGCCGCCGCGGCAGGCGCTGCCCAACCGGCACCGAGCAAGGCGCCGTCCGCCGCGCCTGCGGCTGCCCCAGCCGCGGCCGCGCCGGCTGCAGCCCCTGCTCCGGCCGCGACAGCGGCCGCGCCTGCGGCCAAGACGCCATCAGCACCACCCGCAGCCGCCGCACCGGGCGGCGGCCCGGGACTGGTGTGGGTCAATACAAAGTCCAAGGTCTACCACTGCCAGGGCGATAAGTGGTACGGCAAGACCAAGGAAGGGGAGTACATGAGCGAGGCCGATGCCAAGGCCAAGGGCAATCATCCGGACCACGGCAAGGCCTGCAAGTCGTAAAAGTCGGTGTTATCGCGTGGGCAGGCCGCCTGGACCTGCCCCGCGCAAAGGATCCGGCAGCGCCGGCGAATCGTTGCCGGATTTTGGCGCTTGCGCCGCAAGTCAACCTGCAGGGAGCGAAGCGATGGGTTTTTTGGACGGGTTATTGGGCGGGGCCGTCGGGGTGGAAATTGCGACGGCGGTCAACAGCCTCATCGAGAAGCATGGCGGCTTGCAGGGCATCGTGAGCCAGTTGGAAAACCAGGGACTTGGGGCAACCGTACAGTCCTGGGTGGGCACGGGCGCCAATCAGCCCATCTCCGCTGCGCAGGTGCATCAGGCCTTCGGAGCCGAGATGATCCAGGAACTTGCCGCAAAGGCGGGCCTCTCTCCTCAGGAGCTTGCGAGCAAGCTCTCGACCGCCTTGCCTGAGGTCATTGACAAACTCACGCCCAACGGCAAAGTTCCGCGCTGATGGCTCAATGCCAGCGCGAAGGACGGGCGCGGCTCCTGCGACTTGCGTGCTGGCAAACTGTTCGATTGGCGCCCAGCCGAGGTGGCGGCGCACGCCTCCATTTGCGCCAAAGAACGCGAACCCAAGGAACATCGATCCGACATTCCGGCTTTAGCGAGGCATTCGGAGCACGAAAGCCAAGCCCGAAATCACTTGCAGCGTGTGCGTCATTCCGAGTTCAAGCAGTTTTGTTTTCTCTGGTCGAATTAGTTTTGCTTGGACAAAAAGCGAATCCGCGGCGCGGCATAGCAGCTCTCCGCAACCGGTCGTTCGTAGAACGCTGGTCGCTTATCCAAATCCGACCTTTTGCCGCGATAGCGGCGTGAGTCGCCTAGAAAAATGAAGCAAACCCCCGGGGGCTCACTTGGGAGCAGTCCCCGGGGTGTGCCAGCGCCACTATTTGCGCGCCACCATGGTCGGCACCGGGCTTGGTTCGGGCAGCGTCACAACCTGGATTTCTTCAGACGTGACCCCGCGAAACACAAACATGCCAGTGGAGACGCATTCGCTGTTCCAACTGCCCTTGTATGGCACGGAATAGCGCACGAGCAGCCAGTTTCCTTCGAGCTCAAACCTGGCGTCGGTGATGCGCTCGCCACAGGCGCACGGTTCGTGCACGATCACGTTCTCCATGTCTCCGTTGTGCACCTGGATGACATCGGGATAGATCGGGTACCCGGGAACGGCGATGGCGGGAGTGGCCAGAAAGCCCATGTGCAGGGAGTGCTCCTCGGCAGGTGCCGCCAATGCCACAACCGGTACCGGTTCAGGCAGCGCTACGAGCTGGATGTCGGCCGCTGGAAGTCCGTGGAACGTGTACATGCCCGTCGACACGCAGTTGCTGTCCCAACTGCCCGCGTAAGGAGCGGAATACCGCAGCAGCAACCACCCGCCTTCGAGTTCGAAGGTGGCATCCCTGAGGCGCTCGCCGCAGGCGACCGGCTGGTGCACGATCACATTGGTCACGTCGTTATTGCGGACCTGCACAACATGTGGGTAGGACGCATACTGACGGGGCAAGGCAATCGCCGGAGTGGCCAGAAAGCCCATCCCCAAGCCGTTCTTTTCGGGCGCTGTGGCCACAGGCGCCACCGCCGCCGGTTCGGGTAGCGCTACGACCTGAACGTCGGCTGGAAGTCCGTGGAAGACAAACATGCCAGTGGAAACGCACTCACTGTTCCAAGCGCTCTTGTAGGGCGCGGAATACCGGAGCAGAAGCCATTTGCCTTCGAGCTCGTAGGCAGCGTCTGTCAGGCGCTCGCCGCATGCAGCGGGCTGGTGCACGATCACGTTCGTCACATCGCTATTGCGCACCTGTACGACGTGGGGGTAGGACGCATACCCCGATGCGGCGATCGCTGGGCTCGCCAGAAAGTTCATCGTCGAATTGGGCGTATCGGCCGCCCCGGCCAACGCAGGAACAGCCACTGCAGTCAAGCACAAGGCCGGCAAGGTCGATTTCTCGAATAATCGTTTCATGGCTCGATCTCCTGTTTGTCAGCGGACCAGCGAACTCTCCAGCTACCCAATCTCGACTCGCAACTTCATCTCGTCTTCGTCAGACCTGCCAGGCGTGTGCAGGAGCGTCCTCCTTTTTGTGGGCTGCGTCGCCGCTCGATGCGGCCGACATGGTTCGGTTCCAGATTGGGCAAAGTCCTTTGCCACCTCCTTTCTCCTCCTCCCCCTTTAAAGACATATCGCGAAAAGTTGAAAAGAAACCGACACTTTCCACGCACGTACCGGGCTCGCTCGCAGCATTGCGGTGCAAGACTTCGATAGCACCTTCCCGCACGAAAATTCGGTTCATACTTCCGGTCTTGGCCGCGGCATACCTTGAGAGAGCGCGGCTGGTGTGATCGCGGCCGGCGCCACCGATGCGCAAGATGGGCAATGTGCGAGGTGGCACGAGAATTTGCTTGCCGCGAAAATTGATTGCGTAGCCGAATCCATCGGTGGCGCTTACGCTTCGATCGGCGCCTGGGATGAGGTTTGCTGAAGCAACGCGCTGCCGCGCACGTCGTGGGTCGGCGCCAGAGTTCGGGCGGTTTTGCCGCTTAGCCGAGAGGCCGATTCTCTGGCTCGTTAGAAATACGACTTCGGAATCCCAGCCGGCGCCGAGTCGGATGGTCTCAAGCTCCAACCGCGCGTTCGCGGGATTTCCCATTGCGACGCCTTGTCAGTCGTACATCAGCCCCAGCGAATCACTGGCATTTCTCATTTCTCAATGAGCGTATTAATTCTCAACTCTATTGAGTTACCGGCTACTTACGATTAAGCTTTTCTCAGCTTCGGCCGAGAGAGAGGAAGGGTCTCTGTTGAGACGGGCCCGGCGAACTTACAAGGTACTTACACGGCTGCCTTTCTCATTTTTCTTCGGTGGCAATAGGAGAGCTCTACCGTAGGAGTCCAGCGGCCGCTGGAGTCCGAGAGTAGGCGTTAGAACTATTTTTCCGTTTCCCCGTTGAGGGAATAGGGGCAGTCGTTGAAGAGCGCAGGCAAGAAAACACGCTCCGCCGCTATGCGGCCGCTGCTGCCGGCGAAGCTCACGCGGCCGCAGGCGCACGCGACCGTCGTGCGCGAGCGAATTTTCCAGCGTCTGGAAGCGCCGGGTTTGCAATGGACCTGGATTGCGGCGCCCGCCGGCTCCGGCAAAACGACGCTGGCTTCGAGCTGGGTCGAAGAGCGGGGGTTGGCGTACGTGTGGGTTTCGCTCGACGCCGGCGATGCAGACCCGGCGACGTTTTTTCATTACTTGAACTTGGCCGCAGCGCAACGCGCCGGGCCCCGGGATGTGGGTCCGCCGCCGCTCACGCCGGAGTTTCTCCCTGGGCTGGCAGTTTATGCGCGGCGCTTTTTTGAGTACCTGTTTGGTTTGTACCCCGAGGCCTTTGCGATGGTGCTCGACAACTGCCACGAGGTACCCCTGGAGGCAGCGTTTCCGGGTGTAATTTTGCCCGCGCTAATCGAGTCGATTCCCGAGCATGGTCACCTGCTGTGCCTGAGTCGAGGCGCCCTTCCGCCCGCGCTAGTGCGCTGGAGCGTCGATCCGCGCTTTCAGCTGCTCGGTTGGGAAGAATTGAGCTTTACCGACGAGGAAGCCGGGGAGCTTGCCGCACTGGTTGCACCGGACTCGACCACCGACGTGGGCGCGTGCAATCAGCAGGTAAACGGCTGGGTAACGGGACTAAAGCTCTTGTTGCGTACCGGTCCCGAGCAGATCGCTCGGCTCCAGGGGCAGGCATATACCGCACCAGAGGGCTTGTTTGATTATTTTGCCGAGGAAGTATTGCGACGTGCACCACGCGAGTGCAAGGAGTTCCTGTTGCACAGCAGCGTGCTTGCGGAGATGGATGGGCCTACGGCCACGGTCGTTAGCGGGCGCGAGGATGCGCCAGCGGTGCTTGCGCACCTGTATGAGGAGCGACTGTTTATCCAACGGCGCCTGTTGCCGAGCGGGCCATCGTATCGCTTTCACCGGTTGTTTCGCGAGTTCTTGTTGGCTCGACTGACGCAAGAGGAGGGAACCGAGGCGGTCGCGCGGCTCAAAGGACGCGCGGCGCTGGCGTTAGAGCAGCGCGGGCAGCTCGAGGCTGCCACGCTGCTCGCGCTTGGTTGCGCAGATGCGGCGCTGCTCTCCCGCCTGATTCTTGCGCAGGCCCCGCTGCTTGCCAGAGAAGGCCGGCTGCCGACACTCGCACGGTGGCTCGAGGCCGTGCCCGAGGCGGTTCGCCGTAAGCAGGGCTGGCTGTCATACTGGTCGGGCGTGGCGCACTCCGTAAACGATGAGGCATTGGGCCGGGCGCACCTGGAGCAGGCGTTTGAGCGGTTTCGTGCTTGTGGCGATCGACAAGGCACATGGCTGGCAGCTGCCGGGATCATCTGCAATTTGTTCCAGTCTTGGGGTACGACGACCTCGGAGCAGCGCAAATGGATCGGCGTCTTTGAGACGCTGCGCGCGGAAAACGGCGGGGCCATTCCCGAGGATATCGAATTTCCAATCTTCGGCCTGCTTTGCAATATGGTTGGCCATTGCCCGGAGCTTGCCCTCTCTTCGCACCTTGTGCAACGCGCGCGCATGCTGGCCCCGCGCGTGGAGGATGCAGATCAGCGCCGCGCTATTGGCGCCGTCGCGATAGGGTACCTGCAGTGGCGCGGTGACGAGGCATCGGTCCGCGCGCTAATGGCGGAATTGGAGCGCGGCCGCGGAGATCAAGCGCGACCCACGCTGGCATCCAGCGTTTTTGATGTGTGGCGTGCGATTTCGTTGTGGGCTCGAAGCGAACACGAAAGCTGTTTCGAACTCCTGCGTTCGGCGCGCGAACGCTATCGCCACGTGGGCCTGGGGTTTTTCGAATGGGGTTACGCTATTCACCAAGCCTTCTGCGCGCTTAGCGCCGGTGATACGCGAATGGCGGGCCAGTACTTGCAAGAAGGTAGCAATTTGGCGGGCGCTGGTGCTGGCGCACGCCAGTTCGTCCTATCGGTAAAAGCCATGCAGCTTGGTCTTGCGGGCCAGGTTGCGGAAGCCGCAGCGTTGGCACGCGATCTAATTGCGTCGGGCAATTGGGAGGATATGCCGTCTCATGCCGCCTGCGACCACACTTGCCTTGCCGTCGCCTTTCTCGAAGCGGGTGCCCTCGAAGAAGCGTCGAAATGTGCTGACCAGGCGCTGGAGCAGGCAGGGCGTTTGCCCAGCGACCGTTGGACGTTCGATTCGCAGATGGTGCGCGCGGGCATCGAACTTGAGCGCGGCTTGGAGGAGCGCGCGCTGGAGCGGTTGCGAGAAGTGTTGCCGCTCGCGGCGCGGCGCGACTTCCGGGGCGGTGTCGGCGTGTTTCAGAGGATGCGAACGGCGCGTTTGCTGGCTCTTGGTCTAGGCGCGGGCATTGAGCCCGCGTACGTGCGGCAGTTGATCTGGACGCGCAAGCTTGCGCCGCCGCCGCAATTGCCGCCCGGGGTCGACTGGCCGGTGCGGCTTCGAATCCAGGTACTGGGCCGCTTTGCGCTTTCGATCGATGGCCAGGCCCCGAAGAAGGCGCTCACTTCGGCGCACAAGCCGCTCGAAGTGCTCAAGGCGTTGATCGGCTTGGGGCCCCTCGAGGTGAGTCTGGCGGCGCTCGAGACGGCTGTGTGGCCGGATCTGGAAGGCGACGCCGCGCGCAATGCGTGTCATGTTGCGATGCACCGGCTACGCAAGGTTCTTGGCGATGATTCGGCAATCGAGATCGATCAGGGCGTCGCTTCACTGAACATGATCGGCGCCTGGGTCGACGTGGAGGCGTTCCGCGCCCTGGCGTCGCGGTTTCGCAGCGGCCTGAGCAATGGGACATGTTCCCGACCGCAGGCGGAACAAATGGCCAAGGAACTGATGGCCGCGTATCCGGGGCATTTCCTCCCCGGCGACGAGCAGCCGTGGGCTGTGGGCGTGCGCGAACAGCTTCGCAGCCGGTTCGTGCAAGTGGTGGCGGAGCTCTCGCAGACGCTGGAGCGAGCCGGTGCGCTGGAGACCGCGGTGGAGTTAAGCCGCCACGCGATCGCGTTGGATCCGCACGCCGAGTCGTTTCACATAGGACTGATGCGCGCACTGATCACGCTGGGGCGAAAGTGCGAAGCGCAGGATGCCTTTGAGCGATGCCGCGAACTGATGCGCACTGGACTGGGCATGCAGCCGTCACTCGAGATTCGAAAACTGCAGTCCCGGATCAACAGTCTCTGACCCACACGGCCGGGGACCGCGGCATTCACCAAGGCCGTGCCTTACCACGAACGGCTCAAGCCGATCGATAGCGCGACATAGCCGTCGCGCTCCTGCGCATTCTCGCCGAATGGCAGCTGGGGGTTCGTGTAGGACACTTTTTTCGTGAAGAGGTACTCGATGCCTGAGTCAAACGACCAGGTTTGCGCAAACTTCCTGGAAAATCCGAAAGTCAGATGGGTCTCGCCAATGGCCGCAAGTAAGGGATTGAGCGTCTGCGGAGGAATCGGATTCTTGCCGTAATTCAGACCGCCGCGCACCACAGTCCTCTCATCGAGCACGCGTTCGGCACCGATCGCAAACACGTTCTGGTTTTGCCAATCCAGGCTTGCTGTATTGCTCAAGGATCGTGGCGCCAGCGGATTGCTGGGTCCCGTAGCGATGAGCGTCGAGCTCTTCAGGGCGTCAGACCAGTTGAGCCAACTCCACTTGAATGCGAGCAACCAGCGGGAAGCGGGTCGATAGGAGGCACCGAGCGCGGCTTCCAGGGGTAGCGCCAGTCCGTCGATGCGCACGTTCGAATAGTGAACGGTTCCCAGTCCCACAGCATTCATGTCGATGTCCATGTTGCCGTTTTTCTGCGGCAGCGTCACCCGGTTGGAAAACGCGGCCCCGAACGTCAGATCCTCTGCGGGCCGCCACATTGCACCAAGACGCACACCCGCATTCACACCGCTTATCTCGCCCAGGTCGTAGCCGAAAAATGATGCGCTCGGGTTGGCGGAATTAAACGCCGACGTGACCGGAAAGAAGCGCTGCGTGGTCTTCGCATACAATCCCTCAATGCTGGCCCCGACCGAGATCGCCTCGTTGATCTGATAGCCGGCCCCCGCCGTTAGACTCAGAATACCGAATAGGGACGACATATCGTCGCGGGTCCCAAAGGCGGTGCTGACATTCTTGTACACGTCGCCGGCACCGCCCTGCACAAACAGTCCGATTCCGGCGACCCAGCCCGAGTCTCCAAGGCGCTCGGCAAACGCCGCGTTTGCCGTCGGAATGTACTTCTTCGAGACGCTCACATCGTTTCCATATTGATCCTGGTGCACGACGTCGAGCGCGCGCGCCGTCGACGCGTAGAGTTCAAGCGACCGATGCGCAATCTGCGTAAGCCCCGCGGGATTCGTACTCACGGCGCAGGCATCGCGCGCCACGGCGACGTCGGCGCCGGCCATCTGCTCCGATTCAGAGCCGGTGCCGATAAAAAGCAAACCATTGGTGGCATGCGCGACGCCCGCACCACAGAGCAATGCTGTGGCAAGAAAACGCAGCAGTCTGCCCAGCCGTGTATTCATATTGTCTTCACCGGCACCAGGATGCGACTTCGCGTCAGACATGGTGGACTCGTCGGAGCCCATTCGTTTGACGAGGATCAATTTCGCCGAACCGCACTCGGGCACGACACGAAACCGCGATCGCGTGTATCGGCGCGCTCGAGGCGCCCGAGTGTCATCCGGAGCGCGAAGTCCACAGGGGTGCCGCGCGGTCGGTGATTACGAGCGCATCCGGCTTAACTGGAACGACTCACGTGTAGGGCGCTGACGAAAAGACGGGCGGGATCGCACGATTGATAGACCTCGGACATCAAAGCTGAGTCTTTAACGATGAAAAGCCCTCGGCGACTAATGGTTACTGACAGAGGGCTGAACCGGGAGCCGACGCGCCGGATTCCTCGATCGCCCATTGAAGCGTTTGCAGGCAAAGTGCAGCGACAGCCTCTGACGTCTTTGTGGCCGCGGCGAACGCCCGGGCAATGTCAAAAGCAACCCGTCAGAGAGCGCTCCCGGAGCTGGCGCCTCGGTTTTGCACGACCTCAAGAGATGTCAGCGGATTCAAAGGCTGTTCGCGCTCCAGCGACTCCCGATTGGCGCGTTCCGACCCAACCTCCGACCGACCGCCCGCCGCGTTGCGGCAGTCGGATCCGCCATTGGCGGCCCGTCGACGATCGGGCGAGCGATGATTTTGTGCGCGGCACCAACGTTTCGGTACCTTGGGACTCCCGGCGACGGGTTTCCGGGTGGGGGCCGCCGGCACCAAAAGGCCAAGGCGCCTCTCGCGCGCGCACATTGGGCGCACAAGCCGCAGCGCCGTATCGCGTCGGACGCAAGTCGTATTTCTGCTGAAAAGCCCGCGCCCGAAACTTTCCGGTGGACTAGGCTTTGATTGCGGCGCCCCGCGTGCCACGAGCGGGACCGAAAAGCAAGAGGGCAAAAGCTCGAATTAAGCGGTTATCTGCCCGTGCTTGTGTCCCGTGGCGCGCGCTTGCACTGTGCTAGATATCAAGGAACGGTACTTAGGAAACATCGAGAGGGATACCTTGTTCGAATCCGTTGGCAGGGTAATTGCCACGTACCTTTCCAAGCCAATCGGTAAACCCGGCGGCAACAGTACGGACGCAAAACTGGTTGCCGAAACTGTGGCTCCGGGCGATGTGTTGCTCATCGAGGGCAATACGCGCATGAGCGCCGCAATCAAGTACCTTACACAGTCGACCTGGTCGCACGCGGCACTTTATGTCGGTTCACGACCGGAATTGCCCATGGTCCAGGGCGAGGCTTGCTCTCTTATTGAGGCCGATGTTCTCGAGGGTGTGCGTGCCGTGCCCCTGTCGTGCTACAGCGCATTTCGCATTCGCATCTGTCGGCCGGTCAACCTCACCTCCAGGGATCGGGAGAAGCTCGTCCAGTTTGTGCTCCAGCGCTTGGGCTATCGCTACGACCTGAAAAATCTCGTGGATCTTGTGCGCTATCTTTTTCCGTTCCCGGTGCCGGTGCGGTATCGACGCCGGCTCATCAGTTTTGGCAGCGGCGACCCGACGCGCGCGATCTGCTCCACGCTCATTGCGCAAGCCTTCGGCGCCGTTCGTTATCCGATTCTGCCGATCATCTCGCGCAAGAACGACGGCAATCCGGGCCGCGCCGAGCAAGTGCGCGAGCTCTGGCGCATCCGCCACCACAGCCTCTACGTGCCGCGCGACTTCGACATCTCGCCGTTTTTCGAGGTCATCAAGCCGCGCATCGTGAAGAAGTTCGACTACCAGGTCTCCCCCTGGAGCGAGGGCGACACGGTGATCATGGGCGATACGATCCCCGGGGACATACTCACGGAGTTGCCCAAAGAAGAACCGTCGGGCGTGTGATGCCCGCGGGCGCTCGGTGTCTGCGCCTTTGCCTGCGACACTGGCCAAAGGGGAACTACCGGGACTTCATGAGCGCGACCAGCTGCTCGAGCGCCTTGCCCCAGCCCGTGTGAAACCCCATCTGCTCATGCCGCGCGCGCGAGCGCTCGTCTCCGTGCAACGCGATCGCCGTGTAGTGGGTGGCGCTGCCTCGCGCTTCCAACAAGATGGCCGCCGTCATCAGGAAGGAATCCTCGGGAACCGTACCTCGTGCAAGCGGCCGATAGTGCGGTTGCAAGGCGCCGGTCCACACCAATCGTTCGTTTTCGACGGCCTCGAGGATGCAACCCGTGTTGTCAAACTCCTGGCCCTGCGGAGCGCGCATTACCGTGCGAAAGATTCCGCCGGGCCGCGCATCGATCTGGCAATCGACGGTCTGCCACGGCTCCGGAGTGAACCATCGCTTGAGGAGCTCGGGTCTGGTCCATGCCATCCAGACCAGATGCGCGGGCACATCGACGGTTCGCTCCAGGACCAGGTCAAGCTGGGGATCGGGCTCAAAGGTGATCGGACGCGTCATCGAGGTCCTCCTCCTGGCGATCGAACGCTCCAGTAGCACGAGGATAGAGGATTGCGGGCGGGGCCGACACCTCGCCGCTGCCCGCGGACCCCAAGCGGAGTCTGTGCGCGCCGCTTGCGCGCGCCAGCGATTACGTCGAGGGCAGTGCGGGCCAGGATTCAAAGAGGCTCTTGGCTTCCTGGGCCTGTCTGCACTGGTGCAAACGCTCGCGAAACGAGCGATCCGACAGCATCTGAGAGACTTGCGCGAGGATTTCCAAGTGCTCCTGCGTGGCCTGCTTTGGAACCAGAAGGACAAACACGTCGGAAACGGGACTCTCGTCGGGCGCGTCAAAGGTAATCGGAAAGCGCAGCCGCAAGTACATCGGCAAGATGCGCTCGAGGCCGGCTACGCGCGCGTGGGGAAGCGCAACACCCTGTCCCAGGGCGGTGGAAGATATGCGCTCGCGGTGCCGCAGGGCCGGAGCCACCGAACCGCGCGCCATGTCATGCACGGACTCGATGTGCTGGCCGATTTCGTCGAGGAGATCCATCTTGTTGCCCGAAACGACGTCGAGCAAGATGTCCTCGACTGCAAGGAGGCTTCCGATCCGGTTCGACGCGTGCTGGGGACGGCCGCCGCGGGATTGCCCCAAGCCCTGCGCGACGCCAGCAACCTGGTCCACGAATGTTGCGATACGAGGAAACTGAGCGAGCTGCATAGGGGACCTCGATTGGTGTGGCTACATTGCGCCTCGTCCGAGTGTCTGACTACTGGGTCTTTGCGGTCTTGGAAAATGGTATACGAGGGCGCGTCAAATTCCGCGAACATTGCCTCTCAAGAAGGTAAAAAGTTCGCAAACGCTGCCGACGGGTGGCCCGGCCGCAACAGCACTCTTCGACGGCGACTACCGGCAGTTCGATGACCATGACAAGCATATGGTTGATTATGCTGCGCGTCGATCAAGGTCGGAGTCGATTCATCCGCATTTGCAATGCCGCTCACGCCGGGCGCCGCGTGCGTTGCGCCGCTCACCCGTGGTCGGTGTCTGCGGCAAGACGGCTCCCGGCGATTTGCGGCAG
>Ga0187769_10000944_pt1 | contig 16184 bp, 15 predicted proteins | sample 0116_SJ02_MP02_1_FD_133140 | JGI IMG/M metagenome (GOLD analysis project Ga0187769, IMG submission 133140) | Tropical peat soil microbial communities from peatlands in Department of Meta, Colombia - 0116_SJ02_MP02_10_MG | ecosystem: Environmental > Terrestrial > Soil > Wetlands > Peat | place... | reverse complement strand
TGTAATAGCTGCCGCGGTAGGCATCTATTACGCAACGCTTGGACCAGCCTCAACAACTTCTACGACCTCAACAACATCGACCACTTCAACAACTTCTACGACCTCAACAACATCGACTACTTCAACAACTTCTACGACCTCAACAACATCGACTACTTCAACAACTTCTACGACGAGTCCACCCCCAACCGAGCCTTCATTCGTGTCGGACAACACCTATGTCCTCGAGGAAGGCGCTAACTTCCAGTATCTCGACCCGCAAATCGAGTACTTCGCGTACGACAATGGAATCATGCTCAACGTGTACGAGTCTCTTCTCTGGTGGAACGGGACCAACACAGCAACGCCCATCCCCTGGCTCGCCTCGAATATGACTGAGGTCAACCCGAGCACCTACGTTTTCGGGCTGAGACAGGGAATCACGTTCCAGGACGGAACACCATTCAACGCAACGGCAGTGTGCTTTAGTTTCGATAGAGACCTCATCCTCGACGCTGCTCAACCAACGGGTGTAGGCACCTCGTCCGGTTGGATCATTGAGCAGCTGACGAACACGAGCTTGTTCTCGTTCTACGGCGCCAGCCCATCGCATTCACCGGCATGGGTAGACCAGGTACTGGCAACACACTTCTGCCAGGTGCTCTCTACCTATAAGGTCCAAATTAACCTGCAGCACCCGACAGGCGCATTCCCAATAATCATGGCAGGAGTTGGATGGGGAAGCATCCTGTCCCCAAGCTTCGTAATCGCCCATGACGACCCCGCTGCCATAAGCAACGGTGTCGCCAACTTCACAGCCTACTTCGATCACCAGGCAGGGAACGGGACAACATACCTGACCCTCCACCCAGGGATGGCGGGTACAGGTCCATACGAAATATCCTATGTGAACCCCACCACCTACGAAGTCAAGCTGACAGCCAACCCCAACTACTGGGGAGGTCCTCCGGGATACCAGTTCGGCAGAATCAATCCCAGCATCAAGACCATTGACTTTCTGTACGTGTCTGACCCAACGACAAGGATACTCGATCTGAAGGGCGGCAAGGCGACCCAGGTCGCTATCCCCTCTCCGGACATATTCTCGGTCCTGAGCCAGGCGGACTACAACGCCAACGGGTCCTACATTTCCGCTACACCAGGGGTCACAACCATCGGACCGCATGTTTACTACAACACAGGGTGGTTCGAGTTCAACATCAACGTGACCAACAATGCAGGAAAGTTGCTCACATTCCAGCCATTCGCGGACAAAAGGTTCAGACTTGCACTGTCTGACGCGGCCAACGTCACGGCGGACGTCGATAGCCTGACGTACGGGCTAGACGAACCCGCCAACTGGATGTTCCCGCCTGGAACCCTACCCTCGGGTACCTACAACCCGACCGCCACGCCTTCTTGGAGCTACAACCTAACTCAGGCAGAAGCACTGCTGAAGTCAGCCTGTTCCAACCCGTTGACCACCTTTAACTTCTACAACGGCACAAAGATTCCCGCGGGAGTGATCAACAACTCCTGCTCCGGACAGACAATATCGCTATACTACCAGAACAGCGACGTGGTCACTGAGAAGATTCTGACTGAAGCGTCTGCCAACCTGAACCAGATTAGTGCCGCAGACAACCTCGGACTCACGTTCACAGTCGTCCCGGTTCCTGCCGGCACGCTCTACACTCTTGCCAGCGAACATCAAATCTACGGCTACTGGGCCGGTTGGCTTGATGACTACAACTGGGCGATAGACTGGACGGGCCCAATGTTTTCATCAACGGGTACCTATCCCAGCTGGAGCCAGTGGAACTTCACCCTTTGGAACAACCTGGTAGGCCAGGCTGCAAAAGCAGACCAAACGGGCAACACTACCGGGATCTTGGCAGTAACAAACGCCCTTGGTAACTCAGCCAACCAGGCAGACTGGTTCTGGTTCCAAGAATACGCGCTGGACTTCCACTTCATATCTACATGGGTCCACAACTGGACCTACAACGCAGAGTACGTTCCAGACCAATTCCCATACTTCGCGATTATGAGCTTCGGACCGCCGAGCTCATAATCTTCCCCTTTTTGAAATCGACAATCTTCGTTCTCACTAGCGAGAAAGTTAACAACGTTTTTAACGCATAACCGGCCGTGACATGGTAAATTGCGGATATACGAGTACATTATCCGTAGAAGCGTATTACTGGTTTTCGTACTCGTCGGTGTAAGCCTGATTACTTTCTACCTGAGCCGCGGCATCCCATCAGCGTTCAACCCCTGCGCCCCTTACATCAATCCGAAGATGACACCAGAAGTAATCCACAATACGTGCGCTTCACACGGGTTCTACCAGCCTCTTTACCTGCAATACTTCTATTGGATACGCGACGTCCTTTCTGGAAACTGGGGCAGCGCAGGAACCTGGGCCAACGGCCAACCTGTGTACACAGTCTTCGCTTCTAGGTTCCCATACACAGTTGAGTTGGCGCTTTCCGCAGTGATAATCTCTGTCGTTGTCGGTCTCCCATTGGGAATTCTGTCGGCTGTCCACAACAACAAACCCATAGACCACGCGTCAAGGATCGTCGCACTAACGGGCATTTCCACCCCCGTGTACTGGTTTGGTTTCGTCCTCCAACTGATATTTTTCTACTACTTCCTGCAGTGGGGTCTGCCTAATCTCCCTAACCAGGGGGCAGTCTCTGTGGGCGCCCCCACCATCCAATCCTACACTGGGATTCCCATCCTAGATGGGCTCCTTAACGGGAACTGGTCCTTCGCCTGGGACGCCTTCCTGCACGTTATACTCCCATCGATCACCCTTGCGTTCGCGAGCCTCGGGGCTCTTACCCGGCTTGTTAGGGCGAGCATGCTTGAGGTCTTAAAGCAGGATTACATCACCCTCGCCAGATCAAAGGGGCTCAGCGAACGGGTCGTGGTATTCAGGCACGCTCTGAGGAATGCGCTCATCCCGGCACTGACAGTTGCAGGCCTTCTCTTCGCGGGCCTCCTAGGCGGGGCCGTAATCACTGAGACAGTCTTCAACTGGCCAGGCGTGGGATCCCTCAGCGTAACGGCAGTACTCCAGGGAGATAGCAACTTCGTCATGCTCTATACCCTTGTGACTGCTCTCATCGTGGTTGTCGCCAACCTGATCGTTGATGTGCTTTATGCGGTGGTCGACCCGAGGATAAGGTACTGATTCCCATGACGGAAAAGGAACTGGAATCAAAGCAACCTCCGAAGCGCTCGGGGCAGAGGGCCGCCTACGTGGACGAGCTCAAGTATTCCGTTAGCCTGCTGGCGAAGAACAAGCTCGTCCTGATTGGTATAGTCATGTCTGTGTTCTTCATACTCGTGGCGATATTTTCCAACGTTATAGTGAATCCCGCCACGGCTTACAAATTCGACTTCCCGAACGACTACTGCTGGAATAGCAACCTGTTCAGTTGGGGGACACAGTCCAAAATCTGTCCTGCCACGCTCAACTTCCCCCTGGGCTCCGACGGGTATGGGAGGAACCTGTTGTCGATGATCGTCCTGGCAATACCTTTGGATCTGTCCATCGCCCTCGAAATCGTCGGTTCAGCCCTCGCCATCGGGATAATCCTCGGTGCAGTCGCGGCCTACGCGGGAGGTTGGGTTGACGAGGTCATTCTCAGGGTCACGGACATATTCTTCGCGTTCCCATTCCTCATACTCGCCCTTGTCTTTGCGGCAGTCCTAGGGAGGACCATCCCCAACCTCGAACTCGCAATACTGCTGGTGTGGTGGCCGGTGTATGTCAGGCTCATCAGGGGACAGATGCTTAGCGAGAAGACCAAAGCGTACGTCGAGGCGCTGAAGGCACTGGGCGTGAGCAGGTGGCGAACTCTCTTCTTCCACCTCATACCCAACTCCATCTACCCTCTCTTGGTGCAGGCGACTCTTGACATTGGCGGAGTGATCCTGACGTTCTCCGCTCTTGTGTTCCTTGGTTTCTCCCCGTCCCCCGCCCTTCCCGAGCTTGGCAACTTGACCGCGGATGGTATTGGGCAAATCTTCACAGCGCCCTGGCTCCTAGTATTTCCAGGGCTCGTGATACTGCTGATATCACTGGGGTTCAACCTGGTAGGGGATGGCCTGAGGGATGTGCTTGACCCGAGGCTAAGAAGATGATAACAACCAATGTTGCGAGAAGACGACGAGGAACCTGAAGGGGAGGTCAGTTTAGAATGGAAGGACTACATAGCCTTCATAATCGCGGCCTTCGAGACTGTACTTCTCCCTGTGGTCGTCTTTGTAATCGTACTCCTCGTACTGCTCGCTGTAATCAGGTAGAACGGAGATGGCTTGAACCGTGAGCAGCTTATTAATTCGACAGGAAGGGGGCGGACATTGTCTCAAGACTGGCGGGAGGGAATGTAGGTGAGCCAGGTCGGCCTCGTTAGGCAAGAAGCACGCCCGGAGAAAGGGACGCCCATCCTCGAATTGAAAGATCTGCACGTCTCATTCCACACGTACGCGGGGGAAGTCAAAGCGCTGAATGGGATCAACCTCACCTTGTACAAGGGGGAGGTGGTAGGCCTCGTGGGGGAGAGCGGGTGTGGGAAGTCGGTGACGGCGGCAGCAGTGGTCGGCCTACTCCCTGAGAACGGCAAAGTCACGTCAGGGGAGATAGTCTTCCTGGGAGAGAACCTTCTAAAGAAGTCTAAGAAAGAAGTTAGAGAGCTCAGGTCAACCAGGATTGCGATGGTCTTCCAGGACCCGATGACTTTCCTCAACCCCGTGCTGACGATAGGAGAGCAGCTCCGGGAAGTCTTCAACCTCAACAATCAAAAGCTAGCCCAGTCTGCTCTGGATTACGATCTTGCCAGGCTGAAAGAAGAAGAGGCGAGTGCGAGCGACGACGCGAAACGGGCGGAAATCAGGGCGCGTATCAGCCACCTCGAGGGGCAGAGGGGGAAACCCCCCGTGCCCAGAGGGCGACATAGAAGGAAGGTTTTGGATTCCTTGGCCATGGAGGCACTCGATACGATGAGGGTGCCGGACTCGGAGAGAATCATAAAGGAATTCCCGCACGAGCTTTCTGGCGGAATGAGGCAGCGTGTCATGATAGCAATGGCAATCGCAAGGGACCCCGATTTGCTCATTGCGGATGAAATCACCACCGCCCTTGACGTGACAATTCAGGCCCAGATACTCGAATTGCTCAAGATTCTAAGGCGCGAATATAACTCCACGATACTGATAATCACCCACGACCTCGGGGTCGTGGCCGACCTGTGCGATCGGGTGGCCGTCATGTACGCAGGGGACGTAGTGGAAGTGGCCGACGCGGAGAGCCTGTATGAAAAACCACTCCACCCCTACACCCAGGGGCTCCTGAGAGCCGTACCGAAGATCACAGCCAACCCCGCCCTACTGGAGTCCATACCCGGGTCTGTCCCCGACCTGATCTATCCGCCGCCTGCCTGCAGGTTCAATCCAAGGTGCCCGTTTGTCTGGGATCTGTGCAGGCAGAAAAAGCCGGAGCTTCTCGAGATTGGGAAGGGACACGAGGTTGCATGCCATCTTTACACGGAGGGATCAAAACGACAGAGCCCTTCATAAAAGTCACCAACCTCCGGAAGTGGTTCCCCATCACTGGGGGGCTCCTCGGAAGGACGATTGACCACGTCAAGGCAGTGAATGACGTCTCGTTCGAAATCCCAAGAGGAGGCACCTTCGGGCTGGTGGGGGAGTCGGGCTCCGGTAAGACAACCATAGGGAGGTGCATTCTGAGGCTCATCGAGCCAACATCTGGCGAGATACTGGTTGACGGAGTCGACATTACGAAGCTGAAACGGAAACAGATGGCGCCTTACCACCGGCTCATGCAGATCATATTCCAAGACCCCTACGCGTCCCTCGATCCGAGGCAGACCATCAAGTCCGCTCTCATCGAAGCGGTGAGGGCCTCGGGTGGGAAGCAATCCGCGGAGGACGCTTTCCAACGAGCCAAGAAACTGATTGAGCTCGTGGGGCTCAACGAGGACCACCTTTACAGGTTCCCTCACGAGTTCAGCGGAGGACAAAGACAGAGGATAGCAGTCGCCAGGGCCCTCGCGACAAACGCAGAGTTCCTGATACTGGACGAGCCGACCTCGTTCCTCGATGTCTCGGTCCAGGCACAGGTCCTGAACCTCTTGAAGAACATCCAGAAGGAGTTCAACCTGACGTACCTCTTCATTTCCCACAATCTGAGCGTAATCGCCCACATGAGCGACAGGGTCGGCGTCCTTTATCTCGGCAAGATGATGGAAGTCGCAGCCACCGAGACCATCTATTCAAACCCAATGCATCCTTACACCCACGCTCTAATGGAGGCCATCCCGATTGCAGACCCAGCAATCAGGCGAACCAGGGAGGTCCTAACAGGGGATGTGCCAGGCGTAGTCCATCTGCCGTCGGGGTGCGTCTTCCACGATAGGTGCAAGTATGCGACCCAGAAGTGCAAGGACGAGATTCCATCGTTGGACATGCAGTCCGAAGGCCACCAGGCAGCATGCTGGTTTGCCAAGGACCTGAACCTGCAGCCGTTGACGCTTTACAAGCAGGCCTAGCCTTTACACGCCTTAGCGAGCCACAGTGGGGTTCTTCCGCCAATCTGTGCTTGGCTCAAGCCAGCGGTCCCAAAGGACCTTTGATGTGCGCGAACTCACGATTCCGAGCCCTTTCCAGGGCATTTTCTTGAGCCCGGCAACCATCTCCTTCGCGTAGGCGGAGGCGGCGCTGTACCCATTGGGATCGTCGCCCGAGACGTTAATCAGTACGCTGGACCTGGACGGATTAGGGGCGAGGAACCCGCCGAGGAAAATCGATGCTCTCGAAAATGACAATGAGCTGATGTCCTCCAGGATGACCGAGAATGCGAAGGGCTTGGTAACGACATACTCCACTAGCCCCTGGCGCCCTCCTTTGCCGTACTCGTAACCGAGCCGCCCCAGAGCGGCCTCAGAAGCCTTGCTCAGCTCCTTGATGCTGTTGGACGCCTTCAAGCCAGTGGACCTGCTGGGGGTAACCGAGAATAGGCGGATATATGTTCACTGGATTCGCTTGAACTCATCAGGACTAGGAGAGTGGCCATCGCCGGGACGCCCGAGACGGGTCATTTTCAGGAATGCCTCCCGTCTTGTCGGGGGAGAGAACCGGAATTCTTTCATACCTAACTAACTTCCAGCGGACTTGTGGAGACCCAGGAGGCACTATGGAAAGTGAGTCAACAGACCCCTGACCCCCAGCTGGCGGTGGAGGTCATTGCCCTGACACGGGAATATACCACCCGCTCTTTCTTCGGCACCGTTAGCAGGGTCACGAGGGCATTGGACGGCATCGACCTTTCAGTGAAGACAGGGGAACTCTTCGGTCTAATCGGTCCCAACGGGGCCGGGAAGACCACCACAGTCAAGATTCTGACCACGCTCCTCACACAGACAAGCGGCGAGGCGTACATCCTAGGCCTTGACGTGAGGAAAGACCTCTATGAGATCAGGAGGCGGATAGGGATTGTATTTGGCGGGGAGAGGGGGCTCTACAACAGAGTGTCTGCAATAGACAACCTTCGCTACTTCTCCGACCTCTACGGTGTCGACTCTGTGGTAGCAAGGGACAGGATTCCCCAGCTCCTGAAGGCCGTGGGCCTTGCCGACAGGGCGGACGAGAGGGTGGAGAAATACTCGAGGGGGATGAAACAACGGCTTCACATCGCGAAGGCGCTCGTACACGATCCCGAGCTCCTTGTCCTCGATGAGCCGACCATAGGCCTCGATCCTGGCGGGGCCCGGGACATCAGGAACATGATTCGCGAGATGCAGAAGCAGGGGAAGACGATTCTCCTCACCACCCATTACATGTTCGAGGCGGAGGAGCTCTGCCAGAGGGTTGCTGTGATTTCCAAGGGGAAGATAGTCGCCCTCGACACTCCGTCGGCACTCAAGAAGCTCGTAAGGGACATCTCCGTGATCGAACTAAGGACATACGGCGTCACCGGGGACTATGTGGAGGCGATTAAGCGCCTTCCCAACGTCGTGCGCGTGATCGCAGACCTTGACTCCGAGGTTCAGACCATAAGGATACAGAGCCCCCTGGGGGCTGACCTGCTGTCCCAGGTGACGTCGGCTCTTCCCTCGGACGCGAAGATTATCGACAGAACAATCAAGGAACCGACACTGGAGGATGCATACCTGAGGTTGGTGGAAGAGTAGTGGGCGAACTTTCTGAACTCACGCCGGGCAAGAAGACCGAAGGATACCTGGCGCGAAGGGGGCAGGTGCTAAAGGCGTGCATAGTCCTGACCGCCAAGCTCTTCTTCGCCGACCCCCAGTGGATAATCCCAAGCATCATAGCGCCTTTCATCTTCACTCTCGTGGCCTTCTTCCTCTTCGGAGGGGAGGCTTCGGGGAGTTCCTTCCTGCTCTACCTCGTCCTAGGTTCCGGGCTCATGGGGATGTGGGGCACCACCATCTATGGATCTTCGAACTCCATTGGCTTCGACAGGTGGAACGGGACCATGGAGTCAACACTGGCGGCGCCAGTCCCTTTGTCATGGATAGCTCTGGGGAGAGTGCTCTTCAATACCTTCGAAGGAGTTATCAACGCCCTGTTCATACTTGTCATCGGCCTGGCCTGGTTCCAAGTTGGTTTCGGTGTCGTAAACCCAGGGCTCTTCTTCCTTGCGTCTGTGAGCACATTTCTGTCGCTTTCTGCCTTCGGGCTGCTGATGTGCACCGTGATACTCCTGTCTAGGAAGGGCGGGTTCATCACCAATTCGATGGAGATTCCCGTCTATATCGCTACGGGTACCATGTTTCCGGTAAGCATACTCCCGATGGTGGCCCTCCCTTTCTCTTTCCTGCTGGCCCCGACTTGGGGCATAGAGGCGATTCGGCTGTCGGCCCTCCCGGGATACACGGGCTTGACGACGAGCTACTGGACAGACCTGGCGTTGCTGGCCGTAGAGACACTCGCCTACCTCGCCATGGCCTTCGTGCTCTTCAAACGCGTAGAGTCGTATGCCAAGAGAAATGGGACCCTTGACGAGTACTGAATCGGCACCTGTGGCAGCCCTCAGCGCCGAGGCGAGACTGAGGATGGCTCTCAGAGTGTTCAGGGGGGCCTTCCTATTCGGGCGCAAGGGGCTCATCGTCTGGGACTCGTGGGAGATGTGGGTGATGCAGATCGTGATTACTCCGATAGCGCAGATAGGATTCTTCGCTCTCCTTTCGATCTATCTCCAGTACCCCTCTTCGGTCACGCAGTATATCGTGATAGGCAACGCGATGCAGTCGATGTCATTCGCGGCCGTGTTCGCCGTAGCCAACATCACTTCCCAGGACAAATGGCAGGGGACGCTCCCCAGCACCATGGTCACCCCTGCCAACAGAATCGCGCTCTTCATTGGCCGCGCCTCGTTCCAGGTCCTGCTTTCGGCGCTGATAGCTGCCGCAGGTCTGCTTTATGCCGCGACCATCTTCGGGGTGAGCTTTGCTACCGCGGACTTCCTAGGCATAGCGGTCACCGTGCTCCTGACGAGCGTGGCAATGACTGGTTTCGGTCTCCTAATCAGCGCCGTGGGCCTGTACATGAGGACCGCCATGATTGTTGCGAACATCTTCCTCTTCGTCACCCTCCTCCTTAGCGGGGTCAACTTCCCCGTTTCGGCGCTACCTGCGTGGTTGCAACCTGTCTCTTGGGTCATACCGCTAACCTACGGCACCCAGGCGGCGAGAATGGCCATAGCAGGAAGCTCCTTCATGGCCCTGCTGCCGACATTAGGGTGGGAGACGCTTGACGCCCTCGTCGTCATGGGGGCGGGGTACGCCCTCTTCACAGGTTTTGAAAACCTCTCCAGAAGGACAGGAAGGTTCGAAGAATACTAGTCCTGGCCCGACCACCCTCCCACGACCGCCGTCACGGTCGTGGCGCTTCGATTATTAGACCGGCTGTATCCTCTGGAGACGTTGGCGAGGATTGTCCTGTGCGGCATGGGCGCCATAGGCACGGAGATCCTTGGTTACCTTCTGAAGCGCAACCATGAAGTCGTGGGTGTTGTCGACAACGACCCTCAGAAGGTCGGGAGGACTGTGGCCGAGCTGACTGGCCTTCCTCTGGCCATAAGGGTCTCTAGCTCGATCAAGGAAGTCCCCCTAGACAGGGCAGAGGTCGCCATATTCAGCACCAAGTCTAGGATTCCCGAGCTGGTGGACGACATCACCTACGCCGCCACCAGGGGGCTGAACGTGGTCACGACTTCCGAGGAGATGGCCTACCCTCCCTACGCCGGCGCCCCGTTCGTCCCCGCCCTTGACAAGGTAGCCATTGACAACGAAGTAACCATAGTGGGGGTCGGGGTAAACCCGGGGTTCGTCATGGACTGGGTTCCTGCCCTCGTTTCCTCGGCCACCAAGAACCCGACAAGCGTTCACGTGGTAAGGTCAGTGGATGTCAGCAGGAGGCGTCGCCAACTGCAGGCGAAGTCAGGGGTTGGACACACGAGGGCGAAGTTCGAAAAGGAAGTGATGGAAGGCGCAATCGGCCACGTGGGCCTGGTGGAGTCTGCCCACCTCATCGCTCTTTCTCTCGGTAAGCCGTTGGAGGGGCTCAAGAACGGCGTCTTCCCTGTCGTGGGCTCAGAGGACTACGTGATGGGGGTGCGCCAATTCGTCGAGGGAAGGTCTGGAGACTGTCTCATCAGACTGGACCTGGAGATGAGCATGACCTCCGCCGACTTTGACGTAGTCGAGGTGAAGGGAGACCCAGAGATCAAGTTGAGGTTTGAAAAGGGCGTGTTTGGAGACTCAGCCACTGTGGCCCTCACGGTGCACGCTGCCGAGAGAGTTGGAAGGGCGAGAGCTGGGCTGATTACGGTACTCGACTTGCCCCTGTCGGGCGGGTGACTGCGAGGGAGAGCCGAACGAGGCGGGAAGTTCGAAAATTGAGTGCCCTCTCCATCTAATGCCTTTAGGACATCCGGACCTTCCCGTAACTCTGTTCTATCATCGAGGGCGGGATAAGTATGCCATGGGCGCACTTAAACTCGCGCTGGCGTCGTGTGCGAACGAGGAGCTTTTGGCACCGGGGACCAGGCTGGAACGTCTCGATCTCCAAGGAAGGGGTCGATGCGGGTTGATCGTCGGAGTCCCCCGGCTTCGCAGTGGTCGCCCGGCAATACTCGGATCCTAGGTCTTGTAGATCACGTTGAGCCCTAGGCCGTCGTCGAACCTGCGTAGGGCCCGGTTCTTGGTCGGCGTGATAACAACTTCGAGGAGCGGGAAGACCCTGGCCGTCATTACGTGCCCCGCAAGAGTGCTGAGGTCCCTCCTCCCAAAGGTACCGTGGATGTGCAGGAATGGCTTGCCATCCTTCAGGGTCACGTTGCCAAGGATTCCGGTGACCTCGAGAAATTCCTTGAAGTCATGCTCCTCGTAGCGCTTGGCTTCGCGGTTGAAATATGCCAGACGCAGCTCTTCCACGCCCCCGATGGCCTCGATCCTCGCCGTGACAATCTTCTCCCTCTTCGCTATTCCGAGGATGTCGTCCGGAATCCTGGCTCCGGCCTTCAGGCTGTAGATCCTGGCCATTCCCCTTCGGTCGCACCTATTTGGTTAAAAGCTTGGGCAGCGGCCGCGAGATACCGACTTGCGGCTCCACCTGAACAAGCCAGGCATCAGGGCGCTTGGAGTGGCGGAGAGCTTCAGGCAGGGCCAGAAGCAATCGGTCCTCGCGGGGGTCGTGATGAGGAGTGACTTCATCATCGACGGGGTAGCGATAGGGCGAACTGAGGTGGGAGGGGACGACGCAACATCTTCCATAACGCGACTGTTCAGGAAGTTCGGGCGGAACGACATCAACCTGATCCTCGTCTCCGGCGCCATCCTGAGCCTCTACAACATCATCGATGTGGACCTCCTCGCCAAGAAGACGAAGCTCCCGGTGATCTGCCTTACCTACAAGGAGACGGCGGGCATTCAAGACTCGATTAGGCGCCACTTCCCCGGACGGGCGGGGAAAAAGCTCGAGGCCTATTCCAGACTCGGGGCACGTGTGGGAATAAGGCTCCGCACGGGGCACCGTGTCTACGTGAGGACGGCCGGGATGGACGCCGACGCGAGCCAGCCTGTTCTCGACCTCTTCACTCTCCAGGGGTCGATTCCAGAGCCCGTAAGGGTGGCTAAACTACTCGCTCGTGCCCTGCTCGCGTCGCGATCTTGACTCCCGGATTCAGAACTCCCTTCGGGTCGAAGAGCGTTTTGATCTCTTCCATTATCCAGTAGGTCTTTGGATACTGCCTCTCGACGAACTTTGCCCGAAGCATCCCGTCTCCGTGTTCTCCCGTCATGGTCCCGCCCATCTTCCATACTGCCTCGTAGCAGTCCTCCATTAGCTCGTCCAGTGACGCTCTGCCCCTCGGCTCGGAAATGTCGAGCAGAGGCCTAGCATGGAGATTCGCGTCCCCTGCGTGTCCGTAGGAGATGTACTCCATCTCCCTCTTTCCGAATTCATCCACGAGCAATTTGACAAGGTCCGAGAGCCTGTCCGGGGGCACCGTGAGATCTTCGACTCCAGGAACAAGGGTCTTGCTCCCCTTCTTGATCTCTTGGGCGATGGAAAGGACCTCGCTTCTCGCTTCCCACGCTTGGGCTATCTCTGAGGGGCTGGTTAGAACCGAAGGGTCGAGTGCTGCCACCCTCGACTCCGAAAGCTCTGCCGCCTTGGTGGTGAAGTCGCCGGAGTCCCCGTCGAATTCGCAAAACACAAGATAGGGGTCTTCCGTCCTGGAGTACCTTGAGATACTCTCCCACCTGTTCATGACCTTGAAAACAGACTTGTCTACAAGCTCGAGCCCCGACGGGGAGTGAACCTTGAACTCCCTGGCAACGCTGTTTAGCTCTCCTAGTGTGGACTCAACGATGAGCAAGAGCCGCCATTTAGGAGGTGCTCTGGTAGCCAAGGTCGCTTTGGTGAATACGCAGAGGGTCCCCTCTGAACCCACCAGAAGCTTTGGAAGGTCAAAGACTCCGTCGTGTACCACCTTCTCCAGCCTGTAGCCGGAGGAGTTCTTGGTCACCTTCGGCTGGTCTTGGCGAATCTCCCTGTGGTTTTCGACTATGAGCGACGCGATTCTCCTCGTTCTCGCGTCTCCACCAAGGGCTTCTTCCAGTGGCATAGGGCGAACATGTGTCGGCCCCTCTCCTGGAACCACCGCCCTGAGCGACTTCACGAATTCGATGGTCGACCCGTATTTCATGGTCCTCACCCCAGCCGAGTTGTTGGCGACCATGCCGCCGACCGTGCAGCTGGCGTAGCTCGATGGGTCGACGGGCATCCACCTCCCGGCCGCGCTCAACGCCCCGTTGAGGTCTGCCTTGACTAGGGCTGGCTCGCATTCGACCGAGCCGTCTGGAAGAACTTCGGCTCTGCGTCTCGCCTGCAGTAAGATCGCGCCACTCCCCACTGATTGGGAGGGAATTGAGGTCCCGCCTCCTCTAGGTGTTACGGGAAGGGCTCCGGCCGACGACTCCACCAGGGCCGCGCACACGTCCTCTTCCGTATCTGCGGTGTATGCGACCTGAGGCCTTATCCTAAGAATGCCTGAGTCCTGCGAAAGGCCGAGAAGCTCCCTGCTGTCGGTTGTCTTCCTCACGGGCCCCAGTCCCAGAGGGCGGCTATGTTGATTTTGCGTCTTGATCCGTGGGCGCTAGGTGCTCGATGTGGTCGAACCCGAACCCGATCCGGCGACGACTATTACAGTCCCACTCATCACCGTTGGATGTAAGGTGCAGTAGTAATTGTAAGTCCCGGCCACGGTGAACGTCCACTGATAGGTGTCCCCGGAGCTGAGGATCCCGCTCCCCGATGGCCACCCTGTGCTGGCGGTCTTGGGCGTTACTGTGTGGGGCGTCCCCGAGCCGTCGCCGTTGGTCCAGAAGACCGTATTGTTTACTCCAATCACCACCCTTACGTTATCTGGGGAGAAACCGGGGGGCGTCGTAGACGCGCCGGTGACAATCGTTACATTAACACAGGCGGCCGATGGGCAGGTGACCGATGCGGTGGTCGAGGTCGAGGAGGTCGATGTCTGCTTTCCCGCCACCTCGAACTGATAGTAGCCCAGAGTCGCGATCGCTCCTACAATGAGCATCGCCACCACAACACCGACTGCTGTGGATGTCTGATTGCTCATAGGACGTTCGTTCCCGCCCTTCGAGTATGGCCTTTAAGCGTTTTCGGGTCTGTTTCCGTTTCTATCTGTCAAACCGAAGGCTAAAAAACGCCTTTCGGTACCCCGACTGCGGACATTCGAATGGTGGAGGACAGCAAAGAGACCCCGCCCTCCCAACAGAACTCTTCTGAAGCGGAGAAAAAACCGACGGCGCCTTCTGTGCCCCCGGTTGGCCCTCCCGTTGCTCCTCAGGGGGCGACTCCTCCTAGGCCCTCGACTCCGCCCCCAAGGCCTCCGGTTCCCACACAGTCGCCTCCTGCAGCGGCCGCTCAGCAGAAGCCATCTGGACGAAGAACGTTCCTAAAGGCGCTGGTAGCCATCAGCGCGGTCCTCACCATAATTCCATTCGTCCCCTGGGGGAACTTCCTGCTTTCCTCAGTTTCGAGCCACGGCGCTCTTCAGAGGCAGCAGGCCGTATTGGACCTGAATACGACTACGAACAACAACGCGAACGGGGCAGTGGCAGGGAAGACTGTGAACGTGAATGACCTTACCTCCTTCCCCCCGAACAGCACCTGGCTGATCACGTACCCGACGTCGGGGGACATTAACGTCGATTCGCAGAGTCCCGACACGTTTCAGAAGTTTGGGCTTATACGGCTTCCAACCGAGCTCGGGGGCTCCAACAAAGACGCCTCGGCGTTCGTCGCCTACAGCAAGGTCTGCGTCCACCTCTGGTGCAGCCCCAACTACGACCCTCAGAAGTCCTCGAACCCTACCTATGAGACATATCAGTGCCCATGCCACGGTAGCATCTACCAGTTGCCGACTAAAGATTCCAACGGGAACCTGATTGACGCTGGCAAGGCCATAGCTGGTCCGGCTTCTTTGCAGGCGCCTCCGACCAACGCAATCCCAATGCTCACGCTAACGGCAGACTCGAACGGAGATCTCTGGATCGAGATCCCGCAGTGGGACCCCGATCATAATGGTGTCATCGGATATGGGAGGAACTTCGCCAGCTACCAGGACTACATTCTCCCTGTCGCGCAAGGAAAAGCGAAGGCGCCGGGGGAGCCATGAGCAAGCCACAGGAGAAGGGGAACGTAGTCTCCAGGCTCTACCAGTGGATTAAGGACGGCCTGGAGAGGACGGTGTACATGGGGGTGCAGTACACTTACCCCAAGCGTTTCGTGAGCCCATTGGGCTACCTCGGTGTCTTGACTGGTATCACCTTCCTCGTGCTCGGCGTCACGGGTGGCTTCCTGATGTTCTACTATCAACCGACACTGGCGGGGTGCGGGAGTCTGACCTGCGCATTCGCCAGCATAGAGCGCATAAACAACACGGTGCCCTTCGGATGGCTGCTCCGCAACATCCACTACACGGCGTCTAACGCCATGGTCCTCCTAGCCATCCTGCACATGTACTACCAATACTTCAGCGGGAGATTCAAGATCAAGAACGAAGTCCTGTGGGTGACGGGGGTCATCCTCGGCATCATCACAGGCGTCGAGGCATTCAGCGGCTATGACCTGCTCTTCAACCAGAGAGCCGGGCTGGCTATCGAAATCGGCTCTTCACTCGCCAACGCCTCTCCCCTCGTAGGGGGAACACTAAGGCTAGCCACCTTTGGCGCTGGTTTCACCGATTTCGTCCTTAGGCTCTATGCCGTCCACGTGTTCATCCTTCCTATGATCATGATAATCCTCGTCTTCGTCCACTTCCCAAGGTACCTCGTGTTCGACCTGCCTGTCATATCGACGGTGGTTGGCGGTCTGTTCCTCGTGGCCGCCATCTTCCCAGTCGCGGTGGGGATAGGTTACAGCCCAAGCAACCCACAGCTGACAATCCCTGAGTGGTATCTGACAGGAATCTATGCCCTCCTCAGGACCGAGTTCGACAAGTTCGTGATGGGGGGGCTCATGCCCGCCCTGCTCTTCCTGATGGCAATCGTGGTTCCCTTCGTGGACACGTCGAAGAAGCTCAACTGGAAAGACAGGCCGTTCTTCACCGCCCTCGG
>Ga0187769_10000943_pt1 | contig 16185 bp, 25 predicted proteins | sample 0116_SJ02_MP02_1_FD_133140 | JGI IMG/M metagenome (GOLD analysis project Ga0187769, IMG submission 133140) | Tropical peat soil microbial communities from peatlands in Department of Meta, Colombia - 0116_SJ02_MP02_10_MG | ecosystem: Environmental > Terrestrial > Soil > Wetlands > Peat | place... | reverse complement strand
CGCAGTTCTTTGCTCCATTGAGTAACCTCTCTTCGCACAGCTTTTGTCTGCTCTGGGTTTGTCAACAAACGGTTAACAGAAGTGGTCAATAATGATATCAACGCTGCCAAGCTGAATATGAAAAGTGTCGAATTTGGAATAGTCTGCAGTATCGGCGGAAGTATTGCCAGCAACACTTGCATCAACTCTGCGCCACTCCTAATGCCTTGATAATGCTCTCCGCAGCTTCTTCAGGTTTTCCCTCTGAGTTTACTACTATTTTCACAGGTGTACTCATAAGAACGGCACACGCACCAGCAATTGCCCGCGAAAAAGTGAGTTCTTCATTAACAGAATCTTCCAATGAAGTGTCTCTTTTTCTGCCAGCATCCTTCATTCTTCTTGAAGATATTTCACTTGGATGGGCTTCAACGAGCACGAGCATTTCAGGCTTCAACAGCTGCAGGTTGTTGCATGAGAGACCTGGAAAATATCCTTCAGGAGTCTTTATCGACATGTGCGTGTCAATGATTGTTAGGCCGTTGAACGTTCTTGTTCTCTTTGCCACTGCTTCGGCAACCTGTTTCTGCAGTTTGCGTTGAGTTCCTACGCTGTCCATCCTCATTGCGTCTCTTTCCATGGGTCTCCCGGATTTATGAAGGATCTCCATCATGACTGTTCCATAGTTTATCACTCTGACGTCAATGCCTGCTTTTTCTGCAAGCTTCTCGACAAAACTGCAAATCGTGGTCTTTCCAGTTCCAGGTATTCCAGTCACGATTATCGTCTTGTTCATGGGCTATTCTCCGAATAGGCGCCTGAACGCCGGATACATTTCAGCTGCTCTTTCCTGCATCAGCGTTTCATAATACTGGTAGATTATCCCCACTGAAAGTAGAATGCCGATCCCAGTACCGAAGACTCCGAAGAAGTCTGAAAGCCCTGCCAGAATCCCGACCAGTATTCCGCCGACAACAGTGACGGCCGGAATGTAACGCTTGAGGATCGATTCTATGGCTCTTCCTGATCGTCTGTATCCTGGAATCTGCATGCCAGCATCCATAAGCTGTTGTGCAACGTTAGACGGCCCTATACCCCCGACCTCAAGCCATGTGAGCGAGAAGATGACGCAAAAGACGACGAGAATTCCAAGGTAACCAAGCGCCTGCCATGGGGCTTGCGCAACGCTGGTCCAGCTGCTCGGCGCGGTAACGTAGTAGACGATCCCTCCTACGGGGGTTATCGTTGGCGACGTGCTAGTACCCGTGTTCTTGAACTGTCCTAATATGTCAAGCCATGGGTTTACTCCGGGAAGTGGCTGGCCGCTCATGCTCCAGAATAGTTGTGAGAAGAAGTAAACGTTAGCGAACAAGGCGGAAGCGAAGATAACTGGTAGGTTCGACACGTACAGGAGCTTTATAGGGTATCTGCTGCGGTAACCCTTGTAGCCAGCATAGGATAAGGGCAGTTCGATTCTTACGCCTTCCATGTAGATTATTACAAAGAAAGAGATGATCGTAGCTACGAAGCCGAGCAGCGTCGGGTTTGATGAGACTAGCGCGCCCGTGGTGTTCACGTATTGTCTGAGCCAAAGGCCCGACAGCAATGTACTGTTCCCCACTGATCCACCCAGTTGGACGAATAATCCATAGGCTCCCGACTGACCGACGGCAGGTGCAGGTGAGAAGGCATCCCAGAAAACGGTCTTGGCAACGCCGGCCATGATAAACAGGCTCACTCCACTGCCGAACCCCCATCCTTTCTGGACAAGCTCATCCATTAATAGAACAACAACTCCCGCCCCGAGTAGTTGCAAGAAGACGATTACAGCCGTAGTCCCAGGTAAGGTGCCGTACATGCCGCCGACTATGTAAGCCGCTGCTTGAACTCCTGTGAGAACAATTGTCAACACTTTGCTTGCTGATGTAAACAGACTCCTGTCTTCAGCGTTGCCCATGTCGCATTCAATCATGTTTGAGCCCGCGAGAAGCTGCAGTATCAACCCCGCAGTCACTATAGGACCTATCCCAAGCTCCATGAGCGTACCGCGAGTCGAGGCAAAAATGATCCTAAGGGCTTCAAGCTGCCCCAGTGCGCTCGCCTGAATTCCGTAGAGAGGAACCTCCGACATGACGAGGAAGATTATCAGGATAAGCCCAGTCCAGAAGATTTTTTCGTTGAACCGAACTCGACGTTCTGGAAGTTTCACTTCTGGCAAGACTCTTGCAATAGGCTTGAATAGCGAGAGAAACCTACCGGCCATGGGCTAACCGCTACTCTCCAGTTTCCTGTTTCTCCTCCAAGACTTGCCCGCCTGCATCCTTTATTTTTTCAGCCGCGGACTTTGAAAACGCTGGCACTTTCACGACGAGGGCCTTGCTTATCTTACCCATGCCAAGAAGCTTCGTGTAACCGAGGCTTTCCAAATCGATGAAAGACTTGCCTTCCACGTTCTCCACGGCGAACTTTTCAGCCATTCCGTCGAGCGTCCCAACGTTTATTACGTTCACTTTTCCTCTAAGACTCTTCATAGAAGTGAAGCCGTCTTTACCATAATAATCTGGCTCGTACTTGATGATGTAGGACCACAACGCCTTGTGTCTGCCAGCGTTCCGTCCGCCCTTCGATCCTGTTCTCCTATGCTGACCTACCCTACCCCACCCTTGAGTTCTTGAACCGCGCCTCTTCCTAGTCTTTCTGAGCTTGTGCGGCATCGTCTAACCAGCCATTTTGTTCATAGCCTTCTCTTCAACAGCCTTTTTTAATCGTATTTCGAGAACGCCATTCTTATACGTTGTGCATATAGTGTCGGGAATCACCCTTTTCGGAAGATTTAAGCTTTTGTAGTACTTGCGGTCCGAAGTCCTAGCAGAAAGAGTCAGCTTCTGGTTCTTAACGTTGATTCTCAGGTTTTCTCTGTTGAAACCCGCGAACTCCGCGAAAACTGCTATCTCATCGTTTTCTTCAACGACGTCGATCAGGGGCTTGGGGGCCTTCAACTTTTCCTCAGGTATCTTTTCAACGTTGTATTTGGACGCAACCGCACGCCGCTTCGAAGTTGAACTCTTGACGCGAAACGTTCTAGGAGGACTTCTCTCCTTAACCTTGTTAAAAACCTTGAAAATGTTGAATCTTCTCAAACTCTTCTTGTTTCTCCGCCATCTCGCGCTCAACTTTGTCCTCCTCCCGCATACATGGCATCTGAAAAGCAACTATAAAATGTATCGCAAACTAAACGGAAAAAACGAGAAAAGCCGCGGAGCCCTAGAGCATTCTTCTCAGAAGTTCGTTGATTTTCTCTCCGCGGTATCCCAGTTCCCCACCTGAGCCGTATCCTCTTTTGATCTTTCCCTTGAAACCTTTGGATGGTGGGTGGAGCCTGAAGACGGGCTGTATGCTGGGCAGTTTCCAGTATTCAAAGCGGCAAGCGTGAGTTGCTTCTGCCAGATCATCAAGGGACTCAAAACCAGCTTTCTGTGCGTATTCATCCGTCAGTTTTTTGTCACCGATGATTCTTCCCTTCTGCCTTATCATCATGGAAACAAGTTCCTTCGAAGCTTCGCCGTAAGTTATGTAGTCCCGAGCGGCTTTTAGCATCCCAAGATATGACGGTCTGTCATCGATCAGCACGGCATAGTTGTTCCTCGTCAAATGCAACATCTGCAGGGTTTCTCTAGCCTGCATCGAAGCACTAACGGTTCCGCGAATTCTCACGACCGCCATGCACTTTCGTTCCTTGGTTTCTTGAACCAATTATCTCACCCAGTCCGTCGGAGTTATGAGACCATAGGTCTGTTTCAATGCGTCAAAAACCGCGTACGCAAAGGAAGGAATAGTTCTTGTTGAACCGTAGGTTCGAGTCCAACAGTCTTTCACGCCCGATAGGCCCAGTATCACCTTTGACACTTCGCTGGCAACAATGCCTAAGCCCCTAGGACCTGGCACAAAAATCACTCTCACCCCACCGGTTTTACCCTCAATCTGGAAGGGTATAGAATGTGGCCTTCCGCAGCCGCATTCCCAACTTCCACATCCGCGCCTGACTGGAACGATCTTCAACCGGGCGTCTGTTGCCGCTTTCTCTATGGCGTTCCGAACTTGACTGGCTTTTCCTGAGCCCAAGCCTATGTAGCCATCTCTGTTTCCAACGGCAACTATTGCTTTGAACCTAGATTTTTCGCCGGCGTCCGTCTGTTTTTGAACCAAGTTTATGTTTATGACTTCTTCTTGCAGGTCCGGTATCAAAGCATCAATGATCTGAGACTCGCGCACTTGCAGACCTGCCATAAAGACTTCTTCGATCGAGGTGATTCTGCCTTCTTGAATCATCTTTCCTAGGCGAGTTTTTGGAACCCACTGCTCCATCCTTTCTGATGATTCTCTTGCACGATCTCTCCTACTGTCTCTCCTACGGCCTCTGAACGTCAATTCTTCTTACCTCTGCTTTTGAATGCAGCAGCCATGTCCGACTTGACTTTCGCGAAGTGTTTGGGAAGAGTTTCTGGTCGAATTTTCTGCTCCAAGTATTTTGAGAACTTCGTCTGATACTCTTCCGCGTTGGACGCAAGGCCTTCTGCGTACTTGGCGATGTGTTCGCCTCCGATCCTCTTTTCATCTGGCAATTTTTCCTCGCTGTGCGGCACGTTCACCTTTGCGTCTAGGACTCCCCTGAGCACGGCAAAGACTTTTGCTCCCTTCGAAGGCGGATAGAGTCCTATGTCCAAGATTGCTTCTCCTATCCCGTGTGTCTTGGCTTTCAAGCCACACAAGAAGCCGGTAAGATATGCTGCCGGGATGTTCCCGCGAGGGGCCTTCCATCCGTACTCCTTGGCTAGTTCCCTGCTGTGAGCAGAAACAAGAACCTGGTCTCCCCTCGGCTTGGCCACAATTATCTGGGCAGTTGTGTTGTTGATGCTTGTGCGAGTCACCAGCCGAGGCTTTCCAGAAAGTATGAAAGCTTTTCTCGCTCTGTAGTCCGTTTTTCCCTCTCTTCTGCGACGGAATTTCGTGCAGTAGCGCGAGTTTTTCGCCATTAGCGCTTCCTCCAGAGTTCATGCGCCTTCAGGTAGCGCTCCAGGTCAGCAACCGATTCAAACCTGCCGCTGCCTGCCATTCTGTACAGTTTTTGGTAGGCACTTTCAGGGAAGACCTTTTTCGCTTTTAATTCTTGAAGCCTCTTTCTTAAAGCCCTAATCTTGCTCATCCAAGCCTCTTTCTTTGAGACTCTCGCCTTCGCAGAGCCAGTTCTGCTCCCAGGACCTCTTCGTCTTCCCTTCTTTTTCTTATCGTGCAGGATTCGAGCTCTCGCACGGCTCACGCCCGTTACGGGCATTGATTTTATCGTGCCTTCATGGACGAGTCTTCTGATTTCGTCACGAGTCATCGCGGCCTCCACGTCAACCGTTCTTTCAGGATCTATCCAGACGCGGTTTCGCCCAACCTTCATTATTTGAGCTGCAAGGCGGCGCTGATTTCGGAGGCCTGTCATTGGTCATTCGCTACCTCTTTATGTCTGTTAGCTTTTTTTTCTGGCTGCGCTTTCTCTGTCGCAAGGGCTTCCTCCGCTTCTTTGGGTTGTTCCTGCGCTTCCTTTGCTCCTTCCTCTTCTTTCTCTCCCGCGGATTTCTCTCCAGCTGCTTCTCTAGCCTGCCTCAGGTTGAGAACAACTATTTTCCTTTTTCTTGCTTCTGCAAGGATTTGGGTCCGCTTTCTTTTGCCAACTGCGTGGGCGATGCGCAGAGCCTGAGTGCCCGGTGTTACTTTGCTAACCTGTTCAACGTTGTAAACCAAGATCTCCTCATAGCCTGACGCGTGAAGACCCCTGGAAACCCTCGGCCCTCCGTATCCAGAACTCACTGGTGGAGGCCAACCTTTGATGTACATTCTGACCTTGTTGTCCAAGCCTCGTGGGTTGCGCCAGTTTTCCTTCAAACGCACGTATCGCCAGCTCTCAGGCCTCGCAAACTTCGGCTTTCCCTTCTTAACGCGCTCTCTCAGCTTCAAAACTCTTTTAGGTGTGATCGCTTTTGGCTCCGTCATCCTTCCATCCCCTCAGCTTGTTCATAAACGTAAAGCCCGTCCAAGAAGATGCGCGGGTCTTTTCTCTTCACCTTCGTAGCTTGTTCAATGTTTGCTGCCGTCTGGCTGACGTCTTCCAAGTTTATGCCCCGAACGATGATGTCTTCTCCTTGAATGCTGACTTCAACGTTGCCGATTATTTTGGCCTTTCTTGGGTTTCGCTCGCCAGTGAAGTTTTCAATAAGAACTGTCCTTTCCTTAAGCTTAGCCGATACTGGGAAGTGCGAGAAGACGATTTTGAGTTTGTACGTAAAACCCTTCTTGACGCCAGTGATCATGTTCTGAACGTGCGAACAAACTGTGCCCACGAGTGCCGCTTCCCTTTTTCGAGGCCATTCAGCCGACACCCGAATCGTTTTGCCGTCAAGTTCGATTGAAACAGGTTCGTGAGAAAAGTCACGTGTCAGTGTTCCTAACGAACCTTTAACCGTGATTCTTCTTCCTTCAAGGCCTACTTCGACATCCTCTGGGACTTGAATCGTTTCGGACTTTTTTGGGGCTCGCATTCATGAACATCTCTTAGCAAACGAAGGCTAGCAGTTTACCTCCAGCGCGTTTTTCCTTCGCGTCCTTGTGTGAGAGAACGCCAGCAGGAGTTGAGACAACGAGCAAGCCCACTTCTCTCGATGGGAGAAACTCCTTTTCCCATTCTTCAAACTGGTCTGCTTTGAGGGAAAACCGTGGCCTGATGGCTCCACACCTGTTTATTCTGCCAAGCAGTTGAACCTTGAACTTTCCAGAACGACCATCGTCTATGAACTCGAATTCACCGATGTAACCGTTGAGTTGCATGATTCTCAGGACTCGGCCTAAGAGCTTAGAGGCTGGGCTGATTATGCATTCGTGCTTGTTTCGCATTTCGTTGTTGATGACTGTTGTCAAACCGTTTGCCAAGGTGTCCATCATGCCTTTCCTCATTCACTCGTATTTTTTGAAGCCGAGTTTTTTGGCTACTTCCCTAAAACAGTGCCGGCACAGATATAAATTGTAACGTCGGATGATTGGACCATAAGACCCACATCTGCTGCATGCCCTTGCACCTTTGCCGTACTTTTTTTCCTTCTTAGGCTTCTGTTTTCCCATTTGCTGTCCACCTATTCAGTGATTTCCACACCCAAGGCGTCCTTGGCGAACACCTTGGAGTCCTCAGGTGTCAGAACGTGTCTGGTGCCAATTTTGCTCCTTTCTTTCCTTCTTGTCTTAACCCGGTAGCCTGGCCGAATGACCGACACGCAGATGTCCATGCCGAATATTCCAACGTCGGGGTCGTATTTTACTCCTGGCAACTCGATATGTTCTTTTAAGCCGAAGGAAAAGTTGCCCTGTCTGTCAAAACTCCTGCTGGAAATCTTCTTGTCAACGACCGGCAGAGCCTTGTTCAAGAATTCAATCGCTTTTTCTTTTCTCAGCGTTGTGATGCAAGCTATCGATTCTCCTTGTCGTATGCCAAAATCTCTCACAGTGTCCTTCGCCCTTCTGTTGCATGGAGTTTGACCCGTTATTTCTTTCAAAACTCTTGCAGCTTTCTCCAGAGGTTCGCCAGACTTCCCAACGCTGATGTTGACCACGACTTTTTCTATCCTTGGTTTGAGCATTGGATGCGTTTCCCATTTCTTGCGAACCTGGTCTTCCGACAAGTTAGTTTGCCTCCGGCAACGAGACTAGAGGCCTTGCCTCCCCTAGCGCAAAGACGAAATCCAGCGTTGTTTGGTAGCGCGCCCCTTTCTCATTCTCGATCGTCACCAGCGCGCTCCTGCGCTTTTTTCCTTCTGCCTTTTCAATCTCAACTATTCTCCCGAACTTCCCAACGTTTTTTCCACCAGTTATGATCGCATACACTTTTTCTTTCATTCTTGTGTGCTCAAGTATCTGCTTCTCAGGAAGGCTCAACTTCAGCGTATCAAGTGTACTGAAGACATCTTCCTTCGGGTCTTTCTGGTCAGCGACTTGGATAATAAGGTTTGAGCCATCATGAAGGTGAAGCTGCACGTGCCCTCTTTTAACAACAGTTTTGTCTTCTATCCGGAAAAGCTTGAACTTCGCCTCTTCATCGTTGATCGGGCTCAGGATAAGGCCTTTAAAAGAAGGCAGTGTGCAAAAGCTCTTGCCCATTTCAGGTACTGAGATGACATCCATTAGGCCGACGGGGAAATCGTCTCTTCGCCTCACTTTTCCGTCTACGTAGACCTTTCCCTGAGCGACGATCGTCTTCGCCTCTTTCCTCGTTTCGGCGAATCCTAGGGTGTCACGCAAAACAATTGCCAAGGGCATGCATTCTTCGAGTGAGTGGGGCCCTGACGCGGGCTTTACGGCCCATACAAACTCTTTCCTGTGAATCGGCCAGAATCTTGGTGCTGGCTTGCGTTTCAGTCCTGAAGACTTTTCTTTTCCGCCCATGCTCATTGTCCCTCTTCTTCAGGTTTCTTGGCGCTCCTGCTGGGGCTGCGTCTAGTTCTCCTCGTTGGTCTCGACTTCTCTTCTTTTTCAGTCACTCCAGTTTCGGGCTTCGCCTTTTTTGAGACCTTTTTTGCAGTTGTTTTCCTCTTTGCCCTCGTGACTCTCTTCCTAGAAGGTTTTTCCTCAGGAGCTGGCTTCTCTTCCACCGCTCCCACCTCTCCCACCGCCGCTACCGCTCCCACCGCTTCAGCAACTTCTTTCTGCTTTTCTACAGGTCTAGCCTCTGGCTCCTCCACGGCCTCTTCTGGCCGTTTTCGTCTTTCCTTCTTTCTCTCTATTATCTTCTTTCGCCACTTGTCGTCGAGGTTCAGGCCTGTGATTATAACTTTAGACGGGTGCACTGGAAGGAACACTGTTGTTCCGTCAACTTTTTCGCGTGTCAACCCTTCAACGTAGACCCTATATTTTGGCAAGTCAACGCGAGTGATCTTTCCCTCCACTCCTCGATGGTCTCCCCTGATAACGCGAACTGTATCTCCGCGCCTCACTGGAAGGCTCCTCACTTCGTGTGAAGCCCTGAGGGCCTTGGAAAGATGCGCCGCAAGAAGCCTATGCCTTACGTGAGCTGGCGCGTTGTATAGCATTTTTCTTTGCTTTGTTGGTTTTGTCAATGGTTTTGATGTCTGCATGATTCTACGCTCCTAGGCTATTATGCTGGAGGCGCTGGCAATCCGTGGCCACCTTTCAGCAGCTTCTTTTGCTACTGGACCGCGAATCTCTGAACCTTTCATTTCCCCTTCAGGAGTTATTATGACCGCCGCATTATCTTCAAACTGAACCCAGACACCGTCAATCCTTCGAAATGGCTTCCTCTGTCTCACAATCACTGCTTGGAAGATCTTCTTCCTCATGTCCGGAGTCCCGTTTCTCACAGAGATGGTTATCTTGTCTCCCACTGTCGCGGATGGGTAACGCCTAAGCCTGCCCTTGTAGCCCATGACTTGAACGAGCCGAAGCGTTCTTGCCCCTGTGTTGTCAGCGCATCTCAACATTGCCGGGGGCTGAAGCCCTCTTGATAGCTTGGGCCCGTGCCCGAGCATTCCTCTTGCGACGAGCGCTCTTTGCTTTGCCTTTGCTGCCATCCTTACTTCTCCTCCGTTTTTTCAACGACCACAAATCCAACTGTCTTGCTTATCGGGCGGCTTTCTGCTATGATCACGTGGTCTCCTTCTTTTACGTCGATGCACGGGGGTTTGTGCGATGAAATGCGACTGTGTCTTCTTTCGTACCTTTTGAACTTTGGCACGTATGAGAGGTAATCGCGCTCCACGACAACTGTCTTGTCCATTTTTGCGCTCACCACGACTCCTTCCAGAACGTGGCCTCTTATTGGCAGTTCCCCATGAAATGGACAGTTTATGTCGTCGCAAGTCTTCTTGGGCTTCTTAAAACTCAGCGACATCACCATAGTCTCCTAACGCGTTTCTTCAACCGATCCTCAGGTCTTCCAACAAGGACTCTTCCTTCGATTTCAACAACCGTGCCGTCAGGAAACTCAAATCTGAAAGTGCTTGAGCCTTTTGGAACAGCCTTTCTTTTTCCATGACACGCAATGGTGAAAGTGTTCCTGGTCTCGTCAATTACGTTGCCAGATATTCCGATGTACCCGTTATGGCTGCTCTTGCTAACCTCGGCTTCAGTTCCAATGAGCTCGTGTCGGATGATGTCTGGCGCCACCTTCATTTCTTCTTCCTCCTCTCAGGCTCTGTTTTTCGTATCCCAAGTTTCTGTTCTTGTTCTATTGTGATTATCTTGGCAATCGCTTTGCGCAATTCTTTCACTCGGGCAGGGTTTTCGATTGTGCCACCCGCCATGATCATAATTCTCAATCTAAGAAGCTCTGTCCTCAACTCGCCAAGCCTTTTAGATCTGCCTTCTGAGGACATGTCCCGTATTTCTTTGACTCGGATCAAGGGCATTATTCAACTGCCTCCCCTTCTTCTCCTACCTCTTTCGCACCTGCTTCTTCGGCACCTGCTTCTTCGGTCTTCGCCTCCTCAGGTTTCGCTTCTTCAATCTTGGCTTCTTGCTTACCTTCTTTTTCTGTCGTTTCCTCTTCGGGTGGAAGATTTTCAATTATGCGAAGCTTGTCTGGAAACACTGCATCTGGAGGCATTATTCTGACTCTCACGCCGAACACCCCTGGTTTCAGTTGAACATGGACCTCTGCTCTCTGCATGTACTTCAGCGACGGTTCTCCGCACTTCACCAGATAGCCAGCTCGGAATTTTTCAAATCTCGCTCTTTCGGTCCTTAGTTTGCCGCTGATTATTATCTCTGCGCCAAGGGCTCCTGCTTCCATGACTTGGTTCAGAGACCAAAAGCCAGCGCGTCTAAAGTGCACGCCTCTCTGCAAGGCTGAGGCGACGCGAGAAGCGACAACATAAGCATTCAACTCGGGAACCTCGATCTCAGACACAGAAATCTGCGGGTTTGAAACTTTGAACTTCTCTTCCAAGAAAGATGCAAGCTCTCTTATTGTTTCTCCGCCTCTGCCTATGACAAGGCCCGGACGCATCGCGTAAATAACTATGTGAGTTCCAAGCGGAGTCTTCGATATTGTTACGCCGCCGTATCCTGCTCTGTCGAGTTTCTTCTGCAGATACTCATCGATTTCTGTTTTCTTTATGGACTCTGTTATAAAGTGTTTGACAACGGACACTAGGCTTCTTCTCTCCTCTCCCCTTGCTCTTCAAGGGCTATTTCAACGTGTGATGGAGTGTCAAAGTCTGGCGTCATTCTTCCCTGGGCTCTTGGCTGAAACCGCTTCACTTTCATCCCTTGACTTGTAGCTGCGTGAATGATGCGCAACCTGTCCGTGTCTAGTCCTTTGTTTTCGGCATTTGCCTCAGCCCCTTCAATTAACTTGAGAATTTGTGAAGCTGTTTTCACCGGGTATCTGCCTGCAAAAGCTTTTTCCAAGCCGTGGCGGTGACCCAGTTTCTTCGTGTACCTTCTGTAGGGAACGGGCTTCTTCTTGGCAATAACATCTCTGAGGTACTGCTTGGCCTGAGTCAGCATCATTCCATTAATTGTCCTACATACTTCTCGGGCCGATTTATGGGATACGTTGATCTCTCGCGCGCTTGCTTTCACCGTCTTCTCGGGATCCAACTCTTCTTCTGCTATCGAGTATCCCCATTTTGGCACTTCATATTCTCTCCAGTTGTGCAATTGAACAGCGGTATGGTGATTTATATGGCTTTCCTTTAACAAAAACGGTTCAAAATCAAATTAAGCCCGCCAGACCTTTTGTTTTGCCTCAAGGATTTTTTCCTTTCCACTTCTGGGGATATACAGCGGATGAACATGCGAACTTCTTGCCTAAAAGAGCGCGCGCTAGCAGCATGGTTCAACAGTTCCAAACTCTATGATGCAGACAATTACTCCACCAACGATCAGTAGCCTTTCGCGTAGCCTCCTCAGAAAGGCTTTTTGGGATATTCTTGTCTTGATTTGTGTTTTCTCAAGGGCATCCAAGCCGTACACTTGTAGAGCCCCGCATCGTACTTTTCTTGGCGTGATGTTGATGATCTTCATATTAAAGGTCGCTTTCATTTGGCCTTACCTTTTTTAGCCAGTTCCGAAAAGCCATATTTGACGACGTCTCCTACGATGCGTTTATGTTTGGCTCTTAAGGTTACCTAAGTCATAATTAACGCAGGTGGAAGCTTGTCCGACAATAATGAGTACATCACTATGTTGCACGGTGCCGGTGGAACGGTCATGCACGATTTGATCAAAAATTACGTTGTGAAGTACTTTGGTGGTGCAAGGGGCGCTGAGGTACCGCTTGAGGCCCTAGACGACGCTGCTGTTGTAGGCGGTTCAGTTTTCAAGCTTGATTCTCATGCTGTGAAGCCAATCTTCTTTCCAGGAGGCGACATTGGACGTTTGTCAGTATGCGGCACAGTCAACGACATTGCTATGCTGGGCGGTGAACCATTTGCGTTGGCTTGTGGTTTCATCTTGGAAGAAGGATTGGCTGTACGTGATTTTGAAAGAATCTTGATCAGCATGCGCGAGGCGTGCGAGGAGGCTGGAGTAAGCATCGTTACAGGCGACACAAAGGTTGTTGAAAAGGGAAGCTTGGGGGGCTGTGTCATAAGCACTTCAGGGATCGGTCGAAGGACCGCGGCGTTGGACGAGAACCTGAAGGTTGTGAAACAGTTTAGAAAAAATTTCAAGTCCCGCTGGGTTCTTGATGGAAACCTTGCTGCCAACGATAAGATAATCTTGTCAGGAACGATTGGAGACCATGGCTTGGCTGTGTTGTCTGCTCAAGAAGGCTTAAGCTTTGGCAGCGGGATAAGGTCTGATGTTAAGCCATTGAACCGCTTGGTCCAACGCATGCTCCAAGACGTGGGTGGAGTGGTGGCGATGAAAGACCCGACCAGGGGAGGTTTGGCCGACGCGCTCAACGAATTTAGCGAAAAGTCGCATGTTGGCATCCTTGTTGGCGAAGACAAAGTTCCCATCAGAGAAGATGTGAAAGTTGCCTGTGAAATGTTAGGGTTGGACCCGCTCGAGGTTGGGAACGAGGGAAAGATGATCATTGGTGCCGTGAAGGAAAAAGCCTTGGAGATCCTGCATTTGTTGAAGCAAACTGAGGAAGGAAAAGATGCTGAGATCATTGGCAGTGCCGTCGCCGACATAAAGGGCGTGGCAATGCAGACAGCAGTCGGAGGCAAGAGAATCATACCCCGCCCTGTGGGAGACCCTGTTCCGAGAATATGTTAGTGTGAAACGTATACAAAAGTCGCGTCTTAAAACGTGTGCAAAGCCCGCATGGGTCCGTTTTAGCAATGACAAATAAGTTTACAGAATCCTTGACAACGAACGGCTGAGAGATCAGTATTCTGTTTTCGCCCATATCCTGCACGTTCCCTCGACGCTAACCATGCAGGCGCCCACGGGTCTTTGAGGAGTGCAAGCCTTCATGAACAGTGGACATTCAGTCGGCTTTATCTTTCCGATTACGACGAGATGGCATCTGCAGCCATGCTGCACGTCGACGCCCTTCTCCACGCGCACGCCATGCTTCAAGTGCGCGTCATACATCGAATATTGTTTTTTGAGGGTGTACTTAGAAAGGGGAATTGTACCGAGTCCCCGCCATGCGCCGTCCACTGTGGAGAAAACCTTGTGCATGACTTCCTGCGCTCTTGCGTTTCCTTCCCTGTTTACGGCCCGTAGGTACTCATTTTCCAGTTTCGCCTTGCCTTCGTCCAACTGCTTTAGTACCATGTACACTCCAAACATGAGGTCTAAGGGTTCGAACCCAGCAACTACAACAGGCATAGCATAGTCTTCTGGGAAAATCTCGTAAGGTTTCAGTCCGATTATTGTGCTGACATGGCCTGGCGCGATGAAACCGTTCAGACTTAGGTCCTTCATTTCGACCAGTAATTTCATGGCCGCTGGGATTGTGCGGTGAGAAACCAAGAAGCTGATGTTTTTCACGGGTTTTCCAGCTATCTCGACCGCTGTGGATGGAGACGTGGTTTCAAAACCTACAGCAAAAAAAACAAACTCCTTGTCGGGCTCGTTTTTAGCCATCTGCACTGCGTCGCCGACGCCGTAAACTACTCGGACGTCTGCACCTTTCGCTTTGGCATCCAGAAGCGACATGTTTGAGCCTGGAACACGGAGAAGGTCGCCGAAACATGTGATGATTATTCCTTTCAAGGCCAGCTGGACTGCTTCGTCTATCTCTGAAGCTGGAACGATGCAAACTGGACAGCCTGGACCAGCTATGACTTCCACGTTTTTGGGTAGGAGACTCCGCAGCCCGTAGTGAGTAATCGTCCACTCATGTGTACCGCAAACGTGGCAGATTTTGACTACGCCTTTTTTTCGCGCGATTTCACTTATCTTTCCTGAAACTTGTTTCGCAAGTTCTGGATCCCTGAATCTTGACTCTTGAGCCATTGCCTTTCCAACTTGCTTCTTATCATCGCCCAGTCGCGGTTTTGACCCCAAGAATCTCATTCCACAGGCGCAGCGTCTCCAAAGCCTCTTTCTCATCCAAAACCTGAATTGCATAGCCAGCATGCACCAAAACGTAGTCACCTACATTTGCTTCCACCAAGGTAATGTTGACTTCCCTCAGAACTCCTTCACCAAAGTCAACTTCAGCTTTGTCTTCTTTGCGGCTTACAACTTTAGCTGGTATAGCCAAACACATATCTCGATTCTCAGACCTTTGTTCCAATGGATGTTGGAAGAGGCAGGCTGATAAACTTAGTGACGTTGGAAAAAGATTTTCTACTTTTAAGTCTGTTCTTTGTAAGGTGAAAATTATTCCCACAAAGAGGGTCAACGCTATTTGAGTGATTGCCAATGCGGAAACCTTACCTTCTAAAATCCACGTGAGTCTCTGTCTAATTGTTCGCGATCTTCGGATCTGTCTATACAGTTGCGGTTGTGGTTCAGGGTTGAAAAAAGCTGGATACAGCGGCTTGACCGAAAGATAGGCCCCCGTCGCCTGGAGGAACGATTTCATGCACAAGAAAACGCAAGTGTGCATCTTCGACTTGTTTTCGCATCGCCTTCGTCAGTATCTCGTTGCATGCGACTCCCCCTGAAAAACCTATAGCTTTCACGTCATTCTCGTCTGCCTGGTTTATAGCAAGCGCGGCCAAGCCTTTCGCTATGTAAGCGTGTGTAGAGTAAGCCAGATCTCGTCTCGAATGTTTTTTCATGTTTTCGAATATCTCCTCAAGAATTTGTGTCGTGTTTAGAGTGTCGCCTTCAATTATTGGGTTCAGGTTTAACGCGTCTTTCCCTTTCATCGCAGCAGACTCAAGTTTCATGGAAGGTTCTCCTTCGTAAGTGCGCTCGTAACATATGCCGAGGACTGCTGAGACAGCATCTAGCACTCTGCCACAGCTCGTGGTTTCGATTATGCCCTTTCGATTCTTGAGCTGTTGAAGGATTATTTCTATTTCTTGTTCTCCATGTGGGAAGCGCTCCTTCTGCTGCAGAAGCCAATCTTCAATATGCGCTTTGCCATGGAGTATTCCTGCAGCAACTCGCAGTGGGTATTCGGTAGCCAAATCTCCTCCGACTAAGGGCTGTTTTTCAAGGTGGGCTAGACGTTTAAACCCTTGAGCTTCTTTGGTGCACAGCAGGATCTCGCCTCCCCAAGCTTCTCCGTCGGAACCATACCCGTATCCGTCACAGCATACGCCAATCATTTCCTCTACATTGCGTTCAACCATCAAAGCGGCGATGTGAGAGTAATGATGCTGAACTTGAAGCAGCCTCCAACCCTTTTCCGCAGCCAATCCGTGAGCAAGGGCAGTTGTCGTAAATTTTGGGTGCAAGTCACAAACAACAGTATCGACTTTGCTGTTCGTGAGGCGGATCAAATGTTCGGCCGCTGTTTCTAGAAAGTGTCTGGTTTCCACGTTTTCCGCATCGCCTATGTGTTGTGAAATGAAAGCTTTGTTCCCATTGAGCACGCATGCCGTGTTGCTCAATTCCCCGCCTAAGGCCAGCACACAGTGCTTTGCTTTTTCTCTTAGCATTAAAGGAGCTGGGGCGTAGCCTCTTGAGCGTCTTATGAAAACAGTGTTTTGACCGTGGGTACGCAATACTGAGTCGTCGCATCTGTGGGCTATCTGTCGGTCGTGAAACAGGAAATAATCGACTGTGCCAGATAGACCT
>Ga0187769_10000942_pt1 | contig 16206 bp, 10 predicted proteins | sample 0116_SJ02_MP02_1_FD_133140 | JGI IMG/M metagenome (GOLD analysis project Ga0187769, IMG submission 133140) | Tropical peat soil microbial communities from peatlands in Department of Meta, Colombia - 0116_SJ02_MP02_10_MG | ecosystem: Environmental > Terrestrial > Soil > Wetlands > Peat | place... | reverse complement strand
GTAAAATGGCCGCGATTCAATCGTCCCTAGCTTCCAGCCGAAGCAGGAGTGCACTACCCCATCGGCTAAAACGTTGGCCACAAGGCCGATGCCAAACGCCGGGAATAATCTGTGCAGGTTCCGGTCCTGCTCTGAAAAGAAATTCGTCGCCAATGAGCAGCTTCGTTGCTTTTCAGCAGCGCACTGGCCGCATTTTTCCCCCCAACTGAGGGGAGTGTGGCTGTGTGCCCAGCCGACCCACGTTTCGTTCTTCCCCCGAAGCTTCACCGCCGCGCGCACGCAATTCCATGCTTCAGGTGTGAAGCGCAGCTCAGTCTCGCTCGCTGCGGCGCGCAGTGCGGGGACGAACGCACTGACAATCTCAACGAGCTCACCGGACGCGGCGTCACGTGCTAAGCGTCCAACTAGGACGCCGCCGCACTCTAGCGGGGCCGCCGCCTTAGCCATGCTGGCTGTTTCATCCAGAACGTCCTGGGGCACGAATACTTTGAAAAAGTTCGATCCGTTGTCGGGGCCGCTCAGCTTGGATCGGCTCAGAAGAGTCTCCACGGAGTCGGCCTCGACTTTCACCAGCAATTCCGCGACCTGCCGCTCACTTTCTATCCCTTCCCGTTCTTCGCTTCTCCACGCAGCCATCGCCCAGGAGCACGGCTCTCCATCGGCCAGCTTGCCGGTTTTGACAAGCGCAGCGCGATACCGCCGCGCCACAGAAGAAAAGTAGGTGAACGGTATCGCGCCGCTGAATGTGGCGCCGTCGCCGATCGGCACTTCTATTTTGATTTCAGAAAACGTAGGCCCGCCATCAACCAAGACAGGCTCGACAACACACGTTCCTGAGGTGGGGAGGTGCCCAGCTCGCAACGCTTCGAACTGTATCCATTCCACGGCTGGCTGGAAATCCGGTTTGTCCAGACCGATTGACCAGCCGCTGGCGCTAGCCTCGTCTGGGTAAACCTCGATGCTGTAGCGATATCTGGGCATGCTCCCCCCTCCGGTGAAGTCACCCGGCATTTACGTCCGGCTCGAGAACGACTGTCTCGTTGTTCTCTAAGACGTCGAGCGCCTTCTCGCTGGCACTGAGCGCCATTCCATCCGAGTCGCGCCTGGCAGAGTAACTGATCGGGGTCACCCCGTCTGGCTCTGCCTCCGGCAGCTTGAGTTGGGAAACTAGCTCGTCGACCAGCTCGCGGACGGTTTGACCGGCTCGCGGCCAGTAGGTGACGGCGCGCAAACCAGCGACATCCTGGGCACGTACCTGCCTCGGTTCGCTAGACATTTTTTCTCACCTCCTTTTCTCTTGGAATTGACGCGACTTTGGCGCGCCAAATCGACGCTACTTCTTGGTATCTGCGCGCCAATCGCACTTCGCTGAGCGCCCTCACTTCAGCGGCGCACTCCCGATACGCGAAGGCAGTTGCAGTCAACGCTTCATCCATTCCTCCGCATGTCGCAGGCGAGGCTTGGATCCACGCGGTCCAATCTGCGTCTCCATCCGACGTCGCACATGCCTTGACGAATCGAATTTCGGAGGTGCTGCGAAGTAGGAATTCCGCAACCGCGGCTCGCACTTCCTCAGGAGATTCGCGCTGGTCCAGGAGCTTAGCAACGACCAAAGTCGCTGACGCATGGAGCGCGGCCTTCTCGTGAGGAAGGGAGATGCTCCAACTGCCGTCCTCGTTTGCGCGCGCATTCCAGTGCGGCGGTGGCTCCTGCTCGAACGGCACGCAGGATGTGGGCGGTATGTCCGCCGCCGCCGCGGATTTACCGCCCAGAACGTCGAGAGCCATCCGAAACTCATCGAGTGTGCCCTCGCAGACGCTGCTGGTCTCTGCATCCGGCCACAACACGACTTCGGTGCGGAGTTCCAAGCCATCGCGGGTAAGTGCGATTCTGCTTGCTGCTGGAAGCGTTACGTTCCTTGCCCCCACGCTCTGCGGAGAGCCGCGAAGGCTGAGCGGCCTGCTGGTGAGGACAAAGGTGCTGCCTTCCAGCCAGGCGCGAGATGAATGCGCGCGCCCGTTCTGGTAAACGAAGGACCAGGACGCCGGGCCGATTCTCGTCGCGTCCGGAAAAGCTTTCCGCATGTTTTCGGCGACTGCGACTTCGATGTCCAGCATGGTCAGAGTCTCCTATTGCTGACCGGCACGCCATTTCAGTGGGCGCGCATCGGCTGGCTTCACGGGCCAATTGCTCCTTACCCACTCGGAAGCGACTGGATTCAGTGGGTCGGCAGGGTTCGACCTGCGCTGGTATGTAACAAGCTCAAAGGTGCGAAACAGAAGCTCGCGCAATTCAGTCCCGCACCTCAGTCCAAGTCCCAAACAAATCCCCGGCGGCTTGATGTTTGGATGGAACACAGTGGCGGGTTCTAGAAATTGGATTACTGCCCAGGGCACGACGTGTGACGACGAGAGGTAATCTTCTGGAAATCGATAGCCGACAGTGAAACCCTTTCGAAGCCGAATGCCGGATGAGGTCTTGATGTAGCACGAAGCATGGAAGCGGGCCAGGATGACTCTTGGGGGCAGATTGCCTAGAGGTAGCAACTCGACAATGTCGCTTGCATCAGCGAGTTCCTTGGCGTGTTGCCAATTGGCTTCCAAAAAATTCTGGAACACGAGGTCCAAGGGGTTACCTCCTCCCCGTTGTTGGGCCAGCACCAACATCGAAGTAGCGATGATCGCCGAGGCGAACGATGTCGCGATCGGCGATTCCCAGCGCGGCCAGCGTCAGCGCGTGCGTCTCCGGGCCGAATTCTTCATCGAGGGCGGAGAGAGAGAGTTGGACTTCGTCCAGCAGATCGACAGCTCCATAGCGCATCAGCTCACTGCAAATCGTGCAGCGGAGCTGCTCGGCCTTGAGTCTCGCGGCAACAAAGAGCAGAGACCGCTCCGCCCCACATGAGCACCCGAGACGGCGCACGAGTGGAAGTCCCGGAACCAACAGCGTTGCGTGCTCGCGACCCAGATCACGCAGCGTGCAGGCCGACGCAGACGCACCAAGTTCCTCGATCTCGAGACTCTGGTGCGAACAACGACATCCCGGGTTGCGCCGGATTATCGTTTTCCAGGTCTTATCGGAGGCAAGCGAGATCATCTGCTGCACCACCTCGGTCCGGGGGCCGAGAGTTCGTGAGAGATGGCACTCAAGGAGATGTGCTGCCACTGCGGCGCAGAGGGCGCCGAGGTAGGCTGGCGAGCGGGTTGGGGCCCGCTTGGATGAGCCATCGCACGAATACTGTGTGGAGAGAGCGTCCCATTCTTTCGACCAGCCGCAGCAGAGACATGCAGCTTCAGGTGTGCGAGGACTGATCGCCGAGACGCGTATGATCCTGCCGTCTGGTCTGACGCCGGTGTCGAGCCAAAACTCGGATCTCACCGAGAAACATATCTCGCTCAGGGCCGCCCTTGCAACGAGATTGTCCAACGCTGAGATCACAATGCGGCCCCGAAACAAACCCCTTGGCAGGGCCTGCAACTCGGATTTCCACGCCTCGACGACCAGCGCCGGGTTTATCTCCTTAATTCGATCCCGCGCCACATCCACTTTCGCTAAGCCTGCGCACCCCGGCGTAATTGGCTGTCCGCTCACGTTGCTGGGTTCAAAGTTGTCTGGGTCGACGAGGATGAGGGAGCGGATGCCTGGCAATCGAGCAACGTCATCAGCAAGTGGAAGGCCTATGTTGCCCAAACCCGCCAGTAGAAGATCAGCCACTACTCCTCCTCAGGACGCCAAAGCCCGGCCCCATCAAGACGCGTGGGTCTGCCACATGCAATGCACACCGGATCATCGCCATATTCGAAGCAGGCTGGGTCGCTCGCGTGGTACCATAGCCCGCACATGCACCTTGCGGCCGTAGAACCCTCTGTTATTTCAGACCGGCAGCGCCCGCATTTCACTTGTGGCCCGGAGAATGCCACGACTTTTGGCAGTTTCTCCGTGCTGAAGTATGTGAGCGCATCTGCGCTGGCGATTTCATCTCGGTGCTGAAGCACGCGCACGCCGTTCAGCACGGGTGTGCCATTAACTGCAACGTGGGCATCTGGAGCTGTGAACAACAAGCACTCGCCCGACGCGCCGAGTTCAATTACTGCCGCCGCGAAGTTCGGTGCGGTCTCCGTGCGACGCCACGTAGCAGTCCCCTTTTCTTTGTCTCGAACGAACCATGGCATGCGAGGAGTGTCGCTCAGGCCTCGGCGCTGCGAATGCTTTGTTTGTGACCAAGCCCTGTAAACCCCGTGTAATCAATTACTTAATTTCTTCGATCACAGTGATTTTCGCGATCTTGTGACTGAGCGGGCTTGTCGGCTAACTCTTTCATCGCTGCGACCTCCTCCTCCACCACTCAATGAAGGACAGCACAGGATTTTTTCACCGTGCTCTGCGTCTGCAGGACCGCTCACAAGGGGCCGGCATTCCATCCACACACGCATCCTCCGATCTGCTTGGGGATCGAGCCAGCGAGCAAGACCCGATTGTGAAGAGAGTCCCTCTGACCGCCCGTAGGAAAAATCAGCAGACCTGCCAGGAAGCGCCACCACATGCGCACTAGCCGGGCGCGATGCAGGGCGGTGTCGAACGAACGCGACACGTAGTCGTTGTCAACTTCACGCGTAAGTTGCCCAAGTCTTACGTCCAGGGAACGCACACGTGCGCCAAAGAGCACATCGAAAGCGATGGGAACATCCCCTGCGCCAACGTCATGCACACGATTCCAGACGTGATCGAGAAATTGCGGCAGTAACCGCAGCGAAGACTTCAAGCGGAAAATGAAACTAGAGAAGCCCCGCACGGCTCCTAACCAAGCCCATACGGTCACAAATATCGCTCGAGATCACGGTGACCAATCGCCTGTAAGCACTGTGTAATCAATTGCTTTATCGGCTTCGGTCACAACCACCGAAAAGGGCCAGCCCCTAGTCGTTATTAACTGGCGACGGAGGAGGTCCAGCGATGACAAACTTAACCGCAGAACCGCTGCCCCCTTACTTAAGCGCCGCAGAAATCGGAACAGACGCACAATTCGAGGCTTTCCATCGTCGGTTACTACGCTGCTTCGAACTCGTTTTCGGGATGGAGGCCAGCCAACTAGTGATGGACCCCATCACGGGCCGGTTCGCCAGGTTCACTCGTGCACGCGGGGCTCGGCACAAAGAGGCCCAGGCCGGAACGACACGCCTGACAACACCAAGAGAGGCTTGCTTTTTCTGTCAGCTCCAAACACCGCCAAATCTTCTCTATGTGAACGAGGCGGGAGAGATCGTCGTGCCCAATGAACAGCATTCGTTTCTGGCCGCCGCCGACTTCTTGAGCGGCAAAGACACGGGGAAAGTTGAGACCTACTACGGCCTTGTTCAGCACCTCGCTCAATACAACCACATCGAGGGCGCATGGCTCGCGCGCACGTTCTGCAACTTGACCCCCGCCCTGGGTCGCACGTCTCGACTGCCGCTATGTTTGGTACAGGGCATTCACCCCGACTATCACAACACGGAGTTCAATGAGCTCCCGCCAAGCGTGGTGCAGGCAGTGATTCTCTCTTGGCAATTCATTGAACGCTTTGCCCAGGAACACGGCTTGCTCGCGGTCCCCTTTATCAACGGGGGAAAGAGGCCCGAAAGTGGTCAAAGTGTCGCCTGCTTTCACGGGCAAGTCTATCTCTTCCACAGCCTTCCGTTTCTTTTTCAAGAGATTGGCCGCCGCAGGGCCGAAGCCGGCCATTGCCCAATCTGCCAGGACATCTTGCAAGGTAAGTCCAGCGAGCTGGCAATTTGGAATGGTCATTCACTTGTTGTATTGGCCCACCCGGTTCCCAGACGAACCTGGTCGCTCCTGGTAGTCCCGAAAACTCATACAGCCGACCTCCACTCAATCGAAGCCTCTGAATTCGCAGACGTGCTGCTGCGTTGCGTTCGTGCTTACCAGCGTCTTCATCACAGGGAACCGGCTTACAATATTGTGGTTCGAGCCGGCGATGCCGTCGGACATCTCCATGCGGAGATCGTGCCCAAGACCGAGACCAATATCATCGCTGGCGCAGAAGAGGCCACCGACGAAATTATCATTGATGTCCTGCCCCAACAGGTTAAGGAGCAGCTACAACCCCTGATGGCTTGAGGAGACCTCCACGCGGCAAACCATTGCAGAAACGCGTTTGCCAGGCTGCGCGGACTGTGGTTCGCCAGAATCCCATTCAGGTGTGGAAGCAGCGAATCGAACCAAGTTTCCTCGCTCCGAGGCGCTCTCGAAAACTTGGAACCAATACTACTCGTCAAAGATGAACGGTACTTCTGATCCCGACGCACAGTTGTCCTGGGCTCGTTCAAACCACACCTGAATTTACGCAGCTCGTTCGTAGCACTGAAGCTGCTAATAGACATCCCGGACAGGTGGGGTATTTCTCTCAGCCCACCACCTAGGCCCGATCCTGTGGCCCTGGGAAAATGGCCCTAATGATGTGGGGCTGATCCGCGCTTTTGTCCCCAAATGTTCCCACGTCCTCTCCGCCCCACGAAGCTAACTCCTTGATTGAATGGGACCTGCTCGGGTCTGAGTCCACGGAGTACATCACACAAGTGGTCTGATGTAATCGATTGATGCTTGGCTGGGAGGCCTGGACTCGAACCAGGATAATCAGATCCAGAGTCTGCAATCCAAATCGTATGTTGTTGGCCCGTCTAGTCTTTTCCTGCGTCGAAGAGGCTGGTTTGGGCTGGTTTTCGGCGGCAATTGTTCCCAACTTGTTCCCAAGTTTTGGGGTGAACCCCTAAGGTGGCACAAATTCCTTGGACACAGTTTCCGCCCTTGTAAAAGTGTTCTTGCATCTTCTAGCAGGAGAAGGGGTCTGGGGAAGAGGACGGCGTTTGAGTCCCCTGTAGCTGCAAACAGACATCCCGGACACGTGGGATATACTCTCCCTCTGATTCGCGAGGCGAACCGAAGTGGAAGGTATTGGGAGCCGGTCCCTCCCCCAGCCCTGCCCAAAAACGCTCCGTACCCAAAATCCCAGCTATTGGCGACCTTGAAATCCTTGGGATTTCGCCTGCCCAGAATTGTGTCTGTCTCGGCTCAGAATCGACTGTTTACCGGCGAAGTTTCAGAGCTAAGTAAGAATGTCGGCGAGTTGATTTTCAAGCGGCCTTCTGGATAACAAAAAACCCGGACGGTTGAATTCGAAGCTGGACAGAGTTTGGTGAGCGACAGAGAAGCTTCCCTTGTTTCGCATTCCTGTCGGAACTATTATATGGACCTTGGGTGGGCTCCCCTCGTTGCTGAATGCAGCGTGAAGTGTGCACCCCGGGCACACGAATCAGCCATAACATTCGGACTGCGGCGGCGAGCGGAATGCTTATTGTGTAATCGCCCGGCAGTTATGATAGCCCCTGAAGAAGAAAGCTCAAGCATTGACTTGGCACGATTACGCTGACGATGAAGTGACCTTGGCCGAAATCGAAACATATGGCAGATCGTTTGATTCAAATCTGCGGTGATCCAACCGTTGACTGGATGACCGTCCGAAAAGAGGCTGAAGCAGGCCTCGGCCCGTTCTTTTGGATGCCCGATCAAGCACCACGCAAAGTCGGTCTTAGTGTGCAGCCGGGTGGTTCGGCACTGGTCACGCAATTCCTTCGCTTACTCATCCCGCCTGCTGTAGCCAAAGTCGAAGGCATCACGCTTGAGACTGCACTGTTGGAAAAGCCGGAGGCTCCGATCACTCGGGCGTGGACCGTCTGGCAACAACAGGGCAGTGGCAATACGAGGTCAGCATTTCGTCTCGCGGAGTGGAGCAGCTACGAGCCCGGCGCCTGGGACTACCCGGGCCATAGGGCCGCTGGGATCCCAGATCTGCTTGTGATTGAGGACAGCGGCTTAGGATTTCGTCAATGTCCCCCTGGATGGCCGGAGGTTCTGAGCGATAGTTGTGACGGCGGACCGGGCCACATCATCGTCAAGCTGGCCCTTTACGGTGACGGCAAACGCTCTCCCGTTCTTGAGCAGATCATCAAACGCGGGCTTGCCAAACGAACGACGATCTTGACTGCCATTGGTGACATCCGTGCCTGCGCTGTGTGCGTTTCGGAGTCCCTCTCCTGGGAGCGCCTCTTAGAACAAGTGGTCGCGGCAATTCGCAGCTCTGCGTGTCCATTTATCGAAGCTTCGACCTCGAAGCTGGCGTTTGAACGCGTGATTGTCACAGTTGGAGCCGCTGGAGCTGTGATCGCAGGTGCTGACACAGTGACCCTCGTTTTTGATCGTTCCGGCCAAGAAGGTGATTTCGAGCGACACCTCAAAGGCTCGATGATGGGGTACAACACGTGCGTACTCGGTGCGCTGGCGGCGGTGTGGGCGGCAGACTCGAAAAACACGGACTGGAAGCAAGCCATGCGTGACGGCCTGGCGCTGGCGCGTCTCCTCCATCTGGGCGGCTACAACGCGGACAAGGGGAAGCTCAAGTTCCCGTCCGAGCAGCTTGCACAGGGGTATGCCAGCCGCAGTGCGGCATCCGATATGCGGATAGGAGAGCGCGAGAAGGTGTGGGATCTCGACCTCTTCGATGCCCCATCGGACCTCGTGACCAACTCACGCGGTGCGTGGACGATTCTCAAGCAGGCTGTGCTAGGCGGCGCCAGCTTGAACTCGCGATCGGATCTTGTCGCAGAGGTCTGCGGGTGTGCGCGCAACATAGTTCGGCAGGGTCCCTCCGTGGCGCTCAGGAACGTCCCGATTGAAACTATTGGCGCCTGGAGAAGCGCCGACCGGCACGAAATCGAAGGTGTGCGAAGTGTTAAGAACGCAATGCAGGAGTACCTGCAAAGGACGAAATCTGAGACGCCTCTAGCTGTGGCCGTCTTCGGACCTCCGGGTTCGGGAAAGTCATTCGCCATAAAGCAGGTTGCCAGGGACCTGGGGATCGACAAGGAAGCCCAACTGACCTTCAATCTTTCGCAGTTCGAGTCCGCAGAAGAACTCTCTGGAGCGTTCCATCAGATTCGGGACCTGCACCTCAAGGGCAAGATGCCGCTCGTGTTCTGGGACGAGTTCGACACACCGTGCCAAGGGGTGCCTTTGGGCTGGCTGCGTTATTTTCTGGCGCCTATTCAAGACGGCCAGTTCTCGGACAAAGGCCGGACTCACCCGACTGGTGGAGGCATCTACGTGTTCGCCGGCGGAACACGGCCTTCGTTTAAGCAGTTCTGCCAAGTATTGTCCGAGGAGGACCGTGCGGCCAAGAAACCGGATTTCGTCAGTCGCCTGCGGGCGTACATCGATGTGCGCGGGCCGAACGGCGATCCGAATCTGGTTGAGGACGACCTCTACGTCATTCGTCGCTCATTCTTGTTGAATGCTCTCTTGGAACTGCATGTAGCTCATCTCAAGAAGAACAAACAGTTCCAGATTGGAGATGGAGTATTGGACGCCTTCCTCCGCACCATCAAGTACCGCCATGGTGCGCGGTCAATGGAGAGTATCGTGACCATGAGCGCCTTGAAAGGCCGCGGCAAGTTCGAGCAGTCGAGCCTGCCGCCGGAGCATCTTCTATCGATGCACGTCGATGCCAGGGATTTCACTGAGTTGGCGCAGATGTGTGGCTGGGAGATGCTCCGCATCGGCATCACAGGCCACATCGGCCTGGATCCGGCCAAAATGCTGGAACTCGAACGGGGCATTGACAAAGCCATCCAGCATATCGAACAGACTTTCCCCAAGCGCTACCTAACTGTGTTTTCCCCGCTGGCAGTTGGAGCGGACCGCTTGGTTGCCCGCAAACTTCTCGAGCGGAAAGGCTCGCGCCTGATCGCTGTCTTGCCGGTTCCGGAAGCCGACTATCTCGACGACTTCGGCCCGACTGATCTTCACCGTGAGGACTACGAAGGAGCGGAGGCAAGGCAGGAGTTCCGGCACTGGCTGTCTCACCGCGCCATCGAGACCATCGTGGTGCCGCCTTCGGCGACTCGGGACGAATCCTACGAAAAGGTCGGCTTCTACATCGCAGATTACAGCGACGTCATGATCGCGGTCTGGGACGGGCTGCCCTCCCAAGGCCGAGGCGGCACGGCGGACATCGTGGCTCAAGCCAAAGAACTTGGTAAGCCCATTTGCCATATCTGGGCCGGGAACTACAAGAAGGATCCGGCCAAGCGTACCGACGTCGGCAAGAAGCACGGGACAGTGGACTACATCAACTTCAGGTGGGAGCAAGGGTTGCAACTTGCGCCGGCATGCGGCCCCTGATATCTCATCTCAATCCGGGTTCAACTGAAATCGTCAGTGCGTGCCGGGCGGGATAGATTCGCGGATCGTACTGAACTGGGGACGAATTGCGGGTACGCGTGGTGTGGCGAGGAGCCGGCGGACAGAGATCATGCCGGCTGCTCATTCATCCCAGGCAAGGAAGTGAACCCGACCCACCGCGTCGCCAGCCGCGATGTGTCCACGTGCCCAGGCGCAGCAATGAACCGCAGCGTCGCACGTGAACGCCGCCAGGCATTTGCCAGTGTCGAGGTCCCACACCCGGACCGTCTTGTCGTCACAGCCCGAAACGGCGCGCTTGCTATCGGCACTCAGCTCCAAAGCATTGACTTCGCCCGCATGGCCTTCCAAGACCCGAGGCGGCTGATTGCCGTCGAGCTCCCACACCCGGAGCGTGCCGTCACGAGAGGCGGAGACGGCACACTTGCCGTCGGCCGTCAGCTCCACGGCCATCACTTGGCTCTCATGGCCTTCCTGGTGGCTTTCCAGGACTCGCGGCGGCTGGTTGCCCTCGAGGTCCCACACGCGCATAGTGCCATCCCGAGAGCGGGCGACAACGCGCTTCCCATCGGGCGCGAATGCCACGTTCCCGAGTTCGTGCGGACGGCCTTCCAGGACCCGCGTCGGCTCGTTGCCTTGAAGGTCCCATACCGTCAATGCGTAGTGCCTATGGAATATGGCCGATTCGCCGTTTGGCGTCATCGCCACCCAACCGACACCCTTTGCGCGGCACACTACGCGGTCGGTCTCCAGGTCCCACACTGTCACCCCAATCATATCTTGTGAAACGGCCAGCTGCCCACCCAACCACACAGGCACGCCGTGGCCTAAATCTACGCCATGGGCCACATGCCTCCAGCCATACCGCCTCCGGAGCGCCCGGCCGCTCTCCAGGTCCCACACCATTAGCATGTCGTCTGAAGAAGATGCGGCAACAGCGCGCTGACCGTCCGCCATCACGGCCATGCAACTGACCTTAATGCCGCCCTCGAGCGTGCGGAGGGCGCGGCCGGTCTCTACATCCCAGACCTTCAGCGTCCCGTCTGAGGACGCGGAAACGATGCGCTGTCTGTCCGGCGTTACTGCAAACCCTTGGACGGATTCACAGTGGCCCTCGATTTCGGACAGCGCATTGCCCGTCCCCAAATGCCACACCTTCAAAGTGCCGTCAGCAGATGCGGATACCGCAAACTGACCGTCCGGCGTCACCGCCACGCCATGGACCGGACCGGCGTGCCCTTTCAGCGCGCCCAGCGCGCGATCAGTCTCCAGGTCCCAGACCCTCAGCGTCTTGTCATCACAGGCGGACACCGCCCGCTTCCCGTCCGGCGTCACCGCCACGCCGTGGACCCGACCAACGTGCTGCCCTTCCAGCTTGCCCAGCGTGCGAAGGCACGCGCCGGTCTCCAGGTCCCACACCTTCAGCGTCTCGCCATAAGACGCTGAAACCGCCCGCTTCCCGTCGGGCGTCACCACCACGCTAGTGCCCCCGCCTGTGAGCGTGCGCAGCTCACGGCCAGTCTCCAAGTCCCACATCTTCAGCGTGTTGTCTAGAGATGCGGAAATGGCCCGCTGGCTGTCCGGCGTCACCGCCACGTCATTGACGGCATGAAAGTGTTCTTCGTGATAGTCCTGGCCGGGCTCCAGATTCCACACCCTCAAGTCACGTAGCACGCGCCCGGCCTCCAAATCATATACCCTAAGCGTTGCCCCAAATGCGGCAACGGCCCTCTGACCGTCCGGCGTCACTGCCACTCTATTGGCACCACAAGGGCCTCCCAGCGTGCGTAGCACGCGACCGGCCCGCAGATCCCAGAGCGTTAACGCGTCGCCCCGCGTGCTCGGAGCTGCGGCAAGGGCGCAGTGGCCATCCGGCGTCACCGCCACGCTAGTGGCCCCGCCGCTGAGAGTGCGCAGCACATGTCCGGTCTCGAGGTCCCAAACCCGAAGCGTCCTATGGGAGGCGGAGACGGCGCACTTGCCATCAGGTGTCAGCGCCACGGCCAAGACCTCGCCCGTGTGGCCTGCCAGGACGCGCCGCATCGGGCCCCCAGCGGGCGTGAGCGTTGGCCGCAGGGGGCGCAGACGGGGACGCGGTTCATACGCATTCAGATTCGCGAGAAACGCCGCAATAGCTGGTTGACCCGCGTGGGCCAGCAGGCGTCCAGTGATCTGGGATCCGAACTGCTTGGGATCCGGCGCTACTACGTGCATGCAAAGCTCGAGTGTGCTTTGAACCAACCGAAGCGCATCGTGCTGTGGCAGTGAGTTCTCTGGAGCTTCCTGGATTAGCCCTTGATAGTCGGCGTCCAGGTCCAGGACCAGACCGCCTGTGCACTTGGCGAAAAGGAACGGGCAGTCAAGCAATGTGGCTTCCGCCTCCGTCCACAAGCCGCCCGCTCGTTGCTGATACGGCATTTCGGCAGCTCTGCGAACGTCGGGGCGTGTTTGCTGTTCGTCGAGCCAGTTCGTTCGCCCGGCAAAATACGCGGCGAGGGACCGGTGGCGCAGATGGCCGGCGTCTCCCGCTAGAAACCGCGTTGCTACCTGCTCGGCGAGTTGCCGGTGGTAGAAGCTCGCCACCGTGCCGCCGGGCACAGAGCGCTCTGCCAGGTACGGCTCGAGATCGAGAAACAACCGCGACCAGACAATCACTGGCAAGCGGTGTTCGGGCGGGGTGTGGTGAGCGCGGTGTTCGAAGTCTCGCCAAACCTCCCCGTCCGCCGAGAGCACGCCCAGCATCTCATCTTCGGTCAGCCCGTAGCGCGCCGCAGCCAAGTAGCCCAGACCGCGACTGACCAGCAGGGGGCCGTGGTTAGTTTCGAGCGAGAGGCGGTTGAGCAGGGCGTCAATCACGCCTTCGACGCCCTCGCCGAGTGGGCACTGTTCCGCCGTTTGGTACGACGCCCAGCCGCGCGCTTCTTCAAACGCCAGCTTCAAGTACAGCGCCAGCCCGCAGCGGCTGTACGCACCAAGCAGGTGCCGCCGCTGTGCCGACTGAAGTTGCCTGTGAGCTTCCGTGAGCCAATGATCAAGCGCCGTGGCGGCATCTGCCTCAGCCAGGCTCCCGAGCTCGCGGCGCTCGCACTCGTTCAGCGCCGGCACACGCTCGGTCGTTGAGACCACGATGCGGCAGTGGGGCGGGAGCGTTCCGCTGAGCCAGTCGAGCGAACACGCAGGGTCGTCCTTCCGGAATTGGTCCAAAGCATCAACGAAGACCACCAGCGGACTCTCCGAGGTGGCCAGCCCAAGGCGCTCTCGGAACACGCGCACCACGCCATTGAAGTCCGCAGGCAGTTCTCCGGCAGTCCTGTACGCCTCTCCAATCTGCTCGCATAGGCTACGCAGCAGCGTCAGCCCGCTGGACGACTCAGGCGTCACACCAATAAAGCGGCGGACCACCACGGCATGGGGCAGAGCCGCACCGGTCAGCTCCGATGCTTGCGCCATCACCGCCGACTTGCCGCACCCTGACGCGCCGTACAGCACCAGCGGCCGGTCGCCGCCCGCCCGGACGTAATCAGTGATGACACCCAGGACTTCATCGCGGCCGAAGACGAACGCTCGTTCGCGCGCGAAGGCATCGTGCGCTTCGATTTCCAGCGCCAGCGCCGGACGCGACTCGAACCCAGCCGCTTGGCTTTCGATCACCGCTCGCAGCGTCCGCTCAACGTCCTCGCAGAGCCCCTCGAGATCGTTGGGGTTGTAAAGGCGAATGTTCTCGGCTGGAAGCTGGGCACGGAGGAAGTCCTTCAGGCTGAGAAGACCGGGGCCGCAGGCATTATCTGGCACCTGTCGGCAGAACACGAACACGTGCCGCCGATCCTCCGGCGTCGCGCCGAGCCCTTTCAGAATCTCCTGATGGGTAGCGGACACCTCATACTTCACAAGCGCCTGTGCAGGCAAAGCGGCCGCCCGCGCCGCATTGAGCAGAATTCGGTGCAGACGCGCTTCCAATGGCTCCCATTGTTCCCGCTCCACCCACTCTCCCGTCCGCGGCTTCAGCAGGTATTCCGGCGGAACAGCATTGTCATCCCGTCGGTACCAGCTCTCGACAAGTGCTCGGTCTTCCGAGTCAACGACCTGGGCCCGAACAGTCTCAAACTCCTGCGCCTCAATGCGAGCCGGCAGCGGCCGCCAGCCGTAGCGCTGGCCCAGCAGCACGATGAAATTCGGCCTGAGCCCAGTGCGCTGGCAGCGCTCGATCTCACGCAGGCAAATCTCTATGGTCTTTTGGTCGAGCGCCGCCTCGTCGCGCACACCCCAGCGCAGATCAATTGCCTGAAATCGCGCGCCGTGCGCTTCGCACAGCTTGCGCAGCGCGGGGAACACTTCGTGGTGGGTCTGGTCGGGCTTCGCCTCGCGCTGGAGCGCGTTGCGCTCCTCTTTCAAATCTTCAAACGTGGAACTGACAAAGACTCGGAATGTGCGGGTTAGGACTGGCATCTAGAGATGCCTCGCAAGAACTAATAATATCTGTTTTTCAGATATGATACGTGCATAACTAACGAATATCGTTATTACTTCGCAGGAGGGTCTCCTTGGCTGCATTAGGTTGCCCCGGTCAACATTAAGCACGAAAATCTCGTCCTTCCCAATGCCCTGCTGCTTGCCCGCTTGCCACATCCGGTCCGCCCGTCCAGAAAAACGTAAACCCGGCAATTCCGTCAGGCAAACCAGCCCTGTAGACCGTTTTCGAGATCGAGTCGTCGACAACCCGGACTAACGCTGACAGGTAGGATAGCCCATCGTCATTCCACGACCAGAGAAAACCCGGGCCGTGCACTTCTACCCCATAGGGCTTCTCCCCTTTTGTGCTGGCTCCGAATTTCCACGATTGGGCTGCTGTGGCACACTCCCGAGGCAAGATGGGCTCTTCGACGGGCAAGACTCGTGGGGAGCGCTCCCGTAGCATTGCACTAACGAAAGCCAGATGCCGCAGTGTCGTGTCAGGCCCCTTGTCAACCGCGTTCACGAAAACCTGTCTGATGTTGGATTGGCGAACTTGTTTGTCAGCACCAACATTGATGACGAGCGGAATATCGTGCATTGCAAGAGCACTGCCATCGTTCCCTGGATCGTCAAAACAATCCCCATAAAACGCGAGGAGAGCAACGTCGTCACCCAAGTGGCTAAGCAGGTGCAACAGCCCCTCGGCCTTGTTCCCCGCTGCAGCCGCGTGGACCCTCCGATAGCTGTGGCTGGGAGAATCGTACACGAAGACTTCCCGACCTCCTGACACAATGCAGTGCACTCGCCGCAACAGGTGCAGACAATTCTTCTGATGGAATGTATTTACGAGTCCGTCGATCACTCGCAGATAGAACCATTCCTTGGGAGCAAGCGTATTAATTGCGAGGTGGCCGCCGACATCCGCGTATGCGATCAGGAGGTTCAGTTCTCTCTCGCTGATGACTTTTCCAAACGGGAGCAGTGTGTCGTCCATGTCCGTCGAAAGGAGGGGGAGCTTGCCTTGTTCGTAGATTTCGCACAGGTGTGCGGCAAGGAGATCCTCTGCCACATCCTTTGCGCATTCTGCTTCAAACTGTGCGTCCGATCCCATTTTTCTTAGCTTCTTGACGAACCTTCTTCAACGACCTCCCGGGAGAATGGCAACGCGCTCACACCGCCGTGCAAACAGCGGGGCCAAAGGTTACGCCCCGGAGGTCGAGAAAAAGAACTTCGCCGGCAGCAGTGCCGGCGATAACGCGACCGAGCGCGGGAGACAACGTCACGGCGTCCGCCGACGCTAGCAGGCGAACGATGGCCAAGTACGCGCCCGCCTCCAGGTCCCACACTCGCACCGTCTTGTCCTCACTCGCTGACACCGCGAGCCGCCCGTCCGCGCTCACCGCCACTCCATTGACCCAATCATTGTGGCCTTGCAGGGTGCGGAGTTCGCGCCCGCTTTCCACGTCCCACACCTTCAGTGTCTTGTCACGGGACGCGGAGACC
>Ga0187769_10000941_pt1 | contig 16214 bp, 13 predicted proteins | sample 0116_SJ02_MP02_1_FD_133140 | JGI IMG/M metagenome (GOLD analysis project Ga0187769, IMG submission 133140) | Tropical peat soil microbial communities from peatlands in Department of Meta, Colombia - 0116_SJ02_MP02_10_MG | ecosystem: Environmental > Terrestrial > Soil > Wetlands > Peat | place... | reverse complement strand
AATAATAACAACGCCAATTGCAACCCGCTGCCAATATGAATCGACATTGAGAAGATTAAGGCCATTACCAAGTACAACCATAATAAAGACGCCAATTATGCTTTTATAGAGAGTACCTTCGCCACCGTGGAGGCTTGCGCCGCCAAGAATGACTGCAGCGATTGCGGTCAGTTCGTAAAACTCGCCGGCTGTCGGCTGACCGGACTGCAAACGGGCGGTCAGCATAACCCCGGCAAGGCCAGCCAGCGCTCCGCACCAAACATAAGTCGAGGCAATGATGCGCTCGACCGGTACCCCGGAAAGATAAGCTGCTTCCCGGTTGCCGCCGGTGGCATAAACGCGCCGGCCATAGGGCGTGGCGCGCAACACCCACGACAACGCGACCAGCAGTATGGCAGGCACCCATACCAGATAGTGGATTCCTAACAGACGCGCCGAGCCAAAAGCGATAAATGCGGCTGGCAGACGATCGTCGCCCGCGGGGGCGCCGCCAGTGATGAGGTAAACGAGTCCCCGAACCAGCACCATGGTACCGAGCGTGGTGATGAAGGGGTTTACCCCGAGCTTGGCGATGATCACGCCGTTTACGAAACCGATGGCGGTACCCGCCACAACGCCAGCAAGGACGCCGGCGACCAACCCGAACTCCACCATTGTCAGTGCCGCAATGCAGCCGGCTAGTGCTACGGTCGAACCGACCGACAAATCGAAGCCGCCGCAGATAATCACGAAAGTCATGCCGATAGCGATGACGGCCATGATCGACGATTGGACGAGAATATTGGTAAGGTTGAGCGGCGATAGGAAGCGATGCGTCAACAACGCCGTGCCAATGCAAAGCACTAACAGCGTTAGGAGGGGCGCGTGGCCGACCAGATTAAAGCGGTGCGGCGACGGCGACATTTCATCCGCCCATCGCGCTGTGGAGGCGCTTCTCGCTAAACCCTTCAGAACGCTTTAGACGGTCGGTGATGCGCCCCTGATGAAACGCCAAGATGCTGTCGCAGATTAAGGTAAGTTCGTCGAGATCGCTGGAGCGCACAAGCACGGCGCCTTCGCGTTTGGCAAAGTCGCGGATCAAAGCATGAATTTGCGCTTTGGCAGCAACGTCAATACCCTGTGTCGGTTCATTAAGTAAAAGCACGCCGACTCGTCGTGCGAGCCATTTGGCAATGATGACCTTCTGCTGATTTCCGCCGGATAAGGTGGCCGCCCGAAGGTCTGGTTGACGCGGCCTGATATCGAGCAATTCCATCAATTGTTCGACTATCTGATCACCTCTAGCTCTATCGATACGGCCACCGCGTGTAAGAAGATCAAGACTTGGAAGTAGGATGTTATCGCGCACAGAAAGATTCATTATAAGACCGAGCCGGCGGTCGTCGGGTACAAAGCCGATCCCAAGGCGCACGGCCGCGGTCGGGTTGACGATCTGCTCTGTCGCACCGCGACAGCGCATTGCGATTTTTTCACTCCCAATACCAAAAATGCGGCGCAGCACGTTTCCGGCTCCGCTACCGAGCAGTCCCGCCAGACCGGTCACTTCGTTTGCGTGCAGGCAGATCGCATCAGGCCGGTCGACGGCATCTTCAAGTACCACAGCGCCAGGAGTCGACTGTACGGCCTCGATTTGAGTGACCGTGCGGCCGGTCATGGCCTCGACAAGGTCAGCGACCTTGAATTCGCCACGCTGACGCATTGCGGCGACGCGGCCGTCCCGCAGTACGGTAGCGCGATCGGCAAGTGAGACTACCTCATCGAGCCGGTGCGTAACGTAGATGATGGCGGTCCCTTCACTTTTCATACGCGCGAGCACGGCGATCAGCCGCTCGATCTCGCGGCTCTCCAGCGCCGCTGTTGGTTCATCGAGAATGAGGACGCGGCAGCGCCGGCGGAGCGCCTTAGCGATAGCGACAAGCTGGCGTTCGGCAAAGCTCATGCGCGTGATCCGAGCATCAGGATTGGGGAAGAATTCAAGCCGAGCAAGCTGCTCTCGCGTTTCGCGCCGCATTCGCACGCGATCAATCACTTTGATGCCGAGCATGCGCTTCAATGGGGGTTCACCGAGCGTGAGATTTTCGGCGATGGAGAGAGCCGGGACGAGTTTAGGCTCCTGGGGAATTGTGATTATGCCAGCCGCAATAGCGTCGCGAGGGCCGTAGAATTTGCAAACCTCGCCATCAACGGTGACCTTGCCTTCGTCAGGCTGATGCACACCGGATAGAATGCGAACTAGTGTCGATTTGCCGGCACCATTCTCACCGACTAGGGCATGCAGTTCACCCGGTACCGCTTCGAAATCCACCCCAGCGAGCGCTCGTGTTGCACCGAAATGTTTCGAAACACCGCGCACGCTAGCGGCCGACGACGTCATGCCTCAGCATCCCGATACGTATGCGCGCGCGACGGCGCATCGCCCGTGTTTTAGTCCGATAGTCTAAGACGAGTGGCATTCGATATTCAATCTGGTTCCTGAAGAAAAACGAACCTCGTTCGCTGTTGACAAGTCCCACTATGGCATGGGTGTTGTCAGGATACCGAAGCTAAACCGATAGGCTGGCTATGCGCATAGAGGATCGTTTTGTTGTTGCTGCCCCGCGCGAGCGGGTCTGGTTAGCCATCAAGGATCCCAGCATCGTGGCGCCATGCATTCCCGGATGCCAAAGCGTCGCAGTTGTCAGCCCCACACTCTATAAAGCCAAGATCCGCGTGCAGGTTGGGCCCATCAAGGCCGAGTTCAATGTCGATGTTGAAATCGTATCGGAAACACCGCCGGAAAAGATCCTTTCACGTACCAGGGGCGAAGAAGGCAGCCGTGCGAGCTCCCTGGCGGCGGAGAACACGCTGCGGCTAATTGCGCTCGGCGATAACGAAACAGAGGTCTTCTACACCTCCGAAGCGGCGGTAGTAGGACGGCTTGGAAAATTCGGCCTTGGAGTAATGAAAAAGAAGGCGGAAAGCTTGGGCCGCGATTTTGCGGCAGCTTTCAAGCGGCGGGTCGAGCAGGCGACTTGATGCTGACAATTGTCGGCCGAAACGTCCAACGTCTCAGGCGAAAGTCGTCGGTCCCTCATCACTGATCAGACAGCATCTTATCGCAGCTGCCCTAGTGTTTATGGACCTCCTGTTCTTGGGCCACCTTGTGCTTTTTCCAACGGGCGCTCAGTCTTTTGCGCCATTGCCTCGGTCGGCCGCGCGCTGGTCGGCCTTTGTCCGGATCTCGTCGACTGCTCACGCGCTTGATCCTCGGATCGATTTGCGCCGGTCAGAAACCTCCAGCACGACCGCCATTGCAGTGTCTCCGGCTGCACACCCGGTGAACAACCCCCAACCGCCGCCGCGCAGCGCCAGTTCTTCAATCAGTTCGATAACACCGCGCGTGCCCATCGGGGCCTGCGGATGTCCCCATACCAGCGAACAACCGAAATTGTTCATCTTCTCCAGAGCAACACCGGTCTGACGTGAGAACAGCACATCGTTAACAGCGAACGGGGTGTGAGTCTTGACCGCATCCATGCGATCGATCGTCATGCCGGCAGCTTTGAGAGCACGCTGTGCGGCCGGGATAGGCGCCTCGGGCATGTGGGCCAGATCCGCGCGCGCGCTGCCGAATCCGCGCGGCCGCACGCGGATATTGCGATCGCGACTCATTTCAGCAGCACGCTCGGCGGACCCGACGATGATTGCCGCGTTGCCATCGGCCGGATGGGTCTGCGCGCCGTAAGTCACGGTGCCGCCGTCGCGTACCGGTTTGAGGGCTGCGAGGCCTTCGGCCGTCGAGAACCGAATTCCGTCATCTGATTGAATTTGATTGACAGTTTTCTTGAAGGAAGGGTCGGGCACTTCGTATGGCAGACTCATGTAGCGCTTCTGAAATGCGCAGCCATCTGTGAGCGCCTCGCGGTATTGCTGTTCCCGCAGTAGGACGACCTCGTGCTGTTGCGCGGTTGTGATCTGATGTTTGGCGGCGACATTCTCCGCGGTGTGCAGCATCGAATTCTGTCCAAGTGGATCGCAGTTAAAGTTGTCTATGACCCAATCCTCATGCGCGCCAGTACCGCCGGGGCCCCTCGGATTCGGGTAGTAAAGGTGTGGTCCGTTCGAAGTACGATCGCAGGTCAGCACTAGCGACGTGTCGCATACTCCCGCTTCTATTTCCTGCACCGCGGCAAGAAGTGTACGTACGCCAGTCGCGCAAGCCTGCATGATCGTGGGACCAGCGACGCGAGGCAGTCCCGCTAGGCCGGCGACCCACGGCATCCCGTAAAATGAATGCGATTGCGGAACGCTAAAACCGAGCACGCCGTGCTCAATCGCCTCTGCCGGTATGCGGCGTTGCGCAAGCTCCTTACGGGCCGTATGGGCCGCAAACTCTAGCGAATGCAGGTTGGCAAAGACGCCCTGCCATCTGGCAAACGGTGTGCTCCAGTAGGCGCCATATGGTATTTCGGCTGTATACGACATGCTGGTTGCTGTTTGATCGCCGCTAGGCTTGAACCGGTGCAGATAGTCTCTCGCGAAGTGCGAGCTTGTCGATCTTACCTACCGCAGTGCGCGGCAAAGTATCGACCAGATAAATTTGCGAAGGTATTTTATAGGGGGCGAGATTTTTCTTGCAGTATTCGATCAATTCGTTGGAACTGATCTGAGCCCCGTGCTTAAGCACCACGAAGGCGCGGACGGTTTCACCGTAATAGTGATCAGGTGCGCCAGTGGTCGCCGCTTCCTTGACCGCCGGGTGGGTGAACAAAACTTCATCAACCTCCCGCGGATAGACGTTGTAGCCGCCGACTATCACCATGTCCTTTTTGCGATCACGGATATAAAGATATCCCTCGGCGTCGAGTTCTCCGATGTCGCCGGTATACAGCCAGCCGTCGCGAAGCGCTGCGGCGGTCTCCGTTGGCCGGTTGCGGTATCCGCACATAATCTGCGGGCCACGCGCGCGGATCTCGCCGATTTCACCAACGCCTAACACTGTCGTGCCGGTCTCAACATCAACGATCTCGATGAGTGTTTGAGGCAATGGCGGGCCGACCGAGCCGACCTTTAGCGGGCCGCCCTCCCGTACGTAGGTGAGCACTGGCCCTGCTTCGGTTTGGCCATAACCTTCGAGAATAGTGGTGCCTGTTTCTGCAGACCACTGACGCAACGTCTCTTCAGCAAGCGGAGCGGATCCGGAATAGGCGCATCGCAAAGATGAAAAATTAGTCGCGGCAAACTTCTCGTGGCTGAGCAAACCTATGAACACCGTCGGCCCGGCCGGCAATCGGGTGATCTTCTGCGTGGCGACCAGGTCGAGGACGATCTCCGGCCGATAACGCGGCATGATCACGAGGCGGCCGCCGCAATAGGCGCAAAGATGCAGGCACATGGCGACCGCGAAAACGTGAAACAGCGGCATGACGCACAATACGCTCTCGTCGCCTGGCCGGGTCGGTAGGGCTGCCTCCCGCTGGCTGATATTCACCGCCATCTGTCGATGATTGATATTGACGCCTTTTGGTCGCCCCGTAGTGCCACCGGTATACTGCAGTGTCGCCAAATCATCCGGAGCGGGCCAAGGCTGCGGCAGTCGCTGATCGGCTTCGTGCCGCCAAACGTCGAGTCTGCGCCCTGTTTCGCCGCCGATCCGCACCGTGTGATTGATGCCGAGTGCAGCAGCCAGCGGTTCTACTTTGCCCGCGACTTCGGCATCGTAGACGATCGCAACCGGGTCCGCGTCCCTCAGGATGTAGCTGAGCTCACGCTCAGTGTAAGAAGGGTTGATCGGCACCGCCTGCGCGCCAGCGGCATGGGCGCCAAACATCGCGATCGGCAGGTCGAGCGAGTTCGCGCATACCAGAGCGACCCGCGACCCGCGCGCGCCATTGCGGACCAGTTCGCCGGCAAAACCGGAGACGCAGCGCAAATATTCCGCATAGGAGAGGCTGTGCGAGCCGAAAACCAGAGCGATAGTGTCGGAGAATCGCGCACTGCTGTCAGCGAGCAAATGAACCACGGTAGGAAATACCCGGGGCAAGGACTCGGCCGACGACGCGCTCATCCGGCAATCCTCGCCTTCCCATTCGGCCCCATCCGATCCGCCAAAAGTCTGCTCCGCTTCATCGGACCACGGTTTCTCTCAATGCCAGAGCTGTTGAGTAGTATGTCGGCAAAAAAGGTAATCTGCCTGCTCGGACATACTGCGCCGCCCTTGAGATGGAAATTCAGCGCATAACCATCGAACGCCATTAAGAGGATATTGGCAAGCGCGCGCGAGTTGACGTGGTCCAAACCGTGCGGGCAACCATCCAATAGTCTCGCAACCCGTTCCTCGATCGCTAGCCGCAGCCTCGGGCTATAGCCCTCGCGCACCGAGGTCGTGGCAATGGCCTGCATCATGTTGTTGGCAAAACCGTTGTCTGCGGAGGGAATATCGCGCCAGATCGCAACGAGGATTTTGCGCAGCCGTTGTCGCGGATTGCGGATGTGCAACAACGAGCGCTCCAGGTCGTCAACTTGCTTGATCAGCCAAGGCTCGTACACGGAAAACAAAATTTCGAGTTTGGAACGGAAATAAACGTAGACGTTGGCCGGAGCCACACCTGCGGATCGAGCAATGTCGGTGATGTTGGTCGCCGAGTAGCCGCGTTTCGAAAACAATTTGTACGCGGTGTCGAGGATCGCCTGCTTGATCTCCACTTTCTTTATCTGTGCCACTGACTTTTTTCCTTTCGACCGCTAGTCATAAACGTCCCTCGCGCGCAATGATTTGTTGACAAGTATAACCGAATACTATTCGCTAATCGATCGCGTGGCGAAGACGTTCGCTACTGCATTTGTTATCGCGATGCCGCTCGGCCGAGGGTAGCCGATGATACTGGCAGGCGCGCGGGATTGTTTTCATGGCGTCCATTGGCATAGCCAGCAGCCCGGCTCTGTTCCGCCCACGGACCCTCACCGAAGCGCTTGAGCTGCTTGCAACGATCCCCGGCGCCAGGCCTCTCTCGGGCGGCGCGTCGCTTGTGGCAATGATGAACGCTGGGCTGATTGCGCCCACTACACTGGTAAGTTTGACGCGAGTCGCGGAACTTTCCGGCCTCCATGTATCACCGGAAGGAACCATCTCGATCGGCGCAGCCACTCGGCACAACGCAATAGCTACCGATGGTCGGCTTAGTGGTACTACCTCAGTGCTTTCACGGGCAGCCGCGCAAATCGCGGGAGAGGCCGTGCGCAACATGGGCACCATCGGCGGTGCGATCGCGCACGCTGATCCCGGCCTTGATTTTCCTCCGGCTCTTTACGTCACTGATGCAATGGTTGGGATCGCTTCAAATTCCGGACGCCGATACGTATCCATCCGCGAGTTTTTCGTCGATTGGTATACGACTGTCCTTCGTCCCGGCGAAATTGTCGTGGTACTCGAAATCCCTAAGCCTAAGCCTGGTGTAGCACTTTATTTGAAGCATGCACGCGTGGCCGGTGATTTCGCAATTGCATCAGTGGCTCTTTCCCTGACGCGCCAAGGCGAGGTCCGCGTTGCAATCGGCGGCTGTGGCCCCGCGCCACTGGCATCGCCTGAAGCCGATCGGATTTTGTCTTCAGACATGTCGGTAACATCGGTTAGGCGCGCCGCCGAAGTCTTGGCGGAACTCGCGAATCCCGTGGATGACGTCCGCGGTACCGCCGACTACCGCAAGCTCCTAATCCCACGCATGCTCACCCGCGCGCTCCAAAATGGCGTGGCTGCGGCCAGGGTCGCGGCATGAACCAACGGAGCGTCGTAACCCTTACCATCAATGGTGCCGTGGTAGAGGCGAGGGCCGCTGCGTCTCAGACTTTGCTTACCGTTATTCGCGATCAATTGCTGCTCACGAGCGCCAAGCGCGGCTGCGATCAAGGAGCTTGCGGCGCTTGTACGGTGCTCGCCGATGGTCGGGCCGTGCGTTCGTGCTTGTCTCTCGCTCTCGATTGCGATGACAAGCGGATCGATACGATCGAGGGCCTTGGTGAGGACCCAACCATGCAGACGCTACAGCGCGCGTTTATTTCAGGCGGCGCATTCCAGTGTGGCTTCTGCACGCCCGGCATGCTGTTGGCGGCATTTGCGTTGCTGACGAATAATCCGCGTCCCTCGGAAGCAGATGTTCGCTACGCGCTCTCCGGAAATCTGTGCCGCTGCACCGGATATAAGAAAATCGTCGAAGCCGTCCTTGGCGCCGCACGCGCTTTGCCGCGATAGGTCACACCATGAGCAAGCACGGTGATTTCGGGATAGGCAAATCTGCGGTGCAAATCGAGGCGCAGGAGAAGGTTTCTGGCGCGGCGCAGTACATTGCCGACCTCTACCGGCCAAACATGCTTTTCGGTGCCGTGCTGCAGAGCCCGCATGCCCATGCGCGCATTCTGAACTACGACGTGTCGAGTGCGCTGTCGATGCCTGGCGTACGCGCGATCGTGACCGGCGACGATCTGCAAGAGCACTGGCGCATAGGCGCCTTCATTAAGGACGAGCATGCGCTTGCCAAAGGCAAAGTTCGCTATGTGGGAGAGGCCGTTGCTGCAGTTGCCGCTGAAAGCGAAGCCAAAGCTCGTGCTGCCGCGGCCGCGATCGAAGTTAGATATGAGGAATTGCCGGCAGTGCTATCGCCAGAGACGGCGCTTGCATCCGATGCTGCCGTCATTCACGAAAAAGCATCCGAGTACATCAAGGTATTCGATACCGGAACGAGCGGCAATCTTTGCTCGCGTACGAGCTTCCGCGAAGGTAACGTCGATCAGGGTTGGCGCGACAGCGATCTGATCTTCGAGGCCCGTTATGAAACGCAGCCGCAGGCGCATGTCTCGCTCGAACCCTGCGGTGCGCTCGCCGAAATGGATGCAAACGGTCGGGTCTCGCTCTGGTCGGCCAACCAATCGGTATTCCGGGTCCAGGCGAACGTTTGCGAGTCCCTCGGCATGCCTATGGCGCGTCTGCGCTGCCTAACCCCACGTATTGGCGCCGGTTTTGGCAACAAGATGGAGCCGCACGTCCAGCCCATTGCAGTACTGCTGGCAATGAAAGCGAAGCGGCCGGTAAAACTGATTCTTTCGCGCGAACAAGATTTCGAAATGGTTCGCGCACGCCATCCATTCCAAATCCGCTTCAAGACCGGGGTGAAACGTGACGGCACGCTTGTCGCGCGAGAGGTCGAGGTTCTGGTTGACGGCGGAGCCTTTGCCGACGACAGCCCCGGTGTGCTCGGCTACGCCTTGTTGATGAGCTGCGGTCCCTATCGGATCCGACACGCCTATTGTCACGGACGACTTGCTTACACCAACAAGATGCGCTTCGGCGCGTTCCGCGGCTTTGGGGTACCGCAGGTGACATTCGCCGGCGAGACCCAAATCGATGAGATCGCGGACGCCCTGGGGCTTGATCCGATCGAGTTTCGCTTGAAAAATCTCAAGCGCGAAGGGGATAGCTGGCTCGGCGGCCAGCCGATCGACTCCAACGGATTGGCGGAGTGCCTAGACAGGGTGCGCAAGGCTTCCGGCTGGACTGGAAAGCGTCGCTTGCCGAACGGCGAAAACAGCCGGCGCGCTCTTGGCGTTTCGTGCAGCGCCCACATCAGTGGTCTTCTCTCAACTGGTGCCATTATCCGCTTGCTCGAAGACGGCACGGTTTTACTCAATACCGGATCGGTCGACATCGGTCAGGGCTCAAACACAGTACTGAGCCAGATTTGCGCCGAGGCTTTGCGGATACCGCTAGACCGGGTGAGCATCGCCAGTCCCGATACTGATGGCTCGCCTTACAATTGGGGTACGACAGCGAGCCGCGTGACCTACATGACCGGCACGTCAGTGCTTCGCGCCGCAGCCGAGGTTGAGCAGAAGATCAAAGATCATGCTGCGGAAATTTTGGAATGTGCTCCCGCTGATCTGGAATTGATTCCAGGCGGTCTCGTTGCCGTGAAAGGTATTTCCCACCGCAATATCAGCTTCGCCGCCGTTTCGGGCCGAGCGCATTGGGCGGCGGGAGGTCCAATCATCGGCAGCCACAGCTGGGTTTTTGACCAGAAGACCATTGATCCTAAACGTGCAAGTGTCATCGGCCTGCCGTTTCCGCAGATCGGCGGCTTCGTTTTCAACGCTATCGTGGCGGACGTGGAGATCGATGAGTCCACTGGCAAGTGCCGGGTTAACCGAGCTTGGTCAGCTTGCGACGTGGGGCGTGCCATAAATCCGCAGATGGTTGAGGGCCAGATCGAGGGTGCATTCGTCCAGGGTCTGGGATTCGCGTTGTTCGAGGAATTAGTCTGGAACGGCGCACAAATCGCTAATCCGTCGCTGATGGATTATAAGATTCCCACCTTTGTTGAGGCGCCCTCCGAGCTTCACGCTATTATCGTGGAATCAAAAGATCCACGTGGCCCTTATGGAGCAAAGAGCGTCGGCGAGATTGGGATCAACGGCGTCGCCGCGGCGATTACGAATGCGGTCAACACCGCACTCGACGTCCGCCTGCGGCGCTTACCGTTGACGCCGCAGCGCGTGTTGACGGTGATATTGGAACGCGAGCTGACGGCCGAGGCGGCTCGCGCGCAGTGAGCAGACCTCAACAAACTAGGCTAATTGACAGCTTCTCAACACCGAATACAGTTCGGTAATGGCAGTAAAGCGGAAACTGCCAAATGGCAAAACGAGCAAAACGGTCCGAGTATGAGCGGCAAGCGCGTCTGGGTCGTCGGCACCGATATAGGTGGCACATTCACCGATGTGATCGGCGTCAATCTCGAAACCGGAGAGCAGCGGATCGGTAAAGTTCCATCGACGCCGCCGACATTCTTCGATGGGGTTATCAACGGATTGGCGCGCGCCGGTTTGCGCGGAGAGGAGACCCTCTCATTCCGTCACGGCGCGACCGTCTCCACCAACGCGATTCTTGAGCGCAAGGGCGTCAAAACCGCGCTGATTACCACTGAGGGCTTTCGAGATGTCCTGGGCGGCGGCCGCGCCGAGCGGATTTCCGCCTTCGAGCTTGATTGGGATCCGCCGGAACTAATCGTGCCGCGTCGGAATGTGCTGGTGGTGCGTGAGCGCGTCAGTCCGTACGGCGAGATCGTCACGCCACTCGAGGAAGCCGACGTGCAGCGCGCAGCACGAATCATTAGGAAACGCGGCATCGAATCGGTCGCCATCGTTTACATCGATTCCTTCATGAATCCGGTGCACGAACTGCGCACCCGCGAAATCCTTCGCCGGGAACTGCTGGACATCGACATAACGCTTTCGCACGAAGTTCTGCCCCAGATGCTGGAATTCGAGCGAACCTGTACGACGGTGCTCAACGCATACGTTTCTCCCATCCTCAAGAACTATTTGAAGGGACTAGCGGACCGACTGATGGCCGACTGGGGCTACGACGGCGCTATCCTGGTGACCACATCTGGCGGCGGCGTCATCGGTATGGAAGAAGCGCTGAAGCTCCCGGCGCGCACATTTCACTCCTCGCCCGTATCCGGCGCCGTGGGGCTTGCCGGATATATCGGCTCACTCGCGGGGTTTGAAAACGTCATCGCTTTCGAAACCGGCGGAACAACAAATAACGTATCGATCATTTACCGCGGCAAGCCGGCCATTACGCACGAGTGGAAGATTCTCTGGAACGTGCCCTGTTGTTTGCCCTCAGTGGACACTGTTTATATCGGTGCCGGCGGCGGTTCGATTGGCTGGGTGGACAAGGGCGGCATTCTAAATGTCGGACCGCAGAGCATGGGAGCAGTACCGGGCCCGGCCTGCTATGGCACGGGCGGCACGGAGCCGACCAACACCGACACGCAAATTGTTCTTGGCCGGATCGATCCGAACTATTACCTGGGCGGCGAGATGCAGGTTGACGCCAAGCTGTCGCGGCAGGCGCTTGATGACAAGATCGGTCATCATTACGCCTGGGACGCCGAGACTTCGGCGGCTAACATGTATATGGTCGCCATGACTAATTTGATGATGGCGATGCGGCTGCAGACAGTTAGCAGGGGCTGGGACCCGCGCGATTTCGCCATCGTTCCTTATGGCGGCGGCGGTGCCATGTATGCTTGCGACCTCGCCCGCGAGATAGGCGTCTCGACCGTTATCGTGCCGCCGTTGCCGGGGTATGCCTCCGCATTCGGTGCTATCCGGGTCGACGTCAAACACGAGTTCACAGAACCACTCCATAAGATCGAGGCAGAGCTCGATTACGACAAGCTCAATATCGCATTCGCCGATTTGGTGAAGAAAGCGAAAGAAACGTTGCTGCGTGAAGGAATGCGCGCCGACCAGATCGAGATTGAGCGGTATGTTGACGTCAAGTATTTCAGCCAATCGCGCTTCTTCACGGTCTTGATCAAGGATGAGCGCATCTCTAACCTTGACGGTATCACCCGCGATTTCATGGCGGCGATGCACGCGGCTTATGGCTACACGCTGCCGCCGGGCTACGCGCCGGTCGAACTCGTCAATCTACGCGTCATTGCAATCGGACAGATTCCCAAGCCGCACCTTCCGGAGATAAAACGTCGCTCATCGCTGACCGAAGCGCACAAGGGACGGCGCAACGTGTGGTTCCGCGGTTCCGGCTTTGTTGAAACGTCGATTTACGAACGGGGCAAGCTGCCGGTAGGTGTGCCGTTTGAGGGACCGGCAATCGTCGAGCAACCTGACACCACAACGGTGATGCCGCCCGGCACCCTTTGCACGCCCGACAAATACGGCAACCTGATCATAAAGGTAGAACGGTAGGAAGAAGATGCAAAACGCATTCACGACCGCCCAACAATCTGACGCAGCATCTGGCATCAAGGAAAAGCTAACCCATGTCAGCGAAATCGGCATGGACTTGATCACCTTCGAAGTCATGCGAAACGCCTTCGTCGCGGCTTGCTATGAGGCCTCGACCACGATCGAACGGGTGGCCTATCATCCGGTGGTCGGCATGGGGCGTGACCGCTCGAATGCTCTGCTGACCAAAGACGGCCGCCTTGTTGCGCACGGCCACACCGATGCGGCGGCCCACTACGCCTCGTTCGGTCCCTCAGTGGTCGAGCTTCTCAAGGACCGTCCGGTCGAGTCTATGCTGCGCGGCGATACATTCTTGTTTTCCGATCCCTATCGCACCGGATCGCATGTCAACGACACGCGCTTAATCCGTCCGATCTTTTACGACGATCGAGTCGTGGCATTCGCCTGCACTGTCATCCATTGGGCCGATATGGGCGGCCCAATGCCGGGGACCTTCAATCCTGAAGCGACTACTTGCTATGCCGAAGGCATCCGCATCCCACCCATCCGGCTATTCAAAGGGGATGTGTTGGACGAGGAATTGTTCAGCTTGATCGCGATCAATATTCGTGGCGCGGTCGAACGGCGCGCCGATCTTCAAGCTCAGTTCGAGGCCGCTAAATTAATCGATCGGCGCGTGCGCGAGCTTTGCGAGCGCTACGGCGTCGATACCTTGTTCAGGGCCTTCGAGGAGCAGTTTAATTATTCCGAACGGGTGATGCTGGCAGAGCTTGAGCAACTGCCGGATGGGACCTGGGAATTCGAGGATTTCGGCGATCAGGACGTCATGACGTCGGGCAAGCCGCCGATCCGCGTGCATTGCTCCATGATCAAGCGCGGAACCAAACTGACGTTCGACTGGACCAAGTGCGGACCGCAGCCGCGGGGTTCATGGGGCTGCAGTTATGCCACATTGACGGGTGGCAACTATCTCGGCTTCATGATCTGCTTTCCGCAGTTGTTTCCGCTCAATCATGGCATCATTCGCAATCTAGAAATCATTTCCAAGAAGGGAACCTGCGTCGATGTGGTTGAGCCTGCTCCAACAACAGGATACGCGTCCGGCGCGTTTGACAAGGTAGAAGCGGTGACGATCGCTTGCCTCGCTGGCCCGATGAGCCGCGTGCAGCCTTGGCGCGTCTATCCGGCTGCCGTCAGCCTGACCAATCTCTGCATGGGCGGCTACAATCCCCGCACCAAAAAGTCGTTCGTGCAATACACCTATGCGGTCGGCGGCGAGAATGCGCGGACTTTTAAAGATGGCAAATCGCTGATCTTCATGCGCTTCTGCAATGCGCGTACGATTCCGCAGGAGCTCGAGGAGCGTTGGTTTCCTGTGCTTTATACCCGCTACGAAGCACGCACCGATTCCTGCGGCCACGGTATGCACCGTGGTGGTTTCGCCCTAGTGCGCGAAATGACTGTGCTCAGCGACGTGACCATGACGATACACGGCGATCGAGAGAAATTCACACCGTTCGGCATGGCCGGGGGCCTAAACGGTGGCGGTTGTAATTTGATCATCAACAAGAACACTGACCGCGAGTTCAATGCCGGCATGTATGCGACGGGCGTTGAGCTTAAGAAGGGCGACAAGATCTTTTACGCTTCCTCCGGTGGCGGTGGATTTGGTAACCCGCTTGAGCGCGACCCCCGATTAGTGCTCGAGGACGTTATGGACGAATGGCTGACGGTCGAGGCCGCTAGGGAATACTATGGGGTCGCAATTGAGATTGCCGATTCGGAAGCTCTCGACTATCGAATCGATGAAAAGATGACCGCGGAGCTTCGGGTTAAGCTCCGTCAGAAAGGCTTTGTGGAAGGCCTCGGGTCGCATCAGCTGCATCCCAAGACTCGGGACCTCAGGCTGGAATGGATACCAACTGAAGAAGAGGTGCAGCCGCATATCACGGTGTCTCGCCCGCCAGGTTGGTAGGCGAGATTAGGTCGTGCGGCACACACATGGCTCAGCAGTAAGACCAGCAGTACCGCGGCGCCCGGTGTCCGCTGCTGAAGAGGCGCAACGTTCAGCTCGCAAGCCCCAATCGCAAGTTTGCCACCATGCGATTAAGCTCTGCCTCGTAGCCAATTCTTTGAGAATTCCCAAACTTTTTGGCGACGTAAATCGCGCAGCAGCGGCTACCCCGGCGCTGCAAATATTATTCCAATGGAGGAGCTAAGCGCTGATGTTACGCGTGACTGCGTCTTGCCGTAGGTGAGCTTGATTGTGTCTTGCGAACGTCCGGTTCGCTAACGTCATTACTCTTACCGCCTGAATGCGTGACACTTGGCAGGCGTTTCGGTATTAGTAAAGCCGCAGCGCGGTCATGCCCCCGGTACGGATCCGGGCGGTAGAAAATCAACCTCGCAAATCTTTGAACGACGAACTACTTCTTCCGGATCCGTTAGATTATGGAGCTGATCGAACAATTCGCGTAGGCGCCGCGCCGGCGAAACGGAAAATAATGCCCGCGCCGGTTTTTCCTGCCTGTTGTAGTAGCCGTGCGGCAGACCCCTCGGCATGCGTACGAGATCTCCCGGTTTGGCCTGCGTCCATGCTCCATCGAGATAGAGATCGAATACGCCCTCGAGCATGTAAATGAACTCGTCCTGAGTTGGATGAATGTGGGGAGGCACAAAAGTGCCCGGTGGGTCGAGCGTTTCAAAAATGAAACAAGCGTCGCACTCGGCTTTAAGCCAATATGTGTGACCGAGAATGCTCCAAACTACTTCTTGCGCCTGGCCAGCCCTTCCGGAGCGAGCCGGTGTAATTCCTTTCGGTAGGACCAAACCCATGCTGCCGACTCGTTCACTCATTTTAGATCTCCCCTGCATCCAGCGATATCAGCCCAATCGCGACGGGTTTCCGCTTTTAGTCCTTGGACCTATTCCGACGCTGGGAATACTGTTAGCCATTCGTCTAGGCATCGTCTTCGCACTGTTCACAACAATACGCTACAATAAGTTTATGCGCGGCAGCTACCTCTTTTCTCGCCCTAGTGAAGTACGCGGCTGAAAGCCACTGGCTCCGCCCCACAAGCAACTGATAGAGATAGGCGGTCGCCCGAGGAATGGGACGCTCCCATGCAAAAGTTGATAGCTTACTACTTCGCGGCCAATGACATGGATGACCAGCGCAAGTCCATTCTTAAGTTCGCGGAAGAAGCACGATATCAGCCGATCGACCAATTTACCGAAGACGCGAATAGAGGAAAGCAGAACTTAATAAAGCGCTCGCGACTTGCAACCTTGATAAAGCAACATTGGCCGTCGCTGCGCTCGATCTTTCACCGAAGAAGCTGATGTCAATCACATCTATTCTTTGCGCCGGTGGTATTGTAGTTACGAATCGGGGCGTCGGATGGACCATTCGGCCCTTTGCGCAACTGCTGACTTAAGTGCACGCTCTCTAGTGCATGCTCTTT